>Ga0074045_10006094_pt1 | contig 10400 bp, 13 predicted proteins | sample BogForMeECP23OM2_FD_94442 | JGI IMG/M metagenome (GOLD analysis project Ga0074045, IMG submission 94442) | Bog forest soil microbial communities from Calvert Island, British Columbia, Canada - Bog Forest MetaG ECP23OM2 | ecosystem: Environmental > Terrestrial > Soil > Wetlands ... | reverse complement strand
GTCCATCAACGGGTTCGGAGAAAGCAGCAGCGGTTGCGTGGCAATCGGGTTGGGCATTTACGCTTCGACATTGAGCTTGAACGTGTCGATCTTTTGGATCCTGAGCATGATCTGCTCGGCAGTCTGAAAATCGGCGTAGTACCGATTCATCGGCCGATTGTCCTTGTCGTAGTCACGCACGCCATGCGAGGTGCTCAACCACCAGCCTGCATACATAACCGCCGCAGTCGTAAGCAGTTCCGGCGGCTCATTCGTGGTGCTGTCCACGATCCCTGTCGTGTCAACTAAGTGGGAGTATTTTGACAGTCGCAGGAATCCGTTGACCCAATCGTCGGCCACGTTCAGAGCAAGCTGCTGTCGGTTGGCAATTTCGGTCGGGTCGCCAGATTGGTCAGGATCGGCCATCATGGCAGCATTGGCCTGACCGTACCGACCCTGCAAATCCGAAATTTGGGCGTAGTAACTGATATTTTTACCCTCCGGCGCTTGCGTGTACCTTGCCGTTTGCAACGAGATACGCGCGTCTCCTGTTGATCATGAAAAATACAAGCATGATTTGCATAATCTCACCCAAGCCATACGGTCCAGTTACTCGTCTGCGACCCGACCCCCGCGAGCGCCAGATTGCAGCAAGTCGAGGTAATCTGCACGTTGGCGGCCGGCAGGATAGACCAACCGTAAGTCCCGTTCCCGAGGGAGTTGTTGGCTGTCGTGGTAATGGCCGTCGTCGAATTGTCGCTGACCACGAAAGCCAGCCCGTCGATGATGACCGTCCAGCCAATCAGTTCGTGGGCCGTCCAGCCCGGGGCCGACGATGGCGTCAGGGTCTTCGTTGAGCTTCCGAGCCAAACGCCGTTGCTGGTCCCGGAGGTCGTGCCGGTAAGGGCATTGAGTGCGGCCAAGCCGGCCCCAGTGTCAAAGACGGCAATCTCGCTCCACGGCGGCACGGTGAAAGTGAGGGGGTAGGGATTGCTGCCGCCTGGCGTCACGGCCAGCGCGGCTGGGTTCGGGTTTTGGACTTTCACGGCCCGCACCGAAAGCCCGGTCGGGGTGATTACGTTCCCGCCCCCGTCCGTCAATCCCGTGTAGAGGTTCAGGGCAAGTGCCCCCGCCGAGAGCACCTGCTGAGAGACCGAGACCTTGGCCACTGGCGGGCTGCTGCTGCCGTTCAGTTGCAGGGGCCCAAGGCTGGTCTCGCTGTGGACGATGTTCGCCGGCTGCTGGCCGGGAATGTACGTCAGGGCCTCGACAGCCTGGAAGACCGACTGGTAGACGGCCTGGGAAATGGAAGAGGTGCTCATGGAAAAATGACCTTTTGGATTAAGTGAGACTTGGCGTTCATTAAGTTCCTGGTCCCCCAATGACAGGCCTCCAGGGATTGTCTCTGAGACGAGATTGCGTGTGGATTCCCGACCCTACCACCTTCGCCGAACGGTCCTGGTTGTCCGCCGCTCGCGCGCTTCTCAGCTTCGCGTCGGTTCTCTGTCGGATCGCGGTGTACTCTTTTGGGCTGACGTACTGCGCCAATTCGGCCTGGCAGAGTGCCTTGAAGCAGTCCCACAGACTCGCCGGCACGTCACACGGATCGCTCACGGAATAGCCGACGTTGGACAGCGTAGTTGCGCCGCTGGGAAACGACGGTGCCGGGTTGGACAACACCAAGTCGCCGGCATCGGTCACGCTGGCGATAGTCTGCTGAAAGAGGTAGGGGTTTTTCCCAGCTGTGCCGGTGGGCTTTTGCGTACCCGCCCCCGCCACGCGAAGGACGGCCCCGACCATCCGCTGGTCGAAGGCCGTGCCGTTGCCAGTGACGGCCGCGTTGCCGGAGGTGACGGTGACGTTCCCCTGATAGTTCCACGGTTCCTTGCCGCTGAGTCGCATGGGGCGACGCCAAGCCTTGATTTGCAGGTCGTATTCGCTGGCGATCTGCGGGCAGGGGTGGACGTACAGTGCCGTCTGGCCGTACCGCTTTGGGTCCGGCAGGAAGGTGTAGTTACGGATGATGCCGGTGAAGATCCTGTACTTGTCCATCAGGAACCACTGGTCGGGCGGCACGTAGGTGCCGATGAACCAAGCGTTCTTTTCGGCGGCGATAATGCCGGCGGCGAAGTCGGGCGGGAGCGGGTACTTCGGGAAGCCGAGCATGAAGGAAGAGGCGGTGGGATAGTCGAGCGAAGGATGGAACACAGGGTCGAGGACCGCATGAGTGGAGTCGATCACGCTGTCGATCAAGCAGTTGAGCGAATATTGCCCGAGTCTCAACTCACCGTCGAGAACCGTGATGCCGGCCTGGGCCAGCGTCGTGGTCAACGGGGACTCGTAACCCGGCCACTTGGTCCCCTGGATGATGATCTCGTTGTTGACCGTGGTGGTTCCGTAGGTGGTCGGGGTGTTGGCGTTGTTCGCATAGCAATAGCCGCCAGCGACAGATGGTTCAGGGCCAGCACTGCCGACATTCATGGTGGGCTGCAAAAAGACCCGCGTGCTGCGGACCATCGCCTTCCAGGAATGGCATTCACACAATTCGCGTAGCGCAGACTCAATGCAAATACGGATCGTTTCCTGGTCGAGCGACGGCTTCTCGCTGTTGCGAACGAAGGTCTCACTTATGACCAGGGCGTCCTCAAATGTCCACATTTGAACGTCCATCAGGCGAGTCCCTCCATTCCAGGCAATGTCAGTGCAAGAGCGTTCATTCCGGTTCCGCGTAAATTCTGTCGATCTTCCGAACCGTCTTGGGCTTCTTCTGCCCGTGCTTCTCCTGCAATGCCTCCGTGATTTCGCGCAGTTCCTTGCGAGTTACCTTGCCGCCGCGCTGCCGCACCGCATCGGCGATCGTGACTTTCATGGCCTGCGGCGACGGCGTGTAATCGCCCTCATTCTCCCGCGCTGCTAGTTCGGCGTCCGAGATGCGCGGCTCCACGTTTATTCCGGGACCGCGGACGCCGACACCGAGCTTGCGGGCCTTGTCGATGACTTCCTGGCGCGAATAGCAGACCGCTTTTGCGCTGAACTGTTCTTTTGGCGGACAGAGCCCGGGGACAAAAAAGCCGTTGCCGAGCTTACGGCCGAGATTGCGCTCCACTCGCTTGCGGACGAACGAATCGCAGCAGCCGTCGTTTTCCACGCGCCCGCGCATGAACCCTTCCGGCCCGCTGTCGAGTCCCGCGAGGACCGGCACCGTCACCAGTTTCCTCATCACGGTCCCACAATCGTCGCATCGCTGGTTGTTGGCCTCGCGGTCGAAGTCAACCAACCTGACGTAGCGCTCGGTGGAAACGTGGCACTTCGGGCACTCGTAATCGTAAATCGGCATGGTTCAGGCCCCTCCGTCAGCGGGCGCAGCGGCTTGTTCGGCTTGCTCGGCTTGCTCGGATTGCTCGGCTTGCGGCTCAGCGGTACTCTCGGCCGCCGCAGCCTCGCTTGCCTCTGTCTCGGCCTGCGCCTCTTCGCCAAATCCTGGCGGCAGACTGTCCTCGATCTTCAGTCCGATGATGCGGGCGAGGGGCGTAATCGCCATGGCCATGGCCTCATTGGCAAACTGCTCGCGCCGAACCTTGTCCATGCCCGGTTGCCAGTGGGCGTCGACGATGGCGAAGTAGCGCTCCCAGCAGAGCTTAGTGAGCGGCGACACGACGATCGCGGCCTCGGCCATGACAGGGAACGGCACCGGCGGGTGGCCGCCCGACGAACCGTTGAGGGGCGGTGCTGCTCTCATGGCGGCAGCGAGTTGCTCCCGTTCTCGCTGGGCTCTTGCAGCTTCCATGTTCTTTTGAAAATCTCGTCTGGACATAGTTTAGGACTCCTTTGAGGGGTTGAGGGGTTGAGGGGTTGCCGGTGAGGGGCTCAGGAAACTCCTTGATTATAGTATGGATTTCACTTCCTTAAAGTGTAGTTTCGGGCGGTGGGGCTTGCCGTTCGCCACCCATCTGCGGCCCGGCCGCCGCTCGCAGGTAGCGACTAGTGAGTTGCTCGATGGCACGCTCTTCGCCCTGTTGGCCCGCCCCAGCGCCAGGTTCTGGGCCCTGTGGTTCAGGCGACGGCTGCGGACCCTGCGGCTGCTGTCCGCCGCCCGGAGGGCCTCCTTGCCCCGGCGGGCCTCCCTGCGCGGCCTGCTGTTGACGCTGAGCGACAGCCTGCTGGATAATGCCTTCAAGTGCCGCAAGAAATGGTTCCATCGAAATCTGCCGGGAGACGAAGTACTGTCTGTACAAGATCGAAAGTGCCTTGACGTTGCCGGTCTCCATCGTGAGCGCCATGGTCGTGTTGCCCATAGTCTGCATGACTTGCTGCATGTTCTCGGCAAGCTGCTGGATGTTTTTTCTGCGGCCCGCGCCGGCCTCCACCGACACGTTCACCATTGCCGCCGCCGCGAACTCGTCGTCGGTGTGGACCAGTTCCATCCACTCCTTCGTCAGGGGCGCGGCCAGCCAGTTGGGTTCGGGGCCGCTCGCTCCATCGACTTCCTGCAACCGCTCGCCGAACAGGGTTGCAATGAAGTTCTGGTCGGCCAGCATCCGCCAGGCAACCGCCTCCAAAGCCGCACCCTCCGACTCCCACGCCTCGACCGCCTCAGCGTAATCGTCCGGCCGACGGGAGAGTCCAGACCCCTTGATCTCGGCGGCCTTGGCCGACCGCTCTTGCGTCCTGGGGACTCCGCCCAGCAATTCCGGCGTAATGCCCGTGACTTCGCGGAAGGCGTCCCATGCCAGTTTGATGACCGCGAAAATGTCCTTGTTCATTTCCGGGAACTTGATGCAATAGATCATCGCCTCGATGGTCTCTTTGATCTTGCCCGGCTCGGCCATTGCCACCATGCGCAGGTCATCGCGACTCTGAATGGCCGTGATAATCTCTTCGCCGATCGCCGGATCGTAAACGAGCACGTCTCGGCCGGCCTTGCGGACCCGCGAGATGATGTGCGTGTAGATCATGTCCAGGAATCGCTGCAAGGGCAGGGCGGCCTCCAGGATGGCCTTGGGCCAAGCCGAATCGACGCGGGGCTTGGGGTCGAGCAAGTTGCACGGCCAGGGATTATAGACGCGGCCGTAAGTTTTGATCGGCCATTCCAGGGCCGCTGCAAGCACGTCCAGGAGCGATTGGTTTGTCAGGTCGCCTTCCTTGGCCATCTTCTCCGATTCCCGGTCTTCTTCGCCCAGGAGCGATGCCAGTGAGACTTGCTCGCCTCCGCCATAGCGAGGCTTCTCGGCCGCCTCGCCTGCCTCGCCTCCAGATGGTTCTGCGGCCAAGGCAGCCAGTGCCGTCAGCCTTTCTGGGTCCAGTCCCAGCGGCCGGTCAAGTCCTGGTAGGATGGCAAAGTGGACGTACCGGCCAAGCTGCTCCAGCGCCGCGGCAAAGCCCGATTGGTCCCGCAAGTCCTCCGGGGCGCCGACTAGCTTCTCGCCTAAGCCGATTTGCGACCAGAACTCGTAGTAGGTCAGCACGTCGCTGGTGAGCGCGTCCGACGAACTGGGGGCCACGGGCGAGATCGGCGAAACGGAGGCGATTGCCTCTTCCTGCTGGCTCAACATGCCCTGCTTGGCGCACGCACGGAGTTTGGCGGCGTCCTCGCCCCATAGACGGGCAATCTCGTAGGCCGGCTGGCTGCGGCGGCGGTAGATGAAGCCGGCATCCCGGTAGTGAACGCAATCGCTGTCGATGCCCAGGTTGTCCACGCTGTCGGCCCGCAGCACGGGCATCCGATAGGGAAGGCCGTCTTTGGGGTTGCGGATCGGGGCGTCGTCCAATTCGATCCACCGTACCCCACGGCCCTTCGCGAGCGCCTCATTGACCGCCATGCGGCCTTCCTTCTTCGCATCGTAAGCCCGTGGCGACCAGTTCAGCACCTCTTGCAACTCGAAGCAAGTCATGCGGTCCCGCTGGTCGGCAAGCTGCTGTTGCTCCACGATGTCGGGGCGGGATGTGGAAAGCTCCGGCGGAAGCTGCGGACGAACGGCCGTCACCAAGCGGTTAGGGACCGCGGCGTAGACGTAGGGAGCCATGACGTCGACGAACAACTGTGCCCAGTTGAGGGTGGACAGGTACTCGTTCTGCATGTCGGACGTCATCGGCAAGCCGTCGATCAGCATCCCCATCCGCCGGGGATTTACGCGCTGGCCGACGTACTTCATGATCTCGATTGCCGTCTCGCCAAACTCCTTGGCCTTGCGCTGATCGCAGAGCTTGATCTGCGTCTCCCACAGATTGGTGATCTTGCCGAGCAGGACTTTTAGCGTGGTGTTGGCCATTGGTTATTTCTCTCCGCCGACAATGAGCATCGACCAGTCGCCTTTCAGTTGCGGATCAGGCCAGAGATAACTCTCACAAAATCGGTTGTGGCGTTCGCACATTGCGACGAGACCCGGAAGCCCAACGGTCGTAACGAAACCGCTGAACGGTTCGCCCGTAAGCAGCTTTTGCCGAAACGCCGCCCACTCAACGCCCAGCGCAAATTGCAAGTCGTCGCTCGGAAACGGTTCAACGAGGGCGTACTCTTCGTCCATTGGTTACTTTCACTTACTTGTCGAACTTCCCGTCACCGCGAAAGCCGACCACCGGGAAGGTGATTGCCTCGTGGTCTGCCGTCGATCCCTGTGCCGACGCCGACTCGAATACGAAGAGGAGGTCGCCGGTCCTACAGTCCTTGTCCAAGTCGGCAAGCCGCGCGTCCTTGGGCAGGAAGTTGGGGTAGACCTGGTGCGTCCGAAGCAGGTTGGTCAACTGCTCGGGCGTCATGCAAAGGCCGATACGTTTCATGGCTCGTCCTCCCCGTCGGTGGCTGACCACAGCGCGCGCGGCTTCTGAAGTTCCGTTTCATGCGCCAGTTTCGTCAAGCCACGGTGGGCCTCCTTATAGAACTCGGGGTTCGTCATTTCCTCGTCGAACGGTGCGATCATCGTCACCCTCCCGCGCTGGCTGTAGCCGCCGGCCGCCCCGGTCGCCGCCCGACAGAGTTCTGGATGTCACCCGTCTGGCTCTCCATCACGGCTTTGAACGTCTGCTCCAGGGCGTCCAGTCGCCGCAGGATGATGGCCTGGCTGTCGCGGATGGCGTTGAGTTCCAACTGGTTCTTGGTCAACCGGAACACCCCGCTGTCGCCGCGGGGCGGGTACTTGCGCAGCGACGGGTCGCCGATGTGCCGGACGTCCATCTTCGGGATCTCCTGCAACGTGCTGGTGCTCAGCACGCGCAGGTCGATGGCATTGCTCTTGACCCTGACGGCCTTGGCCAGGCACCAGCTCGGATTGGGCGCGTCTTCGGTCGGGGCGAACTCGACTTCGTAGCCGATCTGCATGGGAGGGAACACGAACTTCTTTTCTTCGGACATGAGAAACTTCCTTCGAGGGGTTGAGGGGATGGAATTGGAATTGGTTACTGAATTGTGCGGGTGGCGTCGATGACGCCTTCCTTGTAGGCCCGCCAGAGGTCTCGCTGGCGTTCGTACTTTGCTTCGGCGGCTTCCTTCTCTTCGGCGGCCCTTGCGACGAGCGTGGCGTTCTCGTCGCGGAGTCGCTTCACCTCGGCGACGAGAACCTCGATCTTCTTGTCCAGGGTCGAATTGACGCTCTCGACAATCAAGGCGGCCGTGTCTTGCTCGACATGCCAGCCAGAAACTACGGTGCCGCCATTGGCGTCCTGGATCTGCCAGTTATCGTCAAATGGCACGCACTTCCACGGCAGGGGGTATTGTTGGTTGCTCATGGGTTTTGAGGGGAATCTGGGGGGGTGAGGGGGTGAGGCTTAGCGACGAACGGCTTGGCGAGCATCCGACCGCAACGAATATACCAGGGGGGGGGCCATGAGGTGCTTGGCGAGGTCGGAAAGCTCGGCAATCGTGGCGCACCGCTGCCGCCGCTTGCATCGCGACTCCTTGAGGCCCCGATACCAGCCCCACCGCATGGCGTACCGATCAATGACTTTCGCCAACACGCGAGGCCGCGACAGCCAGAAACCGAGACGCCACGGACTCCCGTAGTACCCGAGCAAGTCAGCCAACGAGACGAATTGCTTCGGGCACGGATCAGACTGCTGCTTGTACATGGAGCGCAGCCGATCTCGAACATCTTGCAAGTACTCCAAGTATCCATCTGCGTATCGCAGTGCCTTGTGGCATCTCTCGATCATCGCGTCTTGCTTGGCGATCACGTCTTCGGCGTCCGGCCGAAGATGCAAGATGCCATAGTTGATTTGCTGGACCGCCTTGAGGATTTGCTCTCGGGCGGCGGGCGTGGTCTCTGGCGGCAACTCGACCGTTTGCAGTAGAGCCAGAGCATTGCCGAGAAATTTCTCGGTATACTTTTCCATAGCTAAGATTCCTTGAGGGGTTGAGGGGCTGAGGGGAGGTTAAGGGGCGATGGGTTGAGGCTTTAGTACCCGACGGCGGCGCGGTGGGCCGTGCGCTTGATTTTCTTTTTGAGGTCGTCCACGGCACGCGACACGGGCGTCACGGCCGGGGCCTCGGGCATGGAATACTGCGGATTGAAGGCGGCGAGGTATTCAGCCACGTCCATGTAGTCGTCCGGCTGCTGCTTGCTCTCGAATCGCTTCTCGGGGTTCTTGGGGTCCGTGCGGGCCTGGGCAATCTGCTTGTCGAGCATCGGGATTGCGCCGCGGAACACGCGGAATTTCGCCGTACCACTGAACGGCCCGTCGCCGCGGATCGCCATCATGTTCACCAGAGCGCGTTCGCGGGCCTCCACATTGTTCAAGCCCGGCCAGAACCCGCCCATGCCCTTGATGTTGCCGGAACTCACGGGCACGACGCCTGCTTGCAGCAAGCAATCCCAATACTGCTCCGCCACCGTCTGCGAATACTTGGAGTCCAATGTCTGCTTGCCGCGCTGCTGGTCGAAGATGATCCCCTGGAACCGCCGCCCCATCTTCGTCTCGTGCGCTTTCATCACCTTGGCCCACTCATGCGCGTCGCCGATGTAACCATTGCCCTTGCGGATCTCGAAACCGGAGTAGACCGTGTGGAACGCCTGGTCGGGGTCGATGGCATCGAAGATCGTGGCGCATCGCGTGCGGCCGGGGTCGGTGACGGCCCAGATGCACCAATCCAGCGGAATGTCGAAAGGCTCGACACCGTGCGGCCCCATCGGGTTGTAGCTGGGATAGATCCGCGCCCACGTCGCCATTGAGATGCCTTCAAAGCGAATGGCCACGTCGTCTTCGTTGTAGCCGGCCTTGAAAAGTTCCTTGTCCGCAGCCGAGAAGTACGGCATGTCGGCCAGGGAGAACTTGATACATCGGACCAGATCGCTGCCGGGATCCCTCTCGGCCTTGTCGACAAGGTCGGTGAGTTCGGGACTGCCGACCTGCGCCGTGGCCGACCAGAGACCGTGGCTTCGTCGTTTGCGCCCGGCACCGCCCGTCAAACCGCGATGCGCCTCTTTGTAAAACAACGGGTTGCTGACCTCCTCGTCGAAGAGCACGATCGTCCACGGCTGCCCTTGTTCAGGCACGCCCAGGCCGCTGCTCCAGATGATCTTCTTGCCGGTGTGCAGGGTCGTAATCGCCGGCACGCCCTGACCGGCGTCCGCCCACGAATGGTGAGCGATCATCCGCTTGGGGATCAGCGGCGGGGCATTGAACCACTTTTCGCGGTAGGCTTCGTCATAGGCTTGAAGCTGCGATGGATTGGCCCGATCCCACCGAACGGCGCGGGGGAGCTTCGTAACTTCGTCCTTGATGCACTTGAACGCGCCCTCGCGGAACATCGAATCGTACATCAGGATCAAGTGCTTCTCTTTCAACCCCACGCACCAGCACCATCCAGGCCCCTTCGGGTACTTGTCGTAGGGATGGCAGTCCAGTGCGGCGTAGCTGAATTCGGCGGCGGCCGCGCAGCTCTTGCCAGAATTCGCATTGACGAGGCCGCCAGCCACATAATTCGCATGGGGCGCCACGGAAATATCCCAGATCGGACCTTGACCCAAGTATTCAACACGGATACAATTCACAGAGGAATTGATTCCACGAAACAACGGAGGGTGAGATGACGCGAAGGATGGAAAATCTTCCCGACACAGAGACGATCCGAAGGATGTATGAGGTTGATCGCCTGAGCGTTGGGGAGATCGGAAAGCGGTGTGGCTGTAGCAGGAAGCCGATCCTGCGGGTGATGAAGGCGGCGGGAATTGGCCGTCGGCATTCCGGGCCATTGCCAGGTCCAGAACATCCTGGATGGAAGGGTGGAGTGAAAGTTGATCCAGGCGGGTATGCTTCTCGGTGGTGTCCAAATCACCCGAATGCCGACTCGCATGGATATGTCCGCGAGAACCGCCTCGTGATGGAGAAGAAACTCGGTCGGTATCTCCTTCCCGACGAGGTTGTTCACCACAAAGATGACGACCCAGGGAACAATAACCCAAACAACCTCGAACTATTCCCCACCAATG
>Ga0074045_10006093_pt1 | contig 10401 bp, 8 predicted proteins | sample BogForMeECP23OM2_FD_94442 | JGI IMG/M metagenome (GOLD analysis project Ga0074045, IMG submission 94442) | Bog forest soil microbial communities from Calvert Island, British Columbia, Canada - Bog Forest MetaG ECP23OM2 | ecosystem: Environmental > Terrestrial > Soil > Wetlands ... | reverse complement strand
CCTGACCAGTGACGGTGAAAAGCCTGACCGCAACCGTGACCGCGAATTTGTCATGCACAACGATGCCAAGCGCGAGGAAGTGCTCAGCTCGTGGGAGCAGAATTGGCAACTGGTTTTCGAGACGCTCAACTCACTTCACCCCGAAGACCTGGAGCGTAGCATCACGATTCGTGGAGAACCGCATTCCGTAATGCAGGCCATCAATCGCCAGGTCGCGCATTACGCGTATCACGTCGGGCAGATCGTCCTCCTGGCAAAACACTGGAAGGGCACGGAGTGGAAGACGCTGAGCGTGCCGAAGGGTCAGAGTGAGCCCTACAACGCGAAGTTAGAGCAGAGGCGCCGGCACAAGTCGTGAACTCTGTTCCTCTGCTAACGTGCTAAGATTACGGGTTTGCCCACTGCTTCTTATTCATACAGGGGCTGACGTACCGCCGCGTTCTGAGGCGGGGGAAGAGCCGTCCTCATGCCGGAAACCATGCTTGCCGTTGTAAAGCCGGAGCCCGCGCCGGGCACGGAGATCCGCGAGGTTCCCAAACCGCAATTTGGCCGGTCAGACGTACTTGTCAAGGTCAAGATGGCGTCCATCTGCGGCACCGACCTTCACATCTACCAATGGGACCAGTGGGCGCAACGCCGCATTCATCCGCCGCTGATTCCCGGCCACGAGTTTTGCGGCACCGTCGAGGCGGTCGGCGACGAGGTCACCAGCGTCAAGGAAGGCGACTTCGTCTCCGCTGAAATGCACGTCGCCTGCGGCAAGTGCCTGCAATGCCGCATCGGCGAAGCCCACATTTGCCAGCACGTCAAAATCATCGGAGTGGACGCGAACGGCGCCTTCGCCGAGTACGTTGTCATTCCTGAGTCGAACATCTGGAAGCTCGATCCTTCGATCCCGCAGGAGTATGCGTCCATTCTCGATCCGCTGGGCAACGCCGTGCACACGGTCCTGGCAGGCGAGATCGCGGCGAAGAGCGTTGCCATCACCGGTTGCGGCCCGATCGGACTGTTTTCCATCGCGGTGGCGCGCGCCTGCGGAGCGACGCAGATCTTTGCCCTGGAAGTGAATGAGCATCGCCGCAAGATCGCGAAGCAGATGGGCCCCGACTTCGTACTCGATCCCACCAAGGACGACGTGTACGGCACAGTCATGAACAACACCGGCGGCACAGGCGTGGACGTCGTCCTGGAAATGGCGGGGCGCACTGATGCCATTCGAACCGGGTTCAAGATCCTGCGTCTCGGTGGTCGTATGTCCCTCCTCGGAATTCCCTCCCGCCCCGTCGAACTCAATCTTGCAGAAGAAGTGATTTTTAAAGGCGCGACTGTGCAAGGTATCAATGGACGCCGCATGTACCAGACGTGGTACCAGATGAGCGCGCTGCTCAAGGCAGGCAAACTCGATCTGCATCCGGTGATCACTGATCGCATCGCGATGAAGGATTTTGCGTCAGGCATGGAGCGGCTCAAAAGCGGCGAGGCTAGCAAGATTTTGCTCTATCCGAACGGGGCGAAGTAGAGCCGGGATGTGTGATTGAGTACCATCGCTGGACGCGCGAGGTCCCTGACGTGGCACCCCGAACGTCGAACTCATAGCAGCGATGAGGGACGTCTCGGTGCTCGGATTCGTGTGGTTTCGGCTCGGTTGGCGGAACTGCCTGGTGTCGATCCGCCGCTTTCCCAATCGTTGGCGAGAAAACAGGCTGATCTCCGCCTGGTTCGGCGAGCTGCCAAGCTGCACGTGTGGTGCGCAGTAAATCGACGCCGCAGAACTCCTTCTTCCGGTTCTCCAAAGCGGTCCACCAGGACGCTGCGGAGCGGGGAGTTCAGAATGCCCATCCGCAGGTGGAAGGTGCGGGCCTCAGGATAGCGACCAGTGATCCGGGGAAAGAAGTCAGCAAGTTCTGCGCAAGAGCGGGCCCGGGAGTGATCGCGGTGAAGTAGGCCCCATCGTAGGCGCAGACGACTGGCTCTTCGCATGCCGCTAGCCCGAAATCCTTTGGCCGTGGGTATATAGTTGAACGCCCCTTTAACCGGCCAGAGACCTGATTACACTTAACTCTGTATTTCTCCCGCAACGGTCGGTCTGGGTTGGCTCGAATCTTTTCGAATTCTTTCGGGCGTTCGTTGTTGCGATGCTGGCATGGCCCTCACCGACTGTCGCGTGGCGGGATAAAATGTTGGGTCTCGCAAACGGAGTGACTCATGGCAACTCTCACCACTCGCACCAATCCTCTCTCCTTTCTCACCGACCAACTGAACGAGCTAAAGCAGAAGGGGACTTACTTCAAGCTGCGCGTGCTTGAGGACGAACAGGCCCCGGTGTGCACCTTCGACGGCAAGAAAGTCATCAATCTCGCTTCCAACAATTACCTCGGGCTGACGACCCACCCCAAACTGCGTGCCGCCGCCCTCGAGGCCACAAAGAAGTATGGCGTCGGTTCGGGCGCGGTGCGAACTATTGCCGGCACCATGAAGATTCACATGGACCTGGAAGAGAAGATCGCGAGCTTTAAGAACGTGGAAGCCTGCGTGGTCTTCCAGTCGGGCTTCACCGCGAATGCGGGCACCGTGTCGGCCCTCCTCGGTAAAGAAGACCTCATCATCTCCGACGAGCTAAACCATGCTAGCATCATCGACGGAGCACGGCTCTCTCGCGCCAAGATCAAGGTCTTCCGCCACAAGGACGCGGCGCATGCCGAAGAGCTGTTGAATGAGATCAAGAACGAGCCCGGCCATAAGCTGCTCATCACCGACGGTGTGTTCTCCATGGATGGCGACATCGGGGCGCTCCCACAGCTCTGCGACTTGGCCGAGAAATACGGCGCCATCATGATGGTGGACGACGCGCACTCCTCCGGCGTTCTCGGCCGGAACGGCCGCGGTACTGTTGACCACTTCCAGCTCCATGGCCGGGTGGATATCCAGGTCGGCACGTTGTCGAAAGCGATCGGCGCGCTAGGCGGCTACGTCTGCGGCACACGCGATCTCATCGAATTCCTCTACCATCGCGGGCGGCCATTCCTCTTCTCGACTTCGCATCCGCCGTCCGTCGCGGCCACCTGCATTGCTGCATTCGACGTGCTGGAGCAGGAACCGGAACGCATCGCGAAGCTGTGGGAGAACACCCGCTACTGGAAGAAAGAGCTCGGCGACCTCGGTTTCAACATCGGGGGTGTCAACACGCCGGCGAGCGAGACGCCGATCACGCCGATCATCGTGGGTGACGGCAGGCTGACGATGGATTTCTCACGCGAGTTGTTCAAGGAAGGCGTAATGGGAACAGGGATCGCGTTTCCGACCGTGCCTGAAGGCAAGGCGCGCATCCGGACCATCATGACCGCGACCCACACGCGGGAGGAACTTGATCAGGCGCTCGACACCTTGAACCGCGTCGGCAAGCGCATGGGCATCCTCTCTTGATCGCGACTGAGGCACAGTTCGTTAGGGCGCCATTTCCCGTGCGCTTTTCAATAGGCTGGAGCTGGTGGGCATTAGCTCCCCTTTTGCTCGTCTGCGCTGCGATAGCAGCTCCACATTTCTTGACCCACGGGTTTGTCGCGATTGCTTTAGCTTTGGAGCATGGCTTCGCGATCGTCTGCCATCAGCGGCCGGAACGGTCATTCCGGATCCTTGGCGGCACTGTGGCCGTCTGCTCACGATGTCTCGGCATCTACCTAGGGGCGGCCCTTGGGCTGTTGTTCTGGACCTCTCGCCCCGTCGCCTTGCGCCTATTGAGCGTGGCGGCAGCGATCAACCTGCTCGAGGCAACCAGTGAGTTGGCAGGGCTGCACCCGAATTGGCTGGGATTGCGATTTGCCTTGGGTTTTGTATTGGGCGCAAGCGGCGGGCTACTGATCTCGTCGTCGACGCAGCCCACGACCAATCACCCCTCGTAAACAACCTTGCCACCGACAATCGTCGCGACGACTTTTCCGCTGAAGCTCCAACCGTCAAAGGGAGTGTTCTTCGATTTCGAGTGCGACTGTGAGGCATCGAAGGTCCATTTCTTCTTTGGATCGAAGATGGTGACGTCGGCGTGTGCCCCCTTCGCGAGCGTACCTCGTCCCCCAAAGCCGAAGATCTTTGCCGGATTCGATGACAGCAGCTCAACAATCCGCCATAGCGGCAGATTGAAGTATTGATGCAGAACCGTGATAGCGATGGGCAGAGCGGTTTCAAGACCGGTGATGCCGAACGCGGCACGTTCGAACTCGACCTGCTTCTCGTGGAAGGCGTGCGGAGCATGGTCAGTCGCGATCGCATCAATTGTGCCGTCGATAATGCCCTGGACCAGAGCGTCGCGATCTGCCACCGAGCGCAGCGGCGGATTCATCTTGTAGTGCGTGTTGAAGTCGCCGACGTTTTCATCCACCAGGGTGAAATGGTGGGGGGTAACTTCAGCGGTCACACGTAGCCGCGCTTTCTTCCCACGGCGCACGGCCTCCACGGCCTCGCGGGTCGAGAGATGCGCGACGTGTACGTGTCCTCTGGTGGCGCGTGCGAGCGCGATGTCGCGTTCGACGATGCTCGCCTCGGCGGCGTTCGGCATGCCATGCAAGCCCAGGCGAAACGACGTAGCTCCCAGGTTCATCGAGCAGCCGGCCGTCATGCGGGTGTCTTCGGCGTGCTGCACCACCGGAATCTTCAGCCGGGAGGCTGCGCGTAATGCATCGCGCATTAGTCGATCGCTGAGGATCGGCTTGCCATCGTCGGTTACGGCTACCGCGCCGGCCCTCTTGAGGGCGGCAAAATTCGTAAGCTTCGCTCCCAAGCTGCCCTCGGTCGCCGCAGCGATGGGAAAGACTTTGACCAGTGCGCCGCGCTCCGGCGCCTGTATCCAGCGCGTGATCTCCGCCGAGTCGTTGACCGGGACGGTGTTGGGCATGGCACAGACGGAGGTAAACCCGCCGGCCGCGGCCGCGGCAGTACCTGTGGCGATGGTCTCCTTGTGGACCTGTCCGGGCTCGCGCAGATGTACGTGAAGATCAACGAAGCCGGGAGCGACGATGCACCCCTTGGCGTTGAAGCTTCGCTTGGCCTGACCGCGAAGGTTGGTGGGCGCCGCCACGGCCGCGACGCGCCCGTCACGCAGCAGAACATCCATCTCCTGATCGATACCGCTAGCAGGATCGACGACACGTCCGCGTGCAATGAGCAATGAGTCCATGTCCTTCATTTAGCGCGCCGCCCCGAGGAGCATGGCGAGAATCGCCATCCGCGTTTTCACTCCGTTGCGGACCTGCTCGTGAATGCACGACTGCGGCCCGTCCGCCACCTCGCTGGTCAGCTCCATGCCCCGAATCACCGGCCCCGGATGCATCAGGATCGCATCCGGCTTTGCCAGCTTCATGCGTTGCGGCGTGATCTGGTAATCGGCAATGTAGTCTTCGACGCTGATATCCTTACCCGTGAGCCGCTCCTTCTGCACGCGCAACGCCATGATAACGTCCGCGCCCCGCAGCGCGACATTCAGGTCGTGGCAGGCGGTCACTCCTGGCGCGATGGTGGCCGAGACCTCGGGCACGAAATCGGGAGGGCCGCTGAAGACGATGTCTGCGCCAAAGCGCGAGAGCAGCTCAGCATTCGACCGTGCCACCCGGCTGTGGTACACGTCGCCTACGATCACCACCCGCAAACCGTTCAGCTTTTTCTTGTGGTTTGTGATCGTCAAAGCGTCGAGCAGCGCCTGGGAAGGATGCTGATGCATTCCATCGCCCGCGTTCACGATCGGCACTTGCACGTAACGTGCCAGCAAGTAAACCGCACCACTGTTGGCGTGCCGCATAACAATGGCATCGGCTCCCAGGCTCGCCACAGTCCAGCCGGTATCAATGAGCGATTCGCCCTTCTCGATGCTTGACGAGACCGGAGTCACAAGCGTGGTCGTGGCGCCCAGGGTTTTGGCGGCAAACTCGAACGAGGTCCGAGTGCGGGTCGAGGATTCGTAGAATAGCAGCGCTACCCGCTTGCCGTGCAACAACTGCGACGGGCGGCTGGGGTCCATGCGCCGGGCCAGCGCCAAAATAGACTCAATTTGCCCTGTAGTAAGTTGTTGGATGCCCAGCAGCGAAAGCAATCGTGGTTTCATTGCCCCTCGGGAACCCGCTCCACCAGCAGCACCTTGTCAGCGCCGTCGATTTCCTGCAATTTGACTTCGATCATCTCGTCGTTTGTGGTGTGGAGGGTGCGGCCTACGAAGCCCGCCTCGATCGGCAACTCGCGGTGCCCGCGGTCGATGAGCACACAAAGCTGAATGCGGCGCGGACGCCCCTGATCGAACAGCGCATCCAGCGCCGCTCGAGTGGTTCGGCCGGTGTAAAGAACATCATCCACCAGGATGATGTTCTTGTCCTGTATGTCAAATTCCATTGTGCTCTTCCGCACTTCAGGCCGATTGCCGACCGTCGAGAGATCGTCGCGATAGAGAGCGATGTCCAGCGTGCCCACCGGCACTTGCGTCTTCTCGATGCGTCCTAGCACCTTGGCCAGGCGCTGCGCCAGAGGTACGCCGCGACGCATGATCCCAACCAGACCGAGATTCGCGACCCCGTTGTTCTTCTCCACGATCTCGTGGGCCAGCCGAACCAGAGTGCGTTCGATTTCAGAAGGGGAAAGGATTTGCGATTTCTCGCGAAGGTTCGGGGAGCGCGTGGAGGCTTTGGTCATGCCGCTCGAATCATACGAAAAGCCCAGTCGGGCGGCAACTTCGTTCATGGGTATTGTGATCCGGCGCACGCCAGACAGTGATCATCTGAACTCCCGTCGTCTGCCAAACATCGAAGCGCCGAGAGCTCCTCCGGCAGCGGTGAACACCACAAACATGATCGCCAGTACAACCAGTATCAGAACCATGAAGGTCGCCATACCTTGCGGGGTGTTAATCCAGTCAAACATTTGCCGCATGATTTCCTGCGCCTTGGGATCGGAACTGTTGGCGATTTGTTTGTCCATCTGCTCCTGCAGGCCGCGGCGGAAATCGCTACTCGAACGGAATGCCACAAACGACACCGTCGTTACGAACGCGTTGATTGCGAATCCGAAGACGCCGGCCAGCGCGCCGAGCTTCATCCCCATCCCCGGCGTGATCATTGTCCCGGGAGTCCGGCGCTGGTAAAGGGCTACAGAGAGCGTGCCGGCACTCAGCATCCACAGGCAGCAGCCGATCGAGACGAAAGGAATCGCCGTCAGGACAGCAGCACCTGCTCCTGCCAGCAGCGAGCCCCGCCATGCGAGATCCCACTGGATGCCGCTAACAGGACCATAGCCCACCGCACCCGGCGACCATGGCGGTGTCTGCGCAGGCGAAGGAAACTCATCCGGTGTGTTGGGCGCCACCGGCGATGGAGACGCCGGCATGTTTTCTTCAGGCGGGATGACGCGGATCTGTGGAGCGCCACAGTGCGGACAGAACGCAATGCCCTCGTCAATCAGGGCCTGACATCGATAGCACGGATATTCCACCAGCCGAAAGTTACAGCAGATGGGACCGCGGTGCAAATGCGGGCATGGGAGACCGAGAAAGGCGCACTCAGATCGCTTGGAAGGGGCGCGGCTTCAGACCGACCGATCGCCTATCTTGGTGCTGGGCTTTAGCCTGTGAGGGAAACGAATTTCCAGGCGTGAAGCGAGTTCCCTCAGCGGCTAAAGGCAGTGCCTTTCGATAGTTTCCGGCTAGAGGCGCTCGCCCCCAGCCTTTCAGGGCGGTGGAGTCTCCTACAGCGTGCTTTCCTTCCCGTGGGTCTGGATTAATACTGTCCCAAAGCGCGTTCCGGAGCCGTGCGGCTCGATCGATACCAGGTGCTCGTTCTCGCTGGTACCGGCCTTGATCTCCCATCCGTCACCACGCGCATCTTTACAGCTCAGCTTGTCACTCTCGCCCTGAGAGTTCATGTGAACGTCAGAGCCGCCATTGTGGCCGTTGCAGACCAGTATGTCGCCGAAGGTCTTCATGTTGTCCTGGTAGAAAGCTTTGACCTTTTCCGGGGAATCGTCGGTCTCGTACTCTGCAGCGACCACCTTTAGGCCAAAGCCCATGGCACCGATGTTGACGTTCGCCGCGTGATTATCGCCGTTCTCCGACGGGCGCAGGTGTGCGCCCGGATAAACCGGAATGCCGTTATCGGTTGCCGCCTTTTCGTCGGTGTTGATTTTCAGGTTGGCGAGGGGAGTTTGAATGTCTACCTTCGCGTTCTTCTTGTCTTTGTCGTCAACGTTAATGCTGCACGCGGCCAGTAATAGCGCCGCGATACTCGCGATTACTACTACCAATGAAATCTTCTTCACTTTGGTCCTCCGCCGGAAACTGGCGACAAGCCGCCCAGGCTCGCGCCGCGGGTAGCGATGTTGGGAATAGTTACCGGAAGGTGGCCGGGCATCGGGATTTCGCCAAACATCGCCTTCACAGCACTCAGCTCAGAAACCTGAGCGTTGGAGAATGTGCACACATACGTTTGAATCTCGGGAAATTGGGTGGCGAAGTACGGATTGCCCATCGCTGCGACGACAGTTCTGTCGGCCGCGGTCCGCAACACCTCGTGCAGCAGCGCCGCTGAATCGGCAGTTTTCCTGGCGCCAGGAACCGTGTAAACAGCAGCGATCACCGTCTCCGCCTGCTGGACTGCGTCCATCACCGACTGGGTCAGCCCGGTTGCATCGCGAGGGTCGATATATATCACGTGAGCGTGGGGAATTCGCATTCGGACCTGCTGATCCAGCAACCGCCCCCAATCAGAGCGGCTGTCGTCGGTAAAGACCAATAACAATGTGCGATTGTGTTTCTCCGCTGCTGGTTGATACGCATTTGGTGGCACATTGGTTCCCTTCTCTGCAGCCCGCAGTGGGAGGACCTGACGATGCTCTCTGACTAGCGTGACTGCGCTATCGGCGATCTCTTGGGCGGTTGCGAGACTCGCAGGCTTCGCCACAATCTGGCTAACGGCGTTGATGTCCACTAGCTTTCCCTTATCCAGCCCGACCGACGCCTTGGCGCGCAGGATCTTCAGCACGGATTCATCGATTTGCGATTCCGGAATTTCTCCGCTGCGCACCGCCTGCAGCAGACCGTTGTAGGAGCCGGCGAGATCGTAAGGGATCAGAAGCATGTCATTGCCCGCCTTCACCGCTTCGACGGCGGCCCTGCCTGCTGCCGCTGAACCGCCTTCCGGAAACAGCTTCGTCACACCTCCCATCTCCAGCGCGTCGGTCACTACCAGTCCAGCAAAGCGCATCTGCTGCTTCAACAGGCCGGTCACGATGGCCGGAGAAATGGAGGCGACGCGATTGGGGTCAGGATCAAGCGCCGGCGCGCGGATGTGCGCCACCATAACAGCGTCCACGCCAGCCTTGATGGCGGCCTGAAAGGGTGGAAGCGCAATGCTCTCGAAATAGGCCTTGTCCTGGTTCTCAATCGGGACAGTGACGTGGGAGTCGGCGTCGGTATCGCCATGTCCTGGGAAATGTTTGGCCGTGGTCAACATACCGAACTGATGCGCGCCCTCGATGTAGGCGGCTACCATATCGCCAACGAGCTTGGGATCTTCGCCGAATGACCGGGTGTTGATGATGGGATTGGCCGGATTGGAGTTCACGTCGGCATCGGGGAACCAGTTCCAGTGTACGCCGATGGCGCGCGACTCCTGCGCGGTAATTCGGCCGGCCTGTCGCGCGAATTCCACGTTGCCAGTGGCGCCAAATGCCATCGCGTGGGGAAAGCTGGTCACCTCATTCAGGCGCAACCCCAGACCGCGCTCGAAATCAGCGGCGAAAATCAGCGGAAACTCGGAGTCCTTCTGCAGTTGGTTTGTCATCATGGCGGCTTCCAGCGGCTCGTTCTTGTAAAGGAAGCCGTCTTCGAAGGCGACCGTCAGCCCGAAACCGCCGATGTGATACTTGTGCATGGTGTCGCGCAACTGGATGTATTCTGGGCTGTCCACGTTCATGAACTGCGCCTGCGCCCAGATCATGAACATCTGCCCGATCTTCTGCTCCAGCAACATCTTCTTAAGCGACTCGCGCGCCCACTTGTCGCCTTTCTTGTCGAGATGAACCGGGGCAGGTGATTGGAATTTATCCTTGGCGGGGGCGAATTCCGACGTTCCAATGAAGAGGACCAGCAAGCTCAGTGGAGCTAGGCGCATCATGAGGTGTGGGGCCATTACGCGCATGGTTGCAACACGAAAATTATGGCCTACACGGACGACCGCAGGGTTGCGCGGCTCAAAACCAGTTCGGCGGCTCGCCGCGCGATCGCGGGATTGTCCCCGAAGTCGCCGAGCCACAGAACATCGGGCTCGCGGCGAAACCAGGTCATCTGCCGCTTGGCGTAGTTGCGATGCGCCTGCTGCGCCGCCCATAGGGCGAGCTTGTGGTCGATCTCACCGCGCAGCAATTGCACCACCT
>Ga0074045_10006092_pt1 | contig 10401 bp, 10 predicted proteins | sample BogForMeECP23OM2_FD_94442 | JGI IMG/M metagenome (GOLD analysis project Ga0074045, IMG submission 94442) | Bog forest soil microbial communities from Calvert Island, British Columbia, Canada - Bog Forest MetaG ECP23OM2 | ecosystem: Environmental > Terrestrial > Soil > Wetlands ... | reverse complement strand
GAGCAGTACTCCGTGAGCGTGCGCACCACGATAGGCGCGCCGCAAAGATGAGTGACGCCCTCCTCCTGGATTAGCTTGACGGCGCGCTCGGCGTTCACCTCGGGCAGACAGATGTGTCGCGCTCCCACGGCCGTGATTCCCCAGGTGAAGCACCAGCCGTTGCAGTGGAACATGGGCAGCGTCCAAAGGTAAACCGACCGGTACGACACTCCGTGTTCGACCACTTCTCCAATGGCATTGAGGTATGCGCCGCGATGGGTGTACATCACGCCTTTGGGCACACCTGTGGTACCGCTGGTGTAATTGATGGAAATGACGTCCTCCTCGCGCGGCGCGTGCGGCACGACAGGTTTGTTACCCTCGCCGAGGAAAGCCTCGTAATCGGATATAAATCGCTCCACTTGCGGAATCTCTGTTCGAATGGCCTGCAGCGGCGCGAGTAGATCAGCATCGCCCAGCAAAATTCTGGCGCCGCAGTGGTTCAGGATCGTGGCCAGCTCGCCGCCTTGCAACCGAATGTTAAGCGTCACCAGCACCGCGCCGATGAGCGGGGCTGCGAAGTGCGCTTCCAGCGGCAGCAGTCCGTTGCGCGCCAGCACGGCGACCCGATCCCCGGGCGCAATGCCGGTTTGCTGCAAAGCGGCGCCGAAAGAGTGAACGCGCTGCTGCATCTCGGAGTAGGTGAAGCGCCGGTCGCCGTCCACCTCAGCCGTGCAGTCGCGGTACGCGACGGCGTTGCGGGAAAGAAACTCCAACGGAGTAAGAGCCGAAATCATAAGATCCGCCTGGTCTGTTGAATTTGGCGCGGATTATATAGCAGAGGCTGCCGGGCGTCTGTGATACCTGATCCGAAACCAGAGGAAATCCTCGTGGGCTGGGAGCAGGAAGGCGGGAGACCCACGCACGCGTTTACGTTGGGAGAGCTCAACCCAGCGTCAGAGGTTCCCTGGAGTTTGTCCACGCTAGTGTCTGAGGCAGGCCTTCGCTCAGCCACATCGCCAGCCTTGCAACTCCGGATACGCTGTTCCATTCCCTACCTCGATATGTGACAATCGCCCGATAGCGATTTCAATCCGCTCGATACATTTCGAAAGGGCAGGTTCTGATGTCTGACAAAGCAGCCGCGAGCCGCCTGACGCTTAAAGTTGACCGTACCGGCAACGCCTCCGTTGTGCGATGCAGCGGCAAGTTGGTGGCGGGTGTGAACGATCGTCTCTACCTGGAGGTCCGCCAACTGATTCCGGGCTCCAAACGAATCGTGCTGGACTTTACGGACCTCACCCACATGGACAGCATGGGCCTCGGCACGCTGGTTCGTCTGTACGTTTCCGCCAAGTCGGCAGGCTGCGTTCTGGAACTCATGAACGTTGGCCCATCAGTTCGGCAGCTTCTTGGCATTACCCATCTTTTATCGGTATTCGCGATCATCGGCGAACATAACATCAGGATGGGATGATCAACGAGCTGTCGTGGCGCGCGTCTAAAGGCGCTAGCACACCCGGAAATGAGTGAAATCGGGACAATAAGCCAAGGATTTCCAGCTCACCGCGCCATGTCCCCTAAAACAACAATGAAGAAGGCTCCGGTTATTTTCCTTCTGGTTGGTTCCCTGTTTGCGCAGAGCAACACAGGCGAACTTCGCCTGAAAGTGACGGACCCAACTGGCTTGGCGGCGAAGAGCTCGGTGGAGATCGTCAGCGAGGCCAATCATTATCGGCAATCCTCGTTGACCGATGATGCCGGCAGTCTTGAGATCAAGCGCCTTCCGTTCGGTTTGTATCTTCTGGAAGTCCGCCATGCTGGATTTGCTCCCTTCTCGGGCCCGATCGAGATCCGTTCTGCCGCTCCCACTAATAAGGTGGTACGTCTCGGTCTGGCCCCGATCGAGACCACCGTGGAAGTAAAAGGGAGCGACACGCTTATCGATCCACAACTTGTCGGAAGCGTAAACCAGATTGGCTCACAGACGATTGCCGACCGCGTCACGTCGCTCCCGGGCCGTTCCGTGCAGGACTTGGTGGACTCGCAGCCGGGATGGCTCTATGAGGGAAACGCGGTACTCCATCCCCGGGGGTCGGAATACCAAACGCAATTCGTGCTCGACGGAATTCCGCTTACCGACAACCGTTCTCCCGGTTATGGATCGGAAATCGAAGCCGACAGCCTGCAGTCGATGAGCGTTTACACCGCCGGAATCCCGGCGGAGTATGGGCGGAAAATGGGCGGGGTGGTCGAAGTCAACACGGCAAGGGACACTCGGCAAGGGTGTCACGGAGACGGGGTCCTTTCGGGTGGAAGTTTCGACACCGCCGGCGGCTACACCATGCTGCAATACCTTGATGGGAGAAACACTTTCGGGGTCACCGCTGCCGGCGCGATGACGGGCCGCTACCTGAGTCCGCCCATTCCTGAGAACTACACCAACAATGGAACTACGGGTGATTTCTCTGGCTTCTATGAGCGCGATTTCACTTCGAGCGACCGCCTAAGCCTAATGTTCCGTCATGAACTGGCGCGCTTCGACATTCCCAACGAATATGTGCAGCAGGCCGCAGGTCAAAGGCAGGATGGCGACATCTTTGAGAATCTGGGGATGTTCTCCTATCAGCACCTTTTCTCTGCCGACACAGTCGCGAACTTTGGAGGAATGGTGCGCGACGACTCAAACAGCCTGTCGTCGAACCTGCTGTCCACGCCCATCATCGCCTTCCAAGATAACAATTTCACCGAAGCCTATTTCAAAGGAACGATTTCCATTCACCGCGGTAGACAGGAATGGAAGGTCGGTGCCGAATCGGACAACATCTTTCTTCACGAACGCTTCGCTGACGTAATCACGGACCCAACGCAATTCGATCCTGGCACGCCGACGAGGTTCAGCTTTGTTGGCCATCGCCCGGACCTCGAACAGTCTGCTTTCGTGCAGGATTTGATCCGCCTCGGCAATTGGACGGTCAGCGCAGGGATTCGCTGGGACCACTACCAGCTCATCGTCAATCAGAATGCGTTCTGCCCCCGCTTGGCCGCCTCACGCTACTTTGCCAAATGGGAGCTGCTGGTCCACGCCGCCTACGATCGGGTCTTTCAGACACCGGCGTTCGAGAACATCCTGCTGGCGAGTTCACCCGACGTCGTGGTGCTGAATCCAGATGTTCTGCGCCTTCCGGTAGAACCGTCGCACGGCAATTACTACGAAGTGGGCATCACGAAGGGCTTCTTTGGGCAGCTCAGGCTTGACGCCAATTACTATCGGCGAAACGTCAACAACTTCGCCGACGACAACCTGCTGCTCAATACGCCCGTCGCTTTTCCCATTGGTTTCCGCAAAGCCAACATCTACGGTGCAGAAGGAAAGATCGCCATTCCGAACTGGGGGCGTTTCTCAGGGTTCGTGAGCTATTCCTACATGGTTGGATCAGCTTACTTTCCGGTGACGGGAGGGCTGTTCCTCGGGCAGGATGCGACCAACGCCCTGACCCAACTAAGTGGCCGCTTCTGGGTTTCGCAGGACCAGCGCAACACCGTGCGGACTCGTTTTCGCTACCAGTTCAAGCCGTGGCTGTGGGGCGCAGTCGGAGCGGATTACGGGAGCGGTCTGCCTGTGGACTTTTCCGGCACCTATGAAGAGGCACTGGCAGAATATGGTCTACAGGTGGTCGATCAGGTGAACTTCAAACGCGACAGGGTTAAGCCCAACTTCTCGCTGAGTGCCTCCGTCGGAGCGGATCTTTGGAAGCGAGACAATGTTGCCATCCGTGTCCAGTTCGACGCGACCAATCTTACCGACCGCCTCAACCTGATCAATTTTGCAGGTCTATTCTCCGGCAACTCCGTTGCCCCGCCGCGCAGCTATGCCATCCGTCTTAGCGCGAATTTCTAGCGAACCATCGACGTCCAAGTAACGGGAGACGGCGGGGCCGGATGGCCCACCTATCGTGGTGTTCGATACGTGGGAGCCCGTTCCATTCCGGGAACTTCGATTATCTTCGTAACGCCGCATCGCCAATTTCGCGTGACTCGTACCAATATTCCTTACTGCGGAAGTTCGAATCTGATGTCTCAGCGGCTTCAGCCTACCCGCCGCTCCTGCAGCCCTCGGCGTGAAGCACCGACAAAGTCGCTGACCAATCCCGCGATCTCATCTGCGGCGGTGTCCAATGCGAAGTGGCCACCGTCGACAATGTGAATTTGTGCGTTCGGGACATCCCGGCGATATGCTTCCGGCTCCGACGCGTCGAACGACTGTTCATACTTACCCCAGATCACCAGCAGACGCGGCTGCTTCTCGCGCATCCATGCTTGCCACTTTGGGTACGATTCGACGTTCGTTCGATAGTCGTAGAAGAGATCGCTCTGAATGCCGGCCTGGCCGGGCTGGTTGAGAAACGCAAATTCATCCGTCCAGAGATCCGGGTTGTATCGTTCCACGTTGGGATCATTTCCAACGTGGCGTGTGCGCGTGGTCGCGAGCGAGAGGAGATTTGTGCGCAGCGCGCTTTCGTCGGCGGCGCGATTTTTCCAAAACTCGCGCCGAACATTCCAGTTCGCTCCCAGGCCTTCATTGTGCGCGACCGCGTCTTGCACAATGAGAGCTTCAACACGTTCTGGATGCATAAGTGCCATGCGGAAACCCACGGGGCCGCCGTAATCCTGCATGTAAAGCGTGTAGCGCGAGAGCCCTAGGGCCTCGGTGAAGTGATTCATGATCTCGGCATCGTGATCGAACGTGTACCGAATTTCTTGGGGTCGGGCCAATCACTGTGTCCGAAGCCCGGGTAGTCGGGCGCGACAAGGTGATAGCGATCGGAGAGCCGAGCAAAGAGAGGCTCGAACATCCGCGACGACGATGGAAGTCCGTGCAGGAGAAGAATCGTCGGCGCGTCTTTCGGTCCGGCCTCTCTGTAAAAGATGGACAGGCCATCTATCTGTATCGTGCGATAAAGAGTCGGGTACTTCATGTGATCATCCTTTCCCTGGTTTTGGGCCAGCAATTGAAATGATGCGATCATCGCGAAAACGACCCACGCGATGAGAGAGAGTACCCTTCGCTTTGTCGAATTCACTTTCATTTACGGATGTCCACTCACATCGTCAGTACGACGCGGAATTCTGCCTTGCCGCTCATCATGCGCGCGTAGGCCTCGGCCGCTTTTTCGAGCGGATATGTTTCAATCATGGGACGCACGCCCGTTAGTTCGGCGAAGCGGAGTGTGTCCTCGGAATCGGCTGGTGTTCCCGCGGCCCAGCCCTGAATGGTCCGACTGCCATTGATGAGCTGTACGGGCGTGACCTCAATGGGATCGAAGGTCGCACCGATCACTATGAGCTTGCCGTTCGGTCCCAGGCCGTCGATCAGTGCGGACATGGCTTTCGAGCTTGGAGCGGTCGCTAGAATCACTCGCGCGCCGCCCAGCTTCTGCAAAGCCTCTGCTGGGTTCACCGATTGGCTGTCGATGTACAGGCTCGCCCCGAGTTTCTTTGCGAGCGAAGCGTTCTCCGGCCCGCGCCCGATAGCAGCGACGTTATACCCGAACTTGTTCGCGAACTGAATTCCGAGATGACCCAGACCGCCGATGCCCTGGACCGCGACAAGGTCGCCGGGCAACGCACCACTGTGGCGCAGCGCATTGTAGGTAGTAATTCCGGCGCAGAGCAGCGGTGCTGCATCAGTGTCGCTTAGGGTTTCCGGGATCGCTACCAGTGCCTCCACGGGAGCCACCATGAATTGCTGGTACCCGCCGTCATAGCTGATGCCACAGACTTTCACGTTCTGGCAATTGCGAAAATCTCCGCGCCGGCACTCGCGACATGTGTTGTCCTGGCCGCCATGCCAGCCGACACCGACACGCTGGCCTTTCGTCCACGCGGAAACGCCTGCGCCCACTTCATCGACGATGCCCGCTACTTCATGTCCTGGAATGCGGGGATACTGAATTCCAGGCCACAAGCCTTCTTTGGTGAGCACGTCACTGTGGCAAACACCACAAGCCAACACCTTGATCCGCACGTGTCCTGCGTCCGGCTTAGGAATCTCGCGCTCGACGATCTGGAAATCCGCTCCCGGACTGGGAACTTGCGCCACTCTCATGGTTGCTACTGACACTGTTGTCGTTGCCATGAATCCTCCTATGACTCATTGAGTATTGTTGATGCGCGCTGGCTGATCCACAGACCACGCGACCTATTAATAATTTGGTCTCGGTATTAAGGTGCGTAATGGGTGAATACAAAGTCGTGAGCTTTGGCAGGCTCGTGGCAGGGGAAACAAGTTTTGAGCAACGCCTCGTCGGCAGATTTGCCGTCTTTGAATTGACCGAAGCCCCAGCCGCCCGTCGAGGCGTATTTGGTTGAGTCCTTGACCATCAACTGGATGTTAATGGGAGCCCCGGCAACGAAAGACTGGTCGCGGCCAAAGACTTTGTTGTTTTCAGCAGACGGAGTGTAAGCCCAGGCCAGGCGGACAATGATGGTGCCGTCCGGGAACGGCAGCGTCGCGTCCCGATAGGCCTTGATGGCTGTATCGTTGCCCAGGACGGCGCGAAAATCGTTGAGATCGCCGGCCTCGTGGGCCACGGAGATCAACTTCCAGTCGCGATATCCGGGGGGAACTTTGACTCCGAAGATGGGGCCGGCCTCGTCATCGGCATGTCGAAATGCGCGAGCCGAAGAGGCGACAACGGCGGCCACCGCGGCAACTGCGACCAGCAAGAAGGCGATGCGTTTCATACGTGTTCCTTTCAATATGCTTATTTAACCTATGGGTTACTCGTGCTCCGTCCGCGCATCAGGGACGCTTTTCGGATGCGTTGTTTTCTGGCATGGCAAATGTGATCGAGCCTTTGTCGATGGGCTGATGGTTCGCGTTGACCAATTCAAGGGTCAATTTGTGGGGGCCTGGGGCAAGACCCTGCAGGATGATTGGGTTTCCACTCGCATCTGCCCACACCCACGAGGCATCGTCGAGTCTCACATGAACGTGTCCGATGCGCGGCGAGACAGTCAGGGCGTCTGGGCCGAACACCGGCGCAATGTGCAGGTTCTGAGCACAATATTGGATAATCACCACGCCCCGCGAGGCGAGCGGTTCGGGCAGCGGAGGATCGATGAAGATATTCGCGGGTGGCTCAGAGGCGCCGGCGAGCGGGATCACCCGGGTGAGTCGACAAGTGTCCGTCGGGTTTTGTGCCATAGCAGTCATGGCATACAACACGATGGCTGCTACCGATAGCAGAGACGTGCTTTTCGAGCTTGTAAATTTTAGATTTGCCATGTTCTTTCTCCATGGGATCCACCCAAATGACAGGCGTCGATACTGTGAAACTGGGGGTCCGGCACAACCCGGAGATGGTCTTCCGGCTTCGAGTGGTCGATCGACGGGCCGTACTTACGTGGATCAGCCTTGCGTCGTGACATAAATGGTCGAGCGTTCCACAGGACGTGTGCCGTCCTGATTGAATTGCTTTACATCGCCAGGGGTAGGGCCTACCCGGGGTGGGAACCGCTTTCGAATACAACTGATGCACTGGGCCTATGCGACGGTTGCAAAGTTTATTCACGTCGAATGTCTGTTGTCACCGGGCACACTTCGTCGTGGAGTGCGCGTGAATCGCTCAGGCGCCGGCCAGTAATGCCGTGTGACACTGTCGGCTTCTACATCCCCGGCATTTTCATGTTGGCGATTCAGCGGGCGAAGCTGGGCTTGCCCATGGCCCTGAACATCTTGCGCATTTGGGCGTAATGAGACCCGGACGACGCGCCTGGGCTTCGGTGCTATTCCTTCTGCAGACGCGCGGCTTCCGCCGCCAGATCTTCTTTTGGCATGGCGATCACTTTGCCATCACGCCAGATGTAGAAGGGCGCACCGGTGCGGGCGTGTTCGATGACAATTTCCTCGACGGCCGCCTTTAGCGCCATCTCGGCACGCTGCTCCATGGGCAGCTCAAGCACATTCGCAGGCGGTTTGCTCATGGTGCTCCGTAACGGTCAATCAGTAAGCTGTATAGCCCGACATTGATTATACGGAGGCCAGATCGTTCCTGAGCATCAACCGAGACCAGTCCCTGACCGATGTCAGCGGCTCCAGCCTCTGAAAGCAACTGCTTGATCACCAATTCCGATTGTTCGTACTCGCCTTCGCCGAATTGATGATGTCGTATACGTCCCTGAGCATCGGCGAAATAGAGGGCCGGCCAATATTCGTTTTTGAAAGCACGCCAGATCGCATGATCGCTATCGACGGCGATCGGATAATCGATGCCCATCTCTTTCGCGGCCTGGCGCACGTTATCAATGTTTTTCTCGAAGCCGAACTCAGGCGAGTGCACGCCGATCACGACCAACCCCTGATGCTTATATTTCTCAGCCCACGCGCGGATATAGGGGGAGGGTGCGCCGCCAATTGATGCAGGAATATGTCCAGAAGTCGATCAGCACCACTTTCCCGCGCAGACCCGTTGCGGTGAGTGGCTGCGAATTCAGCCACCCGGTTGCCCGACCGAGAGAAGGTAATTGACCCTCAATGGGCAATTGAACCGCAGCGGGCACTAACTGCCGCATCTTGATCCCTCGCAAATCAGCCGTCCTGCTGGACCGTGCTCTCGCAGAGCCGATCAGGCTTAACTGGGCGGCGACCATAATCACGACCGCAGTGCCCAGGAAGCGGCAGCGACTGTGTTTGATTCCGGCGAACATGGCTCTCTCCACATCGGAAACAATTTTTCTCCACGGGCGATCACGCCACTTGCGTGACAGCTTTCGTGTCGACCAGGTTAGTGACAACGTTGATGTTGCCGTGTGTAGCTTTGGAATACGGACACTCCAGCTGTGCGCCGTCCACCAATTCCTGGGCGACCTCACGCTCGATTCCTGGCAAGCTGACGTTGAGGCGAGCCTGCAGCAAGTAACCGCCGCCAGTTGTGCCCAAGTCGACTTCGGTGTCAATGGCGAGATCAGGCGGTAGCTTCACTTTCTTTCTGGCAGCCACGATCTTGATCGCCGATAAGAAGCAAGCCGACCAACCGACGGCGAACAATTGCTCGGGATTGGTACCAGTCCCGGAAGTGCCAGGGACCGACAGCTTAAGGTCTAGCCGTCCGTCGGAAGTTCGGGCTGCTCCGCCGTCGCGGCCGCCCGTGGTATGTGCCTTGGCGGTGTAGAGCACCTTTTCGATTTTCGTAATGTTGTCTGTCATGGTGTGTTCTCCTTCATTAGGAAGATTGCGCGATGAAGGAAGTCACTGATTCGAGATCCTGTCATCGTGGAGGGGTCGGTATCTATTCCCGTCATGCTGTGACCATCTTCGCCGACCAGCTCTTTACGAATGCTCCGAAGCGGTCGAGCGCCTTGGAGAAATTGTCTCCGGCGGCGGCAAAGCCCAGGCGGAAATGCGAGGGCGCATCGAAGCAATCGCCGGGAGCCAGCAGGATTCCACGCTCGGTGGCGGCCTGGCAGAACGGGCGGTCGTTCTCTCCGCTCACCAGCCAGGGGAACGCGGTCATGCCGCCTTGCGGCGGAATCCAGCCGAGTACGTCGCGATGGTCCGCCATGAAGCGCTCGAGGAGCTTGAGGTTTCGGGTGGCGGCTTCCTGGGTCTTGCCGAGCACGACGTCACGTTTGCGGATTGCGATTTCCGAAAGAATTTCTCCGGTGGTGGTGTTGCAGATCGAGAAGTAGGCGCGCGCGGTCCAGTATTGCTGGCGGCGCTGGGCGTCGTGCTCGATCATCCATCCCGTGCGCACGCCGGCAATCGAAAATGCCTTCGACAGGTCGGCGATCACGGTGGCGTGCGGCAGGCGCGCCGCCGATTTCGTTTGCCTTCCGTGGTAGATGGGATGGTAGACCTCGTCACTCACCAGCTGGATTCCGCGCTCGGCGGTGAAGTCGTGCAGGGCTTCCATTTCGCCGTCGCCGATGGTCGCGCCCGTGGGGTTGTGCGGGCTGTTGACCAGGATGAGCTTGGTCTTCGAGTCGGCGAGTCGCTTGATCTCGTCGGGGTCGATGCGGAAGCCGTTCTCGCGGCGCACGCGATAGAAGCGGGTTTCCAGGCCAAGAGATTCCGGGAGCGCTGAGAAAGTAGTGAATCCAGGCAGCGGGATGATTACGTTCGCGCCGGGCTCGGCGGCCAGCCACATCAGGGCAACGAGCGCCTCGGAGGCGCCGGTCACGATTTGGACGGTCTCTACCCGGACACGCTGCATTTCAGCGATCGCCTCACGCAGACTGTCGGCGCCGGCGGGGCGGCTGTAGACCAGGTTGTGGTTCAGGAAGCGGTGGCGCGTTTCGTCGTCGGCGAGAGCGAGGATGTCGTTTACGGTCCAGGTCGGTCCGGTGCTCGCAGCGAGGTTGAATTCTATGTCGTGTTCGTACTGGTCGAGCCAGGCATCGAGCAGGAAGGGCTTGAGT
>Ga0074045_10006091_pt1 | contig 10403 bp, 14 predicted proteins | sample BogForMeECP23OM2_FD_94442 | JGI IMG/M metagenome (GOLD analysis project Ga0074045, IMG submission 94442) | Bog forest soil microbial communities from Calvert Island, British Columbia, Canada - Bog Forest MetaG ECP23OM2 | ecosystem: Environmental > Terrestrial > Soil > Wetlands ... | reverse complement strand
CTGGCTCGCGGTGCCCCATGACCGGCAAGGTCGTAATGGGCGACACGGATTCGTGTTATTTCACCCTTCACACGGGCTCTTCCCAACAGCCGATGAGTCCGATTACGGGGCTCTATCCCGCCGTGGAACGCATCCAGAAGGCCCTAAACGGGTCGTACACCGAGTTTCATGCCCAGTACGGTGTCACGGGGCCTCATTACACTGCCGTTGCGTTGGAGGGGGTGTTTGAGCGACTTAAAACGCTTCCACTGGCGGGTTCTGATGTTGGAGCGCGAAAGCTGTATTATGGGTTGTACGCCAACAAAGAAGGGGTCGATGTTTCCGGCTACCCGTTCTGGACCCGGGTCAAGCTCAGTGGCATCGGAGCCAAGCGTTTTAATGTTGCGCCGCTCAGCAAGACCATCCAGAAAGCCGTCATCGAGAGGGTCCTGACGGGAGATACCAAAAACGTGATACCCTACTGGAAGACGATGCGCGAACAGGCGTTGACCGGCAAACTGGACGAAGAACTCATGGTGCCGACAAAATTCAGTAACGCCGTAGAAAAAGTGGACGAGAACGGCAAGTTTAAAGTCAAGCGGCCGGACCTTGATGGCATCCGAAACGCCATTTCGCTTCTCGGCATCCGGGCCCGGCCCGGAGACGCGCTTAAATGGGCATATGTCACCGGAGTCACGCTTAAGGGCCGTCCAATCGACGCCGAGGTCGTTGCGATACCGCTGCTTTCAGACCTCGCCTCCATGAAGGCGGCCGGCATCGAAATCAAGATTGACCGTAAGGCGATGGTTGAAAGGGGCATAGACCGTGCGGTTGAGCTTGTGTTCCCGGAATTTCATGGGACATCCGCCCGCCTTGAGGACGGATTCTGATGGCGACGAAGGGCCGGTGGCCATCGAACTTCGTCGTCCAACACCTGCCGGGATGTAAGCGGACTGGCCGCGTGGCCGGGACGTTCGCCTACTCGGCGCCGGAGACGATGGCCAACGACCCGACCGACCGGCCCTATCATACCAACGTCATCGGTCACGGACATAGCCTGCGGAAGCGCATCGCCCCGGACGAGGAAGAGGTCGTGGAAGAGTACGAGTGCGAGCCCGGGTGCCCGGTGGCCGAAATCGGAATCGAACAGCAGAGGTACTTCAACGTCCTCGAATCAGCCGACTGGGTCTACTGTCCCAAGCCGTCCACCTCCGAGCGGAACGCCGGCACCGCCGGTCTCACGCCGCCGGACGATGCCGTGAAACCCAACGGCCGCTGGCCTCAAGAGTGGGCCGATAACGCCGAGGCGCACGAGGGCGAGGAGGGTTACAACTGGCATGCTTCCGTGAAACCCCTCTCGCTCATGGAGCATTTCATCAAGCTCACCACGCCGCCCGGCGGGAAGGTCCTCGACCCGTTCGTGGGCAGCGGGACCACGGTCATCGCGGCCGCGCTGAACGGGTTCGAGTCGTACGGCATCGACCGCGACCCGGAGTACGTCGAGCTGGCCAAGGCCCGCCTCGAGCATTTCGTTCGCGGTCCGGCGAAAGCCGTCATCGAGTGCGGAGATTCGGCTCAGGTCCTGCCGAAGTTGCCCCCGCTCTATTTCGACAGCATGATTACCGACCCGCCGGCCGGCATCGCGCTGGCCGGGTTGGACTGGGACAAGGACAAGGGCGGCCGCGGGGAATGGGTGACGTGGCTCGCCGGCATCCTGAAGGAGGCCAAGCGCACGCTCAAGCCCGGCGCCTACGCCGTCGTGTGGTCCTTCCCACGCACGTCGCACTGGACCGCCGAGGCCGTCGAGCGGGCCGGGTTCGACATCGAAACGGTCATCGCCGTGGCGAACGGCCGCGGCTTTCCGAAGGGCAAGAACGTGGCCAACGACATGAAGAGCCCCGACAAGGAAAAGTGGTCCGGGTGGAACACGACGTTGCGCGCCGGTTGCGAGCTGTGGTTCTTGGCCAAGCGGCCCATATCGGAGCCGACCGTGGCCGCGAACATCCTGAAATGGGGCGTGGGCGCGTTGAACATCGACGCCGCCCGGACGCGGGTCATCGCGCCGGAGGTCGATGACGGAACGGTTTCGCTGGAGGACGAGTTTTGAGCGCCCGTCAATCGAGCGCGTTGGCCCAACGCATCGCCATCAACAGCGGTACATGGCGCGCCCGCATCCTGAGCAAGCAGGGCAACCGATGTTTCGTGTGCGGCATCTCGACCTACCCGCCGGACAAGGCCCGCCTCAAGATGGACTGGATTACGCCGCCGCAGGCGTTCCTCGACATCCACGGAAAAATCGACGACGCGGACGCCTGCTTCCGGGACGACAACTGCCTCCTCCTCTGCGACGACTGCTGGAAGGTCAGGCGTCGGGACGACCTGAATATCTGGACCAAGGGTCACATCTTCATCTACAACGACTCCGTATTCACGGGCATCCAGCGGAAGAACCGGGAGATAGCCAAGCTCGGACCCAAACTCACCACGCTCCGTCGTGTGGTCGGGGACATGGCCGAGGATATGAATACCAGCCCGTACGCCTTCGGCCCGTCCGGCGTACTGGTGGAACTGATGGCCGATAAGGACGTGACCGATTTTCTCAAGTTCGCCGGCGAACTCAAGGGCATGGAGGACAAGACGCGCGCCGATGCTGAGGCGCTCTACGTGAAGGGCCAAGCCTCCATCGCTGCTGTTATAAAAGCGCGAGGATGGGAGCGGGCGGAGGACCTATGCGCGATGATTTTCAAAACGGCCCCAGCCCCGCCTCCGGCTCCCCCGGCCAAGGCACCGTTCAAGCCCAACCCGGTCCAGCTCGCGCACATCGCCTCCGGGCGGGTCGTGCCGTTCTCCTCCTGCCGCCTTCCCGAAACCGATGCGCAGTTCGCCCTGCTCGACGCGTTGAAATGTGTGATGTCCGACGGCGGCGGATGCGACTCGCCCGTCCCGGACACATGCCCGCGATGCGGCGGCACATATTGTCCAAAACACTTCGCGGGGCATAAGCGATGATAGACCTACCGGATACAATCAAACCGCTTATCCTCCACGGCGACGTCATCGAACAACTCCGCCGCCTGCCGGCCGGGTGCGTCCAGTGCGCCGTCACCTCTCCGCCGTACTTCGGCCTCCGCTCGTACAAGGCCCGGGACGTTTTGTGGGGCGGCGACGCGAATTGCCAGCACGTATGGGTCGTCACGCCGCCCCGGCGCGCCCGGAACGAGGAAGACAACAAATCCCCGCATGCCGGCGCCATCCAGCGGGCCCATGCGGGCGCGTCGTACAACGCCATCGGCGGGAGGCGCTGCTCGAAGTGCGGTGGGTGGTTCGGCCAGCTCGGCGCCGAGCCGACGCCGAAGATGTACGTCGCCCATATCGTAATGGTGTGTGAAGAACTGAAGCGCGTCCTGCGGGACGACGGCGTATTCTGGCTCAACCTCGGCGATTCTCACAACAACACCAACGGCTTCTCTCGGGCCACAAACGGATGGGAACGCGACGGGCGCTTGGGCGGGTCGGGGGATAAGAAAAAGATAGTGGGCATTAAGGCCAAATCCCTTTTCGGAATCCCGTGGCGCGTGGCACTCGCACTTCAGGACAACGGGTGGATTCTCCGCTCGGACTGTATTTGGTACAAGCGAAATCCGATGCCGGATAGCGCTAAGGACCGGCCGACTCGGGCCCACGAGTACGTGTTCATGTTAGTTAAGGGCCCCTACTATTACGACCAGAACGCCGAGCGCATCCCGAACCCACGGGCGGACGAACGCGGCACCATCTTCGGCCATAAGAGCGGACAAGAGAACAAGGCAGAAAGCACCCGTAACGACCACGGCAATAAGGTGGCTCCGAACCCGGCCGGGGCCAACATGAAAACCGTGTGGGATATTCCCGTGCGGCCGTACCACGGCGCCCACTTCGCTTGCGTGGATTCAGCCACGGAAGCGTTGACCGATGCCGGATGGAAAACAGGGACCGATATAAAAACGGGGGACCGTGTTGCCCAGTTCGACCCGCGGTCTTTTGAGCTTTCATGGGCCCCGGCAGAAACAATAGCCGTTTACGACGTTAAAGATACACCAATGGTCGTGGTAAAGCATCGTGACGTGGACATGCTTTTAACGCCAAACCATCGAACGCTCGTTTCCCGGCGGCTGTCGCGCAAACATACGTTCGGCCAGCCGGTGGTGGTTGCCGCCAACGATTTGAAAGGCGGACACCGCATACCGGTGTCTGCCAACTGGGGTCGCGCTCTGTCGGTTCAGCAGCCGTCTGTTGAGATGGCTGAATTGCTCGGGTGGTTTGTCACAGAGGGTACGGCTCTGCCGAACAGGACGACCGTCGACATCGCGCAATCGATTGCCGTCAACCGTCCTAAAGTAGATAGAATCAAAAAGCTGCTCGACGCCGTCGATGCGGACTATGATATGCGCGTTGCCAAGCGGATTTGGCAAGGGCGCGATGCGTCTATGGTGTGTTTTAGAATTCGCGGCTTCGTGGCCGCCGACTTGCGTTCGTTCGCCCCGGAAAAAGCAAAAAGCTTGCCTTGGGCCGTGCTTCAATGGGACGACGCGGTGCTTCGGGCCTTGTTCGACGGGCTCATTGGTGGCGATGGCCATTGTCGTAAAGACGATGGGCGGCTGTGTTTCATACAAAACAAAGGACAAAACGCCGAAGTCGTTCAGGCCATTGCCGTTCGGTTGGGCTATGCGACAAAACAAACCAAGCGCAAAACAGGCGTTGGCACCTTGACCTATTTCACCAAAAAACGGTGGATTTCGATTCGTGGGGCTGGCGGCGTGAATCCTAACATAACCAAAACGCTTTACACCGGAAAGGTTTGGTGCCCGAAGGTGCCTACCGGATTTTGGCTGGCTCGCCGAAACGGCCGAACGTTCATCACCGGAAATACATTTCCGCCGCAGCTCCCGGCCCGTTGTATCCGCCTTTCGACCAGCACCGGCGGGGCCTGTGTCCAATGCGGCGCTCCTTACGAACGGGTCATTGAAAAAGGGGCGGCACTAAGGGAATGGCAAAAAGCGTGCGGTGGTAACGACGATGGCGAGTACGACGGCGAGGCCGTCAAGGAGTACGAAGGCACCGGCGCCCAGAACCCGAGTGAGGTGAAGGCGCGTATCTTGGCCGGCTTGCTGGAGAAGATAACGAAGGGATGGGAGCCGACATGCGACCATCCCAAGGGGCCGACCGCCCCGTGTGTCGTCATGGACATCTTTGCGGGGAGCGGCACGACCCTCGTCGAGGCGCACCGGCAGGGTCGCCGGTCCATCGGCATCGAGTTGGGCGATGATTATGTCAAGCAGATAGAGGCCCGCCTCGCGCCCGAGATGGGACTGGAGGATGGGTTCTGACGACCATCCCCCCGACCCTCCAGCAATCGGTCCAGATGCTGAGGCTCTACATCTCCGACAAGCGGCATCGGAAGCCGTGCTTCGTGACAGGCGGGTTCGGACGCGGTCGCGGATATTGGGTCAGGGCCGTCCTTCATGAGTACGGCTTCGAGCCCGTGTGGCTTTATGAGTCCGTGGCCGTGAACACGACGGACCTCGACGGCCGCAAACTGTTCCCGGTGTACGACGTGGCCGTCCTCCCGCCCAAGCTGCCGACCGAGCGGTGTATCGTGCTGATGGACGACCCGCCCACGGACAAGCGGGACGGCATCGTCGTGGCCTTCCCCCCGCCATCGCGGCAGGACCTCATGGCGTTCGTCAGGGCCAACGGACAGCCCGAATCACTGGCCAACGGCTGCGCCACGTACGACGACGCTGTGGCGGCGGTACGCGTGTACGACGCGTCGGGCGTGGCGCTCCAATCGGTCCCCGTCGAGATGGAGACGTGGGACGCCTTCGTCCGCGGAGGTCCCGCGCCGGTCGAGCCGCCGTTCTTCCCGTACTGGGCGGCGTACCATCAGCCGCCGAGGGACTGGACGTGGAACCAAATCCTCTACCTCCAACGCTACATCCCCGCCCGAATAGCGGAACGCATGGTGGACGCCATCCGCCTCACTTGGGCGGCCGGGCCGACGATTTTCCCATCCCTCCTTCGGCAACGGCGGGGGGTAAAACCACCGCCCGCAGAATCGAAGGCGGAAGCGACCCCGGCGGCCGAGAAATCCTACTCGGCGACGTGGTAAAATCACGGTTCGGGACTTACGTCCATAAATACGTTCGTGACAGGGCGTTAAATAGACACCCTCCCTTATCCCTTCGATGCCCGAATGCCGGTCCTGCCGCACCGCCCTTGATGAGTTCAACACTTACAAGTCCGACCGTGACAACAGCCGCGCGATTTGTAAGAACTGCCGCCACAAACCAAAAGCCGTGACAGTCACCAGTCCCGCCTCGCCGACCGGGCCGGGGACAGTCACGGGGACGCGTCCCGATGACGTCCCCGTGACAGTCCCCGTGACAGTCACGGAGTCCAGAACCGTGACAGAAACGGGCGGCGTGTTGATTTCGGATGCCGAATTCGAGGAGCTTCAGTTCGTTCGTGACACCGCTTTTTGGCGGGCCCTTATCAAGGAGGGGAAGATGAACCGGGCCCTTCGGGGACAGGTCAAGGAAACGCCCCCAGAAACGGAGGAGGAAGATGGCTGATTGGGTGTTCGCGCAACTGTGGGAAGAGCAAGACGGCGAGTGCCCTGTTTGCCACGAACTTCTGCCCGTTCCGGCGGTCGGAAAGCGCCGCATGACCGTCGTGGACCACGCCCCGCCAGAAGTAGTTGCTTATCAAAATCACCCACTGGCGAACAGGATTTTCAAGTAGAGGAAACATGCCACCTAAAACAGAATTGGAACGACTGAACGAACGGCTGACCGAGCTGGAGACGGTCCTCAAAACCTGCTCCGGTGACGAGTGTAAATTCATCGAGACGCAGACGAAGGCCCTGAAGACCGGACTGGACGCCTCCATCGCGGAACAGGTCAAGGCGGCCGTCGACTCCCGCTTCGACCCGCTCGTGACCAAGCTCACGGACCTCGACGCCGCGGTCACCAAGGGGTTCGCTGTCAAGAACCCACCGGCCCCCGCCGCTCCCGAAATCCCGGACAACGCGTACTTCACCTGCCCGGAGGAGAACGACAAGGGCGAGGCGTGCGGGGCCGTGCTGGACCTGACCAAGGACGCCTGTCCCAAATGCGGGACCAAGGTGGCGTGGGGCGATACGTTCGGCGCCGTCCTCCTGATGCGTAGCGAGAAGCCCAAGGGATGAACATGGTCGAAGCCGTAATCCGAAAGCCAGCCGAAGCAGTCCCGGTGGAGCTTCCGTCGGTCCCTGTCATCCCGACGGCCGCCATGACGGTTCCCGCGCCAGCTCCGGTGGTTCCGGTAGTGTACGCGGCTCCCCCGCCACAAATACCCGAAGGAATGACCGTCGAGAAGATGATGGCCCTTCAGATGTGGGAGGACCGCCAACGGGCCCAACAGACCGAAGCCGCCCGCCGGGCGCAGATGTCGATGGCCCCGCGCCAGCCCGCCGGCAGCATGGGCGCCATCAACCAAATCCGCCAGACCGTCAAGGAATGGCAGGAGTTCAACACCGCGCTCGAAGAGTTCAAGCCCCGGCCGAACCCGGTCGAGACCTTTATGAACTCGAACATGGGCGGGGAGGTTGGCAAGTTCATCTCGAACGCCGGGTCCCAGCTCATCGACTTCCTGAAGGAGGAACGGATGGCCAAAAAGACCATCCAGAACTACGAGCAGATGGAGAAAAAGTACGCGGACATGCTCACCCGTTACGAGCAAGCCCTTGCTGCGCGTCAGGCCGCCGGTGGTATGGGTGCCGATATGCCGCCCCCACTTCCGCCGCCATCGCCCCCGCAGATGTACCCCAACCCCGGTGGCCAAACCGGCATGGCACTTCAACTCGCCCAACAGTACGGCGGACAGAGCCCCGAACCCCAGTGGGGCCCGCCACAGGCCCAGCCGTTCGCGGCCCAGCCCGGCACCGCCCGCTTCCAGAACGACCCCGGCATGCCGGGCATCGGCATCCCGCCGAGCCAAGGCGCCTTCCCCGGATACGGCGGCGGCTTCCCCGGTTTCGGACAGTCGCAACCTCCACAGCCGAGCGTCAACGCCCAGTTCGACGCCCTTCGCGCCGAGCTGGACCGGCTGAAGAACGAGAACGCCGAGTTGAAGGACCGACAGGCTCTGCTCTCTCCGGCCCAGCCCCCAGCTCAACCCCCGTCCCAGCCCGTGGCCCAACCGGCAGCACCGGGCCTCGTGGAAGAGGGTGAGACGAAGCCCACGCCCAAGGTGGACCTATGAAAGCGAAAATAGAACCCAAGACGCCGCCAGCGCCTCCGGCGACAACGCCAGCCCCGGCCGACACGCCGGTCCCACCTCCCCCGGTGGACCCGTTCGACGCCCTAACAGAGGATTATCTGGGCGCGGAAACCATCCACGCCGCGTACGAGAGCGGGCTTGTCTGCTCCAAATGCGACCAACCGGTCCAGAAGGACTGGCCGCGATGCCCGGTGTGCGGCAACACCAAGGCTACATCCTTGTCGAACACAAAGCCGCGCCTTAAGTTCACCGAGGCCATCACGAAGTACCGGCCGGCGCCTCTGGACAACGACGAAGTGGTGACCGTAAAGGAAACGCCGAAGGCCAAGGGAAAATGACATGGAGACGATTGCGAACAACGCGCCAGCGGTCCCGAACTGGAGCCATTGCGGAAACTGTCCCCACTGCGGCGCGCCCGTGTACGTGCCATACCGCGTCATCTTCAAGGAGACGCCTCCGCCCGAGGCGAGCTTCACCTGTAACTGCCGGAACCGCGCGCCTTGGCCCATCACCACTTGGCCCATCACCATCCCGCCCGTGACTCCGACGCCGACGCCGACGTGGCCCTTGCCGTTCCAAGGCCCGTGGTACACGGTGTCCACCTCCACCACGAGCAGGTAAGCATGCCGGGAATCCCAGCGCTCCACACTCACGCCCACGTCCCACCCGGGGTACTCCAAGCGCGCGAGCGGCTCTACGCCGCAATGAAGGCCATCGCGAAGATGCCGTCGCTCGGGTTGTCCGAGGCGCAGGTCGAGGACTTTCTCGGTTCGGCCGATGAGGTCATCGCCGACCCGAAAAAATGGCCCCGCATCGTTGCCTTCCAACGGGACGCCGAAGCTCAGGTACGCGGATTCCAGATGGACCCGCATAACCCACCACCGCAGGACATCGACCGCGCCATCAACATTCTCGATAACTTTTCCTACCGCGCGCTGTGGGAACTCGGCGACCAACCCAAGTTCATCGCCGGCATCGCGTCGGGTTACGTCCGCCGGAAGCTGGCCACCGACCCGAACCTCCGACAGGCGTTGCCAATGCTTTACACAACGCTTCGCGCGCGTCTGCTCGGATTGAATATCTGAGCCCCCATTAAATACAGGCGGGAGGCTGTGCCGACCGGGCATCTCTATGCCGGCGAAAGCACTCCGTCGAATGGGCATCCCCGAGAGAAAGTGGAAGGCGTGCGTCCGCGACGTTTCCAAGTCCAACAAGGCGCGTCGCCGTGCCGGCAAGAAAACGTACAATCCGTTCGCGGTGTGTACGGCTCAACTCAGGAAGGACCAATGACGACGTACGTTATCTCGAACCCCGTAATGGGTGCTTGGGGCCGCCATAAGTTCAAAAAGGGACAGAAGGTCTACGTTTACGATGCTGGGGCGTCCGCGGGTATGGAATTTACCGACATCGCTGTCGTGGCTTTCGGCCCCTTTTATGTTGCCGGGTCGGCCACCACCGCCCACTACCTGATTCGTTACACCCGATGTGGGGGACCAAGGTGGCGTGGGGGGATTGAACACAAGCACGCCTGTGTCACCGATTTCGTAGCGTTCCCAGAAGACAAATTGCGGAAGGTTAAATGACCCTTTATCGCCTCGTCGAGTCCAACCCGAAACGCAAGCGCAAGTGCGGCCCGAAGTGTAAGGCTGCTATCAAGCGCCAGCTCCATCACCACGCCAAGGAGGCGACCCGCGAGACCATCTCCGGCGCGCTGGCCGGCCTGATGATGGTGGGCGTCCTCGTGCTTGCCGGACGGAGCGGGACCGTAGCGTGAGCGTTTACGTAGTGCGCCGCAATCCGCGCCACGCCTCATCGATGATTGCCTTCGTGCCGGCGATGAGCCAGCAGCAGAGCCATGAGTGTAAAGAGGTCGAACTTATCAACTCGATTCTTGCCGAAATCAAGGACGCCGAAGAAAACGACTGGAGCATCGAGCAGTATGGCAACATCAGGGTGTTCGCCAAGCAACTCAAGCGGCTTCACAAGGGCGATTACGCTTGTAGGAAGAAACCATGATGCAATGCAAACTCGGCAAGAAACCGCCGCGCATCGACAAGCGCACGCTCAAGTTCCGCGACTACATCACGCCCGCGTTGCCGGCCCCGCCGCCTTCGGCGGACTGGACG
>Ga0074045_10006089_pt1 | contig 10405 bp, 10 predicted proteins | sample BogForMeECP23OM2_FD_94442 | JGI IMG/M metagenome (GOLD analysis project Ga0074045, IMG submission 94442) | Bog forest soil microbial communities from Calvert Island, British Columbia, Canada - Bog Forest MetaG ECP23OM2 | ecosystem: Environmental > Terrestrial > Soil > Wetlands ... | reverse complement strand
TCTCGACGCCCGGATGGGTTTTCCTGATCCTGTTCGTACTCTTTGCAGCAAGCATGGTCTACATATACAGGAAGGCAAAAAAGCAGCTCAAAAGAATGAGCGAGTCGTTCAGCAAAGCGGACAGGAACTACGAAATCAGCATAATGGGCGGAATGCTCACTATGAGGATAGAACAGAACCCGAACGGTCCCAAGCTTATCGAGGCCCCCCTTTCAGCGCCCGCCGAACCCGTCATCGATGCAGAAACGACTGAGGCCGACCCGGCTCAGAAACCTGCTCATCTGTCCTGAACCCCACCGTCGAGATGAACTGTTCCGCCGGATTTTTTCTTACGACCGTGTCCTGCAGCCATTTCGAATCGTCCTTTTCGGGATGGTCCACGTTGTAGTGCAGTCCCCTGCTCTCTTTTCTCTTCACAGCGCACCGAATGATAAGTTCGGCCACCAGAGCAAGCCCCTGAAGTTCCGCCAGGTCGCTGTTCAGAGGAATCTTGGGCATGTGCTCTCTTAATTCCATCCTTATCTGGCGTACGTGATTCAAGGCCAGGGCAAGCCGGTTGTCCGTCCTAACGATACCGACGTAATTCCACATCAACCGCCTGATCCCATCCCAGTTATGCGCTATCATGACCATCTCATTGTTCGACGAATTCTGATTGGAGACTTTTGCCGAGCAGTCAGGCACGTCGGGAAGGACCAGGCTTCGCCATGCCAGGATCTTTTCGGAGCACTCCGCTGCCGCAGCGTGCGCGAAAACCATGGCTTCGAGCAGCGAATTGCTTGCAAGCCGGTTTGCCCCGTGCAACCCGGTACAGGCGCACTCGCCAAGAGCATAGAGGTTCCGGATGGTGGTACGTCCCGAAAGGTTGGTGACAATCCCTCCACACATGTAATGGGCGGCCGGAACGACCGGAATAGGGTCTTTGGTGATGTCGATGCCGAGGGACAGACACCTCTGGTAGATGTTGGGGAAACGCTCCTTGAGGAATTCGCCGTCCTTGTAGCTGATGTCCAGGAAAACGCAGTCATCTCCCGTGGTCTTCATTTCCGTGTCAATCGCGCGGGCCACAATATCGCGAAACGCCAGATCTTTGAGCGGATGATATTTTTCCATGAAGGCGCGTCCACGGCGGTCGATCAACCTGCCCCCCTCGCCTCGGACCGCTTCGGAGATCAGGAAGTTTTTAGCCATCGGATGATACAGGCAGGTAGGATGAAACTGAACGAATTCCAGGTTTGCCAGTTTTGCTCCCGCCCGATAGGCTATGGCGAGCCCGTCCCCCGTTGCGACGTCGGGATTGCTGGTGTAAAGATAGACTTTCCCCGCCCCCCCGGTGCACAGCAACACGGCATTTGCCACAAAGGTGTGAATCTGTTCTCCGGCAATATCGAGGACGTATGCACCCCGGCATGTATCCCGCTGGTACAGATCGACAGAGCCGGTCTTCATTGACTGATGCTGGATTACCAAATCCAGGACCAAATGGTTTTCGAAGATAACGATATTCGGGTCTGACTCGGCGGCAGCCATCAGGACCTTTTCAACAGCCTTGCCTGTCATGTCCTGGGCGTGAAGAATCCGGTTGCGACTATGCCCTCCTTCTCTTCCCAGATCGAATGAGTCCGGGTCGGATCCCCTGTTGAAGGCGACCCCCAGTTCCAGAAGATCCTTGATACGCTCTGGGCCGGTTCTTACGACAAAATCCACCACTTCAGGATGACACAGGCCGTCTCCCGCATTCAAGGTATCCTGGAGGTGAAGGTCAAAAGAGTCGTCCTGCCCGAACACGGATGCTATTCCGCCCTGGGCGTAATTCGTGTTGGTTTCAAGTTTATCTTTTTTTGTTACAATTGCTACCGATCCGCTCCGCGCTGCTTTCAAGGCGAACGTGAGACCGGCAATTCCGCTGCCGATGACGAGATAATCGCATTGATTTTTCATTGCGGATTCCCATATTGAGATCGGAGGTAGGATTCGAATATTGGAATTTCCCGTGATCCTTTGTATTTATTAGTATGAAAATTAATCTGCGGCAAGTAATGTTTGAATCAAAAGAGAAACGGAAGGCCCGCGCGGAGCGCTAAATATATGAATAAAAAGACCGATGACGGCGCACGGGAAGCATTTGTCGCCAAAGTCCGCAATCTCAGGGTAATCGCGCTCGATTGTGATGGGGTTCTTTTCGATTCACGAGAGGCCAACATTCACTTCTACAGCCATATCATGAAAATAATCGGGTGGCCTCCCGTAAGGGCGGATCAGCACGAATTCATACATATGCACCCTGTTCGCGAGTCTCTGGTCTACTTGACCGGTGGGGAGGGGGAGGATTTTAACCGCGCCTTTGAGTATTTCAAAACTATAGATTTTGGCCCGTTCAATGACTACCTATGCTGTGAACCCGGATTGGTCTCTTTTCTCAAACTTGCCAGGATGAATTTTCGGACCGCATTGGCGACAAACCGCACCGTTTCCACGCTCAAACTTCTGCAGCAGTTCAACCTGAGGGAGTATTTCGACCTCGTGGTGTGCGCCTCGGACGTTCGCAACCCCAAGCCCCATCCCGAAATAATGGAGAGAATATTCGCCGCATTCGGTGTGTTGCCTCAGCACGTCCTCTATATCGGTGACTCCAGGGTGGACGAGGCGCTGGCGCTTGCCACCGGAATTCATTTCGTCAGTTACAAGAACCCTTCCCTGGAGGCTGAGCTGCATATCAATCATTTTCAGGAACTCAATTGCCTGTTCCCCGAATGTTCAACCAAATAGATTCACCCGATGGCCGTCGCTCATCATCGAGATCGCCTGCCGGGCTGATCCTGCTGGGGACAGTCCACTCCGACCCGAAAGGGTTTGCCAGGACCCGCACTTTCCTTGAACAGCACAGACCGGACCTCATACTGGTCGAAATCAGCGCTTTTGCACTGAAATTTCGCAAAGAACACTCATCCGGGTTCCGCAAGGTATTTCTTGAACACCTCCGGACCATTTCTAAGAAGCTGAAAATTGAGTTTAGCAGAGCTGTTAAGCACGTCCAGATTACCGCAATTCTTCGCCAGATAAGCATTCCCTTCGAGTACAGGGCCTCAGCGGCTTACGCAAAAAGAACCGGAACCGATCTTATTGGGGTGGACTATTCCGACTTCAGCCGTAGATGGATCGAAACCTGGCAGGAGATGATTTCAGCCGAAAACATCGAGCGGCTGCTGGAGCTGGACAGCGTAGGGCTGCCTGTTTCCTCCCTGTATGCTCAGGCTGCGAGAAGAATCGGCGGAGAGCCTTTGAGGCCTGAAACTCGACCTGCCGATGCGCTGCGCTGGCAGGAGCGCGAAGAACAAATGGCCTATGAAATCACCTCCGCCCTGGAACGATTCAATCCAGTGCGGCCCGTTTATATCGGCGGCTGGTGGCATCTTTGCTGCGGAACAAGCATAAAAACAGTTCGCGAACTTCTTGGAATCGAAGAGGCTTGCTGCCGGCTGCTCGACCGTTGACTCATTATAAAGACCAGGAGATCAAACATAACGAATACGACGACAGGAAAGTAAACGGCCGCCGACTTGTCGCCCGTATAGAATAATCCAAAAGAGATTCATTGCCCGGCCATCTCAGCTTCCAGCTTTTCCAAGCCGATCCTTGCGAAATCGATGTCCGGATCGAGTTCCAGAGCGATGCGGTAGAGCCGGATGGCTTCCTGCTTGTGGCCCAGTTCTCTCAGGTTGGACCCGATATTGGCGTAATCGATTGCAGAGCCTGGATCCAGCTCTATAACCCGTTCAAAAGAAGCGATCGATTCATTATGTTTCTTCAGTTTGAAATAGCAGAACCCTCGCAGGTTGTAGATTTCTTTGAGTTCGGGGTTGGCCTTTTCGGCAAGACTGAGCGCATCCAGAGCTTCTTCGTATCTTTCCAACTCTTTGAGGCAGGAGGCAATGTGCACGTAGATGCTGCCGATTTCACCCGAATCCGGGGATTGATCGAGAGCACGATGGAGAAGCAGCAAAGCAGTCTCCGGGCACCCGTTCAGTTCGAGGCTGTGGGCCAGAAAGAACGTTAAATCATAACGCGGGCCGAAGGTGGAAAGGAGCCGTTCCATCTGCGGGACCATCTCATCGCCGGCAAGCCCCCTCAGCATGGTTCGCGCCGCGTGCTGCGGAAAATCGGTGTTGCGGGTGTGATCCAGAAAGTGCGCTCCCGGGATGATCGTGTAAACCGTCGGGACCTGCAGTTGTGGATGCGTGACATTTATCACCAGGACTTGAAGGCCAATTTTTCTCAGAGCAGCCGTGCACCTTTCGATTTCGACCCGAATGTTGTTGTCGTCGTGGTTCGGAAGGTCCCGGATGGAAACTTTCCCGTTGCTTTTCATCAAGTAGGCAGCTTCTTCCAGGGTCGCGTACTTTGGAAGCGTGGGCCGATACGAAGTATGGCTTTGGAAGTCTCCGGCGAGTTGGGCTATTTCGGTGAGCGCCCGGCAAAGAGATTTCTCGGGATTGGAGGTGGTGCCGGCCGTAAAGACGATCTCGCTCTTTTCCGGGAATGTGGACGGGTCGTAGGCGAGCGCTCCCACGGTTGGAACTCCGGTATCGAGCGAGAAGTCTCGCAGAAATAACTCAATTCCTTTTGCCCGAAACTTGTTTACGAGTTCGATTGCCGCGGGGTCGCGAAGGGAATCGATATCAATTTCAGGTGTAACCAGCATGTCGTTGCTGATGATTGAACCAACGTGTCTTTCGACCACCTCGCACAGGGACTGAAGCATTGCTTCCTCGAGAGTGTTTCCGGCGGCAGGCCCGTTATACTCGTTTATGGTGTAGAACCAGTCGATTGGCACCCACTGTTCCCTGCCGAGCGAAAGGTTGCAGGCCTTGACCCACCGGAGCGGCAGATCATCGAGAAACTGTCGGCAAAACTCGACCGGTGTCTGAGAATCATACACCGATTTTTTCAAATCATCCGCCGAGACCGCAAAGTCGTCGAGATCGCTGTACCGAAAAGTGGGAAACGGAAACTGTTGAACAAATGCAAAGAAGCTGAAACGCTCCATCAGCTCCATCAGGGCGCTGGCTTCGGATTGCTGTGGGGTGGCGCCTTTGCCCATCTGTTTTTTCGTACCCGTGAACCGGATAGCGTCCTGGCCGCAAAGACTTATATATATGGGGATGTCCAGTCTGCCGGAATCGATTCGCACAGTCCTTGCCAGAACATTCATATCCAGCCCGGCCAAACGTTCCCTCACCCATGAGATCGTCTGCTCGGGAGTCCTCGTTTTATCCTGATCGTGGCTGTACTTTTTGAAACTGTCCTTTATTTCAATATTAGAAGTCATTTGATCTCCGCTAATCTTTAAGTGTTGCCTTGGCTTTGAAGGACTGAATTAACTGTTTGCTCCCGAAAAGGCGGGGTATAGAAAGGCGAACATTCCGTTTCCGTTCATGTTCCGATAACTTGGCATGAACGGTAACTTGCATTTTGTCAATTAACAACCACCTCATCTTCCTGTTCTTCGTTTCTGCGGATCAGTTCCAGAAGCAGCGCGGCGGCTCGGGAGGTAGTGTAGATACGGGGAATGCCTTTTATTTTAGTAAAATCCTGTAGGCTCCTTGGCCGCTGGAGAGCAAGCCTGAGAAGCGTCTCGTTCGTTAGAATCCTGAAGGGCGCACGGTCGCGACGGCGAGCCTCTTTTTCGCGGAACAGATACAGCGCCTTAAGGATGCGCTTTCCGACCACGTCCAGCGACTGCGCCCCGTAGATGTGCAAAAAGTCGCCAGGGCGAAAATGTTTTTCCGTGATCTGCTGCAGGCATAGCTTCTCAAAGGCTTCGCTGGCCACCCCAAGGAGCTCTTTTTCCTTGAGTTCTGTGACAAGCTTGTGCCTCAGCGGAATAAGAAAATGGGTATCGAAGCGGGCATATTCGATCTGCTCGTCTCTAAGAGGGCGTCTGCCCCAGTCATAACGCTGCCATTTCTTATTGAGACTTATGCCGAAGTGCTCCAGAAGAATCGGTGCCAGCCCAAGTTGCTTATATCCCAGCATCTTCGCGGCGATTGATGTATCGAAAACATTGTGCACCGTGAATTTGAAATCGCGTTTGAGCCCGGCGATATCATTGGGAGCGGCGTGGAAAATTTTTTCTATGTCAGGACTGGAAACGATTTTGCCAAAAGCTTCGATATCGCCGACCGAAAACGGATCGATTATATAGTCCTGTTCCTCGGTAGATACCTGAATGAGGCAAATTCGGTTAAAGTAGGCATAAAAACTGTTTGACTCTGTGTCGATGGCAACATGAGCGGATTTTTCGAGGCTACAAATAAGTTTTGAGAAATCATGCTGATTTTCAATCACAGCTGCACGGTTCAATTTCATGATATAGGTTTTCCGCCCTTTTTTCCTGTGTTATCTTAAGACAAGAAAGTGAGGCCGAATGAACAAACGCAAGGGTGAAAGCCTCAAACCGATGCGCCGATCCGCTCGGCATAAGCCCCACCATGGTTTCTATACCCCGTTTCAGGAGTTAGATCAACTCTTTAGACGAATTTTTTCCTCCCATCCAAAACATTTAGCGAACCTCGATCCATTCTTGGCAAAAAACGGGGCCCATCCTCACAGGATTAAAGTCGAAGCCGATGACGACTCCCTTTTTCAGAAGGCAATGGCCGATGTAAGCCCCCTGCCTGCCGGGCACTGCAAAAAGATACCGCTCCTGCTTTCCGAGAAGAAATATCCGCGTTTTCTCGCCAGGGAGGAAATCGAAGCCTATACTCAACTGACGGACCTGGTAGCCGGTGAGGGGCCCTTTGAGCTTTCTAGTTCAGATGAATACACCGATGGCGCTGTTTTGGGGATCTCGCCCGAGGTTTTGAAGAAGCTGCGGGAGGGCTATTTCAGCTACCTGGACTATCTTGACCTGCACGGACTGAACAGGCAGCAGGCCCGCGAAGAAGTCAGGAACTTCATCATGGAGTGCTTTGCTGCCCGGCGCAGATGCGTACTGATAATTGCGGGAAGAGGCCTCAATTCCAAGGACAAGGAACCGGTACTGAAGAACAATTTGCCCACCTGGCTTACGCGCGCACCCCTAAAAAGGGTGGTCTTAGCATTCGCCTCGGCCCGTTCCTATGACGGAGGCTGGGGCGCATTCTACGTCCTGCTGCGCAAAAATGAGTGCAAAGCCCCCCTGGTTACGCCGGCTCGATAATATTCTCATTCATCAGCCATTCAAGAGCCTGGCAAAGCGGAAGGCCGACGACATTTGTATAGGAGCCTTCGATAGATCTTACCAGAAAAGCCCCGATCCCCTGAATGCCGTAGCCTCCAGCCTTGTCCATCGGCTCGGCCGTCCTGACGTATGCCTCTATTTCATCCATCGAGAGCTTCTTAAAGCAAACCCTCGTAGTAACAGATCCGCTCCTGCAAAGTTTCCCCCCGGGCTGGATAAGGCACATGCCTGTGATTACCTCATGTACCCTGTCGCTCAGGATATTGAGCATCCGGACGGCCTGGGCGGAATCCGAGGGTTTTCCGAAGATGCGGCCGTCGAGGACAACTATGGTGTCAGCTCCAAAAATCCATGAATCGGCGTGGAGAGGAGAAATCGAATTGGCCTTGAGACAGGCCCATCTCTCGGCAACTTCAGCAGGACTTTTCCCCGGCTCGGCCGATTCGGCCAGCCAGAGCGATTCGTCTATGCTGCTTGGATGCACCTCGAACTCAACCCCGACGGAGAGAAGCAAACGTTTTCTGCGCGGCGACTCAGTGGCAAGGATAAGGGGCCGGAGCGTTTTAAACATCGGCTACGCCAGAGCCAGCATTCGGTCCAGAGCTAACCTGGCGCCCGCCCTTATCTGTTCGGGTACTCCAACCACATTCATTTCGCCAATGTTTTCAAGGGCCTGCAGCAGATTCGCCAAGTTTATCTTGAACATATTGGGACAGAGTGAATAATGCAGGTCGAGCACCTTCTTGTCCGGATATTCAAATGCCAACCGATGGATCAGGTTTATTTCCGTACCGATGACGATTGTCGAACTTTGAGGCGCCTCCCTCACATATTTCACTATATAGCTGGTTGACCCGCACGCATCGGCCTGCGCCACCACCTCTCGCGTGCACTCGGGGTGCACAACTATCCTGGCCTCGGGAAACTCGGTGCGCATTTTTTCAATCTGACCAACCGTAAACCGGGTATGCACCAGGCAATAGCCATCCCAGAGGATCATCCTGGCGCGCCTGACCGCGTCGGGATCGTTTCCGCCCAAAGCCTTGTCGGGCGACCAGACAACCATCTCTTCAGGGGCTATCCCAAGATCGTGACCAACATTATGGCCAAGGTGCCGGTCGGGGAAAAACAGAATCTTCTCTTTTTGTCCGAAAGCCCACCTGACAGCTTTGGCCGCGTTGGACGAAGTACAGACGATACCGCCGCGATTGCCGGAAAAAGACTTCAGTTCGGCGTCCGAGTTCATATAGACCACCGGAGTGATCGAATCCTGTCCGACAACAGATTCGATCTGCTCCCAGGCCGATTTCACCGTTTCAGCTTCCGCCATTCCGGCCATCCAGCATCCAGCTTCCATGTTTGGAATCTGAACGACTTGGCCAGGCTGGGCGAGAATCGCGGCACTTTCCGCCATGAAGTGCACACCGCAAAAGACTATGTAGCGGCAATCCCGATCTGCTGCAGCTTTTCTGGACAACTCGAACGAATCCCCCACGAAATCGCCCAGCTCAACGATTTCTTTTCGCTGGTAATGATGGGTCAGAATAATCAGTTGTTTGCCGAGTTTTCGTTTTCGGGCCCGGATTCTATCGATTATTTCCGCATGGTTCAAATGAGCTTTGTTCGTCTGCATGAGCTTCTTACCTACCTCTGAGTTCGCTTCCGGGGATTAAAACTATAAAAGTACCCGCCCGCCTCATCCCTCGCAAACGGAATTTAGCGGGCGCATTTTTATCCACAATGAATGCGGTCTCCCTGCTTCATCCTGCAGGACCAGGGGCGCCAACCCTAGCGATCCTGTCCCCGCAGCGAATGATACCACCTTCGATTACCCTGGCAAAAACGCCCTCGCGCGGCATGATGCAGTCTCCGGCCTGGTAGTAGATCGCGCATTTTTTGTGGCATTCCTTGCCGATCTGAGTGATTTCCACCAGGACCGACTCGCCCAACCTGAACCGGGCGCCCACCGGCATACGAACCCAGTCGATTCCTTCGGTTGCAATGTTTTCTGCAAAATCTCCGAAGCCGACTGAGAGGCCGGCGGCTTTAGCCTTCTCGATGCTCTCCATTGCCAGAAAACTGACCTGCCGGTGCCATGGCCCCGCATGCGCATCGCCCTGGATGCCGTGTTCCGTCACCAGCAGCGTCTGCTCGACAGGTTCCTTCCGAGTGCCCTTTTTTTTGCTGACCGCAATCGATCTAATCTTCATTCGAAGTTACCTGTATCCTCGCCCTGACTCTTACCCCGGCGATTATGGCTCACATTCTTTCGAATCAACCGAACCAGGGGACCTATTCATAAGCTCTCTGAAAGTGATCGCGTCAAGCCTTTCGCGAATGGCCTCGGTCGCCTCCATCCAGAGAATTCTGGTAACGCAGTTACCGGAACGGACGCACTCTTCGGGATATTGAGTACACCTCGTAAGCTTCAGGCCGCCTTCCAGAAGCCCCACGATCTCTCCCACGGTAATCTCTTCGGGAGGCCTGGTCAGCATGTGCCCACCCTTCGGGCCGCGAACGCTCGTAACGTAATCCGCCTTTTTCAGGGAGATTATAATTTGTTCGAGGTACTTTATCCCTATACCCTGCCTTTGGGCAACAGACCCAAGTCGAACAGGCCCTTCAGCTTCGTGAAGAGCCAAATCGAGCATGAGTCTGACTCCATATCTGCTTCTGGTGGACAGCTTCATATCAGCTCCAAGGTGGCGTCAAGAGAAAATTAAACCACTATATTTTAGTATAGTATATTTTTAATGCCTTCAGGGTCAAGAAATAAACGGGGCGGCTGAAATCGGATGTGACGTTCAAATCTCGGACATGGGAGGCTTGAAAAAAAAGCTTGGACTTTTGCTCGGCAATGTTATTTTTATCTGGCCCAAAGAGGAAGGAGCAATCATGCATTCAAGAACCCTTGTACTGAGATTCCCGAAGGAAATTGTCGATAAACCCATAATAACCAACCTGGTGCGCGACTACAACCTGGCTTTTAATATCCTGAAGGCCCAGATCTTTCCTCGAAAAGAGGGAATGCTGGTAATGGAACTGCAGGGCAGCGCTGATAATTTTGACAAAGGGGTCCAATATCTCGAACAGGTGGGCGTCCAGGTAGAACCGGTCGGCCAGGGAATTCGCCGCGACGAGGAAAGATGCTACCAGTGCGGGTCCTGTACGGCTGTCTGTCCG
>Ga0074045_10006088_pt1 | contig 10408 bp, 6 predicted proteins | sample BogForMeECP23OM2_FD_94442 | JGI IMG/M metagenome (GOLD analysis project Ga0074045, IMG submission 94442) | Bog forest soil microbial communities from Calvert Island, British Columbia, Canada - Bog Forest MetaG ECP23OM2 | ecosystem: Environmental > Terrestrial > Soil > Wetlands ... | reverse complement strand
CTGCCGATTTGAAAATCAAAATAATATTTCTTTCTTTATGGTTGTTTTTCTTATTTTCCCGATTCATGCAACCTTTCAAATAAAATTATCAAAAAGTGGCTGAACTCTAGATTAACATATGATACAAGATTTTAGTGGCAGGTCACTATGCTAAATAAGATAAATATTAATCCCAAAAAACAAAGACTGATTGTTTATGTCGTTTTGGCAGTTGTTACATTTGCCGTTTTCTGGCAGGTGAATCATTATGACTTTATTTCCGATGATTTTCAATACGTCGCAGCAGCGCAGGCAGAAGCCAGGAATGGAATCACGCTGGATGCTTTTCATTGGGCGTTAGGTACAAAATATATCGGATTATGGAATCCTTTGATATGGCTCTCCTTCATGTTCGATTATCAGCTTTTTGGTTTGAATGCCGGCGGTTATCATGTTGCCAATCTTATTCTGCATATCTTGAGCACTTTACTATTGTTTTGGCTTTTTAACCGCATGACTGGGGCCCTCTGGCGCAGCGCCTTTGTTGCGGCTCTTTTTGCTTTTCACCCGCTTCATGTGGAATCAGTCGCCTGGATTGCTGAACGTAAAGATACCCTGAGCGCGTTTTTCTGGATACTGACTCTTTGCCTGTATGTCTATTACACGGAAAAACCCGTTATAAGAAGGTATCTGCCGGTTCTTTTGTGTTTTGCCTGTGCTCTTATGAGCAAGCCCATGGTTATCACCCTGCCGATAGTAATGATTCTTATTGATTACTGGCCGCTGGGACGTTTTGAATTTAAGGAAACGGAAAGCGTCCTGAAGGGACTCGCTTCGGAAAAAGGACCTCTATGGCTGTTGTGTGAAAAAATACCATTTTTTATGTTATCAATGATTTTTCTTATCTTTCAATTCTATGCTAAGTTCAATGGGACAGGAAGATATTATTCCCTTTATTCCCGGATAGCAAACGCTACTGTCTCTTTTGTGACGTATCTGGAAAGGACATTCTGGCCTTGCGATCTGGCTTCTTTCTATCCTTTTTTAGATCAACTTCCAATCTGGCAAGTTTTAGGCGCCGCTATACTGATTATCGTTATCAGCGTTGCTGTAATTATAATGATAAAACGCCTGCCGTATCTCTTTGTCGGATATCTATGGTACGTGATAACTATTATGCCGGCTATCGGAATTATTCAGGTGGCAGACTACCCGTGCTCTATGGCTAACCGTTACTATTATCTGCCATCCATTGGCATTTTTATTATGCTGGCATGGGGAATACCGTATTTGATTAAAAGCGAAAAAATAAGAAAAAAAATATTATTTCCAACGGCAATAGTCTATTTAACAATTCTGGCAGTTTTAACGTGGCAGCAATGTGGCTACTGGAAAAATAATACTACCCTCTTTAATCACGATTTGCAGGTGACGAGGGATAATTATCCTGCACATTACCAACTTGGTCTTGACCTATTTAAAAAAGGCAATTACCAAGAGGCTATTAATTCTTATAACAAAGCAATACGCATAGCGCCGGATTATTTCTATGCATACTTAAATCGGGGATATGCTTATGCTAAACTTGGTCAGTATCAGCTCGCTATCGATGATTTTAATGAAGCAATCCGGCTGAGATGGTACGATATCGATGCCTATAACAACCTGGTGTATGTATATTTAATGCAGGGCAACAATAAACTTGGTTGTAGTGAAGCGCAAAAAGCATGTGAATTAGGAAACTGCAATTTGTTAGAATTGGCTAAAAACAAAGGATACTGCCGTTGATTTGATAAAGGACTCTAAAAAAGATTACGAATGGTAATCCTCAAAACGGACAACTACCCATTATTGAACAATAGGCAGGTGAAAGAAATATTTTTTTATGAATATTCATGACTATTTTTAAATTCTTCAAACATTTTCTCAAAGTCATCACTAAGAATTTCAAACGGCTGCACATATATTCGCCACTTCACAGGATTAATAAAGTGTTCCCGCCCTATTCCTAAAGTATATTCACCGTCAGAATTTCTTATTTTATGCCGCATATGATAAAGACGCTTTTTAAAAAGCCACAATAAAGCCCTTATCAATTCCATTTTATGTATCTGGATGATGACAACCAGTGTGATTCAATACACCGATTTTTTTCATGCTTACTATCTCAATCGAAGAAAGGAGGGATTGCCATACAAGAAGGCTGTATTAGCTACTGCGCATAAGTTGATTTACGTCATCTATACCATGCTGATACAGTTGTAAGGTGCAATTTAAAAATCAGTCGGAGCCCTGTGATCAGTTGGATTGACGGGTCTAAAGACCCGAACTACGTTTACTGAATTCATGACAGTTGGCTGAAATCCTTAATTTCCAAATCGATAATTTTATGATATGTTACAAGCGTAATCGTTAAATAATCCTTGTTAATAAAAAGTGTCATAAATTAATTTTGTGGCGTTTGTAATATTAGCAACGATCCATATAAATAATGTTCGGCAAGTGGAAGCATGGGGAGAGAAGAATAAATATTTGTGAGGTAAGAAATGAATAAGATAACTTCATTGATACTTGTTTTTATTCTCATATCTGTTGTGATTTATTTCGGAATTGCCACTTTCTTCATTATGAGTGGTAAACCAATAAAGCCAACCTCAGGTCGGGGTAATCTGGCCTTCAGAGAATTGTTGATCGATTACAAAAGCATACCACAGCTAAAAACCTTTACAGCCAGAGACGGCAAGCAGCTAACGTATCGGTTCTATCCAACTCAATCAGACAGAGTTATTATACTATTACATGGCTCGGGATGGCATAGTCAGTATTTCCTGCCCTTAGCCAAGTTCATTAGCTCTGAAGGTTTGGCTCAGGTGTATACTCCAGATTTGCGGGGACATGGACATATGCCTGAAAGACGAGGCGATATCGATTATATTGACCAATTGGAAGACGATTTATCAGATTTTGTTACAATGGTCAAAAAGGATAACCCGAACTCTGTGCTCATTATAAGCGGCCACTCGTCCGGAGGCGGACTAGCTATACGCTTTGCAGGGAGCAAATATGGAAAGCAGGCCGATGCTTATATGCTGTTGTCCCCCTGGCTTAAATATGACGCACCAACAATTCGACCTGGCGGGGGAGGATGGGCGCTGCCGAATACCCGCCGCATAATCGGGCTGACCATGCTCAACAATGTCGGAATTCGTTGGTTCAATAACTTAACTGTTATCAACTTTGACATGCCGGAAGATTTACGTGATGGAACCGAAACTCTGTCCTATTCCTATCGTCTTAACACGGGCTACGCTCCCCGTGACTACAAGAAGGATCTCAGAGCCATAACGCAACCTCTGTTTGTTGTTGCCGGCACATCCGATGAAGTCTTCTTCGCTGATCAGTTCGAACCGGTAATATCTCAATTCACCAAGGTGAAAGTCAAGTTGGTGCCAAATGTAACGCACATGGGCGTGGTCGTTAACCCCGCAGTCAGGCCTGTTATCAAAGAATGGTTGGAAGGAATTGGCAAACCACACCAATAAGCCTCATAACCAGCCAATCCACCGGACGGCTTTCAAGCGCCGGTTATGTCCGCTGTTTGGCGACAACCAAGGGAGGCAGATCGTGAGGACGCTTGAAACTGAAATCGCAATTCGAGGTACACCGCAACAGGTGTGGTCAGTCTTGATCGATTTAAAGAGCTACCCTCAGTGGAATCCATTCATTAGGGAAGCATCGGGAAAAAAGGAGAAGGGATACCGCCTGAAGATGAGGATAAGTCCACCAGACGGAAATCCGATGACGTTTCAGCCCACTGTGCTCCGGAATTCTAGGGACATAACACTTAATTAAAACTCCTTATCATTTTGTCTCAATAATCAAGATAATTAAGTGTTATGTCCCCAGAATTTCCCAAATAAATCAAAAATATTTCTTGAAGATTCCTCTGGCTGCAATGATTCCTGAAATTCCTGCCCCTACAATACCACGGCTCTTTCCGGCGCCATCGCCTGCCACAAAGATACCTTTGACATTCGTTTCAAGATTTTCATCCGTTATAAAGTGTGTATCGAAAAACTTAATTTCCGGTGCATACAACAGGGTGGACGGGTGAAGAATTCCGGGTACTATTTTATCAATCTTTTTTAAGGACTCCCAGAGATTGTCGATAATACGGGCGGGTAAACCAAGCGTTATATCACCGGGTGTGGCATTATATGTTGCCTTACAAAGCTCAAAATGACGATTCCTGCTATTAAATGTTGAGTTGGAACTTCTTCGCCCCTCCCGGAAGTCCCCCACGCGCTGAACAATCGGCCTGCCTCCTCCCAGCAGAAAGAATTGTTTGGCGATCATCTGTCCGAATTCTGTTGTATCGGAAAAGGGCTCCGTCAAACAGACTGTATTAATTAAGGCAAAATTCGTGTTTTCTGTTTTCCGGCCGGAAAGCGCGTCACCGTTCACCAGTTTGAAGTTGTTATAGTTTTCTGCCCGTACACGTCCGCCCGGGTTGGTGCAGAAGGTTCTGACTTTATCTCCATGACGAGCTGTGCGGAAAATGAATTTCGGGTCGTATACGATATCTGTAACGTCGTCATAATACTTTCTGCTTAATTCAACGCGGATTCCTACATCGATGGGGCCGAAATTATGGTGAATATTTAATTTTGCAGCTGCGTCGCGAAACCAGTAAGCGCCGCTGCGGCCAGGAGCGGCAAGAACGACTTTCGCGGCATAGCAAATTTTTTTTCGCCGATGACTGCACAATACTTGATAGGTGTTGTCATTGTGCCCGGCAATGGAGGTTACCGCGGTATCCAGCAAGAACTCTGTTTTTTTAAGATAATTTCTTAAATAATCAACGGCTGCTTTGCCATTGTCCGTTCCCCAGTGCCACTGTTCCGGAGCTATGAATTGAGCTCCATGCTCTTTGGCAATATTCCCGAGAGCCTCGATTTTTTCATTCTTATCAACAAAAGTTACCTGTTGACACTTCGGGAAACGGATGAAGACCTGCCTGATTTCTTCTATCAACTGTTGCGCCAAATCACGATCAATCTTAAGTTCATCCAGATCGATTCCAATTCGATAGTCAAAATTCAGTTTGCCGTCGTTTAGCAACCCTCCTGCGGGATACGGATTTCGATCGATGATAGCAATCCTGTCTATACCCAGGCGCTCAAGCTGCATAGCCGCAAACAGGCCGGCAGGACCAGAACCTATAATCAATACATTAAAAGCGTCCATAAACTATTTAAACCCCTGCCCTTTCTTATACTACATTACTTTGAAGTTTCGCTACATTAAATCCGTGACGTCGTAGTTCACAAATTTCTCGACAGACGACAGAAATCCGGAAATTATCCATCCCCTTTTAAAGTACCCCTCAATATATTGAGGCTTTACCAAATACTGAGGCTAAAAGAGTCATTTAATGCTTTTCTCCTGTTCTCTCCTAATAACCCAATCAACTGTTATTATAGGGTAAATACAAATTTCTAAGCTTACTTCTGCTGTTGGCAGACTATTTGCATTTATATTGATCAAGTCAATTGAAGCTTTCTGTGGCAAGACTTAGAGAAGCTTTAATCCTTAATGATTAATGTTATTCCGTCTTTGTTTTCTTTCCTTGCAGCCTAATACACGGACCACATGATGTCGGGTGAAGATGCTGCCACGCGATTGGATTCAATATGGTTTGGTCGCGGAGAACAGTTAAAGTTGAAGGCATTCAATTTAGCGCAGCGAATGATGATGTGGCCTGAATCGGGGAATTCAGCGATTAACGATCACAGACAGTACGTTTGATATGCCGCAGTTACAGGGAGTCGGCATGGAAGGAAATTTAATCATAAAAAAGACATAACGATTCTCGGCATTATTCATTAATTGTCCGGTTCTATAAGACTGAAGAAGCGATGTTCCATAATGTTTTGCGCTCGGCGGGAATAGAGAAGGTTTAATGAATGGCATGATATTGAAATTGGCCGACAGGAAGAACTGCTCATCCAAATCTTAAAAGTAGTAAATTAAAAGTAGTAAATTAACGGACTAGGGTGTACTTTAATAATACTTAAACAACAAGACACAGGAGTATATAATCGGATGAAGGATCAGTCTAAAACAAAGAAGGCCCTGATTCAAAAAAGGACTTCTTTAAATGAAGCCGGCGAATACGCCGAGAACATCATCAACACGGTGCGTGAACCCTTAATCATTCTGGATCATGATTTAAGAGTTATCACCGCCAGCCGCTCCTTTTATGAAGTCTTTAAGGTAAAACCCGAAGAGACCATGGGACAGCTTATTTATAACATGGGCAATAAACAGTGGGACATCCCGAAGCTGCGGGAACTGCTGGAAGACATCCTTCCTAAAAAGTTAACTCTTGACAACTATAAGGTCCAACACGATTTTGCCGCCATTGGCCAGCGCACAATGCTTTTGAATGCCCGGCAGATTAAAAGAGCATTGGGAAAAGAGAGGATCATCCTGCTGGCCATCGAGGACATCACCGAAAGCAGGCAGGCCGAGGATATTTATAAAACCCTGATGGAAAAATCTCTTGTGGCGGTATTTATTGTGCAGAAGGGAAAATTCCGCTTTATTAACACCAGCGCCATAGCGCAAGCAGATTATGACTCGGAGGAACTCGTAGGCCGGGATGCCGATACGATCGTTTATCCCGAAGACAGAGAAATGGTGAAGGAAAATGGCCGGGCCATGCTGCGAGGTGAACATCCCGCGCCATATGAATTCAGGATGGTAACCAAGCACGGCCAGATCAGGTGGATCATGCAAATAGTATCCCCTATCGAATACAAAGGGAACACGGCTATATTGGGCAATGCCATGGATATCACCGAGCGCAGGCAGGCGGAGGAAGCGCTGCGTCAGAGTGAGGAAAAATATCGAACCATTCTGGAAAGTATTCAGGAAGGCTATTTTGAGGTTGATCTTACCGGTAACTTTACCTTTTTCAACGATTCAATGTGTCGGCTCTATGGTTATTCCAAAGAAGAATTGATGGGAATGAATTATAGGCACTATACAGACAAAGAGCACTCAAAAAAACTTTTTCAAACGTTTAATAAAGTTTACAACACCGGGGAACCCACCGAAGCATTCGATTGGCAGATTATTAGAAAAGATGGGGATAAAAGATATATTGAAGCATCCGTATCATTACAAAAAGATTCATCAGATAAACCAACGGGGTTTAAAGGAATGATACGCGATATCACCGAACGCAAGCGGGAGGAAGAGATCATACGGCAGAGCGAGGAGAGATACCGGACTATACTTGATGAGATGGCGGATGCATATTATGAAGTAGACATCACCGGCAATTATACCTTCGTTAATGATGCGCTTTGTCGTCACTTAGGGCAGTCTAAAGAGGAACTGCTCGGAACAAATGTCCGGGCTTCAATTGACAAGGAGGATATCAAAACTGTGTATAATGCCTTCAGCAGGATATACACTACCGGTAAGCCCGAAAAAAATATTTCCTACAAGATTATACGTAATGATGGAACAATAATATTCATCGAAAACTCCGGTTTCCCTCTGAAAAACAAAAAAGGAGAGATTATCGGCTTTCGAGGAATTGGACGCGATATCACCGAACGCAAACAGTCGGATGAAAAGATTCAGTACCTGGCCACACACGACACTCTGACCGGACTGCCCAACCGCTCGATGTTCAGCCAACTTCTAAATCATGCCATTAAGACGGCGCATCGTTATCAGCGTAAGTTTGCCATTCTCTTCATCGATTTGGATCGCTTCAAGATCATCAATGATACCCTGGGGCACGATGCGGGAGATCAACTCCTGCAGGAAATCGCCACGCGGTTAAAGCAGTCTCTGCGGACAGTTGATGTAGTTGGTCGTCTTGGAGGAGATGAGTTCGTTATATTGATTGAGGAGGTAAGCGAATCAAACCATATCGCCACAGTAGCCCACAAGCTCCTTACCGGCATTATGAAACCCATAACGCTGATGGGACAGGAAAACCGTATAACGGCGAGCATCGGCATCAGCATGTACCCGAAGGATGCACTAGACGAGCAATCCCTGATGAAAAATGCAGATATAGCCATGTATATGGCCAAAGAGGAAGGTAAGAACAATTACCAGTTCTACTCCGCAGATATTCAATCAAAATCGCTGGAACGTCTATCGATTGAAACAAACCTGCGCTTTGCCCTTGAGCGCAATGAGCTTTCTTTGCATTATCAGGCCAAAGTTGACTTCAAGACGGACATGATTACCGGAGTCGAGGCGCTGCTGCGTTGGCAGAATCCATATCTTGGTTCGGTAACCCCCACGCAATTCATTCCCGTGGCCGAAGAAACAGGTCTGATCGTGCCCATAGGCCGGTGGGTATTGAAGACAGCATGCGCCCAAAATGTTGCATGGCAAAAGCAGGGTCTTCCCGTTGTCTCTATTGCGGTAAATCTGTCGCTACGGCAATTCATAGATAACGCCCTGCTGGATGATATCAGGACAGCGCTTAATGATTCCGGCATGGCGCCAAATCTGCTGGAGTTGGAAATTACCGAAAGTATGGTCATGCATGATCCTGCGCATATAATTTCCATATTGGCTAAAATAAAAAGCCTGGGTGTGCGGCTGGCAATTGACGATTTTGGCACCGGTTATTCATCTCTTGCCCAGATTAAACATTTTCCCGTCGACACTCTTAAAGTTGACCGATCCTTCATCCGCAACATCCCTCAGGACGCTGAAGACAAGGCGATCACCGAGGCGATTATAGCTATGGGCAAGACCCTAAGTCTTACCGTAGTGGCCGAAGGCGTGGAAACTGAAGAACAAATGAACTTCTTAAAAGAACACTCCTGTGACGAGATGCAGGGCTACTATTTCAGTAAACCCGTTGCGCCGGAACAGTTTGCCGATCTGCTGCGGGAACATATTCCTTCTCTACCGGAGCGGAAAGCAGTAAAGTCCATAGTAATGAATTCGGCCAATAGGCCGCTGCATTAATCACCGGGCGCAGAGAAAAAGAAAATGACCGTAAAAAACCGAACCAAAGTTTTCAGGATACGCCGAGAGTATCATCTAACAAACTGATCATTATTACAGGTATTTACGCAAGGGCTGCTTTCCTGACGACAGGCACGATAAATTTGAATAATTGGATCGCACGGCAAAATGCAGAAATAATCATTGATGCCTGCAACCAATATAAAAATAAAGACGGCATTTTCCCGGAACGTCTCGAAGACCTGGTGCCAAATTATATTAAAAAAATCCCATAAGCCAAATATGCTTTTTCATATAACAGTTTCATTTATTTTTCAGAGCCTGATTCGCATAAGTTGTTGTATTATTCGCTGCCTCCTTTTGGAAGGAAAATCTACTTTCTTGAACCCAGAGAGTGGGGATGGCTTGATTAGAAGGTTCTCCAACGCATCGGATGATTATCGGTGCCACAATTTTCATTCTAATAGCATTGATTCGTGCAAACATTACAATCGATAATCAATATTTAATTGACATTAAAGATCGTCAAAGTTATAGAACAATCCAAAACATTAAAATAAACTTGATTAATAAAGGAAAAATGGAATGAAAAAATATAAACTTGGGGGATTGTACTTCATTATAGTCAGTATGTTTTGTGTAATAATAAATGGCTGTGCCACGACGCCATCAACACCACCAGGACCTATTGATCCAAGAATGCTTTCAGAAGATGTATCGGTAGAATTGACGATTAGTTCGTTTGCTGCCCCCGACGCGTATTCAAAAGGTAAAGTTTACTATATAGCGTCAGCCATTCAAAATGTCATTGATGATGATTTGGAATTTCAGGAAATTGCCGGATACTTGGAAAATTCTTTGATTCAAAAAGGCCTGATACGCACAAAAAACAAAAAAGAGGCGGATCTTCTTATCCGTTTGGGTTATGGGATAGGAAACCCACAGACAATTTCCGAGACCGGCGAAACTTCTGGAGGATATAGCTATCGGGTTGGATCGATGTGGTTTACTGAGCCTCCGCAAACTCAGACAGTCACATATACATCCTATATGAGAACTATGATAGTAGAAGCATATGATTTGAAAGATTCGAACAGAAAGTCGCAACTTTGGAAAACTACTATTCAAAGCAATGGATACTTATCAGATTTGCGCGTTATACTTCCTTATATGATTGCTGGTTCAATGGTAGAAATGGGTACGAACACAGGGCAGCAGAAAACAGTCACTATTGGTGGGCATCATCCAAACATCTTTTATATTTTCAAGACAAATCCCATTAGCTGACAATAATTTCAGCGGCAGAAATACTGTCACTTTTGCAAATGGAGATAAATACGAAGGTGACTTTGTTAATGACAAATGGAATGGAAAAGGAATCATCACCTTTGCAAATGCAGAAATCCGGGGACACCCT
>Ga0074045_10006087_pt1 | contig 10409 bp, 9 predicted proteins | sample BogForMeECP23OM2_FD_94442 | JGI IMG/M metagenome (GOLD analysis project Ga0074045, IMG submission 94442) | Bog forest soil microbial communities from Calvert Island, British Columbia, Canada - Bog Forest MetaG ECP23OM2 | ecosystem: Environmental > Terrestrial > Soil > Wetlands ... | reverse complement strand
TACGGGACATGGCTTGATGATTTTCGCAGAAAAGTTACAACACTCGTTTGCATTCGTCTATCGGGGCGTTACCGATCAAGCAGTACCCAGAGCCTCTCGGCTCGCAGGCAAGATGCAAACCGGTGTATTGGGGATCAATGGTTTGTTCATGCTAGCCACTCTCGGAATTCTGCTGCTCTTGATCGCAATGTGGAGGTTCTGAGTTTGTGGTTGACGGATGTGATGATCATCCTCTTCGCTGGCGCCATGCTTTGCCTCATACTCGACTTGGGCAAACGGTACGTTAAGATCTGGAGACGAGACTTGGCAGGAATCGTTTGCACGGGGGTTCTAGGTTTCGCGTTAGCCGACCTGCTTTTCTATCTTCGCTCAGGCATAATAGGTCCAATATCTATACGTCCGACCGATTCCAGTTTCGCAAGCCTCTACGTCGTAGACAAATTTGGTCAATTCGTCATCTTCACAGTACTTGCGGTCGGGACAGCCGTCTCCTTCTATTCGTCGAGACATCTCGATCCAGATGATAACGTAGGACCGTTCAATTCCTTGCTCTTACTTCTTCTTCTTTCGCTGGTCGGCATAGTTGCATCGGGCGATCTTCTTACGCTGTTTCTCTTCTGGGAGGGCATGAGCATTGCTGCCTACGGGTTAGTGGCTTTCCGAAAAGAAGTGGCAGTTTCCCTAGAGGCTGCTCTCAAATATCTATTCCTTTCGGGCGCCGGTAGCCTTGTCGCTCTCTTCGGTATTTCGATCATTTACACATTAACCGGCAGTATTCAGTTGAAAGACCTGAGCCTTGTTCTTCAGAATGAACCGCAAATTGGGATTTTTGGATTGGCAATGCTGATTGTGGGGCTAGGCGTAGAGGCCGCAATTTTTCCATTGCAAACTTGGCTACCTGACGCATACTCCGCGGCGCCTGTTCCAATCAGTGCGACACTGGCAGGCATCGTTACAGGAACCGCGGTTTTCGCGCTCATCAAAATCGTTAACCCTGCGTTCATGAACCCGTCCGTTCTGCTGCAAGTTCAGATCTCACGTCTTATTCAAACATCTCAAATCATATTGGTTGCCATTGCGGTACTCACTATGTCAATCGGGAACTTGGGAGCGTTAGGTCAAAGCAACCTTAAACGGATGCTCTCTTACAGTTCCATCGCCCATGTGGGGTACATGCTCGCGGCACTTGCAACCTTCTCAGTCTTCGGCATAGTAGCCATCCTGTTTCACATTTGGAACCATGCATTAGTCAAATCGTCCTTCTTCATGCTAACTGGAAACACGGGTAAAGAGGACTCCGAGCTTAGTAGTTTGAAGGGACTGTTCGGGCAGAACAGGTCTCTCGGAGGCATGTTCGCTTTATCTTCACTTGGCATGATAGGTGTACCGCCCTTCGGAACGTTCTGGAGCGAGCTGCTCATAATTGAGGCACTCTTTGCCACGGGATCGCTGACATTCTACCTGGTCGCCGTTGCAATCGTACTCAACATTGCCCTCTCGGTCGGATACTTCTCTAGAGTTATCACTACAGTAGCTAGGGATACACACGGCGTGGAAAAGTTTGAGGTTTCCTGGCGACTCACGGCTTCACCACTTTTTCTGCTTCTCCTAAGTCTTGTGACAGGGTTCGCGCCATGGCTGCTTTTGAGAATGATTTCATAATTGAGAGCCAATACGTGTCAGGGTGATTAGATATGGGTGAGAAGGAGCGTCGGAAGGGAAGGGAGCGTGTAATCCGGAACATTGAGACAATCGAGCAGGCCATCAAAGCGGAGAAGGACGTTGAAATAGGGTACCATCACGCAATAGAGGAGAATGTTCTCTTCTGGATTGCGACTGAAGAAGACATCATCGAAAGCTATTCGAAACTGTTGAACGGCACTGATAACAAGAAAATTAAAGCCACCTTTACTAAAATCATCCAAGACTCGAAGAATCATGTTTTGATGTTAACCGAGATAAGAAAAACTTTCAGCCGAATAGCCTCAGATGAACAACGACACGCTAAGATGCTAGAAGAGCTCAAGGGAGAAGTTGGCGAGTGAACTGAAACCTCGATCGATGCTAATGCGTCCGTAGCTGATTTACGCGTACTCCGCCAGGTGCATAGAACCACGTTGAACATTCAAGGTACCGATTAATGCACGCGGATATTGCCGTCTCAGGAATCGTGCAGGGTGTAGGTTTCAGACCGTTTGTTTACCGAACCGCCACACATTTCGGGTTGAAAGGTTATGTAAGAAACCGTGCCGACGCGATTGTCGAAATACATGTTGAAGGTGAGAAGGCGCAAATTGAGGGCTTTCTGTTTTCCTTGAAAACTAGGCATCCTCCATTAGCAAGACTTGATTCGATTCGTGTCGACTACTTCGGTAGTGACGGTGAATTTTCTGACTTCAGAATATTAGGCAGCAGTGTCGAGCGTACCCAAAGTGGCTCTGTGATACCTCCGGATATTGCAATCTGTGATGACTGTCTACAGGAACTACACGCGGCAGATAATAGGCGCAGACATTACTTTTTTATCACTTGCACGAATTGCGGCCCACGTTTTACGACGATCACCGCCGTGCCATATGATCGCCCGAACACGACGATGCGACGATTTCCTATGTGCGCCGACTGCCATCTCGAATATACTAATCCACTTGATCGACGTTTTCACGCCCAGACGATCGCTTGTCAGACCTGCGGTCCAAGGATGGGACTTCTGGATGATCATGGTAATGCGATCGAGACCGGAGACGCTATTTTTCTTGCAGGCAAACTTTTGGCAGAAGGCAGGATCTTGGCAATCAAAGGGAACGGTGGATTTCACCTCTCGGCATCCGCTATCCAGGACGAGTCTGTACAACGACTGAGACGCAACAAAGAGCGACGACGAAAACCTTTCGCGATCATGGCTCGGGACCTGGCATCGGTAAGCGAATCCGCAGAAATCAACGATCACGAACAGAAAATCCTGCAGTCTTACATTCGACCAATCGTTCTTCTTCGCAAGCGGAACCCGTTCTCACTTTCTACCCAGATATCCCCCGAGTTAAACACCGTAGGAGTAATGCTCCCATATTCAGGGTTGCATTGCTTAATCTTTGGTAATACGACATTGTCTGCCCTCGTAATGACAAGCGCCAACGCACCAAGTCAGCCTATAATCACCGACAACAACGATGCTGTTAGCAAGTTAGCGGAAACGGTAGATTACTTCCTCGTCCATGACAGGGATATCGCACAACGTGCAGACGATTCTGTCGTTCGTTTCTTAGATCGAACTCCAGTACTGATTCGACGCTCCAGAGGATATGCGCCTGCACCAATACTATTACCTAACCCCATCCGAACACGAGCGATCGGATTCGGCGCTGAGCTAAACGTCGCTTCTTGCATGATCCTGGGGGATCATGCTTTTCTCACGCAACATATCGGAGATATTGAAACAATCGAAACATCTCGTTTTCTCGAAGATGCCGTAGAGCATCTTAGCCGTCTAATTGGATTCACGCCAGAGGTGATTGCTTGCGATCTTCATCCGAAGTTCACGACGACTAAAATCGCATCGGCGCTTTCAGAGAGACTTGGTGTTCCGTTACGTAGGATACAGCATCACCATGCTCACGTAGGATCGTTAATGGCAGAGCATGGAGTGAACGAGATTGTGGGAATTGTTTGCGACGGATTTGGTTTAGGATCGGATGGATCGGCCTGGGGTGGAGAAATTTTAAACTGCTACGAGAGAGAGTTCAAGAGAGCCGCACATCTAGAGCAGCAACCGATGGTAGGGGGCGACCTGGCGACTAGGTTCCCGGCGAGAATGGTAGCGGGAATACTAAGGAAAGAACCTGCGATCGTTGAATGGCTTGAGGCACACGCATCTCAATTTCCTCATGGAAGTGATGAAGTACAAACAATCTTACACCAACTGAAAAATGGTGAGTATATTTGGACAAGCAGCTGCGGGCGCGTGCTCGACGCAGTTGCCGCAATTTTGTGTTTGAGTTTCGAAAGATCATATGAAGGTGAACCAGCAATGCGTTTGGAGGCTACTGCATACGGTGGTCGCGATCGACTCGAACTTGACCCGCAGCTAGATCTGCCGACTATTGGAACGACAAAATTAGTTCAGAGCATTTATGACAGTATTGCTTGCTACAGTGCGGCAGATCTTGCGTATTCTGCTGAAAGCTATTTAGCACACAGCCTCGCGAACGCTGCCATCCGAATCGCAGAAGAGAGTGGGGTTAAGACGATCGGATTCTCAGGCGGCGTCGCATTAAACGAACACATAGCCACCTCGATACGCAAATTCATATCTCGGGCAGGGTTCAATTTCGTAAGTAACATATCCGTGCCGCCAGGCGACGGAGGAATTTCACTTGGTCAGGCGTACTTGGCGTCGTTCGATTGATCGAAAGACTCCCTAGACAGTTTCTTTTCCCCATTCGTTGAGAGTCTGACGAGCCTTCTTCATATCCATTATGCAAATTGCGTATCCTGCATGCACCAACACAAAGTCCCCAACCTTAGCGTCAACGAGGCCGACACTGGCACTTATGATGGTGTCTCCCCCAATGTCCACCTTCGCCAATTCCCCGTGGATAGCTATTATTTTCCCCACGTGTGCTAGATCGTAAGGGTCGCCCATACAGGTCCTTTTCCGTTATGATGTTGATCTTCCACAAACTAATAAGTCGACTAAGCAGACATTCATGGGACTGCAACATGTGTTTAGCGTATCCGGGCAAGGTAATCGCCATCGAAGGAGATTTCGCTAGAGTAGACTTCGGCGAAGGAACTATTCGTGATGGCGTTAACGTTTCACTTGTAGCAGCTCAGATTGGCAACTACGTTTTGGTTCATGCAGGATACGCGATCCAACTCGTAAACCAAGCGGAGGCGTTGAAGACTCTGAAGTACTGGCGAGAAATACTTGAATCGCTTCCAGGCGATCGAGCTTCGTACGAGAGAGAAGTTAGGGGTGGGCTTACTTGATTTTAGAAGGATATCGTGATCCAACCTTAGCTAAGAAACTGCGCCTCGAGATTGAAAGACTCGCAGAGCAAATCGGAAAACCCGTCCTACTCATGCACGTTTGCGGATCGCATGAATGGACAATAACTCACTTCGGGATTCGCACACTCCTTCCCTTGAATGTTGAAGTCCGTGCCGGTCCGGGTTGTCCCGTCTGCGTGACTCCTGCTGCGGACATTGATTCAGTCACGAGACTCTCTCTACAGGGGAAGACGATTCTAACTTATGGTGATATGTCAAGAGCGAAAGGTTCGGATATGTCTCTGTTCGAAGCTAAAGCGGCGGGAGGAGAGGTTCAGGTTGTTTACAGCGTTCATGATGCGGTTCAGATAGCCGAATCAAATCCGCAACGCGAATTCGTATTCTTCGCGGTGGGGTTCGAGACCACCGCTCCGCCAACCGCGTACGAAATCATCAAAGGACCGCCTCGCAATCTTACTTTCCTAGTCTCCTATCGGTACGTACCGCCCGCGGTAGGCGTAGTCGCGTCATCGCCTGAACTAGCTGTTGACGGGTTCATCAATGCCGGTCATGCAGCTACGATAACTGGCATGAAAGCCTACCAACCATACTTTGAGAAAACGCCTAAGCCGATGGCGTTCGCAGGTTTCGAGCCTATTGATATTCTGATCTCCGTCACTATGCTCCTGAAACAGATCGTTGACAACGAACCCAAGATGGAGAACGAGTATACTCGAGCGGTAACATGGGAAGGAAACGTCAGGGCACAGGAGACGATGGATAAGGTCTTCGAGAGGGTGGACGGCTATTGGCGAGGCGTAGCAACTATTCCTGAATCTGGATTCAGAATTAGGGAAGAGTTTGTCGATTCTGACGCACGCGTCAGGTATGGCTTGAAGGAGACACCGGGAGCGGAGCAGTTCGTACCTGAAGCAAGGTGCGGAGAGGTAATTCTCGGCAAAATCGATCCACCGGAATGCCCCCTATACATGAAGGCATGTACGCCCGCTTCCCCAAAAGGGCCGACTATGGTTTCAGCTGAAGGCACATGCAAGATCTGGGCGGAACACAAAGTTCTCGCCGCAATGCGTTGTCGGACTTAACATATTCTCGGAACAGGATCACCGGCGGGCGGAGGTATTATTCGCCTACCCCCCACAACGGTCTCCATTGCGACGACATAAAACTCTGAGGTCGCTTCGCCTATTATCATCGCCTCTTTTCCAACCGAACATCGTCTCATGACGGCCAGAACATCTTCAACTTTCTCTGGAACGACCGCAGCAACCACCTTTCCCTCATTCCCAATCTCCATTACGTCCAACCCTAACATTTCACATGCCGATCGTACTCCCTCCTTGATTGGGATATTCTGCTCACGCAATAGGATACCGACATGTGACTTTTCGCTCCATTCATTTAGTAAGTTAGCCAAGCCACCTCGAGTAGGGTCCTTCATAGCGACTATACCTCCGACCCTAAGCATGTCATTGGTCAAATGATTCAATGGGGCAGCATCCGACTCAATTCTAGTTTCGAATCCATATCCTTCTCGCGCGGAAAGAACAGAAATGCCATGATCGCCGATCGTTCCGGAGAGTATGATTTTATCTCCCTTCCGAACGTTGGAATCTAGCAACCACTGACTGTCACAATTTCTATACTGTCTCACTTCGCTCAAATCGTGATCTAAGGAGGCGTTCCGTTTTCCGATTCCTGACGAATTGATGACTATTTTCTCCAAAGCGCCTCTCTCCATTACTTTCGTATCTCCCGTTACAATCGGAACTCCTGCTTCATCGCAAGTCTTTCTCATGCTTAGAAGTATTCTATCGAAGTCCGAGAGGCTCAAACCTTCTTCAAGGATGAATCCTTCCGCTAGGGCTAGGGGTTCGCCGCCAATCATGCAAATATCGTTCACGGTACCACAGATCGCAAGGCGTCCTATGTCTCCACCCGGAAAGAAGATTGGTTTCACGGTGTAGGAATCTGACTTGAAGACGATTCCGTCGACTACCGCGGCGTCGTCCAAAGCTGCGAGCGGCACCTCCACATTTGCGCCTCCCAAATGTTTCAGGACATACTGTTTGATGAGCGACTGCATCACTGAGCCGCCGGCGCCATGCGCAAGCGTTATGATATCTGAAGCCATACGAGGTCCCCTTATCAAGCCGTATCTATCACTAATCTGAATGTAAAGCAATTCCCGACTAGAATCGAACATCCTTGGATGCTCGAGATCAGGTTCATTATCTAGACGCGGCATCAAAGATTACTATGGTAAGCAGCGGTGGGGTGATTACCTCTACTGAAGGTGAGGTATTCGATATTGAGTTAGAAACGGACATCCTGAAGGCGAACAAGGAGCTTGCGCTGGAAAATCATCGCGTAATGAAGGAGCATGGGATTACATCGATCGACGTCATGGGCTCAGTAGGTTCTGGAAAGACATCTTTAATCAAAGCCATGGTTTCGATTCTGAAAAATCGTTACCGTATTGCGGTTATCGAAGGCGATGTCACCACAACGATAGATGCAGATCTTATCGCTGCAGAAAACATTCCAACCGTACAAGTGAACACAGGAAAGGAATGCCATCTTGACGCGAACCTAATCAAGAAAGCCTTAGCGAGACTAAAGCTGAATGAGCTGGATCTAATCTTCATTGAGAACGTAGGTAATTTGATCTGTCCCGCCGAATTTCCACTCGGATCAGACAAGCGTCTTGTTGTGATCAGTGTGACCGAAGGCCCGTACATGGTTGTGAAACATCCCATGATGTTCATCGAGGCAGATACGGTGGCAATCAACAAGATCGACTTGGCTGAACTGATGGATGTTGATCCGTCGAAGTTGAGAAATGACATCGTAACGATTAATCCAAAGGCTTGTGTCGTCCCGATAAGTTGTAGGAGAAAGGACGGGGTCGCGGAAATCGGAAGGAGTTTGGGACTAGACTAGATCTTCAGTTGGGCGCAATGCACGAATTCTCGATCGCTACAATCTTGGTCAACAGCCTTCTTGATTATCAAAAGAAGGACGGGGGTAATCCGGGCAAGCTATTGGAGGTCTACATTAGGGTAGGAAGACTGAGATCGGTCTCGGTCGAACAATTAGTCTACTCTTACGATCTTCTTGTGAAGCGAACCAGCCTCAGCGGATCAAAGCTACTAGTTGAAGAGATCGAGCCCAAAGTAAGTTGCCCAAAGTGCAATTTCAAAGATACTTTCGAAAGAAGAGATGAGTCATTTCACTTCGCCCTTCCATCATTGTCATGCCCCCGCTGTGGGGCAAGTTTGAGTCTGGAAGGCGGCGATGAATTGCAGATCGCAAAGATTCGTGTTCAGAAAGTAACTGCATGAGTTCATTAGCTTGGTGGGACAGTGACCGTTACTTCGCCTGTTCCTAAGTCGTAATATGCTCCGACCACCGCTAGTGATCCTGCACTAATGGCCTGGGATATCATGTCTACAGATTTGAGCTTCTCAACCTCCAATGCGATGTTAGCATTTATCACATTGCCTACTAAATCTCCTGGTTGCCCTAGTGCACTTTCGTAAGCAGGTTGAATTGCGTCGACCAGTGTTTGGATACTGCCATCGGCATGACCGTTTGATTGGATAGTTTGAATTGCGGCTTTTACGGCTCCGCAGCTTTCATGTCCAAGCACCATCACCAACATTACGCTGCTGAATTCTTCTACGCCAAATTCGATACCCCCGAGGACTACGTCGTCAATCACTTGTCCTGCTGTTCTGGTTACGAAAATATCACCTAGACCAACATCAAATACTAGTTCTGGAGGTACGCGTGAATCTATACATCCGAGCACTACCGCCCAGGGGGATTGACCTCCTGCAAGCTGTGTTCTTAACTGAACGGATTGGTTTGGATAAACAACAGTCGATCCTGAAACGAATCGTTGATTCCCTTGCAGTAGTAACTGTAGAGCATCGTTCGGTGTAGCAGGCGATCCAACAACCTGAGGGTTAGGAATATTAAGCAAGGTACTCGTTCCGAGTCCTAATCCAAATCCTACCACGGCCAGACTTCCGCCAGCTAGAACTTCACGACGCGAAAACTTTCGCATATGCTCCAACTCCTTCTTCATATGAATTCGCACCTGGCCAAAAACTTGTTTCTCATGATCATCCCGGAGGAAATTGTCACAGGACACTGACGAGTTTATACTTAGTATATACATCGGTTATTGTGAGGCATATCATCAGGAAGAATTTGCGCTAGAGAAAGTCGAATATTGGATTGTGCAACCATGCTATTTAATTTAAAACCATACGACTGAGTTGTATCATGAATTCGACGCGTTCTGTTGTCATCTTACTCTTGTCATTGACGCTTGTCTCGACGGGAAATATCCGAATGAGCATTAGCCTAAGTGGCGGGTTCGAAGCTAGCGATGTTGGAATATCGAATTTGCAGGTCACTGCACCGATCAACGGCACAGCGATGGACCTGCACACAAACCAATGCGTACACAATGTTGAGTTTACTGCAAATGTAGGATCGACGTTAATAGTCGACCCATCCGATCTCGATCACTTGGTGGGATCAACCCAATTCATTTTCGACGTCACTAACAATTTATTTTCGGGATCAGCAGCTGAAATTGATTCCAACGACGGAGGCGTAACGTGGGGACAACATTTGGTTACAGGGTTCGATTGTTCTCAGTCGAACTTCTCTGGTAGTGTAGGCACGTATGACCCTAGCATAGCGATCGATCGCTCCGGAGACTTGTATGCAGCCGTATTACCCGTATTTAGAGGCCACTTCCCTCTCTATGTGGTGAAATCGACCGACGGTGGCTCAACTTGGGGTATAGCGAATGACGGTAAACCAGTTTTCGAATCCCAACCAAACGTAGTATCGAGTAAGGGATGGATAGCGATTGACAACTTCCAGGATAGTGCGCATTACGGTGCGGTGTATCTGGTGTGGATCGCGTTCCTGATCGGAACGAAATTGGTCGGCAGCATAATGATCTCGAAGTCTACTGATGAAGGCGCGAGTTTCTCTCAACCAATCCGTATAAGCTCGATCGCATCTGGGAATGTGAGTTTTGTTAATCCGATTCTAGCAATCGGACCAGATGGGACACTATATGTGAGTTATGCTTCGATGGCTGCACTGCCATCCGTGGAATCAAATGTCCCCGATTTTGGGCAGAGAGATGAATACGTTGTCAAGTCGACCGATGGCGGACTTACGTTTACCCCACCAATAGAAGTCACTAGTACAATGAATCATGGCTACGATAACGCGCCGTTTAGGACAAGCCAATTTCAATCGTTCGCGATTAATCCTAGGAACGGCCATCTGCTATTAGCGGTGGAACAGGTCACGCGTGCGAATTATGAAGTTACGAATGGTAATTATACTGAAGCGTTGGCGGAGAGAAC
>Ga0074045_10006086_pt1 | contig 10409 bp, 8 predicted proteins | sample BogForMeECP23OM2_FD_94442 | JGI IMG/M metagenome (GOLD analysis project Ga0074045, IMG submission 94442) | Bog forest soil microbial communities from Calvert Island, British Columbia, Canada - Bog Forest MetaG ECP23OM2 | ecosystem: Environmental > Terrestrial > Soil > Wetlands ... | reverse complement strand
GGGGTTGTAGAGTTCAAGAACCCCCTTGGAGCGGTAACAGTAACCGCCGGCCATGTCGGCGAAGTGTTCTACGGTGGCACTCCGACAGTGAGGCCTTTCAGCGGCAGCGAGTTTAATAAGCAGGAACAGGGCCTAAATGGTGAGAAACATGCAGCGGCAGGCAAGACTGGCGCAGCTGCGGAGGCAGCGCTGATAGCAACGCCAGCTCAGTTAAACGCGATAACAACAGGCGCTCAGCCGGTCATCACCCCTCCAGTGACGCCGCCTCTTACTGTAACAGAGGCAACTGGGACAATAACACAACCCAAAACCACCCCGGTGACCATAAATCCTGTTTTTCCGGGCAGCAGATAGTTACTTTTTAGGAGGATCAAGATGAAGAGGCACTATTTAAAGATATTAAGCATCAGCTTTTTAATCCTCGTTCTGTTGTCATCCTGCGGGGGGGGCGGAGCCGGCTCATCTTCTTCCTCCGCCGGCGGGTCGTCCTCGATGGTAAGCCTGACAGTGGGCGGCAGCGGACAGACGGCAAGCCTCAGGATCGAAAAGAACACACTCTTTGCACAGGCACAAAGATGGTTCAATGATATGATCAAAACTGATGAAGTAATAGCCGGGATACCGTCGGATGTGAGCCGGATAACATTCACCATCAGTGCTCCTGGTATGACAACGATAACAAAGACGGACGCCGTGTCAGGACAGAGCAGCATAACGGAGACGTTTAGTGTTCCCAACGGCAATAACAGGCTCTTTGCAATAGCTGCCTATGATCCCACCGGTTCGCTATCATACACGGGGTCCACTGATGCCGACCTGAACGGTTCGGCGGTAGCACTGAATATTACCATGACAGCGGCATCTTCCAATATACATATAAATGAGTTCTTAGTCCCTACAGCTACTAGCTATCCTTGGGGCATTACGGCCGGCCCCGATGGCAATCTCTGGTTTACTGAATATGGCGGCAACAAGATCGGGCGGATAACAACTGCCGGCGCTATCACCCAATACTCAATCCCCTCAGAAGATAGCGAACCCTGGGGCATTACGGCCGGCCCCGATGGCAATCTCTGGTTTACTGAATATGGCGGCAACAAGATCGGGCGGATAACAACTGCCGGCGTTTTCACCGAATACTCAATCCCTACAGCCGGTAGCGAACCGTGGGCCATTACGGCCGGCCCCGATGGCAATCTCTGGTTTACTGAATATGGCGGCAACAAGATCGGGCAGATAACAACTGCCGGCGTTATCACCGAATACTCAATCCCTACAGCCGGTAGCGAACCCTGGGGCATTACGGCCGGCCCCGATGGCAATCTCTGGTTTACTGAAGCTGTTGGCAACAATATCGGGCGGATAACAACTGCCGGAGTTTTCACCGAATACTCAATACCTACAGAATATAGCATACCGTGGGGCATTACGGCCGGCCCCGATGGCAATCTCTGGTTTACTGAATATGGCGGCAACAATATCGGGCGGATAACAACTGCCGGCGTTATCACCGAATACTCAATACCTACAGCCGGCAGCGAACCCTGGGGCATTACGGCCGGCCCCGATGGCAATCTCTGGTTTACTGAATATGGCGGCAACAATATCGGGCAGGTAGTGATTCATTGAGATAACCAACAAAAAGGGTTTCTTTAGAGCAATGCATCAATTGAAGCCGGCATTATACGGGGGAGAGGCAAGCCTCTCCCCCGCTTTTATTCCGTGAGAGTCTTTCTCTTGCCCGTATGCCGTGCCGTCAAGAGACTTAATTCATAATTCTGAATGACTATTTCTCTTTCATCACAACGACCTCTTCTTTATCAATCCCGGTAACGACCGACGCCGTCCCATGGTCGAGCGAGGCCAGCTCGTAGATCTCAACGGGTTTTTCTTTACCTTTTACCGCGACCCTTTCAATTCCTCTTACTGCTGCGTGGCCTATAGTGCCATTTTCTATTGCGGCCCTGATTTTACCAAGAGTAAATGCTGTTATAAGGATATGCACGTCGTACTTTCTGGTCAGGGATTCGATGCGTGAGCCCAGGTTCACGTGATCGCCGATTACAGTGTAATCCATTTTCTTTCCTTCAGCGCCGATATTGCCGACGATGACCTCTCCGGTATTAATGCCGATGCCGCAGTCAAGAGCAGGCTTCCCTTCTGAAAGCCATTTCTGCTGGAGCTGCCTCAGCGTCGAGATCATGTCGAGGGCGCATTTTACGGACAGTTCAGCATGGTTTTCCTGATGCATCGGCGCGCCCCAGAAGGCAAGGATGGCGTCGCCTATAAACTTGTCGAGCGTGCCCTCCCACTTGAACACTACGCCGGTCATAGCGCCCAGGTATTCATTCAGGATGGAGACCACTTCCTCAGGCGTATGTTTTTCTGAAAAATTGGTGAACCCCCTGACGTCGGAGAAAAGAATGGTTATTTCCCTTCGCTCCCCCCCAAGTTTTGCCATGTCAGGGTTTTTGATCAGCTCGTTAACGATCCGTTCAGTAACATAGCTTGAGAACATGGCCTTTATCTTACGAGCATATTTTTCCTCCCGGGCATAATTGTAGCCGGTGACACTTATGAAAACAAGAAGTATATTGAGCAAAGGATAAGTAATGGTTATCCACAGGCCTTTCTGTACAAACAGGAAATATCCGGGAACAAGTATCAGGAGGGAGAAAAAGCCCGTCACTACGGCGGCCCCCAGCGCCTTGAAACGGGGAATAAGGCACGCTGCCAGGATGCCGGATAAAAACAACAATGAGAAATTGACGTGCCATGGCACTTTCTTCAAAAATCTGTTGTCCAGTATGGATGCAATAACGCTTGCGTGCTTTTCCACGCCCGGTATGGCTGCTGAAAAAGGGGTCACCCGCAAATCATAGATGCCGATGGCGGTGGCCCCGACAATCACTATCCTGCCCTGCAATTGTTCCGCTTTTATAGTGCCGTCCAGGATGTCAGAGATAGAGAGATATTTGAATGTATGCTCCGGCCCGTAATAGTTAATCAGGGTCCGGCCCCAGTGGTCAGTAGGGATAAACCGGTTTCCGAGCCTTACGCCCGCTGCAGCCGACAGCACCACTTTATCCCGTGGAACGCCAAGATAGTAAGCAGCGGCCTGAAGCGTCGCTGAAGGGAACAGGTAGCCGCCATAACCGATAACCAGAGATTCCCATCTAAGGGTGCCGTCATTGTCGGGAAACATATTGATATGTCCGATTGACATGGCCTGTTCAAGAAGGGTAGCGACAGGGACAAGCACCCGTTCTGCGGTTATCGGATTGTATTTGCTGAAACGTTCGGGATTGATTACAATGGAGAAAGCGTACTTAAGGATGAGATCATTTGCAGGCAGAGAAGACTTTTTTTCAAAATCAAAAGCTATGGGCAGGATAACGTTCCCGGCATTGTTTATGGCTTCGCTCAGAAGCGGATCGTTTTTCTCCGGCTCGCTGAGGATTATATCAAAGACAATTATATCGGCACCGGAGTCGTTCAGTTTTTTTACAAGGCCGACAAGCTTGTCACGGCTCCAGGGCCACCTGCCGAGACGTTCTATGCTCTTTTCGTCGATAGCCGCTATAACAATATTGCCGGGAGGTTTTAAGGGTCCTCTGAGCTTGAACCGGTAATCCAGGAGTTTTTCCTCAAAGGTCTCAAAAACTGTCAGCTTGAGCAGCATGACGCCGCACATCAGGAGAGTGATAAGAAGGCCGATAAGAACAGCTTTGAATTTTGAATCTTGAATTTTGAATGTTAAATTGCGGAATGTTTTCTTCATTAATTCAACATTTAAAATTCAGCATTCAACATTTTTTCTTAAACATCCGCGAGCGTATTTTCGAGGACTTGTGCAAGGGTAATCATGCCTTTTAACGCCTTATCAAGGCCCTCCTGTCTGAGAGTCATCATGCCGGTTTCGATGGCCACCTTTCTTAATTGTTCTGTGGTGGCCCCCTTGATCAGGAGATTTCGGAAGTCCTTGTTTACCAAAAGCACTTCGTAGATCCCGGTACGGCCTTTTTCACCTGCGCCGTCGCAGGCGTCGCATCCCTTTCCCCTGTACAGCGTCGTGCCTGCCTTCACATCTCCCTTGGACAGTTCTTCCTCTGCCTCTGTGCACTGGTAGGCCTCTTTGCACTTGGGGCAGATTTTCCGGGCAAGCCGCTGCGCGCAAACCAGGACAATGGAATCAGCAATCAGATAGGACTCTATGCCCATTTCAATCAGCCTGGTTATGGTGCCGACCGCATCATTGGTATGAAGAGTGGAGAAGACCATATGCCCGGTCAGTGACGCCTCGACAGCGGTCTTCGCCGTTTCAAGGTCCCTGATTTCACCGATCAGGATGATGTCCGGGTCATGGCGCATAAAAGCCCTTATGGCTTTTGCAAAGGTGTATCCAGCGGCAGGATTGACATTGCTCTGAATGACTTGCCCGCCAAGGGTGTATTCAACAGGGTCTTCAGCAGTTACTATTTTTATATCAGGCGTATCGAGTGTCTTCAGAGCGGCAAAGAGGGCCGTTGATTTTCCGCTTCCGGTCGGACCTACATGAAGCAGTATTCCGTAAGGGGCCTGGATGGCCTCTTTGTAAAGCTTCATGCAGTGGTCGTTAAACCCCAGCATGTCGAGCGTCAGCAGCGAACTTGTCTTGTCCAGGATCCTCATTACTATGTCCTCGCCGTGGGTAGTCGGCACAGTGGATACGCGGAGGTCTACTTCAACGTTTGGATTGTGCTTACTGAAATCTATCCTTCCGTCCTGGGGCACTCTCCGTTCGTCAATCCTCAGATCAGACATTATTTTGTAGCGGGCGATAAGAGCATCCTGCACGTATTTCGGCACTCTCATGACCTCCGTCAAGTCTCCGTCAATGCGGTAGCGGACGCGAAGGTTATACAGGGACGGTTCCAGGTGGATATCGCTGGCCCTCTTGTTATATCCTTCTTCCACGATTCTGTTGGCCAGCATGACAACTGGCGCGCTATCTTCCTTTGCCTCTTCCTTGGCAACCTCTGCAACCTCAACTTCAGCACGCATAGTTTCAGCTACAGTGTCCAGCAGGCTCCCGAATCCCAGAGTATCCTTGTCTTTCCCCTTTTCTTTTGACAGGCCGTAAAATTTCTCTATGGCTGTGAACAGTTTTTTTGATGTAGTAACAACAACCTTAACATTCTTCAGGACATAACGGGCATCCTTATAAAATCTGGCCACTTCATCAAGGGCCATAAGATCACGCGGCTCTACCATTGCAACAGTCAGTTCAGAGTTAACGTATTTGATAGGCAGCACCTTGTAATTCTTTGCATAAGCAGGTTTGACGTGTTTAAGAAGGTCGGACTGCAGGGGGAACGTCGTGACGTCGACAAACTCATAGCCGAGGGACTCAGCCATGACAGCGGCTATTTTTTCCTCCGCCAGACCGCCGTCAAGAAGTACCTGATCAAGTCCCTTGCGCTCTTTTGCGACTATTATCAGGAATTCCTGCAACTGCTCTTTTGTAATAATTCCTCTTTCGATAAGCAGCTCCTCATAGCTCTTCCTGGGTACTTTCTTTATGTCCTGGGGTTTTCTTATATCCGGTGGTTTGATAGGTTCAGCCATTATATTCTCGTAAATATGAGTATTAATTTTGTTATCACGCCTTTATCACTCATATAAGGAATGATTTTTATCTGAAGCACCTCAAGCTGGGCTATTTTTTTAAAGCCGTCTCTGAACACATCGCTCATCTTTTCTTCCAGTTCGGTGCCGGAAAAACTCGGGAAAAGATCGAAAAAGTACTCGCCCTGCATAGTAGCAGCCGTATACCTCATGCCGCTCATCACTTCAAGGAACTTGCTGGCCGAAATAATACGTTTTTTTGTGTCCAGTATACAGATGCCTTCTTCAATGTCGTCAATAATATATTCCCTAAGCCGCCTCTCGTCCTCTATAGTCTGATACAGGAGCGCATTGTTGACGGCAATGCCCAACAAATAAACGAGCTGGTCCACAATAGCGGCGTCATTGTCGTTAAACCCGCCCTCTTTGTTCAACGCCTGGAAAACACCGATATTATGCACCGATTTTATGGGAATGGGAGCAACGAGCACGCTCCTGGTTCTATAGCCGCTTTTCTTGTCCCAGGTCTTATCGAACGACAATGAGGAGTCAATCCCTTTGAGTTCGGCGTCATCATAGGCGTCTTTCACGTTGATCACCCTGCCGCTGGTAGCGGCAAAGCCGGCCAGACTGGTTTTTGTGATGGGGACCCGAATTTCTACAAGGTCGTCTGCCTGCAGGACTTTGGAGAACAGTTCATGGTCTTCATTGTTGATCAGGTACAGCGTACAACGGTCGGCGCCGATGATTGTCTGTATCTCCTTTACAACAGTTGTAAGCAATGTATTTATATCAAGAGCAGAAAGGATTGTATCGAGGATGTCGAAGAATTTCTCAGTGCTTAATGCCAATTGCTCCATAAGGTCCTCCTTTTAATCTACACATTATATCAGAAACCACCGGTTTTTTTTAGAGAATGGAAAGGCCGTTTCTCTTTCTGTTATACTGGAATATACTTTCCTAATAAATGATGCATGATATGGAGGCCTGTCAGTGGAGAAAAGCAGAATCAACACTATAGAAGAAGCCCTTGAGGATATAGCAAAAGGCAGGATGGTCATCCTGGTGGATGACGAGGACCGGGAAAACGAGGGAGACCTTTGCATGGCTGCTGAAAAAGTCACACCAGAAGCCATTAATTTTATGGCAAAGTACGGCAGAGGGCTTATTTGCCTCTCGCTGACCCCGCAGAAAGTCGAAGACCTCAAACTTCCCATGATGACCGACAACAATACTTCTTCCTTCGGCACAGCGTTTACCGTATCCATAGAGGCCAAAAAAGGTGTTACTACAGGAATCTCCGCCCAGGACCGCGCTGTTACAATCCTGGTTGCTATTGATCCCAAGGCCAGGCCGGAAGACATTGCAAAACCCGGCCACGTCTTTCCACTGAGGGCCAGACCAGGAGGAGTTTTGCAGAGGGCCGGACAAACGGAAGGGTCGGTTGACCTGGCAAAGCTGGCCGGCCTTAACCCCTCGGGGGTCATCTGCGAGATTATGAACGATGACGGAAGCATGGCCAGAATGCCGCAACTGATGGAATTCTCAATACAGCATAAATTAAAGTTGATCACGGTAAAAGATCTTATAAAGTACCGGATGCGTGCGGAGCGTTTCGTGAGAAGAATAGCTTCTGTCCAGATGCCTACGAAGCACGGCGGGGATTTTACCGCTATTGCCTATGCTAATGACGTTGACAGCAATATTAATATCGCGCTGGTCAAGGGAGAATTCGCTCCTGAAGACAAAGTGCTCGTGAGAGTGCATTCCGAGTGCCTTACCGGCGATGTGTTCGGTTCAAAGCGGTGCGATTGCGGCGACCAGTTGCAGAAGTCGATGGAAATTATTAAGAAAGAGGGCAAAGGGGTCATCCTTTACATGAGACAGGAGGGCAGAGGGATAGGGCTTGCAAACAAGATCCTTGCTTACGAACTTCAGGACAAGGGCCTTGATACGGTCGAGGCCAACCTCAAACTCGGGTTTAAGGCTGACCTGAGAGACTATGGAATTGGCGCCCAGATACTGGTAGACCTTGGGATTAAGAAGATGCGGCTGATAACAAACAACCCAAAGAAGATTGTCGGACTCGAGGGCTATGGGATTAAAATCGTTGAACGGGTACCCGCTGAAGTCCAGCCTCACGATAGAAATATAATTTACCTGCAGACCAAAAAGAAAAAAATGGGCCACATACTGGAGAATGTATAAGAGCCTCTAAGTACTAAGTGCGCCTGGGAGGATTCGAACCTCTGACCCTCGGCTTCGGAGAAGGTTTTTAAGCATCAAGCACCATAAAGCAAGATATAACAAAGCAAAGATTATCAAGGCAATCGGGGCCATCTCAGGCCCCCTTCTTTTTATCCTGTTTTAGACTATTTGATGCGATTCTGTTAGAAATCCGTTAGAAGGAAAAAAGGACCTGTCAAACTGGGGACTCCTCCCCCTTGATTATACGGTAATGTATTCAGTCTTATCTTTACGTGAGAGGTAGCAATTATGGGCCAGGATTTAATTCCTCACGAGATCATAGAAAGTAAAATATTTCTCATCAGAGGGAAAAGGGTGATGCTTGATAAAGACCTCGCCGAGTTGTACCAGGTGGAAACATTTAATCTGATATAGATCGGGAGTGGAATCGACGATGTCGTCCTATGACCGGGTAACGGGGGTGAAGCGATTGAGGGTTCGGGGATTAAAGGCGGTGCGGTTCTGCGCAATCTTGAAGGCCTTGGGAGTGAACATATTAAGGGCTGCTGCCTTCAGAGGAGAGGGAATAGGCCAAAATGAGGCAGTTGACGCCGCTCTGTACGTTGTTTCTCGTTTTGCCCTTGCTTTATGTAGGGCATTCAGTCGGGCTTTCCGCTATATTCACCCGATGGTCACCCATGATGCGGCTAATAACGAATACGGCCTTTATATGGTCGCTTAACTTTTTGCGAGGGCGCTAATGTAAAAAAACGCATCAACTGCAAAGTTGTTATTGTCTACTATGTTATAAATTTGTAGACATTATAAAATGGCTGTAATAGAATGTCTATTAAATCGTTATTGATTATGGTAAGCATCGAGCAACTTTTGAAAAAAAAGTAACTTCTGCCTCTGGTCATCTGACGAAACAGAAAAATTTGTACGTTAAAGAGAGCAAAAGGTCGTCACAGGGACCACAGTTACAATCCCTTGAGAAAGGAATATTATGAAGCTAATGAACCCGAAACTTTTGTTGCTATTGCAACAAAAGGCTACATTCGACTGATCGTCCTTTAACCTGCTTTAACTTACTGAAAAAATGTCAAATATTTATGATGTAGGTTTAGTAATGTCAACTTTCGTTGACAAATGATATTTTTTCAAGTGATACAACTTCTTGTTTTCCGTTGTTTTTTCTTGAACGTGACACAGGCTTAATACTTGCTTATAAATTGATTAAACTCGTTTTGCCATGAATGTGGGTCTTTTGCTGACGTTACAAGTTGAGCTTGTATAAACGGACCAGGAACCCAGGATCGAATCCTGTATCTTTGAATGATATGAGAATGATATGGGGCGGGCTTATCAACGCAGGTCGAATCATGATAAAAGGTATTCTAATAATCGATAATTGCCCTGCCACAAAACGGGCGTACGGAACTATTTTTTCCAAAAAATATCGTCTGTGTTTTGCGGAGAATGGGCTGCAGGGACAACATATGGTTTCAGATGATAGCGGTCTTATTTTTCTTAATGCAGAACTTCCCGACATCAATGGATTAAACGTCCTGAGACTCATCAAACAGGAATATCCCTCAATCCCCGTTATCATGACCACATCTGAAGGAACTGAGGGCAAATGCCTGGAGGCTTTTAGAAACGGCGCAAGAGATTACATTAGGAAACCTTTTAAGGAGCAGGAAATCATTCAAAAAACCGCGATACTTATGAACATGATGCCCTGCACTCAAAGACGCGCTTATATAGCTCTATCGAAAACTAATAGTAATACTGAAAACATAAAGGGTCCTGATATCTCCCAGTCGCTTATTGAAAGCATAGGGCGAGTGACAGATTATATTGCGGATAACCTTGGCTCATCATTTAGCCTTGATAATGCCTGTAAAATTGCGACCCTGAACAGGTCTTATTTTTGTTACTACTTCAAGCGTATTACCGGGTATACGCTGAACCGTTATATAACCAATATGCGAATTCATAAAGCTATAGAACTTATTGGCAGTGAGCGCTTTTCTGTTACAGAAATAGCGCACATGCTGGGGTATAGTAATTCAGGCATTTTTTCCTCCGCGTTTAAGAAGGTTGTCGGAAAGTCCCCGACAAAGATCAAATAGCCCGCATACCTCCAAAAAAATTTACGATTTCATAAAACAAATTTACGATTTCGAAAGCAATAAGCTTGCATTTCGGGTATTCTAATATCCAGTATTTTTAATGTGACACGTTTGTCACATGATGGATAGTGTTTTTCGGGCATTTTGCTGACCGCTTGCTCAACTAGCACAACGGCACCAGGGAACCCGGATCGATCGTGGCAATAGCCAATGATCAGTCCGGGTTTTTTTATTAGGGGCTAAGGCGATTTAGGCACAGTATTATAAACAATCTGGAGCGTTGACGGGGGTAATTTTATGAGGGCCGGTTCACGTCATCTATTGAAAGTGCTGTTCACTATCTACACCATCTTCATTCTGTCTTCCTCGGCTATGGCAGGTATGTCAGGGCAGGTCAGCTATAGCTATGATAATTTTGGGCGGCTTACCTATATGGGCTATGCCGATAACAGCACCAACACTCAAGTAAACTATGCCTAT
>Ga0074045_10006084_pt1 | contig 10410 bp, 5 predicted proteins | sample BogForMeECP23OM2_FD_94442 | JGI IMG/M metagenome (GOLD analysis project Ga0074045, IMG submission 94442) | Bog forest soil microbial communities from Calvert Island, British Columbia, Canada - Bog Forest MetaG ECP23OM2 | ecosystem: Environmental > Terrestrial > Soil > Wetlands ... | reverse complement strand
AGCGCGACGGAGAGCAGATGCCCGCTCCCCATCGTGTAATTCTGATTAGAGAACCTGTACGTTTTCAGCCTGCCAGCCCTTGGGGCCGCGCTTCACGTCAAAGCTGACTGCCTGACCTTCTTGCAGCGAACGGTAGCCGTTCGACTGGATGGCCGAGAAATGAACGAAAACGTCTTCACCGTTCTCGCGTGAAATGAAGCCAAAACCTTTGTCGCTATTGAACCACTTAACTGTTCCTTGTTCCATTTGATTCTTGAATGTCCTTCGTCTTGATCTTGCGCTGCGGGATCGGTAAGTTACAGGCAGGAATCGCTCGTACAGCGGGAGGGATGACTGCTAACGCGCCGTTCAAACACACGCAACTTAACTATACACCAATTGAATCCAACCCACTATTACCGGAAGGTCGCCTTCTCCAACGCCACGCACTGATTGGGCGGCCATTCTTTAGCGCAACGCCACTCGCAGTCACTGCTTCGTCACATGGCAACGACTATTGCACGAGCAAAAGTAGCCGGCTACCGGAATCCAGGTAAACTGTATTCTTGGCCGATTGCAGGATCGTTCCCGGTTCGCCCATCGAGTAGCTCGCTATCGTCGTGTCCTGCAGGTAGCAGACCCCGGGGTGCATGGCCGTTTCGGAGACTGACGTCGCTCCGCGCACTCCCAGTCCCTTGTTGAGAGTATCGCCGCCCGCGCTGCCCTCTGACCTTCCAGCAGCCTGTGACATCTGCGAGATTCTTCCGGCCGATGATGCACCGTTGTCGGCCGCGACCGGGTCCACTCCGCCGGGCTCCCAGCGCGGAGCGACGCTGACCAGCGCCATCATGAGAGGCACTTCTTTGCCGTCCTTGGTTTGCGCCTTATCGAACAGGAGGCCCAGCTTTGACGGCCCTTCCTTGTCCGCTTTCATTTTTATTTCTGTAACCTTCCCGACGATGTGCGTTCCTTTGGGCAATTCGGTTCCGTCCTTCAGCTTGGTGGACTCGGTCATGCGAGCCTCGACGGCGTCTCCTACCTTCACTTTCTTTGGGTGAATCATTTTCTCGAGCACGGCATGGATCTCAGGCGATGTTGGCGGCGCGCTCGCCGCGGGCTGGCCTTGAGCGCTCGCGACGTTGGTGATCGCGATGACCGCTACCGCAACCGCTAAAACAACAAGAAAGAACCTGACCGTACCATTTCGCCACGACATGATGAATTCTCCGAAGTAACTGTTTGAACCTGAGCGCACAATTTGTATGCGATCGCTGGCCGATATGGAAAATATACTCTTGCGGGCAGGGCCACGGACAGTGGATGAACATAGCAGTGTGACAAACTGCTATCCGATTTATCTGGTTGCCTCGCCGCATTCTCGCTTGTACGTTGCTTCCCATCGCTGACACCAAGGTTCCCAAATCTGTAAACTCTCGCGGGCCTAGGCAGTGGACATGATTCTCCGCCCATGGCACATTGTGGTGACAGAATAACGAGCACCTCCGTGCATACGACCCGCCATCAAACGGGATTCTGCATGTCTAATTGTCGTCTTGGCCCGTTATTACTTGACATATAACCAGAGCGACAGCAGAATTCGAGGATCGGGACGCATCGGGCACTTCCCCGACCGATGCTAAGACTCCTCCCTCAAAACACCGCAGGCATTTCCACTCGGATTTTGTCGGCGCAAAAACGGGCGAACCAAGCCTCAGAAGGAACATTCAATGCGATTTGGAACGATTCTTAAAACGGTTCTCGCGGGTGTACTGGCCCTATCGTGCATGGTGCCGGCCTCGGCTCAGCAGGTTCGGTATTTTCCGGACTTCTCAACGGGTACCAGTAACCTGCAGATGAATGGCAGCGCGCATGTGGCCACGTATCAATCGGCAAAGGTGCTCCGTCTCACCGACGGATATCCGGGTGTCGGAGCAACCCATCCCGAAACCGCGGCGGCCTGGTTCAAAATACCGAACCCCAACCCTTATATGGGGCAACAGGTGGTGAACGTTGGATTTACCACTTATTTCAAGTTTCAGATCCATACTGCCGCAATTTGTTGCCCCCCTGGTGACGGCTTTGCTTTCGTGATCCAGACTGCTTCCTCCACTGCTCTTGGCAGCGGGTTCGGAGGAATAGGCTACGCGGGAATACCCAATAGTCTGGCGGTGGAGTTTGATACGTTTCAGAACACCTGGGACCCCAACGCAAATCACGTGGCCGTTCAGAGCTGCGGCACGCAGCCCAACGGACCCATGCACACGGTTGGGAATTGTCTGGTGGGATCGGGGATCAATCACAGCACCATCCCCCACTTGGGCGTCACCTGTGGCACCTCGTCCTGCGCCGACGGCGTACCCCATGAAGCTGTCATCGAATATACTTCGCCTGCCAGTGGCATCGGCAACGGGACCCTAATGGTTTATATCGATCAGCCGTTTATTCCCGGCACTCACACTCCGTGCCCCAACACAACGACTCCGGGTTGTCCGGTTGCCGCAGTGGCCGCCATCAACATCCCGTATAACATCGACAACGCTCAAAACCCTCAGGGAATTTCGCTCACCGGCGGCACTTCTGGATGGGTAGGCTTCACTGCTGACCAGCCGAACGTTCCGGAGGCGCACGACATCCTGGCTTGGGAATTCACCCCGCATGCGCCAGCCCAGGTGACGCAGGTCATCCCGCCGGGCGGCACCGAGGCGGATTACGTCTTCGGCGGTCACCATATGGGCGTGAATTACTACTGCAATCCCAATATTGTGAATGGATGTTTTGCCAACAACCCCAACGACCCGGTCTCGATGACGGTGCTGGCAACTCCCATCGCGCCCAAGGTGTTTTACAACACCCGCCTGTTGGGGACGCAGTTCGTCAGTGAGCGTTGCGTGACTTACCTGCAGACTGGTGGAAACTGTATCGTCTACTCAGTGACGTGCCAGAACAACGAAGGTCCCGTTGCTTGTCCTGTGGCTCCGAATTGCACCACAGTCGGCGATACCTTGAACTGCATAACATTCAACACCAGCTTCTATACTGCGGATCCGGTGACACAGAAAAATGCCGATTACCTCAAGGCTGATCCTATCGGCACTAACAACTGGTTGAGTATCTTCGTCTCGTACGATCCGAATACTTTTGACGGCAAAACATCCGGTACCGGAGGCTCTTCCTCGGACTTCGTGGCCACCTTTAAGGCGCTCGCAAAACCCTAGCGCAAGAAGTCGGCTGGCGCGAGTTGATCGTGCCATTACAAAGCGCACAACCCCGGTTTCGGCCGGGGTTGTTTCTTGGTCTGATGCGTGCGAAACTTGCAGTGGGAGTAGCTGAAGGGCCGCGAAGCATTCTTGCAACCTTCGAATAACTCGCTGCACACTCGGGCTAGGTTAGGTGGGAAACGAGTTCTATACTCCGCCCTGGTAAGACTTGACGGCGTCGCGATAGACGTCTTTCAGGTCGGAGCGGTCCAGCAGGCGGCCAGTGCCGTTCTCCTTGCTGATCGACTCGAGAATGCGTACTGCTTCCTGGTACTGCGGAGCGTACTCTTTGGTCTTCCCCCCCGCGCTCAGGACCTCTCCCAGCAGGTAATGGGCCCGCGCCTGTTCCACCAACAGTCCAAGTTTCTCGGCCCGATTCATGGCGCGGTCCAACTCCTGTTGCGCATCCGCCGGCTTCTTGTTCACAATGAGCGCCTGCGCCAAATAGATCGAAGACTGTACCGAAAGCGCTTTCAATCCCAGCGAATCGGCCTCTTCGACCAGCTTCTTAAGGACCGGGATGGCCGCAGCCGACCGGTTTTGAACTACATCCAACTTCGCAAGGTTGAACCGCGTCACCGCCAGCAACTGGCGGCTCTTCGACTTTGTCGCCACCTGCAGGGCCTTGTCGTATTGCTGCCGGGCGGTGCCGTAATCGCCGCGGTAGAAGTAGCTGTCACCTAGATAATTCAGCGCCAACGCCAGCACGGTATCGTTCTTCACCTCGGGGGCAAGCTTCACCGCATCTTCCAGGCTCTTCTGTCCCTCATCCCAACGGCCGACCTCGGAGAGCGCGTTGCCGTAGCGGGCTGTCGCTTCCACCATGAGCCAGCCCTGGTCTTTGGTCTGCTCAAAATCTTTCAGCGACTCCTGCAGGGCACTGAGCGCCGAAGCATACTTGCCTTGTTCAGCAAAAAGGGCGCCCAGACTACTGGAATTGATCGCTACTCCGTTCTGGTCTCCACTGTTTCTCCGTATCTCCAGCGCCTTGAGATACTGGCTCACCGCGGTGTCGTACTGGCCCAAGTCAACATTCGCCTCCGCCAGGTTATGCAGCGACTCCGCCATGTCGTCGGTGAGTTTCAGTTTTTCGCGGATCTGATAAGCCTGCTGGTAGGAGGTCAGCGCGTCCTGAAAGTTTCCCATGTAACTGCGGGTCGTACCCAAATTGTTCAGGCATAATGCTTGATGAGCTTCGTCACCCAGGTCACGATAAAGAGTCAGCGCGTCGGTGGTGCTCTTGAGACCTTCCTCGTACTTGGCGTGGTCGTTGTAATAGGCTCCCAGGTTCATCAGGACCATCGCGGTGCCGGTTCTGTCACCGATGTGCTGGTACACCGACAGCGATTCTTTATAGGTGGTCAGGGCTTCGTTGGAATTTCCCAGCCTGTTTTGCACTTGGGCGATCATGTTCAGGCTGCTGGCAACGCCCTTCTCCAGGCCCAGTTTCTTGCGGAGCTCTAACGCCCCGTTGAAATTCTTCAGGGCGTCGTCGGGTTGGTTCAAGGCCAGATAGGCCCGGCCCATATTCATCTCCACCGACGCCTTCGCCTCATCGTTTCCAAACTGAGTTGCTAGGCTGTAGGCAGAGTTTAGGAACTCCAGCGCCGCCTGCGGGTTGCCGGCTTCAATCTCCACCTTGCCGCTGGCCACGAGTGCGTCCACATTCTTTGAATCGGCAGACCTGACCCGCGCCAGCCGCTTTCTCGCCTCGTCGTAGTTGCTGACCTGTTCATACAACCCAGCCAGCGCGAGCTGCGCATCGGCGTCATCAGGGTTCCCCTGCGTCAGCTTCTCATATGCCGAAATTGCCTTCCCGGTGTCATTCATCACTACGGCATGATTGGCTTCCACCAGGTACTTCTGTTGCGCTGGCAGGTTATCGCTCAGTGTCACCGCGCGACGCGAAGCCTGCTCTGCTTTGTCGTCAAACCCCAGGTTGTGGTAGGACAGGGCCAGCCTCGAATACGCCATCGCAAAATTGGGGTCCTCGCCGATGGCTTCTTCAAACTTCTTCGCTGCATCCTGATCTTTCCCTGCCCGAGAGAGTTGCAGGCCTTCGTCGTAAGCGCGAAGCGCCGGAACCGACTTGGTCAAAACATATTGCCCGCGACCCTTCAAGTCCTTTTGAACATCCGGATCGGTCGACAGATTATCGCGCACCTGCGACGCAAGGTTGTCCAGGCCTCCGAGGAGTTCCTTCTCGTTCGGGACATCCGTTTTCAGCTCAAAATTGCGATCATGCTTTAGATCGTAAACAGTCGCATTGATTCGTATCTGATCTCCGAACTTCTGGTACTGCCCATACACGATAGTGTCGGCGTTGGTGAAATCAGCGATCCGCTTCAGCATCGACAAATCAAGTTGCGACTGTGGAGAAATGTGCAAATCGCGCAGAGCCTGCTGTAGGCGGCTGGGTGAAACCAGTCGCACCGTGCGTGATTGCCCGATATCGGTGCTCAGTGTCTCCGACAAGCTCGACGCCAGCCAGTTCAAACTCGGGTCGCTGGATGAGTTGTAAAACGGGACAATCGCCAGTGAAAGAGCTGCGGCTTGCGGAGTCTTCCCTCCGACGATGCCGCCGCCCATTCTTGTCTTGACAACGACACCAACTCCCGCCGCCAGCACCAGGCCGGCCACGCCGATCGCCACCCACTTCCTGGGGAAGCGCTTCGGCAATGCAGCGGCGGAATCCGAACCCGAGGGCACACCCGTGCCGATCGCAGCACCACCGAAAACAGATGCACCCAAAACCGAACGCCCAGCACTGCTCGATCGCGTGCGCTTGCCCTCGAAGATGTCGAGATCGTCCAGCAGGTCTTGCACGTTGTTATACCTGGCCTTCGGGTCGCGTTCCAGGCACTTGGCAGTGATCAGGCTCAACGCTGGCGGAATGGTCGGGTCAATGTCTGACAACGGTACCGCGCGTTCCTGGGTGCGTTTCACCAGGCTGGCGATGGCGCTCTCGGCGCGGAACGGAATGTTTCCTGTCAGCAGTTCGTAGAAAATCAGTCCCATGGTGAACAGATCAGAGCGAGCGTCCAACTCCGATCCCATGGCCTGCTCGGGAGACATGTACTCCATGGTGCCGATCATCATGCCGGTCTGCGTCATCCCGTCGCCTTGGACCGTCTTCGCCAAACCGAAATCCATGATGACCACGCGGCCCGACCCGTCTTTCATGATGTTGCTGGGTTTCAGATCGCGATGAATGACGCCTTCCTGGTGCGCCGCCAGTAGGCCCGAACACGACTGCCGCATGATGTTGACGGCTTCCTTCGGATGCAGCTTCCCTTCGCGCGTCAGGATGGTGCGCAAGTCCTCACCCTCAATGAATTCCATGGTGATGAACTTCACGCCGTCGGCCTCGTTCAGGTCATAGATGCGAATGATGTTTCTATGGGTGACCTGTCGCGCCAACACGAGTTCCTGCTTGAAGCGCGCAAGAATCGCAGGATTGCCGGCCAAGTCGGGTCGAATAACCTTTAGGCCGACCGTGCGGTCTACTTCCAAGTCATGGGCTTTGTACACCGCGCCCATTCCGCCCATACCCAGCAATTTCTGGATTTCGTAGCGCCCGCCGAGCACCGTGCCGATCTCCAGGACCGTCGCTCCGATGGCCGCGTAAATCGGACTGGGCGTGCCCGAACTGGCTTCGCGCCCCTTCTTCGTGGGCACCATCGTGGCTGCGTTGGACGAATCGCGTTTAGCCGGTAGCGGGGGCGAAACCGGCTTGATGGGACTGGGCGAAGCAGTTTCCGCCATTGTGACATCTGGAAGCGGCAACCCCGCTGACGTCATCGCATCGGAGTCAAGCGCTGGCTGCGGCAAGGCAGCAGAACTCTCGCCGCTGGAAACAGCAGTTCCCTCTTGCGTTCTCCGAGATGCTCGGTCCGCGTCGTCTGGCATGTTTCCCACCAGTGTGTATGGCCCAACTGACCGCTTCGTTCACCGCGCGCAAAAGGTCAGTTATCTCTGCAGTATAGCGTGCTTTCGGAGTTCTCGATTGTGGATTCTGCCTAGTTCTATAGTAGGTAACAGCGCGATAAAGGGGTTATCGCTGCAGACAACACGGAGGTTGGCTTGACATAACCACTTACGTGGTGGCCCGCCGCTGTCGACCCGGACTCGTCGTCAGGTGCCGTGGCCTCGCCTGGATCAATTCCCAACGTCAACCGAAGTCGGTCGCGCTACCGTCGGAACTACAGTTTGGATTACTGCAGGCCGAGCAACGGCCGGTTGGTGACGCAGAGCGTTGACCGCCATACGCCCGACGTCATAGAGGCCGTAGATGATATTGGCACGCCAAATATCATTGCGGAAAGTGAGAATTTCCCGCCGCAGGTAGCGGAATGCGTGATTCCCAGGCTGGAAGTTGGCGGCGGTCGTATTTCCATTGATTTCCGGACTTGCGGGTGAACAGTCTTGCAACTGAATGACGGCGATCGAGCCGTCGGTGAACATGATGTCTCCGGTCGCATTCTGCGTGGTCATGGACATTGCCGACCGCGAAACATACGTAACCGACTTGACGCATCCGGCAAAATTCAGGTCTCGGACGACCTTTGCACGCTCCTCATCGATATCGGGCGCAATGTGGTGAACGAACCCTTTGTACTTGACCGAAAGTACCGCCCCGGTATCGCGCGTGGACGAACTTACCCACACGGCATCGGTTGCGCCTTCCGGCGTCCACTCCCAGACTCGCAAATGGTCGCGCCGCCCATAACTGTTAAGTCCCTTCTGCCAGTTCATGTCCTCTGGTTTCCCATCCAGCAGAAAGGTCGTCATCGGTTGTTGTGCATAGCCACTGTTGTTCAACAAGGCGTAGAGATTGCGCTCGAACGAATGCTTCGACACCGGGTCGCTGTTGTGCCATCCTGCCTCGTGAAACGCGAGTCCCACCTGCTCGCGGGATCCCAGGAATACCAGGTTCAACCAATCAGCGCTAACCGACTTCCTCGTCGTCGAACGTTGTGGAATCTGTTGCACCCAGGCATCAAGTTGCGAAGTGTCAGCAGGAAAAGCACCCTGCTGGTCCTTCGCCAGTGTAGGAAGAGAGGAGACCGCCCCCTTCGTCTTAAGGCGGATGTCGGTCCCAGCTGGGTAATAAATTTCTGGCTCGGGAAATATCGGGAACGTTGCCTTGTAGATAATCAAGCCCAGATCGGAATACGGATTCCACGTGGGCAGGTGAATCAGTCGACTGTTGATTCGTCCCTGAAAAGTATCGCTGCTCAGCACTCCTTGAATGACACCGTGCTTGACCTGCTCGCGCGCGTTTTCTATTTCCTCGACACGGGCCGAGAGTGCAATCGTCGAACCGTCTTCGTAGACTGCGTGATTGAACTCGATTTCCAACGCGGCCGTCTCATGTCGAATGCCCCATCCTACTTTGCGCTTGCTGAGCACCGCGCCGGAGATCCGGGCCCCCATGGGCAATACCACGTCATTGCCGCAGGAAACGTCCTGCGTCAGGACAGCCCGCACGGGATCGCCCACCTGCGCTGTGTAGGTAGAAATGGGACTGGCAAGCCGGACCCACATTGCCTGGCCCGCGGCCAATTGGTCACAGGCAACGGCTACACTGGCACACCACAAAACATACAAGAATGCGAGCCCGCGGCCGAGACCGAGCAGGATTCTCATGCAATGAAAACGCCTTCCCACATCTGATTTCGGTGATCATTAATCATAACCGATGATGACACTGCCGACCTTTTGAACCGCGTTAATTCAGGTGGTTCGTTGAATGAACGAGCTGTAACATTGCCGGACTCATACTGCGGGCCGACGTCACTCTGATTAGCCTGCTGAAATGCAAATGCCCCGGTCATCCGGGGCATCTGCATCATCCAAAGTGTTCGATTACCGTCCAGGCTCTAGAATTTGTTCCAGAGGTACTGGTTGTAAACGTCGTGGTGATACTGCACTTCCGGCGCCTTCACGAAGGTACCCAGGAGACGCGCACAACGGTCAGCTGAGGCCTGCTTCAAGTCTGCAAAGCGCGCTTTCACATCCGCACCCAGAAGTTTCGTCGTCCACTCTGACTTGCGGAAGTTGTCCAGTGCGTCGTAGATGTTGTCGGGCAGATAACGTTCGGCCTGGCGAAGGTTCTTGATCTTCGCGGTTTCGCCGAACAAGCCTGTCTTGAACACCGTGAGCATCACCAGGTAGGGGTTCGCATCCGGCGCAACCGAGCGGACTTCCACACGCATGCTCTTTTCATTGCCGATCGGGATACGGATCATGGAGCCCCGATCCACCGCCGACGCCTTGATCTGGTTCGGCGCTTCGAAGTGGGGATCAAGACGGCGATACGCGTTGACGCTGGAATTAAATACCAGACAGGTGTCGTTGCCGTGAGTCAGGAATCGGTCGACGAACTGCCATCCCATTTTGCTGAGTTTTTCCTCGCCCTTCGGGTCCCAGAACTGGTTCTTGCCACCTTTGTTGATGGAAACGTTAGTGTGCATGCCGCTGCCGTTGACACCCACCACCGGCTTGGGCAGGAACGACGCTGTGAGCCCCATGTTGGTTGCCACCTGGCGGCAGATCAACTTATAGAGCTGAATCTGGTCCGCTGCCGCGGCAACTTCGCCGTAGCCGTAGTTAATCTCGAATTGCGAAGGCGCCACTTCCGGGTGGTCTTTCTCGTTCTGGAAGCCCATCGCCCGCTGCACTTCGGCCGTCGTATCGATGAACGTGCGCAGCGTATCTCCCGGGAGCGAGTGGTAATAGCCGCCGGTGTTGACGTATTCGAATTTGCCAGTTTCGTCGTAGTGCCGCTCAGCGTCTTTCCCGGCAAAGAGGAATCCCTCGATTTCGTTAGCGGCGTTCAGGGTATAACCTTGATCCTTGTACAATTCCGCTGCAAAACCCTTCAGCACGCCCCGGATGTCGGCCCCGTAGGGAGATCCGCCCTTGTCGATGACCTCGCCGAACACGAGAATCTTTCCCGGCCCAAACACGTCGGCCGGTCCCCAGTAAAACGCGCTCCAGTCGATCCCCAGGCGCAGATCGCTCTCGCGCTGTGCCGTGAAGCCGCGAATCGACGAGCCGTCGAACGTCATGTTGTCCCAGCTCTTGACCAGGAATTTCTTGTCGTAGTCCAGCATGTGCAGGCGGCCTTCGAGGTCGCTGAACAGCAACGTCACCGCCTTGATGCGCTTCT
>Ga0074045_10006083_pt1 | contig 10413 bp, 6 predicted proteins | sample BogForMeECP23OM2_FD_94442 | JGI IMG/M metagenome (GOLD analysis project Ga0074045, IMG submission 94442) | Bog forest soil microbial communities from Calvert Island, British Columbia, Canada - Bog Forest MetaG ECP23OM2 | ecosystem: Environmental > Terrestrial > Soil > Wetlands ... | reverse complement strand
TCCAACGGACTCCGTCCTTGGTGTCCTCAATCACGATTCCTTTATCAAGCAGCGTCGCACGAATCTCATCGGCGCGTGCAAAGGCGGCGATCTTGTCGATCTCTCCGACACGCAGGATCGGGTTTGAGATGCTCTCCGTGAACACCACCCCCGGCCTTTTGTCGGCGATGGTCTTTTCGACCGTGGGCAGATCGCAGATGTCGACGTAGTTAATATCCACGCCCATCGGCGCAAGCACCAGGTCGAGCATCTTGATAGTGGCGCCGTAGATGGCGCGGGAAGCAACCACACACTTCGGCTTCTCGAGCAGGGCAGCCTGGAAAGCAATCTGCAAAGCGGCCATCCCCGATGCGCAGGCAAGCGAGCCGTGGCCGTTCTCAAGCGCCGTGGTCAACTCTTCGAGCGCCTCGTTGGTTGGCGCGCTGTACCGGGCATAGCTGAGCCCTTCCTCTTCGTGACCGAAGATGCGATCGAGTGTCTCGGCGGTCTCATAGAAGAACGTCGTGCCCAGGTGGATGGGCGTGGTGGACGGCACCGCGGTGGGAGGATTCCGCTTGCGGTCGCCTACGTGAACAACTTGCGATTCAAACTTCATTTTCGTTTCCAACGGACTCCGTCCTTGGTGTCCTCAATCACGATTCCTTTATCAAGCAGCGTCGCACGAATCTCATCGGCGCGTGCAAAGTTGCGAGCCTTCTTGGCCGCCGTGCGCTCGGCAACGAGCGCCTCGACAACTTGATCAGACACTCCTGGCAACGTCTCTCCCAATGGCAAAATGCCCGCCGGAATTCCGGCCGCTTCATTCCCGCGAAGGACATCAAACACCGAGTCGAAGGCGGTTAGCAGCTTGGCTGTATCTCCGCGATTTCCTTCGGGGAACTGATCCTGATCGAGCACGGTGTTGGTCTCACGGATGTATTCGAAGACCGCGGCCAGGGCTTCAGCGGTGTTGAGGTCGTCGTCGAGACCCTCCTCAAACTGTCGAAGGGCCGCAGCGGCCCGCGCCGCGAGTTCCGGATTCTGCCCCGCCGGTAGTTTCGCATTCTTCAGACGGTGCTCGAAGTTCCGTACGCGCTCAATCGAGGTGGCCGCGGCCTTCAATCCGTCGAAGGTGAAGTTGAGCTTCTTTCGATACGGAACCGACGCCAGTAGATAGCGAATCGCTTCGGGCTGATAGCCGGCCTGCATGAGATCGCGCAGGGTATAGAAGTTGCCGAGCGATTTCGACATCTTCTGCGATTCAATCTGCAGGTGCTCCGAGTGCAGCCAGAAGCGTGCAAACGGCTTGCCGGTAATGGACTCCGACTGCGCAATCTCGTTTTCGTGGTGGGGGAAAGTGAGATCGACACCACCGGCGTGTATATCAAGTGTCTCGCCGAGATACTTCATGGCCATGACCGAGCACTCGATGTGCCAGCCGGGACGGCCGTCGCCAATGGTTTCGTGCCAATACGGCTCATCGCCTTTGCGGGCCTTCCACAATACAAAGTCGCGGGCATCAGCCTTCTCGTATTCGTCGACATCGACGCGCGCTCCGCTCATGATGCCTTCGAAGTTGTTGTGCGAAAGCTTGCCATAGCCGGGAAACGACGCAATGCGGAAGTAGGTAGATCCTTCGCTGACATAAGTGCAGCCTTTGGCGGTCAGCACCTCAATCGCCCGGGCCATATCGTCGATGTGCTCGGTCGCTTTCGCAATCCGCTCGGGCCGTTCCAACCTTAGGATGGCGGTGTCCTCAAAAAACGCTTTCTCATAGGGCTCGGTGTATTCGGCAAGTGTCTGATGGGCTTTGCCGGCGGCAGCGATGATCTTGTCTTCCACGTCGGTGATGTTCATCACGTGGTTCAGCCGGTAGCCGCGGTACCTCAGCCAGCGGCGCAGGATGTCCTGAAAGGTGAAGGTTCGTAGGTTACCGACGTGAACGTAGTTATAGACTGTGGGGCCGCAGGTGTACATGCGGACTTCGTTATCCCGCATGGGTTCAAACACCTGGAGCTCCTGCGTGAGCGTATTGTACAGACGAAGGGGCATGGATTTCCGGCTAAAGCAGTCCCAACAACGATTGCTGCTGCGTAATTTTCAATCGTAACAAGCGACGGGAATCGGGCCAGGGCCAAGTGGAAACTAGTGTGAGTCCGGGCGGCGACCTACTCGGTGCGCAACGCACTCATCGGATCGATGGCCGCGGCTCGAGCAGCAGGAACCATCGCGGCGACCAACGCACAGATTCCAAGCGAGGCGATTGCAGTGAACAGAGCCGCGGGATCCCACATCGTCACGCCATAGAGCTGAGCGGACAAAAGGCGTCCTGCGCCAATAGAGAGCGGTATGCCGAGAAAGAGTCCGAGCAGGACCATTTTGAAGGCGCCACGGAGAACCAACCGCACGACACCAGAGCGATCGGCGCCAAGTGCCATGCGGAGACCGATTTCACTGGTCCGCTGAGCGACTGAATACGCCGTCACGCCGTACAGGCCCACGGAAGCAAGTATCAGCGCCACAATTCCAAACAAGCCGGCGAGACCGGCCACCGCGCGCTGCTGATCGAAGTTCATGTCCACCTGTTCCTGTAACGTGCGAACACTCGTGACGGTAAGATTTGGGTCTGCTTCGGCAAAGGCTTTTCGGATCTGTGGCTCGAGTGCGCCCAGCGGAAGGTGAGCAATGAGAACGGCGCCGCCGATGAAGTGGCTTCGCGATTCAATGCTCGCCATAAGTGGATTCTGATAGTGCGCCCACTGCGATAGGGGCACGAAGAACATGGGGCGCGTGGGCGCCTGGGCGTCTGTGTATTTGGCATCGCGCACTACGCCGATGATTCGAAACGTCCCGGCGTTCTCGGGCATATCCAGCCCGAATTGCTTTTCGAGCGGATCCTTAATTGGGAAAAACCGGCGAACAAAGGCTTCATTGACGACGGCGACTGGTGCGGTAGACGCGTCGGCGTTCGTAAAGCCACGGCCTCGCAGGATCGGTTGACCCACGGTCTTCAGGTAATCGGTGCTGACCCGGTCCCAGGAAGAGACAGATTTATTGTCGAGCGATTGCGCGAGTCCTCCGGCGACAAAAATCAATTCGCCCCAGTTGTCAGTAAACGGGTTGTACAGAGCAAGGCCGGCACGCTCCACGCCCGGGATGCTGTCGAGGCGTTCCTCGATGTTGCGGTACAGAGCACTGAGACGCTCGGGCGAATAGCTGGCAGACGGCGGATTCAAGCTGACCAAGACGCGATTGGAAGTTTGAATACCAAAATCTTGGTGTTCCATATTGCTCAAGCTGCGGGTGAGCATAGCGGCGCCGGCCACCAGCACAACAGAGACGGTCGCCTGTGTCACAAGTAGTGCGCGACGGGAAAGAGATGAGCCGTCACTCGTACTGCGGTTGCCGCCCCGAAGAGCTTCCACCGGGTTGCTATTCGTCGCAAACCAAGCGGGACCAACTCCGAACAGGACGCCCGTCAACAGGGATAGCGCAAAAGCAAACGCGAGTGCGGGAACGGAAGGAGCGGCGCTGATGGGCATGGAGTCGCCCCCATGAAAGGCGAGCGCCATTAAGAGCCTGCCCGCACCGAACGCAACGGCAAGACCCGCGACACCGCCTCCGATGGCTAACAGGATGCTCTCTGCCAGCGATTGGGAGATGATGCGCGACCGGGAAGCTCCGATTGCAAGTCGAATGGAGGTTTGACTGCGCCGCGCCATACCGCGAGCCAGCAAGAGGTTCGCCACATTGGCGCAAGCGATCAGCAGCACAAGCCCACAAACAGCGAGGAGGATCTGCAGGCTGCGTCCGTAGTCTTCTTTCATGGCTTGCACGCCCCCGGCTCCGGGAACGATATTGATGTGTTGCTTGGGTAGCTGCCGAGTCATTTCGGGCACCCAGGCGGGGGGATAGCCCGCATCGTTCTTCATCCAGCGGCGAAGGACGTCAGTGAGCCGCTCCGACATTCCATTTATATTGGCGCCCGGGCGAAGTCGCCCGATGACACGAAGCCATGCCGGGATGGTTTGGCGCAGAAGTGAGTCTTTGCCCGCGATCAACGGTTCCTGCTGCAGGGGCAGCCAGAGGTCCGGCGGGTCGCCGCGAAGTGTGTCACCGAAGAACCCCGGCGGGGCGACACCGACGATTGTGAAGGGACTTCCCGCGATCATGACTGTGGAGCCGATGATAGACGGATCCCCCGCATACGCCCCCTTCCAGGCGCGATAGCTAAGAACGGCAACCGGTGTGGCTGCAGGGTTGTCGTCAGATGGTGAAATGAGCCGGCCCGCAAATGTGCGAACTCCCAGCGTTGAGAAATAGTTGCCTGTGACATATTCCGAGACCATTGAACGGGCGCTCTGATCGACGTGAGGCCGCAGCACGCCAAAGCTTCCCGAAGCGGCTTGGAAGGCTGCCACTTCTTCAAACTCGGGCGCGGCGGCGACCATCTGCCGGTATAGGTCGAACGTGTACATTCCCCAGTTGTCCTGTGGGCCGCCTTCGACGCAGCAATCGTTGCCATCGCCGATGCGATAAAGGCTGGCGGGATCGGCAACCGGAAGCGAGCGGAGCATGACCGCATGAATCAGAGAAAAGATGGCCGTCGTTCCACCGATGCCGAGCGCCAGAGTGAGGATGGCCGTCAGCGTGAAGATGGGAGACTGCCCGAATTGGCGAAAAGCGTAGCGAAGATCTCCAAGCAAGAGGTTCATGTCGTCTTCCTTTCGTCAGAGGACTCGCCGCGAGGACTTCGCCCAACGCGAATCGTGGCTGTCAAATGGGAATACGGGCACGCCCTACGCCAAGTTCCGTGGAGCCGGAAGTTGCTGGTGCGAAAGGGATTAAGAACGGAGAACGGGGGACGATTCGGAAGACGTTTCCCACATTCGAACAGCAGTGCACGCTGGCGAACGTCGTGCGACAGCTACCAGCCCACTTCCCGCATGCGCTTTTCGATCCGTTCGCTACCCTCGTTCATTGCGGCTGGCTTGCGGTGACGGGGCGCCGGGATGATGGCGGCCAGACGGGCGGCTTCGTCCCGGGTAAGCCGAAGCGCCGAGGTTCGATAGTGATAGCGGGCAGCGGCCTCCGCTCCATAAACACCGGGACCCCATTCGATGACATTCAGATAGAGCTCCAAAATGCGTTGCTTGCCGAGGATCATCTCCGCCGGTGGCACCAGCGTGATCTCGATTGCTTTGCGAATCGCCGTCCGAGACGTCGTCAGAAACAGGTTTTTTACCAGCTGTTGAGTGATGGTCGAGGCCCCACGGAGCCGCCGGCCTTCCAGGTCGTTATTCGCCGCCTGTTCGATCTCCTTCCAATCAAAGCCATTGTGCTTAAGGAAGCGGGCATCCTCGGCCGAGACAACTGCGTGCTGGAGGTCGGGCGCGATTCGGCTTAACGGCAGCGGCGTGTATTCCTTGTGGTAGGGCTGGAAGCCGGGGCCGGATTTGGCGAACCACGACTCGATGCGGCGCTCGACCTGCACGGACGTGGTGGGAGGATCGATCCAACGGAGGCCGAATAGAGCTAAGATCGCCGCGCCATAGAAAGCCGTAATGGCGAGGCCGATGCCGAGCAGCAGGCGCTTCCAGACGGGAAGACGCGTCAGGCGCCCCTTGAGTGACCGCCCAGGCCGCGGGGAGCCGGATTTCGAAGGCCTTTTGTTGGGAGGAGTTTTCGGACGCGCGCGGTACGCCAAGAACCCAAGATACGACGACTCGCTTGGAAGGTCACGCCGGGACGGCACGGCATCTGACGTTCTTGATTTTTGTTGTGATACGCTCTCTCGGAACCCAGCATAGGGTGGGGTGCGAGATGACGGATCGGCGAGAGTTCTTGTGGAGCTTGGCAGCGGCGGGCGTTGGTGCAGGCCGGCAATTGACAGCGCCCATCAGCGCCGGCCCCAAGAAGCAAGTGATTGTAGCGGGTGGCGGCATCGGCGGACTGTGCTGCGCCTATGAACTGGTACGGCGCGGGCACAATGTCACAGTCCTCGAAGCATCCGGCATTGTGGGCGGCCATGTTCGCACGGTTCGCGATGGGTTAGCGGACGGCTTATATTTCGACGCTGGAGCGGAACATTTCACAAATCCTGGCTACGACCTTTATTGGAGTTATGTCAAAGAATTCCAGCTTGAATATCTGCGCGACGTGCAGCGCGATAACCGATTCCGCTCGGTGGCAGGAGGAGTCTATTCGGATGCGGATCTCTCCAACCCGGCAGTTCTGAAAAAGCTCGGCTTCAAGCAAAAGGAGATCGATTTCCTGAGCCAAAACCCATGGCAGGAACGAGAGTCGCTTTATCTAACCAAATACTGCAGCGCTTTCCCCGACGAGTATCACCCCTTCTCGGCTGGACTGGATGACCTGGACAAGATCAGCCTCACGCAACTTCTAGAGAAGGAAGGCGCGTCCCCAGCCTACGTGGAGTTCGCCGGCGGCAGCGGATCAGCGCTACACACGGTGTGGCACGTGGCTATCCTTAACAAGCGTGGCGTCCCTCTGTCGCCGAACGAGGTGTTCCGGCTGAAAGGCGGAAACAGCCGGCTTCCCGATGCATTTGCGGAACGCTTGGGAGAACGCGTCAAGCTGGGATGTCCCGTCACGGCAATCCGGCATGGCGACAGTGGCGTTACGGTTAGCTATCGCGAGTATGGGCGTAATCAGGAGATCTCCGGCGATTACCTGGTTTGTTGCATGTCCGCCGTGATGCTAAGGCAGATACCTATCACACCCAGCTTGCCCGAGCGGAAACAGTGGGCGGTGGCGAATGTGCCTTACTACTCGTCGGTACGCCCCGCATTCCAGTCGCGGACAAAGTTCTGGCGCGATCAGAAAAGCAGCGTCAACATGGAGTTCGACCGCTCAGACCTGCACTACGTTTGGTCAACCGCTGAGGACGTTCCGACCTCACGGGGGCTGATTATCGGAACCGGTTCTTCCGGCCTGACGTCGGACGCGGCGCTCGCGATATTTCGCGCGAAATATCAAGGGAAAGGCGACACGATCGAACACGCCACGGCTGTCGATTGGTCTCGGGACCCGTGGAGCATGGCGTGTGAAACGACGAGCTACCGTGTGGGCGAACTGAGCCGGTTTTGGCCCGCATTGATGGAACCTTACAAGCGAATTCACTTTGCGGGAGCGTATTGCGACAACCTCAACTGGGGGCAGGAAGCAGCAACCCGGTCTGCCAATCGGGTAGCTATCGCCATCGATAAAGCTTGAACCGGTAAGGCTTTAGCAGTGCGTTGATTAAGCCGCGGCTAGTTCTGCGGCAGCGTTGGTGTGTTATCCTGGGATTCGCTGCACCTTAATGCGGCACCCGCACTACGTTCCCAGCGGCAGTTGCGATTGTGTTACCCTTTAAGGGTAAAAACACGGAAGATTAAGGTAAGACGAGGAGTATCGTTTTCAAGATGGCCCTGGCGGTAGAACAGAAGTCTCAAGTAATTGGTAAATACCGGGTACACAAAACGGATTCGGGTTCGCCAGAGGTACAGGTAGCATTGTTGAGTCAGCGAATTCTCTTTCTGACTGAGCATTTCAAGACGCACAAAAAAGATCACCATTCACGGCGCGGTTTGCTATTGATGGTGGCCCGGCGCCGGCGAATGCTCAAGTATTTGAAAGATCGCAGTCCAGCACGCTATCAGGCTCTCATCCAGAGTCTCGGCATACGCCGCTAGGAAACGGTTCTCAGGTAGGCGTCAGCCGAGTCTGGCGTAACACCGTCCTGGTGGACGGTCCTTCCTCCGCTACACGCTCTAAGTCCCCACTTAATCCTGAAACTTGGTGAGCTTACCGGCATTAGACCGGGCGGCCACATCACGAATCAAGGAAAGCTAAATGTCACACACAGTTGAAATCGACCTGATTGGGTCGAAGATTACGCTTGAAACCGGCAAGGTTGCCAAGCAAGCGGACGGCTCGGTAGTCGTTCGGTCCGGTGAATCCGTTGTATTGGTCACCGCTTGTTCGAATGAGGATCCCAAGCCGGGCGCCTCCTTCTTCCCGCTCACGGTGGACTACCGGGAGTACACCTATGCCGCAGGCAAGTTCCCTGGCGGCTTCATTAAGCGCGAAGGACGCCTCTCAGAAAAAGAGGTTCTCACCAGCCGGTTGATTGACCGTCCGGTGCGCCCCCTGTTCCCGGAAGGGTACAGCAACGAAACACAGATTATTGCGATGGTGCTCTCGGCTGATCCCGAGCGCGACCCCAGCGTGCTCGCGATCATTGGCGCCGGTGCGGCGCTGGCGATTTCCGATATCCCCTTCCACCATGTACTGGCAGGCGTGCGTGTCGGTTTGCACAACGGCGGTCTGGTGGCCAACCCGAGCTATGAGGCGACCAAAGACTCCAAACTGAACATTGTCGTTGCCGGCACGGAAGAAGGCATTGTGATGGTGGAAGCCGGAGCCACCGAAGCGACCGAGGCTGAAGTACTCGACGCAATCGAGTTCGGCCACGACTGTTGTAAGAAGATTGCAGACGGCATTCGACAGCTGGCGAAACTGGTGGGCAAGACGAAGCGCGTCTATATGCCCGCTCCGGTCAATGAAGCCATCGGCAAGAAGATCTCCGACGCCATCCGCGCGGAACTCACCGACGCTCTCAACACGGAAAAATATCCGAAGCTCGAGAGTTACCACAAAGTCAAGGACGCCAAGAAGAAGGCGCTGGACCTGTTCACCGAAGAAGAGCAGGCGGAAGCCGCCAAGCTGTTTGACGCGCTGAAGGAGCGCATCTTCCGCGATGAGATTCTGAAGTCTCACCGCCGCCCCGACGGACGCAGGTTCGATACGATTCGCCATATCTGGAACGAAGTGAGTGTGCTTCCCCGGACGCATGGCTCCGCCATCTTCACCCGGGGTGAAACGCAGGCGCTGGTCACCACCACTCTCGGCACCAAAGACGACGCCCAGCGAATTGAGATGTTCGATCTGAGCGAGACCTCAAAGCGCTTCATGTTGCACTACAACTTCCCGCCTTTCAGCGTCGGTGAAGTAGGCTTCATGCGCGGACCCGGCCGCCGGGAAATCGGCCACGGCGCACTGGCGGAACGTGCTCTGGCCGCGGTCATTCCGGACGAGACATCATTCCCTTACACGCTGCGCGTCGTAAGCGACATTCTGGAGTCGAATGGTTCCAGCTCGATGGCCAGCGTTTGCGGCGGCACGATGTCGCTGATGGACGCAGGCGTCCCCATAAAGGCCCCGGTTGCTGGTATTGCGATGGGCCTGGTGAAGGAAGGCGACGCATATGCCGTGTTGACGGACATTGCGGGCGCTGAAGATCACTACGGCGACATGGACTTCAAAGTGGCCGGCACCAAGGACGGCATCACTGCGCTCCAGATGGACATTAAGGTGCCAAACGTCACGGCCAAGATCATGAAGGAAGCCCTGGAGCAGGCTCGCCAGGCGCGTCTGGAGATCCTCGAAAAGATGCTGGCGACGATCGACAAGCCGCGCGCTGAACTCTCCCAGTATGCACCGCGGATCTACACCACCAAGATCCCGACCGACAAGATCCGCGAACTGATCGGCCCCGGTGGCAAGGTAATCAAGGGCATCATCGATCAGACCGGCGTCAAGATTGACGTCAGCGACGACGGCACGGTGAACATCTTCGCTTCCGACGGCGTTTCCGCTGCCAAGGCGTTGCAGATGGTGGCCGACATCGCAGCGGTGGCCGAAGTTGGAAAGACGTATCTGGGTAAAGTTGTTCGAATCGCCGACTTCGGTGCATTTGTTGAAATCTTCCCGGGAACCGACGGCTTACTCCACATCAGCGAGATCTCGGAAAGCCGCATCAAGAACGTACGGGACGAATTGAACGAAGGCGACCAGATCCTGGTGAAGGTGCTGGCGCTGGAAGGCAACAAGATCAAGCTGAGCCGTAAGGCGATTTTGAAGGAACAGCGCGAGAAGCTAAAGCCCGGCTCCGAAAAGACCGAATAGTCAGAAGCCTTAACGGCGTGTGAAGTCGCGGCAGCGTCCCTACGGGGGTGCTGCCGCTTTTGTTTTGGGGTGCCGGCCGACCCGCAACGCTACTTCACGCCGTGGCGAGCCAAGTCATTGTCTCGAAGGCCGATTCGTGCCGTATACTCCAGCATTGGGTCGCCCAGCATGGCGGAGCGGAAGAAGGCCTCGGCATCATCCAGGCGGCCGAGCGCCTGAAGCAACACGGCGGCGGAGTAATTCAATGGGATCAATTGATCCTTCGGCGCGGACTTCAGCTTCTCATCCACCTGCGCGAGCGCCGCCTCCAACTCCGGGCGTACAGGTTTTCCATTGAGCGCTCTAAGCTGCACACGTGACAACACCGGGAAGACATACTCCGGAGAGGTGATGTCTCGCTTTTTGTCGGCTGCCTGCTTCCATAGGGCCTCCGCCTGTTTGGCATCGCCGCAAAGCCCGAAC
>Ga0074045_10006081_pt1 | contig 10415 bp, 13 predicted proteins | sample BogForMeECP23OM2_FD_94442 | JGI IMG/M metagenome (GOLD analysis project Ga0074045, IMG submission 94442) | Bog forest soil microbial communities from Calvert Island, British Columbia, Canada - Bog Forest MetaG ECP23OM2 | ecosystem: Environmental > Terrestrial > Soil > Wetlands ... | reverse complement strand
TGGAGAGTTTTTTCCCAGTAATATAGTTGAGGGATCTACGAGATCTCCGTTTTTGGATTTTTTTCAGACTGATCGTGAGACCGATGAACGAAAAGGAATTGTAGAAATTGATTTGGAGAGATTCTCATGATAAAAAACGAGCGTCAGTTGAAAATTACAAAGTCACAGTTGGAGAAATTCAAAAATCATCTTTCTCTGATAGCGAGTCTTGATCCGGCAAAAAAAACCCAACTAATAAAGTTCGAGGAAGATGCCGTTCGAGAACAAATCAGGCTATTTGAAAATGAAATTGATGAATATCAATCCTTGTGGGCCAGCAAAAAAACAATTCCCGTATTAGAATCAATAGAGAGGATTCCGCACGCACTCATTGAAGCTCGACTCTCACTTGGATTAAGTCAAAAAGATCTGGCAGATCGGGTCGGATTGAAGGAACAACAAATTCAAAGGTACGAAGCCACAGAATTTGAAACTGCCAGCTTTGCCAGAATAAAAGAATTGATTAAGGCTCTCGATCTGAAAACTTCTGAAAAAATTAGTTCACTTGATGAGCACATTACATACGGTGATTTGTTTGCCCGATTGAAAGAAATTGGACTTGATAAGGATTTACTTTACAATAGAATTTTACCTCCACAGATATCTGCACATTTACAAGAAATTGAAAAAGACACCGTTATCGATTCCATGGGATTGGAAGTGATCGATTACTTGAGTTCAATTTATCCTCTAACTCCTGAAAAAATATTGAGCTCACAACCTATTGAATTGAATCTTGCAGAGTTAGGAAATGTACGCTTTAAATTGCGGAAAAGAATCAAGGAAAATTTCACAACGGCTTACACATTTTATGCACATTATCTAGCACTCCTAGTTTTGCAGGCATCGCGTGATTTGCCGATAGAAAAACTTCCCAAAGATCCATATGAGATCCGAAAAAATATTCTTGATCGATTTGGTTCAATAACCCTGAAAAATGCGATAAAGTATGTTTGGAGCTTAGGCGTTCCTGTTATTTCATTAAACGATCCAGGGGCATTTCAAGGAGCATTTTTCCAAGAAGGGGGGCGAGGAATTATTCTTTTAAAATCCAGGACAAAATCTCATGCTAGGTGGCAATTTGATCTTTTCCATGAATTCTGGCATGCCACGTTACATCAATCAAAAAATGGCAATCAGATTATTGAAATTGAAGATTTTTCTGATTTAAAATCAGGTTCAATTTCGCAAGAGGAGCAAGAAGCGAGCCTTTTTGCAGGGGCGGTCCTCCTTGGTAAATCACCGGATAAATTAGTACGGATGTGTCTAAAAGAAGCAGACCATGACTTGGTGAAGCTAAAACAAGCCGTTAAAAAGATTGCTCGTACTGAGGATGTACCTATCGATGTACTAGCGAATTGCGTTGCTTTCCGCCTCTCTCAAGAAGGACATGATTGGTGGGGAGCTGCAGAAAATCTACAGGAACAAAAGACAGATATCCCCGAGATTGTAAAAGATACATTGTTAGAATATGTTAATTTAGATACAATATCCCAATTAGATTTGGAGTTATTGACAAGAGCATTGGATTATTCAAATGATCAGGAGGTGAATGCATGACAAATGAAGATTGGCGAACTCAAGAACCATTAGAAGAAAAAATTGGATGTTCAAGCACACGGTGTGACAGGGATCTTCATTGTTTTAGAAGACAGTTTAAAGGACAACGGCGTCGACTATACGAGACCTATAGAAATGGTGTTTGCTATAAATGCGGCGCTGATCTTATTGACTGGGAACGCCTCGATAAAAAAGATCTAAAAGATATAGAATACACCTTCAATTCTTTGAAACGTGAAATGATTCGACATCATTTCTGGCATATTGACATCGATGCCAAGGCAATTTCAAAAGCTCGAAGAGCCGGAGTGCTAAAAATAAAAACACAATTACATAACCGCCTTGAAAAAGCATTAAAACCCCCACATAAGGAAATCTGGCACGATGGCTACCAAACCCCATTTTCTGGAGATATTATCTTCTACGCTCAACACTCGACATCAACATGTTGTAGAAATTGCATAGAAGAATGGTATGGAATTGACAGAAATCGAAGTCTTACTGATGATGAAGTGAATTATTTTGCAGAATTAATAATGCGATATATTCGTTATCGACTTCCTGACCTTACAGAAGAGGGAATAAAAATCATGGGGTAAAAAACAAACCAGTCTCATCTGACAAGGAAAAAAACCTAATTGATATCAACTCAGAGACCGATTTCCGAAAGCAAATCGATAGGTGGGTCTACGCTAAAGTTTCCAAAGGACTCATTGATTTTTATTCACTTGTGAGATCCCTTCCAGGAATTTACCCAACAGAGATATTACTTTCTGTTGAAAGATTGGCATTAAACAAAAAAATTAGTCAAAATACCTTTCATAAAATTTCTCAAGACTCGAAAATTCCCTCATCCGGGGAATCATTAGAAAATCTACTAATTTCTCCACAACCACATCCTCTAGATTACGAATGGAGATTTACTGATAAAACAGCAATCAATCTTGCAAAATATTGTTTATCGATAAGTGATCCTGGTGACACAATCGGTCTTCTTGGGGTTCCAAGTTTATATCGTTTGGTTAAATAGGTTCTGTTGCGTCTGCGGTTGATTGATGCATTTGGGTCTTAGTGATGCGCGGCGGTTGATCCGCATCGATTTTGAAGAGTTTGATATCAGATGCGTTGTAACTAAAATTGTTTATTTGGGGTTTATAGGAAAATTTAATTTGCCTGCTGTTTTATTCACACATGATATATATGCCCATGACTAGTGGTTGCATCTCGATTTATAAACTAAGAGATGAGCTTAAGAACGTAGGGATAATTAGGACAAAATTATCCAATTATTCGTATTCCCGCACAGAAGAAAGAAGAAGATTAAATTCAGCTATAAGATTAAATGACACATTGGGGAATTTAGGGACTGGTACTAGTGTCCTATCAGGAATAGTTTATGATGAACACCTAAAAACATCTGGCAGAGTTGTTAAAACAAATGACAATCCCGATGAACCACCAGAATTCACAATAACTACTGAGCCTTATGTCGATGTAAGAATTGGGTTATTTTGGATTTTGAATAATGGATTATTAATCTCGAATAGGCTAGAGAATAGAGCATTTATTTCACGATTAATCGGGAGGGCGTTATCTGCGGATGTCAAACCTTGCCAGATCAATATTGGAAAATTATCAGAGGATTACAGGAATAATTGGATCGGGACTATAGTAGGAAGAGATGGAAACTGGCAAGGTGGGCAAGTACACGGAAATGATTTAAGACATGACAATTGCATTGGTGGCGAATTTGTTCGGTGCCCCAAAAACCTAGTAGGTGGCATTACCGAATATTTTGGAAATGGCCCAACAAAATTTAGAGCATCGCAAGAGGGGAGCATCCTCGTGATGCAGTCGTGGGCAAATACTAAAGATCCATTTATTGGATTTATCGATCAAGAGATGTCTCAGTATATTGTTAGACCCAATTTTGATTAATAACTAATATATTTTTTAATTACTCTCTCTAAATATTCATGATTTTTCAATGTAACTTTTAGAGTATTACCCATAAAAGAAAGAGTCGCACGGTCATTGGTCAAATCTAAATTTCTGTCAGTAGTGATCTGATCGAAATTTCTTATAACGTCACAAACAATAAATCCATTTCTCTCATTTACGCCATTGAAGCATTGACTTTTTACAATATCTTTGATTGCATTAAAGATCATTAAATAACTGGTCAAATCACTTAATTCTTTATATCCTAATTTCAATTCATCCCCAAGAGTTATTTCCAACTCATATGGAGGCATGTCCCTATTATTTTCATCGTCTTCTTCTTCTGATAATAATTCATTAACAGAAGAAAGACAGATTTGTATTCGCACTCCTAAGTTTTCGGGTTTTAGCACTATTGTATCGGGTCTTGTTGTTATTTTTGAGAATTCATACTCTGGAAAACGTTCTTTCAATACATCAAATATTGAGGGTTGTAAATAAGATATTAGTTCGGAATCAAAAACATATTTACAAAATAATCTGATCTTAAATATCTCATTAAAAATTGCAATTCTGAATCCTCTTAACCAAATATGAACTTCTTTCCGAAGGGCATAGCCTGCAAGTATCAAAGCCAAACCGGCGACTATCGCAATGAGAAATTGAACAAGAAGGTCTTGCCAACCACTAGTGATATCGCCCGTCATCTAGGTTCACCAATTGATTGTTTTAATTTAACAGCATCAAGTTCTTCTAACTTCTCAATTGTCTTCGATCCCAGATTTTGATCCAGCCACATCATTACTATATTTCGGACAACTTCGGATTCGGTTGAACCGTAAAAAGGGATCAACCCTCGAATAATATTCCATTGTACTTCGTCCAGTCGAATGGTTTTTTGTAATTTTTGATTATCGGTATTTTCTTTCATAGATGCTATATAGACTCTATATAGCATTCAATTATAAAAAGTTATTTTACCGCCAATCCGATCATAGTCTCCCACCGGTTCCCGGTCAGGTTGATTGGGATGTTTGCTAACTGTGCCGGTACCATTCCGCCGATTCCCTGATGGGGTCGGATGTAGTTATAGTAAGTCTGCATCCCTACCGCAAAGTCCTCGGCACTCATTGCGCTGTCGAAACTCCGGACAACCTTTGTTCTTTCCCTAAATGTGCCGTTTAAGCGTTCGAGGATATTGTTATTCGGCTTCGTTTCAAAGTCTTTCAAACGGACATGGGGGTTCTGGATTCTGCCAAGTCCGTAATATTCAGCCTTGATTGCAGCATTGTATGCCTGCAACCCATCGGTCACAATTGCGTCCGGAACGTTCAGAGCGGCTTCCTTTGCCGTGTGTAGTGGCTTACGTGCATCTTTGATGTACCGGGTTTCCGAGACTTGGCAAGCAAGGAGATAGCGGGTCTTTGCATCCATGACGTTCCAGATCCATTGGTAATACTTTTTCTCGCCGTCCTTCTTGATGAACACCGTCGTTTCATCAGAGTGCCAGATGTTGCCGACATCGGCCTTGTACTTCTCGGAATACTTCGACAGGAGTTTCAGATACTTCTTTACCCACCGGAGGATGGTTGTCTGATCGACCGAGATATTGTCGAACTGTTTCAGGTGATCGGCAATTTTCCTCTGTGATAATCCCTTGAAGTAAAGATCCAGAGTTTCCGTGATAATCTTCGGGCTGAACTTCATCTGGCAGAATCCCTTATCGACAACAAAGGTATGGTCGCATTCATGGCAGGAGTAACGCTGGATCGTACCGAACTGGGTTTTGCGGATACCCCACTTCCTGACGTTCTCGGACTTGCAGGATGGGCAGGTGATCTTTGGCTCGGCCTCTTCGATTGCGGCAGGCGCGCTCTGTTCCTGTACATCGCCAGCAATCTTTAGCGAGAGCTGGACGGCGTGGATATGTTTGCAGGGCATTTGGCGGGTCTGGTAATCAGGGCATGAGCAGGACCAGGTATAATGATCCGATTTTGATTTTGATACGAACTTACGGACAACTTGGTAATAGGCATCCTTTGATTGTGATCTGACATCCCACTCGTTCTTGTCAGTCTGTATGACTGTACCGGGCTGGCTGAGGATTGCTAGTCCTCTTAATTCTCTTGGGTCGGTTAGTTGGCGAAGCATTGTACTCTCACCCATATTGGTGTATACTATAGTATATACCATTGTAAGTATTTATACTTATGTTTGCACTTTGGTATATACCCAAGTATTAAATATTTATCCAGCGTAAACACTGGTATGGTAAGTCAAACCAAAGTCAAGTTATACGAGGTAAAATCGCGGCATAGTATTAATTTCCCAAGCGATTTTGCAAGGGATAGTGCGTTTCCATTTAAGCCCGGTGAAGAATTGATTGCGAGGATTGAGGGGAAAAAAGTTGTAATCGAAAGAGATGGATAAATTCACGTTGAAATTATAAAACAACACTGTCACAACACCCGGAAAAGCTTTATATAATGAATCCATAAGTTCTGATCATTATAAAATTCAGGATCTGGTGCTGATGGTAACCGGAGTGGACGCATACAAAACACGGAGAAAATACATCCCCAATATTGCAAACTTCAAATTTAAGCCGAAGGAGTATTGGAATCTCGCCGAAGCAAGGGTGAGATATGAAAATTCGTTTGATTCCTCTATAAAGATGGATCAAATCTTTTTTGAGGATTGTAAATCGGGGATGACAAAAATGACAGAAGAATCTGTAGATTTGGTTATTGCCGATCCACCATTTGGTATTGATTTCTCCGGGAAAGAGCATAGTTACAACCGCAAACAAGATTTGGTCGTAGACTTTTATCAGGAAATTAACTCTGATTATGGACAATTCACCGAAGATTGGATGAAACAAATACAAAAAATAATGAAACCACAAGCCACCGCCTATGTTTTTAGCGGCTGGAATCATCTTGAAGATGTTTTAAGGGCTGCGAGATTAACCGGGCTCACCACAATAAATCACCTGATCTGGAAATATCAATTCGGAGTATTCACGAAAAACAAATATGTCACTAGCCATTACCACATTTTACTTTTAGCCAAAAACAAAAATAATTATTATTTTAACAAAATGGAACATTACCCGTTGGACATTTTGGATTTTAAACGAAAATATAAGAAAGGAGAGGCAAAAAATGCCACAACTCTTCCAGTTGAATTAATACAGCATTGTATCGAGTTTAGTTCCAAGCCGGGCGATCTCGTATTTGATCCGTTTATGGGAATGGCAACAACAGCGGTTGCAGCAAAAAGCCTCTGGAGGCATTACTGTGGTTTCGAGGCAAACCAAAAAATGGAATCTTTAATCAATAAAAGACTTGAAAGTACGGTGGCCGGCCAAGACTACATTTCAAAAGAGGAAAAACTAAGCCAGATTTATAATACTGCAAAGGAGAAATATCCATCAGCGTATAAATTATTTTTAAAGGAATGCACTGAGGGAGCGCATGACAAGTCCCAGAGAAGAGGCAGAATTAATCATAAATGCACTGTTTGATGATTACGGCACGGGGGGCCATACCGATGGCCCCGTTCCTTTTATAGGTGGTCAGGAAGCCATCGAAGAAATGATGGCGGATAATTTTCCGGGATGGCAGGATGTGGAATGGGCCGGATATCATATCAAGTATCTTGTTCAAAAAACCTGTGACGAAAAACTTCACGGGCAATTTACATCTTTAATTCAAAGAAGAAGACATCTTATCCGGGGGGAATATCTCTGGGATGCCAGGTTTAACGCAAATGATGAGGAAATCGTGATCCTTGGAGATGTTCAAGAATATAACCAATTAACTGCGGACAATCACGGGATCGGCATTTTAGTTGTGGATGCAGTAGCAAACTTTGATCTCACGGGTGAATTTGTACAATGGCATGAGACATTAAAGGGCGGATCCAGCGATTATTCAATCGAACGGGAAATCGAGGGAAGGCCCGCTCGGCTGAGGAAAATCGCCTATATGATACGGAAAATACGTGCGTATTTCTTTAGACCAGAAGATTTTGTTAGGGGAGTGAACGAAGGATGGTTAGACGACACATTCCAATTGACCATGAGAAATGCCAATGCGGACCCGCGCAACCCTAAATATAAATTTAAAATATCGGATGTTCCAGAGAATTATCTCACATTTGTTAAAAATTTCAACGAAGATGCCGGAGAATTTGCGGAAGAGTTTCCCGGATTCACTTAAATTTTTGAAACTGAATTGAAAATTCCCCAAACGTGTGAAGATCGTTGGACAATGCTGTTACCAAATCCGCTGGGGCCATCAATAGGCCATAAGCCATAAGCATATCTAAGCATTTTAGGGCCTAATAGCCAATCTGTGCCATCTACAAGTATTGAGTTTGCCCGAATATGGTAACTAAACGGAATGCCTGTTTTCGTGTAAATGGTTAGTCCTTCATTTTTTCGAATCAAATTCCAGAACTCTTCGTAAGGTAATTTATCATTGCTCATATTCCATAATCATGGGTTTATGTAAATAAAGTTACCACCAACCGCCATGCATCACCAACCGACAACCCGGTTGATCAACCGCCAACGCATCAGAACCGTTAAATATAATGATTTGAACCGTAAATTTTTCTTATTCGACAAAAATCCTGTCGATCAAGAAGTAATGGTTGAATACTGTGCATCCATTCCGTGTGACCTTGGCGATTACAAGATGGATCGTTGTTCCATTGCAAAAGTTGTTCTGATGGATTCACCTTGGTACCCAGAATACAACCGTGCATTCCTATGGAATGCTTCTAAAATATGTGAAAAATATGGGTTGATCTTAATGGTCACCCCTCAAGAAGGGACAAGACCAAATATCAAGAAAGAATGGCAGGAGATTCTGAATTTTTCGAGACAGATTGGGTTAGGATATCTTGGGTTATCTCCAGAAAAAATTGTTTATGATGCTCCATATTTTGAAAGAAATGCCCTGAAAGCTTCCGGCATTTTAAATTTTCCAAGAGATTGGAGACAGGCAAATCTATCCGTATTTGAAAAAAGGGAAGAACGATCAACTCGACAACCAAAAATTATGACGACAGAATGGCATAACGATTCCAATTCGGGGATTCGAATTCAAAAAGCAATGGATGATAATAAATTTCACGATCCTCGACTAATTTCTATTGTTCCTAAGGATATCCTTCCCTCTGTGAGCAGAAGAGATCCCAGGAGAAAACAAGCACGGGTTTGGACACATGGAAATAGGATATTCGATTGTAAAGGATCGAATGTTTTACACAAAATATTATGCGCAAGGAATTTCGGTGAATCACCTGAGATTCATATTGAAGTTGAGATTGGAAGAAAAATTAACAAAAAAGAAAAAATTTTGATTTCGCAAGCAAAGGCGCAAATTGATGATCTCATAAGAATAGAAAGAGATGAGCAATGGATTCTATAATTTTTAATCGCGAATTTCATGAAAAAAATTGGAGTCCTGATTTTTTTATCGAAGATTTATCAAAGGAATTAGAAACCGATCCTTATTGGATTACGGATATTGAAAAACTTCGAAAAAACTGTGTTGCGTTGCATCTTGCAATTCTACATGAGCCATATCTTGATCTTATTCTTGAAGGAAAAAAGACAATAGAGACCAGATTTTCCATTCATCGTCAAGCTCCTTTTGAACAAATTACAAAAAATGATATAATTCTTCTCAAAAAAACTTCTGGTCCAGTAGTCGGACTTTGCCGAGTATCAGATGCTTGGTTTTATGAGTTGAATCAAAACTCTTGGGATATTATAAAAAATGAATTCTTCAAAGAAATTTTAGTTAAGGATCAGCGATTTTGGGAGGATAAAAAAAATTCTTCTTTTGCCTCATTAATTAGGGTTCGAGACGTTCATCGTTTAAAGAGTCCTTTAGATTTCCCAAAACGTGATCGCAGAGGATGGGTTGTTTTGATCCCAAGAGATTATAATACTAAACTGAATGTATAAAGAATATAATTGAGATGGGGGGCTTATGGATCAAGCTCACGAATCGGAACAAGAAAGAAAAACCCTCGATTTTGATTCGTTTGCTACAAATCTTCGATCTAAATCAATTATTGGAAATAACCAATTCCTTATTTCTCGTTTTACTAATTCAGTTCAAGAAAAAGATCTTTCCGAGGGATCAAATTGTCAAGGTTTTGGTCGAATTCATCATTTTAAGTTCGAAAAAGGAAATGATTGGGTTAATGATCCTCTCCCTCATCAGGTAGCCGCGTGGAAACTTGGATTGCCCTTTCATCATGAAGAAAGAGTCCAAGTATTCCAAAATGCCGCTTGTAATTGTCGATGTTGGTATTGTTTCGTTGATTACAATCTACTTACCGCATCAAAATCGCATTCGGATTTTAAAACAGCAGATGATTTGCTTGATTTGTTTCTTCAAGAGAAAAATCGACCGTATATCATAGACCTTAGCGGAGGTCAACCGGATATCATCCCTGAATGGCCAGTTCGAATGATGGAAGCTTTAATCAGACGGAAACTGGACGACCGATGTTATCTTTGGCTCGATGATAATCTAACTACATACAATGCCTGGAAATATCTATCTAACGAAGATTTCGAGGTTATGCGCAATTTCAAAATTTCGGAAGAGTTGGTTGCTTTAAGGGTTTTTCGCCCGAGTCCTTCCACGAAAATACAAGAGCTCCCTCTGAGATATTTAAAAGGCAGATTGACATAATGTCAAAATGGGTAAATTTGGGTCTTGACACGTACGGCTATATCACGCTGACAACATCAAGTTTACAGGGTTTTGAACAATCTCTCAAAAATTTCATGGACGATGTTCAGGATAAAATTCATCCCAATTTTTTACTTAGAATTGTACCTCTGA
>Ga0074045_10006077_pt1 | contig 10421 bp, 10 predicted proteins | sample BogForMeECP23OM2_FD_94442 | JGI IMG/M metagenome (GOLD analysis project Ga0074045, IMG submission 94442) | Bog forest soil microbial communities from Calvert Island, British Columbia, Canada - Bog Forest MetaG ECP23OM2 | ecosystem: Environmental > Terrestrial > Soil > Wetlands ... | reverse complement strand
GGCATCCACTTCGGACTCGAGGGGATAGGGGCCAACGCCGAGCATGCCATTTTCGGATTGCATCACGTCATCCATGCCTGCGGGAATGAAGTTGGCAACAAGCGTGGGAACGCCGATACCCAGATTGACGTAGTAGCCGTCGCGCATCTCGCGTGCGATGCGCTTAGCGATGCGTTCGCGTTTTTGGTCATCGGTAAGGGCCATGAGGAGCTCTCAGTTGACAGTTTACAGTTATCAGTCAAAGCAAATCTGGCCGGTCTGAAGACCGGCCACTACAACTTTCGCACGGTGCGCTGCTCGATGCGCTTTTCGAAGTGCACGCCTTGAAAAATGGCGTCCACATAAATTCCGGGCGTATGCACTTGGTCGGGATCGATTTGCCCGGGCTCTACAAGTTCCTCCACTTCGCCGATAACGAAGTCCGCGGCTGTGGCCATCATGGGGTTAAGGTTGCGCGCCGTCTTGCGGTAAACGAGGTTGCCCCAGCGATCGCCTCTCCACGCTTTCACGAAGGCAAAGTCGCCGCGCAGCGCGCGTTCCAGGACGTACATGCGGCCGCCAAATTCGCGCGTCTCCTTGCCTTCGGCCACGACTGTTCCAAAACCCGTGGGAGTGTAAAACGCGGCGATGCCCGCGCCAGCCGCGCGCAGGCGTTCTGAAATCGTGCCTTGGGGGTTCAACTCCACTTCGAGTTCGCCGCTGAGCGCGAGCTGCTCGAATTGCTTATTTCCCCCGATATACGTGGAGATCATCTTCTTGACCTGGCCGGTTTGCATCAGCACGCCAATGCCGCAGTCTTCCACGCCGCCGTTGTTGCTGACGATGGTGAGGTTCCGGGTGCCCTTGCGGCGCACCGCGGCGATCAAGTTTTCCGGAATGCCGCAAAGTCCAAACCCGCCAATGAGGACGGTCATGCCATCACGAAGATTGGCGATGGCGTCGTCCGCAGAGGCGATGTGTTTGTCCAAAATCCGCCCTCACTCAATTCTGTAAAACTCTGCGAGGAGTTTACTCTAATTGGAGGACGATTCGGAATCGGGGAATTGCCTTTTCGACGAATCAACACCTGCAACGGCAGGCCTTCGCGCTCTCTGGCCTTGAGACCGCATTCCGCGCGGTGTTATCTTCGGTCCTACGGAAACAACCGATTTGTTAGCAGGCCCAAATGATTAGGAGTCTGAGAGGACGGCCATGAAAGTTGCCTATCTGGACATCGAAACGAATTACGTCGGGCCATTCAAAAGCGATGACGACCGCTTTTTCCGCGACTCCAGGAATCACCTGATCTCGGTTCTCGGTGTCAGGCTGTTGGACAATGATAGCGATGTCTTCGTGCAGCTCTTCGATAAGGAGATTACAAAAGCGAAACTCGTCCAGACTCTTGAGGGCACGAAGAGGATCGTGACCTATAACGGGCGCTCCATCCCCGATCCCATCAAGCAAAGAGTAGGGTTCGACTTTCCCGTGATTGCCGCGCAATTGGGCATTGTTTTGGACAAGGAGTATCCACATCTCGATCTCTGCCCGGAATGCTGGAAGCGCAACTTGTATGGCGGCCTGAAAAAGGTAGAAGAGAAGCTGGGGCTCCGGCGGCAATTCCCGGACCGGGAAGGCGCCTGGGCCATGGAAACGTTTCGCGCCTATGTGAAAACGGGCGACGAAAAGCTGCGCAAAGAGTTGCTCGCCTACAACCGCGCAGACGTCTTCATGCTGCGCGAACTCGAACTTAAGCTCGCAAAGCTTTAGCGCGAACCTGCAGGTTGGCAGCAGTTACAGGCCGCGCAAGAGTTTGTAAAGTTCGTTGGCGGCGTCGAAATCGGCTTCGAGTTCGCGGGAGCCGAGACGCTCGCGCAAATCATCGAGGCGGCGGGCCAAGAGATCGAGCGCGACGCTGAGCACCTCGCGATTCGTGAGCACGATATCGCGCCAGGTGGCATAGGGGCTGCCCGCAAGGCGCAGGGAATCGCGCAGGCCCGGCCCCGCCAGCGTAATGGGCAGGCCGTTTTCATCGAGGTGATCGTAGAGAAACGACGCCAGCGCCACGGCGGCGAGTTGCGGAAGATGCGAGGCGAGGCCGACGGCGTAGTCGTGCTGCTTTGCGCCGAGCCACACCGGGCGCGCGCCCATTTTCTCCAGAATCTTCACGAAAGCGGCCACGCGTGGGTCGCGGCTCTCGCCGGTGTCGCTGGTCAGCGCGTAGGTGGCATTGCGGAACAGGTCCGCGTCGGCGTGCTCAAAGCCGGATAGCTCGCGGCCGGCCATGGGATGCCCGCCGAGAAAGTAGGGGCCCCCTTCCTGGGGAAAAAGTTCCGCGGCGGCTTGCGTGATGCGCTGCTTGGTGCTGGAGGCATCCGTGACCAGCGCGTGCGGCGCCGCGTGTCGCGCAATTTCCGGCAGCAAATCAAGCGTAACGCTGATGGGCAACGCGATGTAGATGAGATCGGAGTTGCGCAAAGCGGCTTCGAGCGAATCGGAAAAGCTTTCATCGATCGCACCACTTTTTCGCACCTGCTGTACTACCTCGGCGCGGTCCCAGCCGGCGATGTGTATGTCGGGCGCATATTTGCGGAGAGCAAGGGCAAAGGAGCCACCGATCAAGCCGGTGCCGAGGATGGTGACGCGCTGGATCAGGTGAGGGGACATGGGAAAAACGAGTCTACAGTTGACAGTCTACAGTTTACAGCCAGACAACGAATAGAAATATCGGCGCCGAGCCCCGCGGCCAACAGAGAAGGAAAGTGTTTTCGCTTTCCATTGCGCGCGCGTAAGAATTCAGAAAACGCAGTCATTTTGTTCATTCCAGGCGGCGGCCCACGGCGGGCGCGATGATGCGCAGCTCGCCCATGAGCTGCGCGAAATTCGCGGGATAGAGCGACTGCGCGCCATCGGAAAGCGCGTGGTCGGGGTCATTGTGCACTTCGATGAGCAAGCCGTCCGCCCCCGCGGCAATGGCGGCGCGGGCCATCGGCGGGACTTTGTCGCGGCGTCCGGTGCCGTGCGAGGGGTCGGCAAAGATCGGCAAGTGCGACAGCTTCTGGATCACAGGAATCGCGGCGATATCCAGTGTATTGCGCGTGGCCGTCTCGAAGGTGCGGATGCCGCGCTCGCAAAGGGCGACGTTGTAATTTCCCCCGCTCAAAATGTATTCCGCGCAGAGAAGCAATTCTTCGATGGTGGCGGACATGCCGCGCTTCAGCAGCACGGGTTTCTGGACTTCGCCGAGAGCGCGCAGAAGAAAATAGTTCTGCATGTTGCGCGCGCCAACCTGGAAGATATCCACGTAAGCGCCCATCATCTGGATTTGCGAAGGGTCCATGATCTCGCTGACGACGAAGAGGTTGAACTTGTCCCCGGCCTCGCGCATCCACTGCAGGCCTTTTTCGCCCAACCCTTGGAACGCGTACGGCGAAGTGCGCGGCTTGAATGCGCCCCCGCGCAGAATCCTGGCGCCTGCCTTGGATACGGCGTCCGCAATGGAGAGGATCTGCTCGCGCGATTCCACGGAGCACGGCCCGGCGGCAACAACGATTTCGCTTCCGCCGATTTTCACGCCGCGGCCCAGGTCGATGATCGTACCTTGCGGCTTGAACTGGCGGCTAGCCAGCTTAAACGGCTGGGTGATGCGCACCACCTCGCGCACGCCCTCGAGCAGCTCAAAATCGCGGTGATCGAAATCGCGATGGACGCCCACGGCGCCGAGGACGGTGTGACTGGCCCCAGTCGAGCGATGCACGTCAAAGCCGCTGGCGATCACGCGGTCAATGACGTGCTGAATCTGCTCGTCGGTGGCTCCTTCATGCATGATGATGACCATGATGGTTAGGCCTCAGTTCCTGTAAATCTGGAAGGACGACGCAAGAATCGGATGCGCGGCGTCATTTTGGCTCCTTGTCAGGAGGTGGATCGCCGTGCATGGCCAGGCGCTCTGCGGAACGCGCTTCGTCAATGATGCGTTCAAAAAGGCGGCGAATCGCGGCGTCGGTGAGCGGCCCTTTGTTTTCGCTTTCGGCGTTCTGCAACACTTCGCTTTCGCGATCGGGTTGATAGAGCGGGATGTTCGATTCCTGCTTGATGCGGCCGATCTCCAGGGCGCATTGCGAACGTTCGTTGAGCAACTCGACGAGCTTCTTGTCAATTTCATCGATGCGGCGGCGCCAGTCGGAGAGGTTCATGGTGTGGCCTCGCGGCGGGAGAGGCCGCGGCGCGCGGCTTCCTTGAGCGCGCGAACACGTTCGCGTAAGGCTGCGGCTGCGGCTGCGGGCGAAGCTGCCTTCGCAATTTCAGAAACCAGCGCGGAGCCGACCACCGCGGCGTCCGCGAGCCCGCCCAGAACGGAAACGTGGCCCGGCAGCGAAATCCCGAAGCCCACCGCAATGGGGAGTTGCGTGAAGCGGCGCGCTCGCCGGAGGAGCGCGGGCAAATCGTCGGGCAGCGCGTCCTTTGCGCCGGTCACGCCGGTGCGCGAAATCAGGTAGAGGAAACCGGAAGAGCACGCGGCGATCTTCACGAGGCGTTCGTCAGTGGATGTGGGTGCGGCCAGAAAAATCGTGTCCAGGTGATGCGCCTGCAGGATTTGGCGATAGTCCGCCGCTTCTTCCGGCGTGAGATCGGTGACGAGCACGCCATCGGCGCCCGCTTCCGAGGCCGCCGCGGCGAATTTTTCCAGGCCCATCTGGAGAATGGGATTGAAGTAACTGAAAAGCACCAGCGGCACCTGGCTGGACTGGCGAATTTGCCGCACCAGCGCAAGCACTCCGGCAAGCGTCGTGCCGGACTTCAGGGCGCGTTCGGAAGCGCGCTGAATCGTGGGGCCATCGGCGAGGGGATCGCTGAAGGGCATGCCCAGTTCGATGACATCAGCGCCCGCTTCGGCCAGCACCAGGACAAAGTCGCGCGTCGCGCTCAGCGTGGGATCTCCCGCGGTGATGTACGCGACGATACCGAGCTCACCTGTGGCGCGCAGCTCCGCGAAACGCTTCGCGATGCGAGTGTCTTGGCTCACGTGTGTCGCTGGAACTCCGTTCCCCATTGTCTTATGACATCCACTCACAAACGGGAGAATTCTTGATTTCTTTCCAGCCGTGCTTGTCTCTTGTCAGCAGGTGATAGCCCCCTCCTGCACACTCCGCTCCGCAGATAGCTTGGACATAGGCGATGGCATAAGTTCTCGTCTTGTCAAATCCTACTGCGGAAACGCTAAATAGAGACTCAGGAGTCACCATCAACTCGTATTGTACTTCCTGTTCACCAGGCCCAGGCGGCGGGAACGGATTCTCCGCTTTCTTCATTTTTTCCACGAGCTCATACTCAGCTTGCATCGAGAATCGTCTCGCCAATACTAGAGGAGAGCTGTTTCTATCGAGAAAGTCCTTTAAGGCAGACTTGAACTCCGCTGGAACTCTGTCGCAAGATTCCGACCGAGCGCCTTTGCCCTCGACCGTAAGAAAGTAGATATGCATTTTGGAGTTTCTCGGCGCGCCGCGATCAAGCAGCAGAGATAAGACAGCATAACCGTCTGGGTCAGCGTAAGTCTCAGTTTTGGCTACACTTGGACCAGTCTGGGTTGAAAAAAGCAATGGCACACCGAGCGTAAATGACAAGATCAAACCAATGAACTTAGCCGCGCTCGCCATGGAAGTTTTCACTCCGTTCCTGCTAATCCGCAACCAGAAACCAGTACGCAATTAAGTGAGTTTCCCGAGCAGCCGCGTGTAGGTATCCATGTCCTTATCGCCGCGGCCGGAAAGATTCATGATGACGATATCGCTGGGCTTAAATTGCGGCAGGCGCTCAATCAGGCCGGCGAGGGCGTGCGCGGATTCCAGCGCGGGAATGATGCCTTCGGTGAGCGCAAGAAGCTGCGCCGCATCGAGCGCGGCTTGATCGGAGACCGCGGCGTACTCGGCGCGATGCTGATCGGCAAGCCAGGCGTGCTCTGGACCCACGGCGGGATAGTCAAGGCCGGCGGAAATGGAATGGGTCGTGGCAATCTGGCCGTCTTCGTTTTGCAAAACGTAGGTAAAGGTGCCCTGCAACACGCCGGGCTGTGCACCCGTGAACCCCTGATGCGCGGCTAAACGCGCTGCGTGTTCGCCGAGCCCGTTGCCACGGCCACCTGCTTCAATGCCCACAAGTTTCACATCGGCGTCTTTCAAGAATTGGTAGAACAATCCGATGGAATTGGAACCGCCGCCGACGCAGGCGTAAAGATGCGTGGGCAATCGCTTTTCGGCTTCCAGAATTTGTGCGCGCGCTTCCCGGCCAATCACCGCTTGGAAATCGCGCACCATGGTGGGATACGGATGCGCGCCCAGAACCGAGCCGAGAAGATAGTGAGAGGTGCGCACATTGGTGACCCAATCGCGCATGGCTTCGTTGATGGCGTCCTTCAACGTGCGGCTGCCGGATTCCACGCCAATCACTTCCGCGCCGAGCATGCGCATGCGCGCGACATTCAGAGCCTGCCGCGCCATGTCTTCCGTGCCCATGTACACGGTGCATTCCAGGCCGAGATGCGCGGCCACGGTGGCGGAAGCCACGCCATGCTGCCCCGCGCCCGTTTCCGCAATGATGCGCGGCTTGCCCATCTTCACCGCGAGAAGCCCCTGGCCGATGGCGTTGTTGATCTTGTGCGCGCCGGTGTGGAGCAGGTCCTCACGTTTCAGGTAAATGCGTGGGCCGCCGAGTTTTGCCGTGAGGCGCGCCGCAAATTGCAGCGGCGTGGGCCGCCCGGCAAAGTTTTTCAGCAAATCCTGGAGCCGCGCTTGAAACGCCGGATCGGCTTTGGCGAGTTCGTAAACGCGCTCGAGCTCAAACAGCGGCACCATCAGCGTTTCCGGAACATAGCGGCCGCCATAGGGCCCGAAGCGTCCGGGCGTGGCAGCGGGTATGGTGATCTGGGTGCTCATGGGTTGAACGAACATTGTACAGCGAGATGAGGCGAGAACAGAGCGAGATGCTTGTGTCAAACAGGATCGCGCTGTGCGCGGGCAACTTCGTCGAAAAAGGCGCGGAGCTTGCCGGGATCCTTCTTGCCGAGGTGTGATTCAACGCCGCTGGCCACGTCAACGGCGTAAGGGCGCACGGTGCGAATCGCCTCAGCGACGTTTTCGGGCGTAAGGCCACCGGCGAGAATGATGCAGTAAGAAGCGGCGAGTTTGCGCGCGAGGGACCAATCGATGGTTCTACCGGTGCCGCCGAATTGCTCCGGCCGGCTCGCGTCGCGCGCCGCGTCCAGCAAGAATGCGTAAGCCGAGTGGTAACGCGGGAATTCCTTTAGCGAAAAGTCTGGGCCCACGCGCAAAGCCTTAATTACGGGCAAGCGTCTGGAGCAGTCGTCCACATGGTGGGCGCACTCGTCGCCGTGAAGCTGTACCGCATCCAAGCGCAGACTCATGGCCAGGGCGGTGACGGCGCTGGGCTTCCAATCCACGAAGATGCCCACCGCGCTGACGAAGGGCGCCAGCTTGCGCCGCATGTCCCACGCATCGGCGGGAGAAACCGCGCGCGGGCTCTTCTCGTAAAAGTTGAAGCCCAAGGCATGCGCGCCGAGTTCCGTGGCCAGCCGGGCGTCGGCGGGATTGGTGATGCCGCAGATTTTGACGCGGACCATGAGGAATAGTGTACGCGAAGCGAGGCGGGAGGAGGAACCGTACAACCAAGTTGGCAAAGTCTTCATCATCCCTTTCACGTCCCAAGCTGCCTCTCGGGGGTTCGGGCGTGCAGCAAGGCAATTCAATTTCGATGGCGGGATTTCATCCATGCGGCTTTATCGTTCGATAGCCTGTGCGAGCGTGGCGATCGCAGGCATATGGCTGTGCTTCCACCTCTCAGCTCAAGCCGATGAAGCGGCTGGGCTGTTTCATCCCGATCCGCGGCACGTTTCCAATCGGCTGTACCGCCAATTGCACGTACGCAAGGAGCCTGGAGGAAAGGAACACGGGTTCGACGCCCTGGACCCCCTGCTCTGGAGCGAAACGAATTATTTACTGAGCGGAAAATCGCACCCGCGAGCAATCGCGTTGCTCGACGAATTCCTTCGCACTCACGCCGAGAGCCAAATCGCCGACCCGGCTAAACGCGCAATTCTCCAGCGGGATCTATGGGCGGTATTTGATTGGGCGGATCAGCCCGGCCAGGCCGATCTGCAGCACCAAGCTGAGCGCCGGGAACTCCTGGCCAGGCTAGCTCCCGCAATCCGGAGACTTGCGCTCTCGCCGGAAGAGCTAGCGGCACTCCCCGATACCTACTCCCGCGCACTCCAAAGCCACGAATTCCCCGCGACATACGACCCGGCCAACCCCAATCAGGCATTTCTTCCGCCTGACTTGTTTGATCCGGGCGGGCCGTGGGTTTGCCTCGGTGCGCCGGAACATGGTCTGGCGGCGCCGCTGCACGATTCATCGTTCACCGCGCGGTCCATCTTCCTGGTCTTCGCCCGGCTGCCGACGGGGCGCAGCGCAACTCTGGCGTACTTTAAACAACTCGCCGAAATGAAAATCCCGCTCTTCGTGCGCATGCAAGAACCGGGTGTGCCGCAGCCGATGGATGGGTGGAATCCGCAGGTGCCACAATTTCCGGTTGGAACCGAGTTCGCGCTGGTACGAAGGATGGCCCTGCCCGATCGGGACGGGCACTTACGGCTCACGCAGGTCACCGAAAGCGTTCAGATTCGCCATTACACCGACATCCCAAGCGTCAACCCAATGGCATCGCGCGACGTTGCGCTCGCCCGGCGTTTTCAAGAGCCCTCGGAGATCGAGCTGAGCCGCACGCTGCTTTTTTCACAACACCACAGCGGGCTCCGCGGAGTAACCGCGAATGACGACCCCTTTCTGATTTTTCCCGCGATGTCGCAAGGATTCGATGCTTTCGAGGATAAACGCATGAGCATGCGCGCTATTTCGCCGTTCGTCGTATGCACGAGTTGTCACCTCGGACCCGGCATCCAATCCATGATGAGCTTTGCGTTTCGCGGGAATCCAGACGAAGGGCCAGCGCTCAGCCCGCGCCTCGCGGAAACCACCCCGCGCGAGGAGTCGGATAAAGTAATGGAATGGGCGCAAACGCAGGAGCAGTGGAAAGACCTGCTTCGTCTGTGGTGTTCAGAGAAATCGAACTGAGATCATACGCGAGCCAAGGAGTAGTCGGCGTTCTCCGTGTGCATGGGCAAGCGTTTTTAAGGTGTCCTCGGTCATCGCTATTCCGTGAGGCTTGCCAATCACGACGGTGGAATCTGGTTGGAGCGCTGGTGCGCGGACGCTCGGCGATGGCGAACTGGGTCCCGGACACAGGAGTAGTTTTGTGAATTCTCCCACGCAGGTATGTGGTCGCTGGTAGTGCCAAGCAGGCACGCTGCAAGCCAAGGCCGGTAGCCTTACACCTGCAGAACGTCGCCCTCGCGCGCGACCATTTCGTAGAGCACCGGGTTCACAAAGAAACCGAGCAGTAATCGCGAGACGAGTCCCGCTACGACCACGATGGCAAACGGCTTCTGCGTGTCGCTGCCCACACCGTTGGACATTGCGGCGGGGAGCAGCCCCAAACAGGCCACCAGAGCGGTCATCATAATGGGGCGCAGGCGGAGGAGCGAAGCGTCCCGCGTGGCTTCGCGTATGCTCTTTCCTTCCAACCGCAGTTTGTTGATGTAGCTCACTAGAATGACCGCGGTTTCGACAGACACGCCAAGCAAGGCGAGCAGGCCCAAGGCGCTGGAGACGCTGAGCGGGGTGTGCGTGAGCTTCAGGGCGATCAAAGCGCCGACGGGTTCGGTGATGATTACACCGAGGGCGATGCTGACCGGGAATTTGAAGTTACCGTAAAGCGCAAAAAGGATCAGAAAGATCAGCAGAACGGCGAGCGGGCCAATGACGTAGAGCTGCGCCTTGGCATCCAGCAATTCACTGTATTCGCCGCCCCAATCCAGGCGGTAACCCTCCGGCAGACTCACGTTCCTGGCGATATTTTTCTGCCCGGCATCGACGATGCCTTCGAGGTTGCGCCCTTCAATCGAAAACTGGATGCCGATGTAGCGCGAGTTGTTCTCACGATAGATGAAAGAAGCTCCGGTGGATTCTTTGATGGCAGCGAGCTCGGAAAGAGGAATCTGCTGGCCAGCGGGAGCAGGAACGAGGAGATTGCCGATTTCCCGGGCGTCGGAGCGGAACTTCGGGTCCATGCGGACAACGAGATCAAAGAGTTTCTCTCCCTGAATCACCTGCGTGGCGGCCTGGCCGCCGATGGCGGCTTGCACGACGGCTTCGACGTCGACGACGTTGATGCCATAGCGGGCGATCTTCGCGCGATCGGCGTCGATGAGGAGGCTGGGCTGCCCGAGTTCGCGAACGACCGTGAGTTCGGTGAAGCCGGGCGTTTTGTCGAGGACATTCTTGATTTCGACGGCTTTTTTCTCGAGAACGTCG
>Ga0074045_10006076_pt1 | contig 10422 bp, 8 predicted proteins | sample BogForMeECP23OM2_FD_94442 | JGI IMG/M metagenome (GOLD analysis project Ga0074045, IMG submission 94442) | Bog forest soil microbial communities from Calvert Island, British Columbia, Canada - Bog Forest MetaG ECP23OM2 | ecosystem: Environmental > Terrestrial > Soil > Wetlands ... | reverse complement strand
TCAGCTCGCTCAATGCGCGAGGCTCGAACACCGCGCCCGACATAATGTGCGCGCCGACTTCCGAGCCTTTCTCCAGCACACAGACCGAGAGCTGCGGGTTCAGCTGCTTGACTCTGATCGCGGCGGCAAGGCCAGATGGGCCGGCGCCGACCACAACCACGTCAAATTCCATAGACTCACGTTCCATGAGGGACCTCGGAGATTAACTAACGGTTCGTTAAAAAATGGGCGGGCCTCTCAACAGGTCATCGGGACCCGACCGAGTTTGCGGCCCAGAGAGAGGTTGGCCGCAATATTGAAAAAAGAAGGAGCGGGCTCGCAGGGTGCGCTCCCGCTCCCAAGGCGCGGCTCAGCAGGATTTGAGGGCCGCATCGAGTTCTGGCAGCGCCTGAAAAAGGTCAGCTACCAGGCCGTAATCGGCGACCAGGAAGATCGGAGCTTCCTCGTCCTTGTTGATGGCGACGATGACTTTCGACTCGCTCATACCCGCGAGGTGCTGGATGGCGCCAGATATGCCGACTGCGATATAGAGCTCCGGCGCGACGATCTTGCCGGTTTGGCCGACCTGCAGGTCGTTGGAAACGAAGCCGGCGTCGACGGCGGCGCGGCTTGCGCCGATGGCGGCGCCGAGCTTTTCGGCGATCGGTTCGAGCAGCTTGAAATTGGCGGCGTTCTGCATGCCGCGTCCGCCGGAAATCACGACGCGGGCGGCGGTCAGTTCCGGCCGTTCTGAAAGGGCAAGCTCCTGGCGCACGAAGGCCGCATCGGCCGCCGCCGGAGCCGCCGTGACCGGCGTGATGGCCGCCGTCCCGCCCGCAGCCACCGCGGGCTCGAAAGCGGTGGCGCGCACGGTGATGATTTTTCGGACATCCTTCGACTGCACGGTGGCCAGCGCATTGCCGGCGTAGATCGGGCGTACAAAAGTGTCGGCGGACACCACGGCGATGATCTCCGAGATCTGCTGCACGTCCAACGTCGCGGCGACGCGCGGCAGCACGTTCTTGCCGAAGGTCGTGGCGGCGGCGAGGATCGCGTCATAGTTTTGCGCGAGCCCGGTCAGCAGCGGCGCCACGGTCTCGGCGAGCGGATGGGCGTAGAGGGGATCGTCAGCTAGCAGCACATTTTCGACGCCGGCCACGGCGGCGGCCGCCTCGGCGATGGAGCGCGCGTCATGGCCGACGACCAAGAGATCTACCGAACCGCCAAGGCGAAGGGCGGCGGCGACGACGTTGAGGGTCGCCGATTTTAACTTATGGCCGTCATGTTCGGCTAAGACAAGAGCGGTCATGTCAGATCACCTTCGCTTCGTTCTTCAATTTGTCGACAAGGGTCGCGACGTCAGGCACCTTGACGCCGGCCTGGCGCTTTTGCGGCGCCTCGACGCGCAAGGTGGCGAGGCGCGGCGCAATGTCGAGGCCAAGATCTGCCGCGGCGATGATTTCGAGCGGCTTCTTCTTGGCCTTCATAATGTTGGGCAGGCTCGCGTAGCGCGGCGCGTTGAGGCGCAGATCGGTGGTCACGACAGCCGGCAGCGCCAGCGACACGGTCTCGAGGCCGCCGTCGATCTCGCGGGTCACTTCGGCGCGGCCGTCTTTCACTGCGAGCTTTGAGGCGAAGGTTCCCTGCGGCCAGCCGAGCAGCGCGGCGAGGGCCTGGCCGGTCTGGTTCGAATCATCGTCGATCGCCTGCTTGCCGAGGATTGCGAGCTGCGGCGCTTCGCGCTCGCAGAGCGCCTTGAGGATCTTGGCGACCGCGAGCGGCTGAACCTCATCGTCGGTCTGCACCAAGATGGCGCGGTCGGCGCCGATGGCGAGCGCCGCGCGCAAAACCTCCTGCGCCTGCGCCGGGCCGATGGAGACGGCGATAATCTCGGACAGCACACCGGCTTCCTTCAGCCGTACCGCCTCTTCGACGGCGATCTCGTCAAACGGATTTGCGGAGAATTTGACGTTGGCCGTTTCGACGCCTGAGCTGTCGGCCTTGACGCGGATCTTGACGTTGTAGTCGACAACCCGCTTGACTGCCACAAGGGCTTTCATCGATAAGTCCTCCCTCTTTCTTCCATCATTCCCATAAAGGGAGCAAATCATAAACAGGGCGTAGCCTTTTAGGCGACGTATGCCTTTTCTTCACTCGCGACCTTTGGCGAGAGCTCTTGTGCGAAAGCCTTATCGAGATCGCACCATTGTTCCACCCAGGCGGGCGCCTCCGGCGGCCGGCCAGTAAAGCCCGTTTCGCGTATGACCTCGGCGGGCAGCACGACGCCGCTGGCGCCCACGAAGGCTGCGCGCACCACGGTCAAGCAGACGAGCGCGCCCGCCGCCTCGATGCGGTGAGCAAAATAGAGCCACTTCGCGTCCCAGCAGACCACGCGGCTTGTCAGGGCAATGGCCTGGAATGGGTTCAGAGGCCGGCGAAACCGCACAAGGACGCCGCCGACGACCGGCCGCCAGCGCTGGCGGAACATGGGCCGCCACATGCCGGTGCGGGCGATGAGGTCGATGCGGCCAAGATCCATCAGCGCCAGATAGCGGGCGTTGTTCATATGCATATTAAGGTCGAGGTCGTGCGGAAGCACCCGGAACCGCAACAGCGAACGATCCGTCAGTTCAAGGCGCGCACGGAACAGCGAGGCGATCAGCACATTGAGGAGTCTGAACCAAAGGTTCATGTCGTTTCCTTCATGACTGCGACCTTTCGGCTCAGAACGCCGCTTCCTCGAACGCCATCATGCTCTTGCCGCCGGCCATGATGGACGAGAACAGGGCGCTGGTTTGGGGCAGCAAGCGCTGCATGTAGAAACGGGCCGTGCCGACCTTGGCGGCGTAGAAGCCGTCGGGATCCTCAGCGCCGACTTTCGGCAGGCTGATTTCGGCCATGCGGGTCCAGAGATAGGCGAGCGCCGTCAGGCCGAACAGGCGCAAATATTCGGTCGCGGCCGCGCCCGCTTCGTCCGGATTGCGCAGGCTGGCGCGCCCCACCTGGGCCGTCGCCTGTTGAAGGAGGTCGAAGGCCTTGCCGAGCGGCTGGACGAACTCGTCCAAAGCTTTGTCCTGCTGTTTGGCCTCGATATAGACGGAGACTGGGTGGAAGAAGCGGCGCAGTAGGCGCCCGGCCTCGGCCGGCAGCTTGCGGCCGACGAGGTCGAGCGCCTGGACGCCGTTGGTGCCCTCATAAATCTGCGCAATCCGGCAGTCGCGGACATATTGCTCCATGCCGTGCTCGCGGATGTAGCCGTGGCCGCCCAGCACTTGCACGCCGAGATTGGCGGCCTCAGAGCCGAGATCGGTGAGCAGCGCCTTGACCACCGGCGTCAGCAGGGCGACGAAATCCTCGGCCTCCCCCCGCACTGCCGGGTCTTGATGGTGCTGGAGGTCGAGGCTCTTCGAGACCCAGGCGGCCAGCGCCCGGCAGCCCTCGGCATAGGCGCGCTGGGTCAGCAGCATGCGCCGCACGTCGGGATGCACGATGATCGGGTCGGCCGGCTTGTCCGGATGCTTGGCGCCGCTCAGCGAGCGGCCTTGCAATCGTTCGCGGGCATAGGCCACGGCCCCCTGATACGAGGCCTCGGTGACGCCAAGGCCTTGGATGCCGACCGCCAGACGCTCAGTGTTCATCATGGCGAACATTGCGCGCATGCCTTTGTGCGGCTCGCCGACGAGCCAGCCGGTCGCCCCGTCGAAGTTTATGACGCAGGTGGCCTGGGCCTTGATGCCCATCTTGTGCTCGATCGATCCGCAGGCGACGCCGTTGCGGGGGCCAAGCGAGCCGTCGTCCTTGACCAGAAATTTCGGCACCAGGAACAGGCTGATGCCTGTAATACCCTTAGGCGCGTCGGGCAAGCGGGCCAGCACCAGATGGATGATGTTCTCGGTCAAATCATGCTCGCCGGCGGAGATGAAGATCTTGGTTCCGGTTATCTTGTAGCTGCCGTCAGCCTCAGGCGTCGCCCTGGTGCGCAGCAGGCCGAGATCGGTGCCGCAGTGGGGCTCGGTGAGGCACATGGTGCCGGACCAACTCCCCTCGACCATTTTCGGAAGATAAGTCTGTTTCAGATCGTCCGATCCATAGCCGTGCAGGGAGACGTAAGCGCCGTGCGTCAGGCCGGGATAGAGGCTGAAGGAGAGGTTCGACGAACAGATCATCTCCTCAATCAGCGTGTTCACCGTCTTAGGCAGGCCCTGCCCACCATATTCGGGATCGCAGGCGATGCCCGGCCAGCCGCCCTCGCGGAACGATTTGTAGGCCTCTTGAAAGCCTTTGGGCGTGCGCACCACGCCATTCTCCAGCGTGCAGCCTTCCTCGTCGCCGGAGCGGTTTAACGGAAAGAGGACCTGTTCGCAGAGCTTGGCGCCTTCCTCCAGGATGGGATCGATGAGGTCGCGGGTGAACTCCTCATAGCCCGGCAGGCTGGCGAGGTCGTCGCCGCCCATCAGTTCAAAGAGGACGAAGCGCATGTCGCGCAGCGGAGCTTTGTAGCTGGCCATGATTTTTGGTCCCTCTAATCTTTTGGCGCATGATCTGATCCAAAAAGTCTGCAGCTTTTTGGGATCATGCTTCAATTGCGCAACGGCTTGCCGGTCGTCAGCATGTGTTCGATCCGCGCCAAGGTGTCCGGATGGTGCGCGAGCCGCATGAAGCCTTCGCGTTCCAGCCTCAGCAGGCCGCCCTCGTCGACCGTCAATGTTATGTCGGTATCGCCGCCGGACAGCACCTCGGCCAGTGCGCCAGACACGACCACATCATGCGGCGTCGCCTTGCCGAGCCGGAAAAAGCTGTCCACCGCCATCTGCAGGGCGACCTTGGCGCTGGGGCCCGGCAGGTTGAGAGTCTGCGGCTCCGGCGGCGCATAATCGGCGGCGAGTTTCAGCGCCTTGGCCTTGGCGTCGGCGAGCAGGCGATAGCGGTTCATGGTGACGCCGTCGGTCGATTTGAGGAACAAAAGCTCCTTGGCCTCGGCCGCCGATTTGGCGACGGTCGCTTTGCTGATGATCTCGAAAACCTTGCCGATCGGCGGCATCGGACCTTTCGGCAGGCGCCCCAGCGTAAACCAGCGCTGCAGCATCTCCTTGCAGCCGCCCCAGCCCGGAATGAGGCCGACGCCAACTTCGACGAGACCCGCATAGGTCTCCGCATGCGCCTGCACAGCGTCGCAATGCAAGAGGATCTCGCAGCCGCCGCCGAGCGCCATGCCGGAGGGCGCGCCGACCACCGGGAACGGTGCATATTTCAGCATGTTATAGGTCGTCTGGCCCTGGGCTACGAGGTTTTCGATCTCGCTCCAGGCGGCGATGTTGGCGGCGAACAAAGCAAGGCCCAGATTGGCGCCGGCTGAAAAATTGGAGCCCTCATTGTAGATGACCAGCGCCTTGAAATCTTTGGCGACCTGGTGGATCGACCGCATCAACAGATCCAGGATGTCGGGGTCGAGCGAATTCATCTTGCTCGTGAACTCGAAGCAGGCGACGCCGTCGCCGACATCCCACAGCGCGGCTGACCCATTTTTGAGGATCGGCTTGGAGGTCAGCTTGATGTCATCCAGCATGATCACGCCTTCGGGGCGGACGAGGTCGTGGTATTCTCCATCAAGGCTCAGGGCCTGGCGGCGGCCGTCTTGGACGCGGTAGAACGGGCGCCCATCGGCGACGCGCAAAATGGCGGGAACGGGAAAGCCGCTCACCTCCAGATTCGCCGTGAGCCAAGCGCCGCCGAGTTGGTCGATCAGTTCGAACGGGCCAAATTTCCAATTATAGCCGAGCCGCATCGCTTCATCGATTGATTCGACCTCATCTGCGGCGTCCCCGACGAGAGCGGCGGCATAGGAAAGCGTCTGGCCCAGCACGCGCCAGGCATAGCGGCCATGCGCGCTGTCGTGCTCGAGGAGACGCGCAAGCTTGCCCCCGCCGACCTCGACCGCCTCGATCTTTGGCTTGCGGCTCGCCCGGAACGCGCCGGTCTTGAAATCGATCGCCTCCTTCAGCTTTCCCTTTTCGCGGTTGATGCGATAGAAGCCGCCCTCACCCTTGCGGCCGGTGTAGCCTTCAGCGATCAACTTCTCGACCAGCGGAATCGGACGGTTGACGGCGTGGAACGGGTCGTCTTTGGGCAGCGTGGCGGCGAGGCTCGCGTTGATATGCGGCATCAGGTCGAGGCCGATTAGATCGAGAAGGCCGAACACGCCGGTCTTTGGAATGCCCATGGGCTTACTGAAGATGGCGTCGACTTCCTCGACGTCGAGGCCGGAGTCGATGGCTTCCGCCACCGCCGTCTGCAGCCATAACACGCCCAGGCGATTGGCGATGAAACCGGGGCGATCCTTGCAGCGGACGATGCTCTTACCGAGCGCGAGGTCGGCGAAGCGCGACACCGCGGCGAGGGCCTCCGGCCGGGACTTCTCGCCGCCGACCATTTCCAACAATCGCATATAGCGGGGCGGGTTGAAGAAGTGGGTGATCACGAAGTCCTCAGCGAAGCGCTCCGGCAGACCTTCCACAAGAGTCGCGAGCGGGATCGTCGAGGTGTTGGACGACACCACGCTGCCGGGCTTCCGCGCCGCTTCGATCTTGGCGTAGAGCGCCTGCTTGATGTCGAGGCGCTCGATCACCGCCTCGATGATCCAGTCGCAATCAGCCAACAGGTCGAGGTGATCCTCAGTGTTGCCGGCAGTGACGAATTTGGCGGCAGCCTTGCTCATGAAGGGAGCCGGATCGGCCTTGAACAATTTCTCCACCGCGCCTTCCGCGATGGCGCTGCGGTTGGAATTGTCTTTCGCGACGACGTCCAAGAGAACGACGGGGACGCCCGCATTGGCGACATGAGCGGCGATGCTGGCACCCATGACGCCGGCGCCGATGACGGCCACTTTTTTGATGTCAGCCATCATACCGCCTCCAGGACGGTGGCGATGCCCTGGCCGCCGCCGATGCACTGGGTCGCCAGCGCATATTTGCCCTTCTCGCGCTTCAACAGCGAAGCCGCCTTGCCGACGATGCGGGCTCCCGTAGCGCCGAGCGGATGGCCAAGCGCGATGGCGCCGCCGTCGATGTTGACCGTATCGAGCGAGAGCTTCAGCTCCCGGATGCAGGCGATCGACTGCGAGGCGAAGGCTTCGTTCAGCTCGACGACGTCGAGCTGGCTGGCCTCGATGCCGGCGCGCTCCAGAGCCTTGCGCGAGGCGCTGACGGGGCCGATGCCCATGATCTCCGGCGCGCAGCCGCAGACGGCGATCGATTTGACCGCGGCCAGAATGTCGAGGTTGTGGCACTCGGCGTAGTCTTCCGTGCAGACCAGCAGCGCGGCGGCGCCGTCGGTCAGAGGCGACGAGGTCCCGGCGGTGACGACGCCATTGGCGTTGAAGGCGGGCTTCAGCTCGGCCAGAGTCTCGAGCGTGGTTTCCGGGCGGATGCAGCCGTCCTGCGCAATGGAGCCGTTCTTGCCTGCGATCGGAACGATCTCGTCAGCAAACTTGCCCGCCGCGCGCGCGGCGCTCGCACGTTGTTGCGAGCGGACGGAAAATTCCTCCTGCTCGCGGCGGGAGATCTTCCACTTGGCGGCGACGTTCTCGGCGGTGTCGCCCATGCTCATATAGGCGCCAGGTTCTTTCGAGGCGAAATCCGGGTGCGGCAGCGGGTTGAATCCCATCATCGGCACGCGGGTCATGCTTTCAACGCCGGCGGCGATGAAGACTTCGCCCGCTTTCATCTGAATCGCGCCGGCGGCGATATGCACCGAGGTCATCGAGGAGCCGCAGAAGCGGTTGACGGTCGCGGCCCCCAGCGACTTCGGCAGCCCGGCCATCATGCTGATGATGCGCGCGACGTTGAAGCCCTGCTCGCCCTCCGGAAAGGCACAGCCAAGGATCAAGTCTTCGATGTCACCGGAATTGATCCCGGTTTTTTTGACCAATCCGGCGACCACCTGGGCCGCAAGATCGTCCGGGCGAACGGAGGCCAGGTCCCCTTTTTTGGCGGGCGCAAATGGCGAGCGCGCGTAACCGGCTATGACCACCTTCTTCATCAACATATCTCCACAGATGTTGGGATTGGAGGGGGCCGTTGAGGAAAATGGCTCGACGCTTACCTTCGCCTCGCAGGCCTATCAAAATTCCACGCCCTTGGAACGCAGGACGTCTTTGCTGATGCTCTCCATTTCGCGCAATTCGGTGAGGCTGATCTGGACCGCCCGGAGCTGCTGCTCCAAAAGCGCGATGCGACTTTGGACCTTCTTTAAGAGGTGCTGTGTTTGCTCGACCTGAGTGGTGTCGACCACATAGAGATCGAGGAATTCCTTGATCTCCCGCAGCGAGAAACCCATGCGCTTGCCGCGCAAAATCAGGACCATGCGGACTTTGTCGCGAAGAGTGAAAACCCGCGTCTTGCCAATCCTCTGCGGCGAGATCAGCCCTTTGTCTTCGTAAAACCTGATCGTTCGCAGAGTTACGCTCAGCTCGCTGGCGAGCTGCGCAATCGAATAAACCTCGTCTGTCACAATCGCTTTCCCCGGCGTGGACGCTGCTGCGAGAGCAACGCCCACTAAGCGTCAAGAGGAGGGAATGGAAAATCGACATAAGACAGGCTTTGGTCAAGGAGCGCCTCCGCTGACGCCGCAAATTGCACGCGTCAGTTCTTGGGCGCCTGCTACGACGAGATCACGGCATCAGACCGACAACGCGACCAACACTCACGCATACGTAAAGTTTGGGGCCTAACCCGTCAATGTCGAGAGCGGCCAATCTCAACGAATATTAACTACATGTTTTATCGTCTTTATTTCGCAATCGTGGCCGCACATAGCCTGTTTGAGATGAATGACGGCCATTTCGTCGGCATCGTTTTCACATTAGTTTCCCTATACGTCATCTGCTCTGAAGCGGATCGGATTGCGGTTTATGCAAGGGTTTGGAAGGCGCATTGGCCGGCGCCACGCAGCCCCTCAATGCAACAGGGGATTTTCCGAGCACGCTAGGAACGCGACACGGTCAACGTCAGAACGTAAGGGTAAGGCGCCCCCGAAGAGACCGTAAGAGTGGGCTCGGAATGGAAAATAACTTGGGGCGTCGTCCAACCGAAAAGATCAGGAGCTTCGCCACAAATAAGGGGCGCCGTCCGAACTGATTATGAAAGGTTCGTTCGAATCGCGATCAGGCGGCGGCGCGTCAGCTAGCAGATTGTTGGCAACGGTAGCGCGATCAAACGGGCGATTTTGCTTTCCTTTTCCCCGAGCATGCGCAAGGCCATGGCGGCGATCCGCTGGGGTGCGTGGGTTGCGGGCAAATCACCTTCAAGCAAAGCGATAATCATGAACAGCATCGCGCCGCCGACAGCGTAGGTGACCGTTCCAGGGTCGGCGATGCGCAAGCGATGTGATTCCTCAATTTTCCGTATGTCACGGAACAAGCGCGGATACAGGCCGACGTGCTTATAGCCGGGAACGACCATGGTGCGAATGATGAATTGAGCCCATTCGGGATTAGCAATCAGCATGGTGACGAAAATACGGATTGCTGTGGCAAGCGTCTCACAGGGATCGGAAATCGTGCTCGTGGCGGCATCGATCTGCGTGCCGACGCGGTCGAACAACGACTCTGTTGCGGCAGAAAAAATATCCTCTTTCGACGAGAAATGATTATAGAACGATCCAAAGCCGACGTCGGCGGTTTCAGTTATGTCGTTGATTGTCGCGGCTTCGGCCCCTTTGCGAGCCATAACCGAAAGCGCAGCATTGATCAGACGGTCACGGGTCTTCTGGCGCTGACGGCCCATGCGGTTGGGGTGAGCCTTTTCCGCGCTAGTTTGCGCCATTGCGATTCTCCTGCATTCATTCTCGTCGGGTTGCCCGGTTGCCTCCGGACCAATCCAAATCAACTGCACCGATCATTTAGTCGCATGGATCGAAAATGCGTAGGAGAAATTACCGATAATTGCCCGCGCCCGATCTTCGTCCTCAACTTTCGCCAAATGGACAAAAATACTCGCTCCTTGCGCCGGCGCTTCGACCACATTCACTTCGACAAATTCGATTTCCGCGTTTTTGAGAGCGTCGGCGATCGAATCCTTGATTTCCCGATTTTTCAGCGCCGACTTGAAGATTTTTCCGACCGTGGTGAGAGGGATTTGGTCGATCAGGCGTATGAATTTCGGCTGGGCCGCCCGTTCGCCAATTCTGGCTCGCGCGAATTCCGCCAATTCTTCTTCCGTTGCGCGGCTGCCCCGTTTGAGCTGCACGTAAGCGACGGGCACCTCCCCCGCATAGGCGTCGGGCCGACCGACGGCTGCGGCAAATTGAACATCGGGATGTTGATGGAATGCGTCCTCGATCGTCGCGGGATCGATGTTGTGGCCTCCGCGGATGATGAGTTCCTTCTTCCGTCCGGTGAGCCAAAAATAACCATCCGCATCTTGACGCCCGAGGTCGCCCGTATTG
>Ga0074045_10006075_pt1 | contig 10424 bp, 6 predicted proteins | sample BogForMeECP23OM2_FD_94442 | JGI IMG/M metagenome (GOLD analysis project Ga0074045, IMG submission 94442) | Bog forest soil microbial communities from Calvert Island, British Columbia, Canada - Bog Forest MetaG ECP23OM2 | ecosystem: Environmental > Terrestrial > Soil > Wetlands ... | reverse complement strand
GGCGCGCTCATCCGCCAGGAATCAGAGTTTAGTGCAAAGGTGATTTCTTACGCCCACGCCTATGGCTTGATGCAGGTCGAACCCTCCACCGGGCGCGAACTCGCCCGCCGCCTAAAGATCAAAGGTTTCCGCACCAGCGATCTTCTGACCCCGGATCGCAACATGCAGCTCGGTACCTATTATTTCCGCAGCCTGCTGAACCAGCTGAATGGCGAGGTTGAATTGGCTCTCGCTGCCTACAATGCCGGGAAGTCGCGGGTGGACCAGTGGCGTCAGCGAGGCACGTTCCGCGAGCCTTCCGAGTTCATTGAGACCATCCCCATCGACCAGACGCGCACTTACGTCCAGGTAGTACTCCGCAATGCAGACGTCTATCGGCGCTTCTACGCCGGAACGGCCGCTCCGCTGGAGAAGGAAGTTCCTAAATCCAAAGCCGCTGCGAAGAAGAGTCCGGCCCAAGGGCAAGCCAGACCGCGTCAAGGCTAGAATTGCCAGATGGGCCTCACAGCGACGCGCTTTCAAAGTAAACGGGTAGCGGAGTTCAAGGAGTCGGTCATTCGCGAGATGACCCGCTTGGCGCTGAAGGCGGGGGCCGTCAATCTGGCGCAGGGATTTCCTGACTTTGCCGCGCCCCTTGAAATTAAGCAAGCCGCCCAACAGGCCATCGCCGACGACCTGAATCAGTACTCCATTACTTGGGGATCCAAGCCCTTTCGTGATTCCATCACCGATTACTATCGCCGCTTCTATCGGATTGAGATTGATCCCGAGCGCGAAATCACCGTCTGTTGTGGCGCGACCGAGGGCATGATTTCCGCCATGCTCGCCTTGTTGAACCCCGGTGATGAAGTTGTCATCTTTGAGCCGTTCTACGAGAACTATTGGCCTGATTCACAGTTGAGCGGCGCCGTGTGCCGCTACGTGACGTTGCGGCCTCCCGACTGGGGCTTCGACATCACGGAGCTGCGGCGCGCCTTTACCGGACATACCCGAGCTGTCATACTCAACTCCCCAAACAACCCAACCGGGCGCGTCTTCTCGCGTGACGAGCTGACTCAAATTGTCGACCTCTGCGAAGAGTTCGACGCGCTCATCCTGACCGACGAAATCTACGAACACATTATCTTCGACGGCGAGCGTCATATTCCTCCCATGGCCCTGCCCGGCGGACGTGAGCGGTCGGTTTTGGTCAATAGCTTGAGTAAGACGTACTCCGTCACCGGCTGGCGCGTCGGCTGGGTCCTCGCCGCGCCCGAATTCACATCCTCCATCCGCAAGGTTCACGACTTTGTCACCGTCGGTGCAGCCGCGCCCCTCCAGCAGGCGGGAGTGACCGCGCTCCATTTTCCCGACGCCTACTATTCGGAACTGGCTTCCACCTATCAATCGAAGCGCGATTTGCTCCTCGGCATTCTCGAAAAAGTCGGCTTCAAATGCTTCGTGCCGAAAGGCGCGTACTACATCATGGCCGATATTTCGAACTTCGATTTCTCCGATGACACCGCGTTCTGCATGTACTTGGTCAACGAAATCGGTGTCGGAGCCGTCCCTGGCTCCAGCTTCTTCTCAAGCCCCGCCGACGGCGCTCATCTGGTCCGTTTCTGTTTCGCCAAGCAGCCGGAGACCCTTCACAGGGCCGCCGACCGCTTGCAGAAGCTTAGCCGCGGTTAAGCATGCGGCCGGCGTTCCTGATTCCCGAGACCACAGTCCATGACAATGGGCAAGGGCCTGTCCTCGATCTGGGGCTGCCTGTTCCGGCGTCAATTCTGGTTACCCTCGGCATCACGCAGGTGGTCGAACAGGAAAGCCTCGCCATCGATATCTTTTGTTCGCCCGACGCGGAGTCCTGGTCGCCTTCGCCGGTTCTCTCCATTCCGCAGAAATTCTATGCGGGAGTGTCGTCTTTGCTCCTGAATCTCCCCACGCATCCGGATGCCCGATTTCTGAGGGCCCAATGGAAGCTCAATCGGTGGGGGCGCGGCGGCATGACGCCTCTCTTCCGCCTCTACCTATTTGTCGAGCCTGGGTGTGGGGCAGGATGAAATCCGGATCACATCCTGTGGCCGGTTGTTAACCTGCCATTCACAGCCTGAAGGCTGTGACACAAGTGGGCTAAGTTATTGATAAAACGTGGCGCGGGCTTTAGCGAGACCTAGGTCCCGATAACCTCTAACGGCGAAGAACAGGATGTAGGCGTAGCACAGTAAGACCACGATGAAGCTGGGTTGATAACCGAAGGCGTCGGCCAAATAGGCCTGTATCTCGGGAATCACCGCGCCGCCCACCACCATGGTGACCAGAATTCCCGACCCCTGGCTGGTCAGCGGCCCCAGGTTTCTCACGGAGAGTGGGAAGATACACGGCCACATGATGGAATTGAAAAGCCCGCAGCACACAATGGCCCAGACGGCAATCTGCCCATGCGCAACGATGCCTGTTCCCACAAACAGCAAGCCCATGAGGGCAACAAAGGCCAATCCTTTTTCGGCCCTGATCTTCTGCATTGCCACGAACCCGATGAACCTTCCAATCATCGCGCTGCCCCAGTAATACGAGACATAGTGGGCGGCCTCGGAGTGGCTCATGCCCCCCATCGAAGGCTGGCCGAGGAAATTGATCATAATGCTGCCGATGGCGACCTCGGCGCCGACATAACAGAAGATGGCGACCGCCCCCAGGCGCAGATGGCTCACCTTCCACGCGCTGCCCTCTACTTTCGAACTGCCGGTATTCGTTTCTAGCAGCCGCGGGAGGTGCACCAGCGCGGTAACGCCCGCCATTACGAAAGCTCCCGCCGCCAGGATCACGTAGGGCATTCGTACCGACATAGCCAACTCGGCTGTCGTAGCCGCGGCTCCAACGAAGATGAAGAAAGCCCCGATTCTGGGGGCGATGGTGGTGGCTAGAGAATTGAGGCCGCCGCACAAATTGAGCCGGGACGCTGCGGTCTCGGGTGGGCCCAGGGCCCCTACATATGGATTGATGGCCACTTGTAATAGCGCCAAACCGCTGCCCACTACAAACAGAGCAAACAGGAACAGCGGATAGAAGACGATCATCGACGCGGGCAGAAACAGCAGCAGGCCGATTCCCATGATCGATAGCGCCACGACAATGCTGGTTTTGTAACCGATCTTGCCCACAATCCAGCCGCACGGCAGCGACATCACGAAGTAGGCGCCGAAGAAGCAGAACTGGACCAGCAACGCCTCGACAATTTTGAGGTGAAAGAGATCCTTGAAGTGGGGGATCAGGATGTCGTTGAGAGAGGTGATGAAGCCAATCACAAAGTACAGCGACACCATCAAGGCCAAAGGCAGCAGGTAGCGCGCGTTTTCCTCGCGAGCCACCCCAACCTTGGATTGTCCTACCATCTCAGAAGCCATCGAATTGAGCTCACCTCTACCACGCCGTGGCACAGCCTTCAGGCTGTGAAGGCCTTTTTCGACATCCTGCGAGCACCGGGAAACCAAGCGCAAGCGAAGACAAGTATACAAGCACGTTATCGGTCTGCCCGCATTGTGTCTTGGCGATGTCTTCAGGAAGGCACATAGGGGCTGGATTTCCAGTTGTCCTGCGCCATGCCGGCGTTGCTCCAAGGAGTGACAGGAAGCACCAGGTGGCTCGACAGTGCGTGCAGATAGGGCTCGTACATTGCGCGAAGATGGCGTAGTTGCTCGTCGGCCTCCGGACCACGGCAGCAGCGGACACCCGCCGCATCCAGATAATCCCGTAGCGTGTCGAGTTCCGGCTTGGGAAGTCGATCGGCGTAGCCGGTCGCAGGAACCTCGTTTGCCACCGCGAGCAAGTCGACCATGGTATGCCGGAGGATGGCAAACGTGAGTTGGGCCTGCCACCGGTCAATGCCCTCAATGCCGGCCACTATCAGGGCGCACGTATCGGCGACCGCGGTAAGGGCGGCAACCCAGCTTTGGTTCTCGTGGTGCGAGCGGTAGTAAATCAGCACGGGATAAGAGACATGAGTCTCCAGCATTTGGGCGCTGCCGATCTCCCAATTGGCCAGGAGGACGTCTATGCGATCCAGTGCTTTTGCACGGCCGTGACGGGCCAGGATTTCGGCTGCAGTGGGCGGGGACCCGGCCCTTCCGTCCAACATCGAAATATGTGTCTCGCGCTTGGAAAACGCCGTGTAGATGACCGGCAAATAGCCAATGACAGCGCCCAGGAACCCGAATCCGATGCCCGCTTCGGCCACGGCCAGTCCGCGCGTAATGGCTTGGTGAGGAACTATGTCACCGAAACCGAGCGTGAAGAAGGTGGTGCCGCTCATATACAGGCAGACCCAGAATCCGGCTTTAGACCCATTGCTCAGTTCTGGCGCGCCCAGGGTCCGATAAAGCAGGGCGAAACCGAACACCAGCCCGGCAGCCCACACCGCCAGCATGAAGATCATCGACAGGGGGCCATACCAGCTGAGGAAGTTCTCACGGAAGGAGGAGGGTGGCCGGCGCCGCGGGAGGAACGACCAAATCGGCCAGGTCGACCAGTAAACCAGCCGCGTGACCCGAAGCCTACGCGTCAGACGCCGCGGCAGAATCATGGCTTCGAACGCATCGAACAGAACGCTGAGGATCAGCAGCGCACCGAGAATCGCTAGGAACGTCATCGAGCCATCCCTATTATGTGCCCGCGGCCTTTTCCGGCCTTAAGCGGTGGCGGTTCTCCCCAGCCGCGGCCACCGAGGATCCCTGAAACGGCATCGTAATAGAAATATCTTCTAGGAGTCAGTAGTTATTTGGATCTATACTGAGGGCGGCGGCAGCCCCGGTCCGGCTGCGGCTTCAGCGTTCTCTCTGTGTCGAGAGGCCCTATGTATAGAATCCTGCTATCTTTGTTACTCACTAGAGCCGTAATCTACTGCGCTTCCAGCGCAGGCGTGGCGGCCAATCCCGTCACGATTCTCCTCGATTTCGAAAAGCCCCATTCGCAGATGTCCCTCCAGGCAATGGAGACGGAAGTGTCGTCCTTGATGAAGGCGACCGGCGTCGCGGTGGAGTGGCAAATGAAAAACGAACTTCCGCCCCATGTGGAATTTGCCGAACTGGTCGTCATCAAGCTAACGGGCTACTGCATGACGGAAACAGTGCCCATACCAATGGACGAACGAGGGCCGCTGGCCTTCGCTCACTCTACCGACGGGGAAGTGTTGCCGTTTGGAGAAGTAGAGTGTGACCGCGTGAAGACGTCGCTACGTCGCTCGCTGATCGGACTCGATTACCGCTCAGGGGATCTTCTGCTCGGCAGAGCACTGGGACGGATCTTGGCCCATGAAATGTACCACATGCTGGCCAATGACCGTAAACATACGAAGTCCGGTGTGACCCGCGAAAGCCTCACAGCAGATGAACTGACCGCCAACCACCTGGACCTTGCCGCGAAGGCCGTAGAGGAGATACGCAAGAAGCAGCACAACGACTGAGCTTATTTCGCGGGTCGTCGCGGGCGCTGTTTCTCTGACACGGACTTAATCACCAGCCGGCCTTGGCCGTTTGCATCAATCGGTACAGCTGCGGTTCGCACGGCTTGCCCAATCAGGGCTTCAACGGAAGGCTCATCCAGCATGCAGGCATTCCCCAATACAATGTGGCGCGCCCGCTTGCCGCTGCCTTTCAGCAGTTGTTCAGGATCCTGAAGATTCGCCGCTTGAAGGAAGAACAGGCTGACCCAGCGCGGAAATAGGGCGATGGAGAAAATGGCCTCCGAGGCCCGTTCGCTAGGTCCGAAACCGATCGCCAATGCGTTGTAGTTGTCGTACACCAATTCCACCGCGCCCGGCAACCGTTTCCGCATCTTCGCCAGAACAGCTTTGGCGAGCGTCGCAATTTCCGGCGCATACTTCGCAATGAAGCCCGACAGTCGCCGCGACGGAATGGGCGTACCCAACCGCGCTGTCCCGACGGATCCCCCCGCCTTACTTCGTTTTCGGCCGGCCACAAAGCGAAGTTATCACGGATTCTCCGGCCCGAGAGCGTAATTCAGATTACTCGCAACATTGCGATAACAAAAAATGATTTGTATCATCATGACTTTGAATAAGCACCTTCCTTGCACACTGGATTACCAGTGCTACACTAGCTCCAATCTTGGTTGCTGGGGTTAAATGCGCGTTGAAGCAATTGTATTGATACCGGTAGCCAAGCCGTTCGGCCGTCGCTGAATCCCGAGTCCGGATATTTGCCCCGTGTGAGGGCTCCCCTCGCTCTCTGAATGAGCAGACTGCTGTAAGCAGTGCATGCCATGCCGCCCCTGGAAATGGAAAGGCAAGGCAGCCTCAAGGAGACACCGGATGAAGCTATTCAAATCATTTCAACTCGTCGCACAAACGACAACTCAACTCGTGGCGCTTGCCGTGATGCTCAGTGTGGCGACTGTCACGCTTGTGGCTCAGTCGACCCAAGGCGGCGTCCGCGGAACCGTAACCGACCAAACCGGCGCCGGGGTGGCGAATGCCAAAGTTTCTCTCATCAACGACGGGACCAACGAAACTCGTTCGCTCGTCACCAATGCGGAAGGCGCCTACGACTTCAATTTGGTTGTCCCGGCGACCTACACAATTACCGCCGAAGCTCCCAGTTTCAAGAAGTTCTCCCGCAAGAACGTAATCATTGCCACCCAGGAGTACCTCACCGTGGACCTGAAATTGGAGGTTGGCTCCGTTTCGGAAAGCGTGCTGGTGACGGAAGAAGTCCCGCTGGTCGAGACCGCTAACGCGTCGCAAGGCCAGGTTCTGGACAACCAAAAATTGGTTGATCTGCCAAACCTCGGACGCAACCCCTTCATGATGTCGAAGCTTTCCCAAAATGTGATGAACGTGGGACCGCCGGCCTACAACCGCATGGAAGACCAAAGCGGATCGTCGATGATCTCGATCGCCGGTGGCCCGGTTCGCGGCAATAACTACCTGCTCGACGGCATCCCCATCACCGACGCCAATAACCGCGCCATAATCATTCCAACCATCGAAGCGGTTCAGGAAGTGAAGATTCAGTCCAACACCTACGACGCTGAAATGGCTCGCACCGGTGGTGGCATGTTTAACACCCTGATGAAGTCCGGCACTAACGAGTTTCACGGAAGCGCTTATGGGGCCCTTCGCCGGACCAGTTGGGACGCCAATAATTTCTTCAGCAACGCCGCGGGCATACCGATCACTGACCAGCCCAACACCACTTGGGGCGCCAGCTTCGGCGGACCGGTCTGGATTCCTAAGGTCTACAACGGCAAGAACAGGACATTCTTTTACCTCGCCGTAGAGCATTACGACGACACCCAGTCGGACTCGTCAACATTTGCCACGCCCACAGCCCTGGAAAGGCAGGGCAACTTCTCACAAACCGTTTTCCCGGCAGGCGTTTCGTTGATCAATCCCGCCACGGGCGCGCCTTACCCGAGCAATATTATTCCGGCGAGTCAACTCAGCCCCGTCGGTTTAAACATCGCCAACCAGTTTGAACTTCCACAGACCGCGCCTGCTTACTACGGCGCGAACGACTTGACTGCTGCTTCGACCATCAAGGCGCGCGCGGTTCAGTACACAGCGAAAGTCGATGAGGACTTTTTCACCTGGTGGCGCGCGAGCGTAAGCTACCTGCAGTACTACTCGCTTGAGCCAGGTGACACCTGGTTCAATAGCCCTTCGACCCCCTCAGGCTGGCGCTTGGAACGCCGCGTGAACGCCACGCAGTTGAATAACTTCTTCACCATCAATCCCACCACGGTCTTGGCCGTTCGCTATGGATTCAACCGCTTCCCGAACTACGACTACAACAGTTCTCAGGGCTACAACATCGGCGCGTTGGGATTTGCTCCGTCCTACGTCAACTCAATCAATCCCGCCCTGGCGGAGTTTCCAAATGTCCAGATGACCAGCTTCTATTCGCTGGGCGACAGCGGCGATGATGACTATTACTCGGAAGCCTCGAACAATTTCGGCACGAGTGTGGACAAGTACATCGGAAAACACAGCCTGAAGTTCGGGTTTGACTGGCGCAAGTTGAAGACCTCCGGTAGCGGCATCAACTACCCCACCGGCGGTTACGCATTTAATACCAACACGCCGGGAACCAACAGTTATAGCGGCATCGACTTGGGTGATCTCCTACTGGGTGCGCCTTATACCAGAACCGCCGATAACACGACAACGTTAACGGATTACGTGAATTATTACGGTCTGTACATCCAGGATAATTTCCGGTTGAGCAGCAAGATCACCTTGAATTATGGCCTGCGTTGGGAGCATGAGACCGGTATCCAGGAAATCAACAATGGGCTGTTGGTCAACTTCAACCAAACTGTTCCCAACGTGCTTGCTTCACAGGTGACAGGTATTCAGCCGCTCGGCGCGGTGGAGTACGCCGGCCTGAACGGCAATCCAACCCAAACCGGAAACTTCAACACCAATAAGTGGGGCCCGCGCGGCGGCATTGCATACCAGCTCGACAGCAAAACCGTAATCCGCGGAGGGTACGGTCTCTTCTGGGCGCCGCAGTTTGCGCTCGGCGGACCCATCAGCACACTGGGCTACAGTGCAATCACCAGCTTCACCGGCAGCACCAATGCGGCCGGTGCACTTACGCCGACCCTGTACGACCCCTTTCCAGGTGGCCTGATTCCACCCACGGGCAACTCGTTGGGCGTTGCCGGTGGTATCGGCCAGAACTTTTCACTGCCGGATCCAAGTTCAAAATCGCCCAGAGTTCAACAGTACTCAATCGACGTTCAGCGGCAATTACCCTACGGCATCGCTCTTGAGGCCGGTTATGTCGGCTCCTACTCGACCCACATGATTTTGGGCGCTCCGCAAATCAACATTAACGCGTTGAGCCCAAGCTTGCTCTCACAAGGCACAGCGTATCTGAACCAGTCGGTACCGAATCCGTACTTCGGCCACATCACAGTCGGCACGCTGGCCCAGGCGACGGTTCCCAGATACTTCCTGGAGTTGCCGTTTTCCGCATACGGCAATATCAACGAGATCTTTAGCGATGAGAACCGTGGAAAATACAACTCCATGGTTGTAAAAGTGCAAAAGCGCCTGAGCCAGGGTCTCACGTTCCTCAGCACTCTGACCTGGTCGAAGAATCAGGATGAGAGCAGCGCCGGACCCGGCAACGCGCTCAATGGTGGCGCGCAGGGATATCCTCAGAACCCTTACAACATGGCAGCTGAGTATGCTTTGTCGAACGTCAACTCTCCCATTCGTTGGGCCACGGCCATCAGCTATACTTTACCGTTCGGCGCCGGCCAACCCTTCCTGAACAGCAGCAAGTGGATGGATTACGTCTTCGGCGGCTGGACCTACAACGCCGTGGCCGTATACCAGACCGGCTTCCCGCTGCAGATTTACCAGAATGATGCGAACAGCCAGTATGGCTACGGCGCGCAACGTCCAAATTACGTCGCCGGTGTGAACCCGTCGGTAAGCGGCAGCGTGGAGAGCAAGATCTATCAGTACTTCAACACGGCCGCCTTCTCAGCCGCCCCTCAGGGTACGTTTGGCAATCTCAGCCGGACCATTCCTTTGCGCGGCCCCGGGCAGAAAAACTGGGACATGTCGCTCTTCAAGACCGTCGCAATTAAAGAGCGCTTCCAGGCCCAGTTCCGGTTCGAGGCTCTGAATGCCTTGAACTCGCCACTCTTTGCTTCGCCGGACACGAATCTATCCAGCAGCACCTTCGGCGTCGTCAACACTCAATCGAACTTCTCGAGGCAGCTCCAGCTCGCCCTGCGATTTTCGTTCTAAACTCGTAACTTAGGCGTTTATAATAGCGCCTAAGACTGAAGTCGGAATATTTTAGGCGGCGGCTCACCACCGCTGCCTTGGTTTAGACCCTCGATGACCCAGCAACAGGAGAGATGAATGTCACCAATTTTCACCGCCGAGCAGACGGCGGACTTCTTGAAGCGTGGCTTTTCGCGTCGCAATTTTGGACGCTTGGCCACCATGGTTACCGCCGGCGCGGCGCTACCGTTCTACAATGAACCGGCGCTGGCGCAGCTTTCCCGTGTGCGCAACATCCCGCCGGGCGCAGTCTTGATCAACGCGAACGAGAACCCGATGGGCCCCTGTCCCGAGGCTGTCGAAGCCATCGAAAGCGTGGTGAAAAAGGGCGGCCGTTATAACTACGACATCACCGAAGGTATGAGCACCACGCTGGCTGAAGTCTCCAGTGTCAAGCCATCGTACGTGATTCCCTACGCCGGCTCCAGCCTGCCGCTCAACAACACCGTCATCGCGTTCTGCTCGCCGAAGAAGGGCTTTGTGGTTGGCGACCCAGGCTACGAAGCTGGTGGCCGCGCCGCCGAGTTCATTGGCGCGAAGACGTATAAGATTCCCCTGCGCAAGGACGGCTCGCACGACGTCCAGGCGATGGTCGCAGCCGATCCGAATGCGGGCGTCATTT
>Ga0074045_10006074_pt1 | contig 10426 bp, 14 predicted proteins | sample BogForMeECP23OM2_FD_94442 | JGI IMG/M metagenome (GOLD analysis project Ga0074045, IMG submission 94442) | Bog forest soil microbial communities from Calvert Island, British Columbia, Canada - Bog Forest MetaG ECP23OM2 | ecosystem: Environmental > Terrestrial > Soil > Wetlands ... | reverse complement strand
CGAAAAGTTCCCAACTTTAATGTCCGGCCAAAATTGGCTGAAGCCAAAAGTTCCCAACTTTGCAGACGACTTGGAAACGCGCAGTCCAAGGGGAAAAGTTCCCAACTTTAATGTTCAGCTACAAGCAGCAGTTGTGAACGGACATTAAAGTTCTGAACAAGACATTAAACTTCTGAACGTTTTTGGCACGACTTTAACCGCCGCAGCTTGTACACGCGTTACGGCAGCGTTGATCTCCCTTTTTGCGTTAGCAAGCAATCCTGTATGGAAGGCGCTTGGGTATCGATATTCCTATTCCGTTAAGCAATGAAGTTTTCAATAATCTTTTTTATCTGGCGGTTTGGCTCTCTCTGATCGGTGTTCCGTTGACTGCTTATATTGGTTCTGCGCGGAGCATCCTGGTTGGCGTGGTGATGCTTTCGATGCTTTCAAGATGTCTGCTTGTGACGTGATTGGTGTATGCAATCGAAACACCAGGGGCCCGTGCACGGTGCGTTGCCGGCTATTCGCGATCTCCTTCCCGGGCCGGATCTCTTGCCCACGGAGGTCGCCCAACAGGAAGGCAACGAACCGACGCTTGTTTTCGGCGGATTTGGCGAGACGCCGTGATGATCGAGGCATGGGCTTCTGACCGAGGCATTCCAACCAAAGAACGAAGCCCGCTGAGTCTTTGTCAGTCGATCGTTCCGAGCTTAACGAATTGGTCAGCTTCTGCGCTGAAACTGTCGGGTTCTATTCGGGCAGCTTTAGAATCAAGCTCTTCTTCTCGTAGCCGATCGAGCTCCGTAGCCAACGACGTCAACCATGCCTCGAGCTGTAAGCGCTCTTCTAGTTCAAATGCTATCCCTTCCCTTTCTGAAAGAAATCTCCTGCGTTGGAACTCATGACACAACCAGTTGAAAACTGACCGTCGGGCGAAAAATCCGATTTTCTCGGTCATGCCAACCGCACGATGCCAGCGCTTACTCGCGGCATCATGGTCGGAGCAGCAACTTCGAAGCACCTCCACGCTGCCCTGCTGCAGGCGCCGGAAAACCTCAGCGATGAGCGCAGTAGCCACTCCCCGACGTTGCCAGTCTGGGGCGACGAAGATCGGTTGAAGCAGTAGACGATCTTCTGAGTCGCACAATGGGTCGAGCGCTAGCAGCGCCACTCCGATGAGGCGCGTTCGGTCCTGCGGGTCAATGGCGAGACACGACGCCTTTCGACAAAGTTGATAATTTGAATCGGAGTAGAACTTTCTCAGCAACCTAACACACAGTCGGCCGACCTGTGTCTCATTTGAATAAAGGTAATCGACATAACCTGAGAAAGCAGCAACGAAAGACTGTCTTAGCGCTCTCGCGTCTTCCCGTTGAATCGATCGGATCTCGCAAACTACCGCGATGGATTTTGGCTCAACCGTCAATCGGTAACTGGAACCAAAGGGTCGAATTTGAGTCTTGGCCCCACAGTGCGCGTAGTATTCGTATCTCCAAGCCGGCATTCGGGGAAAGCCTCGCCATTCCTCCATGCTCATCGGAATCACGAATCCGTGTCCCGACCAGACCCGATTGGGCTTCCGGGCAAGATGAGCCGCGATGATACTCTTGTAATCGACCGACCACCCGTCAATCTCTAGAGATTCATCCACGGCTACGTCCTAAGTTTGGCTGACGCGAGGCAGGCCGCCTGGGGCGAACTCAAATTCATTCATGAGGATTTATCACAGACTGCCTTCGAGGGTATATAACTCACCCAGTATCGTCCGCAAGACATCCCCGATCGGGGCGTCCAAGCCGAAGTCCATCTGCAGCTCTTCTCCTGGATGACACCCCCAGGCGCCAAACCCGTTCCGGTCGACCGGTTCGTAGCTTGCGCACGAAGCGATTGACCGATTCATGGGAGTCCGCCAAGCCATTTTCCTCGACCAGATCCCGGTATATACGCTGCGCAAGAAAACACACAAAACACTTCGGACTTAGCAAGATCACTTCGGCCAAAGGCTCGCATTGGCTCTTTTCGCCGTACCACTGGGCCGGTTTTGCTTGGCAAGGTTCCTCAAAGCCGGCGGTCGAAACGGCCGGTTTTGACAACCGTAAATACCGGCCAACCGTCTCACGATTTATTGAACCAGATTGCCAAGGGACAGCCAATGCCGTTTCATCTGCGCTGCTGATCTGAGCATAGGCACCCCCGGCAAAGTAAATCCTTAAGTCTCCTGCCGGCACCCGAGGCGGTGAACCCTCCTCAACTACCGCTTCAATCTGTGAAAAGACGATACTAAAGGGGTCTTTACTCGCTTTGCCATAGAGGAGGATAGGCGTAGCGAGGCACCTCTTAAGGGTTAGTGGCGTGCCAGAGACGCTTTTATCGTCATATGACACAGAAAGAACGAAAGAACGAAAAGTGGCTAAGTGAGGGGAGACCGGGGCAAGCGCCTGTGAAAGTCCCGCATTGCTTATCCGTGGAAGATAAGTGTCTTGCCATCCCCACCTGTTCGTCGCCGGGTTTTTCTGGTGGACTGTGGGAATGACAGGAGACCAGGACATCGCACTGCGGAAGCGACGAAGCCGTGAGGAGGTCAGGCAGTTAGTGGTTGAATTCGGCGGAGCCTAATGCTCATCGCCAAAAAGCGCTAGCGTCACTCGCCTAGATGCAGGTGAAATGCCCTGTGGCAATTTGACACTCCACTGCCGTTCGACGTTGTCTACACGCAATTTGACAATTGCATCGCATGGTCCGACGACCGCCGGAACGGCAACCATGCCCAGAAAGAGGAAATCCGGACCTAATTGGGCCACTGGAAGTGAGTCCCCATCAACCAAGAGACTCATGGTAACATCGGCGGAGTGCGAGCGGTGAGAATCTAACGCAATCATGGATGATGAAGATCTAGTGAAGGCCGTCCTCGCGTACACTTCGCGTCACGCTCTAGAAGTCCGCGAACTTCTCGGCTCCGGGATTCATGGTATCGTTTATGTGGTGGAAAGCAAGACCGATCCCGGTCGAAGAGCGTTGAAACTGCACCGCGATTCGGACGCCTATCTGCGGGAGAAAATGGTGTACGAACGCCTAAGCGAGAAAAGGATTGATTCAATTCTGGGCTTTCAGGTTCCTGTACCGTTGCGGTTCGACCATGAATCTATGGGAATTGAAATGACGATTGTTATGCCACCGTTTGTATTGGATTTTGCCAGCGCAAGCCTGGACGCTCCGATCGAGTTTTCAGAAGAAATTTGGGCCGATTGGGAGACCGCAAAGCTGGAGCAGTTCGGCTCACAATGGGGAACGGTTAAGGCGATCTTGAGCGAACTCGTCAAGCATGGCGTTCACATGCTCGATCCCTCACCTAGCAACATCCGGTTTCATTGACCAACCGCGCGGGTTCACATTGTAATGCTAATCGGAGCTCAAAAAGGCAAAATCCGCCGGCCACCACAACCCCGGCACGCAGTAATTCCGTTTTCTCCACATTCCACCCTCTTTTCCGAAAAGAGACTCATAGGTATAACTCGTTCGATATATGAGGGTTACAATAGAATATTTCTCCGTATTCCACCCCCTGGTTAGTACCTCAGAACACACCGATAGCCCACGATCCCCGGGCAAGATCCATGCAATAGCCATACCCCGTTTTCTCCACATTCCACCCCTTACAAAACCAATGGATCTCCGCACAACCCGCTCTCTGTGAAGCATTTACCCTTTCTATCTTTCTCCGCATTCCACTCCCTCTAGGCCTAGCCTGTCTTGGTCCCGTGTCCGACGAGTCGACGGATTTGATCGTCGCCGGCTCTGATCACGCGATCTGGTTAATTTTAATGTAACGGTCGTCGGAGTTGCGATCGCCGTCGTTGCCGCCGGCATGAGCAAAGCCGATTTCCTCAAACACGATTGCTGGGGTTTAGGATCGGACCTCAGAGCATCCTGTCTCCGCCTGCCACAACGACCTGCTTATACAGAGATGTACAGTGCGGCAGGATCGTAATCGTGGAACGAATCATCGAAAACCAATCGGAGACTTCGTATGTCCACGATGCGGTTTTGGTTACAACCGATTAGGACCTGATACTTGCGAGCAGGATCGAAGACGAATGGATTGGGTCCGGGAATACGGTCGCGCCTGGGGATGCAGAGCTTCGACGGGGTTACCGGCAACGAAGCGCCGGCCGAAGAGATCGTCCGCGGCTTCGAAGTCGAACGAGATAATTTTCGGTCAACGAAAAGCTCGTGCCGAACGAAGTCAATCTTGCCCTGAAGCTGATCGAGGGCATGACGGCAGAATTCGATTCCGCCAAATACCACTGCGGAAACTCTTCGTTGCCGGGAGCTACGCAGCGCCCAGGCCCAGGTTGTCGTATGGATAGCTGTCAGGAAAAATCGTTACGGCGAGCATTCGTTTCGGCCTTGGAGTGATGTTGGCGAGCGCGTCCAACGCCTGCCTGGTCTTCGCGCGGTTTTGATCACGATTGCCTCGCGTCGTTACGTGGGTTGCGAGACCGACCAGTTCCGTGGGCGTGGGATAAGTCGCGCAGATAATTTCTCTCCCTTGTGTTTGTTTAGGAGAAATCGAAGTCTCAATTAACGTGGCCTGGACCAGAGACGAATATTGCTCCTGATTTTCAAACGGGAAGCTAAGAAGGATTATCGCCGCCTCCGCCCATCCTCGAAAAGCCTTCGTTTCAATTCGTTCTAACAAGTCCTTCCACCACTGATTGAGTTTCAACGCAGGTATTTTTTTGGAAAGCCCCAAGTCTCTTCTCCGCAGGAATGGATCAAGTTGGTGAGATGCGGATAACAGGTTCACCTTGGTCTGCTAGCCATGCCATTTCAAAGACTCGGCAAATTCGCTGAAGCCGAGTCGCTTTGTCGCAGGGCGCTCGCCGTCGATAAAGCGAGGTTCGGGCATGACGATCCCGGCGTCGCCAGAAGCCTCGCCAACTTGGCCCAATTGACCGTCGCAGGGCGCTGGCCATCGATGATGCAAACTTCGGGCCCGAGCATGTGTCTTAGACCAGATACATAGTGGGCATCGTTAGTACTGATTCCGTACCGCCAAGCGTTTAGATCAATTCAAATATACGGTGATACCGCATTTTCCTGACCCTTACCCGGGCGAAGCTTTCTACAGCGTATACGCAAGGTTCTGCGAACGTCTTGGGTTGGATGGAAACCCGACAGCTTCTCGGGTTTTCTTTGGCAGAAGATGTGGGGTGTCCGTACAGTTGCCGCACGGGTTTGACCACATCTTTCGAACTTACCCCCTGGTCACTCCTACACCACGGACCAGTTGATCGACGGACACACTTTGTTACCTCTTTTTGCTCCTTTTATTCAGCCAACGCGGTACGAGCAAGCCAAGTTGGACATGTGCACCAACGGTGGCGCAGGCGTCCGAACGCGGTTGGGATTGAATATTGGAATTCGCTCGCCAAATCGGTTGAGGCACTGCTCGAGCCGGTGCGAATCGGGCCGGTGTCAGTTCGCAAGCCGACGGAGGCGCAGTTATTCGCGCTGCCTCTCGTCCTCAAAAATCTTCAATGCTTTCTGCCTCGAATCGGAGAGCTCTTTACCCGTTATGGGTCATGCCTTTTGCCTGAGACGAAACGGATAGGGACAGCTGCAAAACTCAATCCGATCGCGCTCCTTGATTGTATTTCAGGGACGAAATCATCTGGAACTCGCCTGCTGTGTTCGCGTTTACTAAGGCTTTTGGCGGGCTGCATGTTAACGCATGGCGAAACTCCCGCGGTCTTCGACGAGTGCAAGAATGCCTTTAAGTCGGGCGGCGCGTTTGCCCAAGCCACAGGCAAAAACTGGCATCAGACATAAACCAGAATCCTTACCGTCTTCCCAGATGTCCCTTTGGGGTCAGTGTACGAGTCCACTTTTCGCCCGCGATGGGTGAGAGGGTATTAATTTCGATCCGTCCTGCTTGCAGCCTGGGGGGCACCATCGAACTTGCAACGGGGGATGCTGGTCACTCGCCGGGCGGGAGGTCCGTGGAAGCGGCGAGATCGGTCTGCGCTTCGAAATCGGCGATCCGCTTGCGCAGAGTCGTGAGAGTGCCCTCCAGCGCCTGTGAACCGAGCACTATTCGCAGCGGCGCGGGCTTCACATCGACGCTTTCGATGATGCGCGCGGCCATTCGGGCCGGGTCACCGGGGGCCAGGCCATTTTTGGGATCGAGCATCCGCAGGAAGCTATGTGCCGGGGTTTGGTCGTAGATGGGCATGAGATCTGCCACCTGCGCGCTGCCGTAGCGGAACTCGGTGCGCGCGCCCCCGGGCTCGACGATCGTCATGCCGATCCCGAAGGATGCGATCTCCTGGGCGACTGACTCCACGAATCCCTCGATGCCCCACTTCGTGGCGTGGTACAGCGAGTTTCCCGGGAAGGCGACTTGCCCGCCGTAGGAAGAGATCTGGATGATGCGTCCGCCGCCCTGGGTGCGAAGGTGCGGGAGCGCGGCACGGATCAGCTGGATTGACCCGACCAAGTTGGTCGCGACAATGTGTTCGACCTGCTTGTCGGTAAGTTCCTCCGCCGCGCCGAACAGGCCGTAGCCGGCGTTGCTGACGATCACGTCAATGGGTCCGAGCCGGGCGAACGAGCGTTCGACAACCTCGCGGACCGCCGTTGTGTCGATCACGTCGAGCACTTCGGCGTGGAACGCCTCAGGATAACGCGCGAGCAGATCGGTGACCTTGCCGGTATCGCGGACGGTTCCGACGACGGAGTCGCCGCGCCCGAGGAGCTGATCGGTGAGCTGACGGCCGAAGCCGCTGCTGACGCCAGTGATGAACCATTTACGTTGTGACATCGTGAATTCTCCTGCCGGTAACTGTTGTAATCGTCAGCGTACTCCGATAGAGCCCTGTCCAATCGACTTGCCGGCCGCACAGAGGGATGTGGCCGTTCCCATGAAATGTTGCGCTCCCCTTTCACGTCGCCACTGGGGCCGCGTGCCGTAACTCGTGATCTTGTCTGACGAACGTCCCTTCATGTGCCGTGGTCTGTCTTGCGAGATACATGTCTCTCTTCACTCTGTAGCTCTGTCAAGAAGCGGTGGCAGGTCGGTGCGCAAGTACAGCATCCAAGTCGTTACGCACCGGCATCGGCTCGCCTTCCAGCGGCATGTTCGCCATGTCATGCACGCCATCCAGGGCGCCTTGCGGGTCCGCAGCGAGAGGGGCAAACAGCCCGTCGAAGTCGTCCTGTGCCGGGCCGGTGGTTGCCACGAGTTCGAAGGTCTTGCGCAATGCGTGATCCGAGCCGAGGCTGCGGACCAAGATCTCGGCGATCTGGCGTCGCGCAATGGTGCCATCGCTGGAATCGCCGGCCTGGCGTGTATCGCCCTGCAGGAGGACAAGCCGGTGTTCGTCCGGACCGTTGTAGTCGAACCAGCCCGGTCGCACGATCGTGTACGGCAGTCCGCTGGCGCGCACCAACCTCTCGGAGCGCCGCTTCCAATCGTGGGCCTCGGTGGCGCGGTTGTAGGCGCCGGTGCGGTTGGTGACTCCGATTGAGGTCATCAGCGCGATGCGCGCTATCCGCGAGCCCAGCGCACCCAGGACGTTGCGCACGCCGCCGTAATCGACACTCTCAGCGCCCACCTTTCCGGCTCCGTCCGAGCCGAGGGTGAACACGACCGCGTCGACACCGTCCACCGCACCGGGAAGCGTGTCTGGGCGGGTGACGTCACCGGGGACCACCTGCGTTTTTGGGGGAAGCCGACGGGCCTTGCCGGGGGTGCGCACCAGGGCACGTACGGCCTGGCCCTGACGGAGTGCTTCCTCGGCGACCAGGCACCCGATGCTACCGGTCGCACCAACGACCAGCACGGTCATGCGGGGAATGGTCATAACGTCTCCTTGCTTTCGGGCGACGCGGTGACCTCATCGACGACCCGCAGCGCGTTGAGCGTGCGGGGATATCCGATGAATGGCAGCAGCTGGGTCAAGACATCGATCAGCCGCACGCGATCGTTGCCGACGTTGAGATTCGCGGCGACATGGCCCTTGACCTGCGCTTCGCATCCACCTAGCGAGACAAGCATGCTGAAGGTAAGAAGCTCTCGTGTGGGCACGTCGATGCCAGTGCGCGTGTAGTGGTCGCCGAAGCAGTTGGCGGACAGGTACTGCTGGATATGCAGCGTATCTTTGGGCGACGAGGCGTAGAGTTTCTCAACGACATCGCTGCCGACGATCTGCTTCTCGACCGCAAGGCCCTTCTCCGCGCGGTTCTCCGGCGTGGTTGTGGACTGGCCCGGCAAGGGCAGCTCGACGCCTCTCTCGGTGAGCACGTCGTTAGTGGCGTGGATGAAGTCGAAGACCTTGGCCATCCCCACGTAGGGCACTGCCTGGTACACGATCTCCTTGACCTCGACCGGAGTGACCCCGACGGTCAACGCTGCCTCGAGCATGACGCGGTACTCGCGCAGGGCCTGGGAGGCAATCATCGACGCGAGCTGAACCATCCGCCGGGTCCGGGCGTCCAGATTGCCGTGACGGAGCACCTCGTCAAAGGCGAAGTTGTCGAAGGTCTCGATGAGCTCGGGGTCAGTCACCGCCAAGGTGGAAACGTGGCCGGGAAAAAGCTCGTCGTGGTTCTTACATGCTCGGTCATTGGGAGCCATCACCATTCTCCTTGTCGCCTACTTGCTAGGGAATCGTCACTAGCTCCCCCCTGATCAAATCCTGCGAGCGCCGCATCCTCGTCTACTTGGATCGGGCGGCGGAACGCCGTGATCTGCGCCGCGCGCATCATGCGCGGCGCGGTGACGACGACCTTTCGTTCGATGTCATTGCTAATCATCGTTGATCCCTCCTTGCCATCACGGCTTATTGGGCAACCCGGTATTATTCCTCGCTGACCTGTTCCATCCAGTCGGCCGACTTGCCGTCAAGCTGCTCCACAATGGCGATATGGGTCATCGCCGTGGTAGGCGCGGCGCCATGCCAGTGCTTCTCACCAGGAGAGAACCAGATCACATCTCCCGGCCGAATTTCCTCAATTGGGCCACCCCAGAGCTGCGCTCGGCCACAACCAGCCGTCACTATCAGAGTCTGTCCCAGCGGGTGCGTGTGCCATGCTGTTCGAGCGCCGGGCTCGAAGGTAACACTGGCACCGAGAACACGTGCTGGAGCTGGTGGACTGAAGAGCGGATCAACGCGCACCACACCGGTGAAATAATCCTCCGGTCCTTTGCCCGAAGGTTGTGAACCAATTCGTTTGATGTCCATATTCTAATTCCTTCTCTCATTCCATGGCAGGAGGAAATCACAGCTCCTGACGCACTGCGGGCATCCTCGATCGCATCGCCATATCGTCATTGAGTGGGCAGGCAAGGAAACCACGTTCAGACCAGGCCTCCCCGGCCTGTTACAAAAAACTTACGGCGGTATATCATGGAAGGGCCGTGCTCTCTATTATGATCGTTCGGTTTATTATACATGTTGTCCGTTTTCTGTGAGCACCGGGAGATATGCTCACACTGGGAAGTCCGTGGTTACGCTGGTCTCCTCCCATTTGTCCAATTCCGTGCGTTGCGCGTCGAGTTCGGTGCGCATCACTTGGATCGCATCTCGTCCCAGCAGCAGCCGGAAGGGCGCGTCTGGGGCTTCGACAGCCCTGATGACGACCTGGGCGCCGCGCGCCGGATCACCCTGTTGGTGGCCGTGACTGGTGTCGTTGTCCTTTCGGCGCTGACCGGCGGTGTCGCCGTAATCAGCGATGGCGGTGAGCGACTGCTGCAGCGAACGGCCGGCGAAATCAGTTCTGAACGCACCGGGCTCCACTACGATGACCTTGATGCCTAGGGGGCCGACCTCCTTGCGGAGCGCGTCCGACATCCCCTCCAGGGCAAATTTTGTGGCGGAGTAGTAACCGGAGCCCGGCGGTGCGAAGCGGCCGGCGATCGAGGAGACGTTGACGATCGTCCCACTGCGGCGTGCCCGCATGCCGGGCAGCACTGCCTTGATCAGCGCCACAGGTCCGAAGAAATTGGTGGCGAACAGCTCGTCTACGTCGTCTTCGTCCGCTTCCTCCACGGCGGCTCGATACCCATGGCCAGCGTTGTTGACGAGCACGTCCACCGTCCCGAAGCGGGCTTCGGCCTGCCGCACCGCCTCCGCGACCTGCGTCCGGTCGGTCACATCCAGCGCGAGAGCGAGCGCGGTGTTCGGATAGGGAGCCGCGATGTCCCGGACTGTTGAGGGATTCCGCGCGGTGACGACCGCGTTCCAGCCACGTTCCAGCACCGCCTGAGCGAGATGGCGACCGAGACCAGTCGAACACCCGGTAATCAGCCACGTGGGCATATTGCTAGTACTTTCTTTCATATTCTTCTCTCGCCTCGGAGTCGAAACGCGATGCGGCCTCGGCAGCACCATGGGCTTTAAGGGCAGTGGTTACTTCGCATGGTATTTTCTCGTCCGGAAGG
>Ga0074045_10006073_pt1 | contig 10429 bp, 8 predicted proteins | sample BogForMeECP23OM2_FD_94442 | JGI IMG/M metagenome (GOLD analysis project Ga0074045, IMG submission 94442) | Bog forest soil microbial communities from Calvert Island, British Columbia, Canada - Bog Forest MetaG ECP23OM2 | ecosystem: Environmental > Terrestrial > Soil > Wetlands ... | reverse complement strand
TGCGCGCGCAGCCATGCTTCCAGCTCGATCCGATCGGCGTTGTTCACTTCCACCCAGCATCTCTTTACCGCCATGCTGTTTAGACGAACAACCCATAAATTTATTTCAGAGACACGACACTAGAAGCGTCTTGGCTTCTATTCCTGTTCTCAATTGTCCTTGGATTTCTTGTCATTGGTGCGCTCAGTCGAGAGTTGAACGAAACTAGTGGAGCCGACGATTTAAATATATATAGTAGTAACGTCGTCGGAACCGCGTTTTTTCAGTTAGGAGTAATCGCAACAGCCATATTTTTATTCACACTGTTCGTCTTTCTAAACATGCATGGAAACCGCAACGACGTCCCGCCTATTCAAAATTCAACAGTTGAGATAGGTGGCCCGGTGTCTATAACTGGTCCGATAAGTGCCTCCGGGCCGGTCACCGCTACCGGACCGATTACGGCGACCGGGCCAATCACTCCTAAGAGCCTTCATATTCCGCTTTGCCATTGTAGCGCGCGTCCACCGCGCGTTCGGCATGTGTGCCGCTAATGTCAGTGTGGAAGGAGAGATCGATATTACGGAGCTAAGTTTGATCAGACGCGGTCTGATCCGGCGGAACGGCGTGGAGTTGTCTGTTCTAGCGACGAGGTATCACAAGCCGCCCGTTCCTGAGCTTGCCGGGGCGGCGCAACGCGTGGTATCGAATTGCCGCATGGGCGCGGGCGTCCGCGCCACCGGGAGGATCCACCTTGGACTTTGGCTTCAGTGAAGAGCAGGAGATGCTGCGGCAGAGCGCGCGTAACCTGCTTGAAAAGGAATGTCCGTCGACGGTGGTGCGCGCCCTGATGGAGGGCGAGCCCGGCTACGATCGGACGCTATGGAAGAAGATGGCCGAGCTCGGCTGGACCGGCCTGGTCATCCCCGAGGAGTACGGCGGCGCCGCCCTGAGTTACGTCGACCTGGTGCTGGTGCTCGAAGAGATGGGCCGGGTCGTACTGCCGTCGCCGTTCATCTGGACCGTGATGGTGGCCGAGGCGCTGAAGCGGGCGGGTGGCGCGGCGCAGAAACAGGCGCTCTTGCCCAAAATCGCGGCCGGCGACCTGATCGCGACGCTCGCCTGGCTCGAGCCGTCGGCGAGCTGGGACGCGTCATCGATCACGCTCCCGGCGCGTATCAGCAATGCCGACTACGTGCTCGACGGGACCAAGCTCTTCGTCAACGACGGACATATCGCCGATTGTCTCCTGGTGGCGGCACGCACCGGCGGCGCGGGCGAGGACGGGGTCACGCTGTTCGCGCTGGAGAGCAAGCGCGCCGGGATCAGCGTCGCGCCGCTGACGACCATGGATCAGACCCGCAAGCTCGCGGAGATCAAGTTCGCGGGCGTCAAGGCGACCGCGGGGGACGTCGTCGGCGAGGTCGGCAAGGGCTGGCGTACGCTCGCGGAGGTGCTCGATCGCGGCAAGGTGATGCTCGCGGCCGAGATGATGGGCGGAGCGCAGAAGGTGCTCGATACGACCGTCGACTACGCCAAGATGCGCGTGCAGTTCGGCCGTCCGATCGGGAGCTTCCAGGCCGTGCAGCACAAGTGCGCCAACATGATGATCGACGTCGAGGGCGCCAAGTCGGCGGTCTATTACGCGTCATGGGCGGTCAGCAATGACGTCGCCGAGGCCCCGGTCGCCGCGGCGGTCGCGAAGGCCGCGGCCTCCGACGCCTTCCGTCGTGTATCGGCCGAAGGGATTCAGCTCCATGGCGGGATCGGCTTTACCTGGGATCACGACCTGCATCTCTATTTCAAACGCGCCAAGTCCTCGGAATTCACCTTTGGCGACGCGACTTACAATCGGGAGCTGGTGGCGCAGGGCATCAATCTATAACGCTAGGCCCCGTTACGTAGTGAGGTTTCAACGGTATGGCAATTGATAAGAGCGTAATCGGCAAGAGCGGCAAGCCGTTCACGATGCCGATCGAATGGAGCAAGGTGCGCGAATTCGCGCGCGCGATCCGCGACCCGAATCCGGTGTGGTTCGATCCCGAGCTGGCCAGGAAGGAATGCAACGGCATTCCGGTGCCGCCGACCTTCCTGCAGGTCGCCGCCTTCTGGCAGGACGCCGACTCGATGCCGACGGTGCACTTCGATCTGCGCCGGATCCTGCACGGCGAGCAGGAGTTCGAGCTGTACAAGCCGATCCTCGTCGGTGACGTCCTGACGGGTACGGCGAAGGTCGTCGAAGTCTACGAACGCGAGGGCGGACGCGGCGGCAAAATGACCTTTATGGTCACCGAAATCGAATACAAGAATCAGAAGGGCGAAAAAGTTGCGATTGCGCGCTCGACGTTAATCGAAACCGGGCAAGCGGTCGGAGGCTGAGCTATGGCGTTCAAAGTCAAATACGAGTCGATCAAGGTTGGCGATGCACTCCCGACGATTACGGTCGATAACGTCGCGCGTCCGGATTTCGTCCGCTACGCGGGCGCGTCGGGCGACTTCGTGCCGTTACATTACGATCAGCCGTTCGTTGAAGCCGCCGGTATCCCCACCGTCTTCGCCCAGGGGATGTGGACCGCGGGATGCCTCGGCCGGTGTCTCACCGACTATGCGGGCGCCGGCAATGTCCGCCGCTACCGCGTACGCTTCTCACGGCAGGTTTGGCCCGGCGACACGCTCACCTGCCGGGGCAAGGTGACGAACAAGACCGAAAAGGACGGCGACAAGCTGATTGAGGGCGAGCTTGAAGTAATCAATCAGAAGGGCGAGGCGACGGTAAAGGGGAATTTCGCCGTGCTCGCGGGCTAGCGATTGCACGGCCCCGTTTAAGTCATCCTGCGCGTGCCACGCGCGAAGCATGCCCTTGAGCCCTGCGAAGGGGATCTCGATTCGTGCGCGGTATGCGAGTCAAGATTCCCTTCGCAGGGCTCAAGGGCACGCTCACGTCAACGATGAGAAGCCTCCCTGGCTCCGACGCGCGTCCCTAATCTCGCCTCTCGCCGGTAAAAGGAATAAGAAAAAAGTCCTGATGGACGAACCGCGCTACATCATCATTCATGGCCATTTCTATCAACCGCCGCGACAGAGTCCCTGGACCGGGCTGGTCGCTCCCGAACCGAGCGCGGCGCCGTTTCACGACTGGAACGAGCGCATCCTGAGCGAATGCTACAACGCCAATGCCCACGCCCACATCATGAAGGGCCCGGTGGCGTACATCCGCAATAATTATGAGGCCTTGAACTTCGACTTCGGACCGACGCTGCACGCGTGGCTCGAAACCCACGGCCGCACGGCCTATCGGGCGATCCGGCGCGCCAACGAAGCCAGCGTCAAGACGCGCGGCGGGCATGGCAACGCGATCGGCCAGTCGTACAACCACTCGATCCTGCCCCTGCTCGATGCACGTTCCCGCGAACTTCAGATCGAATGGGGCATCCAGGATTTCGTCTATCGGTATGGCCAGCGGCCCGCGGGTCTCTGGTTGCCCGAGTGCGCCGCCGACAACGAGACCTTGGCGGCGGTCGCCCGGGCGGGAATCAAGTTCGTGATTCTGGGTGCGGACCAAGGGCGCTTCAGCAGCTCGACCCGCGAGGCTGGCCCCTTCCTGTGGAGTCGCGAGGAATTACGCCTCGCGATCTTCCGGTTCGACCGCGAGCTGGCGGGCTGGATCGCCTTCAGCGACGTCCTGAATGACGGTTCGCGCTTTGCCGAAGCGCTGGTCGGCACGGCGCTCGCGCTGCCGCCGGGCGCGGCGCTGCTGATCGCCACCGACGGTGAAACCTTTGGTCATCACAAACGCGGCGGCGCCGCCGAATTGGCCCGGACGATCGATCTGCTCGGCGCGCGCGACGACGTGGTCGTAACCAACTGCGCCGCCTACCTCGCGAGCCATCCCGCGGCGGGCAGCTTCCACCTGGACACGCCCACCTCCTGGAGCTGCGCGCACGGGGTCGAGCGTTGGCGGTCGAACTGCGGCTGCCGGATGGATGGGAATACGACCCAGGAATGGCGCGGGCCGTTGCGCGCCGCGATGCAGTTCGTGCTCAATCATGCGACCGCGACCTACGACCGCTTCGCCCCGGAGCTGACCGCGGATTCGTGGCTTGCGCTCCGCGAGTCGGCCCGGCTCTTCGCGGATCCCAATCCCGCCGTGCTCGAGGAGTTCGGCAAGCGTTACCGGCTGCGCGACGCCGACGCGCGGGATCGCCTGCTGCGGCTCGCCGAGATGGTCCGCGCGGCCCACGCCGCGCTCACCAGTTGCGCATGGTTCTTCGACGACTTCGGCGGCCTGGAAGGCCGCGTGGCGTTGCGCTGGGCGGCGCGCGCGGTCGAGCTGACCGCCGAGCTCGCCCCCACTATCGAGCATGAGCTGTTGCAGCAGTTGCGGCAGATTCACTCGAATCGCCAGGAAATCGGCGACGCCGCAACCCTCTATTTAAGCCTCAAGACGCGCGAAGCGCGTGGGAGAGTATAAAATGGCTGCCGACGAAACCAGCACCAATATCGAGTCGATCCTGCGCGAGGGGCGCAAGTTTGCGCCGAGCCCGGCCTTTGTGCGGCAGGCCGCCGTCAAAGGGCAGGCCGAATATGAAGCGCTTTATCGCCGCGCCGAGCAGGATCCCGAGGGCTTCTGGGGCGACTGTGCGCGCGAGCTCGCCTGGTCCAAGCCCTTCGGCAAGGTGCTCGACTGGCAGTATCCGTTCGCTGAATGGTTTGTCGGCGGGGAAATCAACGCCGCCTGGAATTGTCTCGACCGCCATCTGACCGGCGCGCGGCGTAACAAGGTTGCCCTGATCTGGGAGGGCGAGCCGGGTGACTCGCGCGTACTGACCTACCAGATGCTCGCGATGGAAGTCGCACGGTGCGCCAATGCGCTCAAGGAGCTGGGTGTGCACAAGGGCGATCGCGTCGCGATCTATATGCCGCTGGTGCCCGAGGCGGCGATCGCGATGCTGGCGTGCGCGCGCATCGGCGCGATCCATTCGGTCATCTTTGGTGGCTTCTCCGCGGAAGCGCTGGTCGACAGGATCAACGACGCCGAAGCCAAGCTGGTTATCACCGCCGACGGTGGCTGGCGGCGCGGACAGCGCGTTGAGCTCAAGCGCCATGTTGACGAGGCGCTCAAGCGCACGCCGTCGGTCCGGAAATGCCTGATCCTGAACCGCACCGGCGAGAAGGTCGAGATGCGCCATGGGCGCGACGTCTGGTGGGATGAAATCGTCCCGCGGCAGAGCCCGGATTGTCCCGCCGAGCCGCTCGACGCCCAGCATCCCCTTTTCACCCTCTACACCTCCGGCACCACCGGCAAACCGAAGGGTGTCGTTCATGCGACCGGCGGCTATCTCACGCATACCCTGATGACGATGAAGTGGGTATTCGACCTCAAGGACGAGGATATTTTCTGGTGCACCGCCGATATCGGCTGGATCACGGGTCACAGCTACACCATCTACGGGCCGCTGGCGGCAGGCGCGACCGTCCTCATGTATGAGGGTGCGCCCAACTTTCCGCAGGAAGACCGCTTCTGGGCGATTATCGCGAAATACCGCGTCAATATCCTCTACACCGCGCCGACCGCGATCCGCACCTTTATCAAGTGGGGCGACTCGTGGGTGAAGAAGCATGACCTTTCAAGCCTGCGGCTGCTCGGGACGGTCGGCGAGCCGATCAATCCCGAGGCCTGGATCTGGTACCACAACGTTATCGGCGGTGGCCGCTGCCCGATCGTCGACACCTGGTGGCAGACCGAGACCGGGGGCATCATGATCGCGCCGATGCCCGGGGCGACCCCCACCAAGCCCGGCTCCGCGACCCGGCCGCTGCCCGGCGTCGCCGCCGAGGTTGTTACAAGGGATGGCAATCCGGTGGGCGCCAACCAGGGCGGCCTGCTGGTCATCAAGCGGCCGTGGCCCGGGATGCTCCGTACGATCTATCGCGACCCCGAACGCTACCGCCAGCAGTATTTCAGTCAGATCGACGGGGTCTATTTCACCGGCGACGGTTCGCGTTGCGATGAGGACGGCTACTTCTGGATCATGGGCCGGGTCGACGACGTGATTAACGTCTCGGGTCATCGGCTCGGCACGATGGAGATCGAGAGCGCGCTGGTCTCTCATCCCAACGTCGCCGAGGCGGCCGTCGTGGGCCGTCCCGACGAGATGAAAGGGCAGGCGGTGGTCGCTTTCGTGACCCTCGAAAGCGGCCGCAAGGGTGACCCCAGGCTGCGCGACGAATTGCGCCAGCATGTCGTCAAAGAGATCGGCGCGCTCGCGCGTCCCGACGACCTGCGCTTCACCGAAGCCCTGCCGAAGACCCGCAGCGGCAAAATCATGCGGCGGCTGTTGCGCCAGATCGCGTCGGGGGACCAGACGCTCGGCGATACCACGACGCTCGAGGATCTGTCGGTGCTCGCGAAGCTCCGGGAGGACGAAGACTAACCTGCCGCGTGCCGCGGTTCCCTGCGGACCGCATAATGGTGCTGCTGTTTCTGATCGAACGGCAGCACCCTCGAAAATTAGCTTGTCTGACCGGAGGTGGCAGATAAGACGTTGCGTCATGCCATCCACGACCAGGGTCGGCTCAATGCCGACATCTTAACCCCATCTGTCGGGTACATTGCTATTTAATCCAATCCTGTGCTCTCTGGAGGTTTACTTTCGGAGCACACTAGGCTAGGGTTCATATTGATAACCATTAGCAATCTACGGACACGATTGATCACGCGAAGTAATAAGGGCGATCACGCAAAGTAATAACGGCGAACTCTAGGGGGGGGCCTCACGTGCGTATGCCGATCCGATGCGGACTGCGGCGAATAAGTGGCGTAGCCACTATCACGATCCTGCTCCTGAGTCTGGTCGCGCCGGTTTTTGCGCAAAACGTCACGATTATTGACCCGTGGGCGGACTTCCTCGCGATGCCGGAGGGAACAACGGCGCTGCATGACCTGGCCGACTTTATCGACCCCGCCGACGGCCATGAAAAACTCGCAGTCGCGCTGGGGGTCAAGCAAGGGGCGCCGATCGAATTCTGGGATCCGGCGACACAGCTCCTGACGACGGCCTTTACCACGCCACTCCACACCTATCGCGTCCAGCCATATTGGCGGTCACTCACGGTCTTTAATGGCAACCTCTACGCGGGCTTGGGCACACCTGAATTGAGCCCGCCGACCGGGCCAACCGGCACCGGCCAAGTGTGGCAGTATGACGGAACCTCGTGGACGCTGGTACTGAACACCCCGCTGGCCAATACCTATACGCTGGGGGTCTATAACAATCAGCTCTATGCTGGCGTCGGAACCTTCGGCTGCGGCTGCGGGCAGCTCTATGTCTCGCCCAATGGCGTCAACTGGACGTTGCTCAAGCAGTTCAACGAAGACTATGTGCGCACCCTTGCAGTCTTTCAAAACGACCTTTATATCGGCCTGCGCGACCTCGCTGACCTGTGGAAATACGACGGTACGACTTTCACCGATATCGGCGCCCCGCCGGGCATGGGGGGCGAGGTGAAAACATTGGTGGTCTCCCCGGACGGGTCACTCCTTTATGTCGGTGGCGTGCCGGCTTACGTGTATACGTGGAACGGTTCCAGTTACACCTTGTCGCTTGATGCAACGGCGACCGACGCAGAGATCTACAAGGGTGCGACCTACGCTGGCGACGTCTTCTTCCCCACCCACGCTAGGGCCAACGGCCGCCAATCCGGTAATATCTATCGGCTCGACAACGGCAACTGGACGCTGGACTACTCGACGCCGCTCACCCAGGGTCAATTACAGGTTGTTCTGCCCTTTCAGGGCTACATCTATGCGGGCGGCGATGGCAATTCGCCGGAGCTGCTGCAGGCGCTGTATTTAGCGTCCACGCCGGGCCAGATCGTCGTGAACACGCTCGGAGACACAAGCCAGTCGGGTGATGGATTGTGCAGCCTGCGGGAGGCGATCACAAATGCCAATAGCGCTTCCGATACGACCGACGGCGACTGCGCCGCCGGCACCGGGAACGATACGGTTACCTTCAGTGTGGGCGGCACGATAACGCTGGGCAGTCCGCTTCCCGGGGTCGCCAACAGTCCAGACGGTTCGCTGACGATTAACGGCGGAACGCAGGGTATCACGCTGAGCGGTGGCGGCGCGTATCAAGTCCTCGCGGTAAATCCGAACGCCACTTTATCTATCAATGATGTGACCATTTATGACGGTCAGAGTCTTGCGGCGCCTGGTGGTGGCATTTTTGTCGGTAGCGGCGGCAGTTTGACCGTCACAGACAGCACCTTCGCCGCGAACAGCGCCACGACCAGCTCCGGCGGCGCCATCGATATCGAACCTGGCGCAAACTTGACCGTCACCAATAGCACTTTCGCCGCTAATACATCTTACGGGAGCCCTGGTGGCCAGCCCGGCTATGGCGGTGGCATCGCCAATTACGGCTCCGCACTCATCGTCAACAGCACCTTCTACAGTAATGCCAGTGACAATGGCGGCGCGATTTTTAGTCAGGGCAATACGATCGTTACCAACAGCGGCCTGGCGCTTGACGCCGGCGGAAACTGCTCCGGGTCCGTCGTGAATGGCGGCTACGATATTTCCGATGACGCAACCTGCAGCTTCGGCAGCAGCGTCGGCGCCAGTGGCCAGGCGATCGGCGATAACGTCGCTCCGCTGTTCGACCAGCAGGGCCTGCAGAGCAATGGCGGTCCCACCGAGACCGTCGCACTGCAAGCGACCAGTCCCGCTATCGATGCGATTCCTGCCGCGCAATGCCCGGCCACCGACCAGCGCGGTGTCGCCAGACCCGGCGATGGTGGAAATTCGTGCGATATCGGCGCCTTTGAATTAGCGAACGTAGGCCCAACACCGACGCCGACCGCTACGCCTACGACCACCGCGACTCCCACGCCAACGGCGACACCGACATCGACAGTCACGCCGACGCCGACTCCCACGCCGACGCGCAAGCCAACCGCCACGCCAACCCCGCGACCAACGCGGACCCCGACTCCCACAGCGACGCGAACGCCAACTCCAACGCCGACGCGCACGCCGACCGCCACGCCGACGCCCTGATTACCGGAACTAAGCGGAGCTCATGCGAGCCGCGAATCGATGCTTTTTGCAATGCGAGAGCCTCTCATTTTGCAACGCCAGGGTGCATTCGCCTCGCATAATATCGCGTATTTGCGCGAAACCTTCAGCTGTTCGTTCGCGGTACGAAAAGTGCTCAAATGGCCGATGATGGATATACTATTCGTCGGACTTACGCTCGGCTTCTTCGCGCTTGCGATCGCCTACGTTTGGGGGTGCGTCAAGCTATGAGCACCTTGGATTTGGTGATGGGTTCGTTGATGGCGATCGCGCTCACCGTCTATCTGGTCTACGCGATGCTGCGACCGGAAAAATTCTAAAGCAGCCCGGAGTTCCTTCATGCTAGGAAATGCCTTGATCCAGGTCGGGCTGTTCGCGCTCGTTGTTACCGCGGTCAGCGTGCCGCTCGGGCTTTACATGGCCCGGGTCTTCACCGATCAGCACACGTTTCTCGATCCGGTCCTGCGGCCGGTCGAGCGGCTGATCTATCGCGTTTGCGGAATCCATCCCGGCACCGAACAGAATTGGGTCGAGTATGCGATCGCGATGCTGCTGTTCAGCGCGGCTGGCATGCTGCTGCTCTACGCGATGGAGCGGTTGCAATACTTTCTGCCGCTGAATCCGCAGCAGTTCACCGCGGTCGAGCCTGGTCTCGCCTTCAACACGGCGGCGAGCTTCACCACCAACACCAACTGGCAGGCCTACGGCGGTGAATCGACCATGAGTTACTTCACCCAGATGGCCGGTCTCGCGTTTCACAATTTCGTCTCGGCGGCGGCCGGGATCGCGATTGCGATCGCGGTGATTCGCGGCTTTGTCCGCCGCAACGCGCAGACGATCGGCAATTTCTGGGTGGATATGACGCGTGCGACGCTCTGGGTCCTGCTGCCGATCAGCGTCGTCTTTGCGCTGGTCCTCGTCTGGCAAGGCGTACCCGACAATCTGAGCCCGTACACTCAAGCGAAAACCGTCGAGGGGAGCGCGCAGGTAATCGCGCAAGGCCCTGTAGCGTCGCAGGAGATTATCAAGGAGCTTGGGACCAACGGCGGCGGCTTCTTCAACGCCAACTCGGCCCATCCGTATGAGAATCCCACTCCGCTCACCAACCTGATCGAAATGCTCGCGATCTTCGCGATCGGCGCGGCGCTGACGCACACCTTTGGCCAGATGGCCGGAAATCGCCGCCAGGGCTGGGCGCTCTTCGCAACGATGGGCCTGCTGTTCCTGATGGGCGTGACTGTCGCGATCTGGGCCGAGCAGAAGGGCAATCCGCAAATTGCCGCACTGGGGGTCGACCAACATGTCAGCGCCCAGCAAAGCGGCGGCAACATGGAGGGCAAGGAGATCCGCTACGGGATCGTCAATTCG
>Ga0074045_10006072_pt1 | contig 10430 bp, 6 predicted proteins | sample BogForMeECP23OM2_FD_94442 | JGI IMG/M metagenome (GOLD analysis project Ga0074045, IMG submission 94442) | Bog forest soil microbial communities from Calvert Island, British Columbia, Canada - Bog Forest MetaG ECP23OM2 | ecosystem: Environmental > Terrestrial > Soil > Wetlands ... | reverse complement strand
GTGCATCTCGATGCGCGCTTTCGCGTGAGCGGAAGGGACGTGCAGATCTGGCGGCCGATGGATGGAGCGATGACGGACGACAAGCCCGGCAACACGGCCGGGTATACGTCCGTCGCCCGAATTGCAGACCGCAGCGGCAATCGCCAACCCGGCATTGAGCCTGCGGCGTATACCACGCAGGCGAGTTTCACCACGGTGCCGCTCGATCTCGCCGAACGCGAGTCTGTCTTTGTCATCTTCCGCAATGCCGCGCCTGCTGCCGCGCGCAGTGCCTCCGTGGTTGCAGAGACGAAGCTGGCGACCGTCGGCGGGCCGTGGACGCTCAGCTTCCCGGCGAAGTGGGGCGCGCCGGCCAGCGTGCAGATGCCGCAGCTCGCATCATGGACGGACAGCTCCGATCCCGGCGTCAAATATTTTTCCGGCACGGCAACCTATACCAAGACAGTGCAGGCGCCGGCTTCGTGGTTCAAGCCGGGGCAGCGGATCTGGATCGATCTGGGCAAGGTGCGCGACATCGCCGAGGCGAAGGTAAACGGCAAGTCTGTGGGGCTGACGTGGGCCCCTCCCTACCGACTCGATGTGAGCGCCACGCTGAAGCCGGGCGCGAACCGGCTGGAGATCGAGGTGACGAACGAGTGGACCAACCGGCTGATGGGCGACCGGCTGCTGCCGGTGGAGAAGCGGATACTGGCGCAGCCGGGCGTTCCGGGCTCTCCCGCTGCAGCTACCGGCTTCGGCTTCGGTCCGCAGACGCCGCCGGAGTCGGGATTGCTGGGCGACGTAACCTTCGTCGCAGCGCGAAACCCGTGATGCTGTGCCAGGCTGCGGAGAGTGTCCTGGGATGTCAACAACTGGTCTGTGGAAGGGGGACCGAGGCGAGGCTCTCCATCTCACCCGCCTGCCGCCCAGCACTTACACGGTGAATTCATAAACCCTCATCTCAGTCTCCGTAAACGCATAGACTTGCATCTCGATAGGCGAGATGGTCTGTCCTCCCGCTGGGTTATCGACTTGAATTGGCGTCTTTGCTTTTCAACAACGGCTGAATTCTAATTTCTGGTGGCAACACCGATGCAGTCCATCCCAATGACGCAGGCAAGACCACTGACGTTTGCCGTACGAGCGGCGCTGACGCTCATCGGGTTCAGCGCGGTCATCGGGCAGATCGTACTCATGCGGGAGCTCATCGTCGTCTTCAACGGCAACGAGATTTCGCTAGGAATTATGCTGGCCACGTGGCTATTCTGGACCGCTGCCGGCAGCAGCCTAAGCAGCTCCCTTGCGCTGGGCGAAGACAACGCTCGCCGCGCGGTCGCCGCGCTCGAATGCCTGCTCGCCGTCAGCCTGCCGCCGACGATATGGGCGTTGCGCGCTTCGAAGACCATCTTTCAGACAGTGCCGGGCGAGCTGGTTGGACCGCTGCCGATGCTGTTTGCATCCCTGGCCTGCCTGAGCCTGTTTTGCCTGGTCTCCGGTGCGCTTTTCGTGGTTGCGGCCCGGATGGCCGAAGCAGAGTGCGCCGTATCTGCGCGCGCCGCTACCAGCTCGGCTTACATGCTGGAGGCTGTTGGTTCCGGCCTGGGAGGGATCCTGGCCAGCATAGCGTTGCTGCGCTTTCTTGACTCCTTCCAGATCGCAACCATCGTGGTCATCCTGAACCTGTGCATGGCGACGGTGCTGTTGTGCAGAATGGGCCGCAGGCAAATTGCTTTCTTGTGCGTGGCAGCGGCGCTCTGCGCGGTCCCTCTTCTCAAGTTCGTTGCGCCGTCGTTGGACAGGGCCTCGCAGGCGCGCCTGTGGCGGGGATTCCGCCTGCTGGGATCGCGCAACTCAATCTACGGCAACCTGACGGTGACCGGGACGGGCAACCTCCGTAGCATCTATCAGAACGGCGTGCTCCTTGCCAACGCTCCGGACCAGAACGCCGCCGAAGAGGCGGTGGACTATACGTTGCTGGAGAGCCCGGCGCCGAGGCGCGTTCTGCTGATCGGCGGCGGAGTGAATGGCAGCATCGCCGAGGCGTTGAAGCATCCCACCGTTGAGCGCATCGACACCGTTGAGCTGGACCCCGCGCTCATCGACATGGCGCGCCAGTTCTTCCCGGCGCAGTTTGCTCCCCTGGTCTCGGACCCTCGGGTCCACATGCACTACGCGGATGGCCGGTACTATCTGAGGACGACTGGCGACCAGTTCGACGTAATTATTCTGAATGTTCCCGATCCGCAGACCGCGCAGATCAACCGTTTCTATACCGCCGAGTTTTTTCGTTCCGCCCGCGACCACCTGGCGCCGGGAGGACTGCTCGCCTTGCAACTGCGGTCGTCGGAGGAGACCATCAGCCCAGACCTGGCGGAGTTCCTGCGCTGCATTCGGCGCACGCTGCAGGAGGTCTTCCCAACCATCGTCGCCATCCCCGGCGATACGATCCACTTCTTCGCCGCGACTCGCCCCGATGTTCTGACGGCCGATCCCCAGACTTTGATCGCAAGGTTGAATGAGCGGAACCTGCAACCCCAGTACGTCCGGGAGTACTTTATCCCGTTCCGCATGATGCCCGATCGCATGGCGCAGGTCAGCGAACAACTGCGGCCGCTGAGCTCGACGCCGGTCAATCGCGATTTCGAGCCAATCGCCTACTATTTCGACGTTGTGTTGTGGAGCACGCAATTCAAGGAGGGCTATTCCCGCTGGTTCAGGAGCGCGGCGCATGTCGATTTTACGCGTGTCATCACCGCGGTCCTTGTTCCGTTGTTGCTTGTGGCAATCCTTCTGGCGTCTGTGAGCACTCGCGAGAAGCGTGCCCGGTTCGCTTCGGTATATTGCGCGGCTACAACCGGCTTCACACTGATCGCGCTGCAGATCGTTCTGCTGCTGGCGTTCCAGTCCATCTATGGTTACGTTTACTACCAGCTCGCGATTCTGATCGGCCTGTGCATGGCAGGCATTGCATTTGGGAGTTGGCTGAGTATCCGCCGCACACCTGTCAGTGATCGTCCGCCCTGCCGCGCCATGGCAATGACTCAGTTTATGCTCGCCCTCTCCGGGCCTGCGCTGATCTTTGTGGTCGCCATGCTGGCAAAGATTTCGGGGGTTGCAACAACATGGCTGGCGGCAGAGCTCGTCTTCCCTGCGTTGGCTGCTCTCACGGGGATTCTGGGGGGCTATCAATTCCCCATCGCGACCCAGATCTACCTTCATGGCAGGAACAGTCGATTGAGGCTGGGTACGCTCTATGCCATCGATCTGCTGGGCGGATGCCTGGGCGCACTCGTCGTGAGCAGTTACCTCATCCCCGTGTTTGGATTCTGGAAGACCGCATGGCTCTGCGCGGCGATCAATCTCGTGGCGGCCCTGCTTGCCGCGCGCGTCTCTCAGGAAGCGAAGAGGTCCGGTGTATAGGCTTACGGGTTGTGTTCGCCGAATACCACCGCGGTAAATTTAAAGATGTCAGTATCCGGGTCCTTCCAGCAGTCGGGGTGCATACCCGCCTTGTGGCAAGTCCCTTCCAGATACTGCTGCAGGTTCCATTTTTGTTCCCCCGGAACCTGGGGAAGAAAGAGGCCCTTGTTGTCGCCATTCTTCATCAGCAGGCCGTCCTGGCCAATCTTGATCTGATGCACGTCCATGACGCGCCGCAAGGGCGACAGCACGGAGATTTCGTATTCGAGCAGCGGCAACTCCGAAGCCGATACCGGCGGAAACCGGGGATCGCGCAGAGCGGCCAGCGTGGCCGTCTCCCGCACCGTCAGGTAGAGGGGCTTGGTGGCGGAGGTGTAACCGATGCACCCGCGAAGCTCTCCCGCTTCGTTCAGGGTCACGAATGCGCCGCGGTCCTGATTGAGCGCATCGCTCAGGCTTGCTTCCGGCTGATACTCCTTATGTTCCCCCACCGCCATCTCAACCGACTTGCGGGCCAGAGCGAGCAGTTCATTTTTGTCGCGGTCGCTGAGTGAGAAGGGCGTTTCCACCGCCTTTCCAGTTGGAGCCTTCATGAAGACGTCCGCGCTGTATCCGACCACGCGCGAGCGGTCGCCCGAGGTGTCGCCGGAGTTGGCGTACTTGAGCACCATTGCCTGATTGGCCCCCATGCGCTCGGCGGCAATCATGGCAGCCACGATGGGCGCGCCGCCGCAGGCCTCCCAAATCCCCGCCTGGAAGTTTTGCGACATGCTGAAGTAGTCCCACGCCGCAAGCGCATTCAGCGTCTTATGGTCGATCGTCTCGGCTTCGTCGTAGGTGTGATAGTGCGACAGATCGGAGCTGGCGAGGATCAGCGTGTTGCCGCCCCATTTTTTGTCCTGGATCATATTGGCCAGGGCCACGCCCAACGCGCGGCTGCTCTCGTAGCTCTGGTCGCCCATGACGATGGGCACGAGTTGGAAATCGCCCAGCACCCGTTGCAGCCATGGCAGCTCCACCTCGATGGAATGTTCCGCGCCGGCCGGCGTGATATCGTGCCCCATGCCGGAGATCTGCATGGTTGGGCTCATCTTGACCAACTGCCGGGCAAAGGCCTTGTCCACGGGCACCGTCCCCAGCGGAGTTGCGTAGGCGTCGCCGTCGTAGATGGAGGTGAAGTCGAAGTTCACATAGTGCGACGGAGCAATAATGACGACACGGAAAAAATTGCGCCCCTTCAGCTCCGCAAAGGTGGTTGCGGCCACCGGGCCGGTGTACTGATACCCGGCGTGCGGTGCAACCACGGCCAGGATGGGGTCATGGATCGGCGGCGGAGTGGCGTGCGCCAGCAGGTCGTCGATCATCGCCGTCAGCACCTTTGGGTCTGCCGGATAGAAGCCGCCCGCGACCCCGGTCGGCCGGACCTTCTGCGGACCGGCGGCACGGACGTGACGCCATGGCGCAATCGCCAGAGGAACCACGAGCGCCAGGAGTGCGATGAGTGAAGCTGTCAGCCAAACCATATTGCAACTCCTTTTGATCTGCATTTGCTCAACCTCCTCTGCGCCCTCAAGTGTGCTAGAGCGCCCTCATGTGTGCCAGACACCCGGGATCGGGTTCCGACAAAATGGGCAGCTATTGTTACGGATCAGCATCTGGCTGGCCGTGAACCCTACGCGCTCCACCAGCATTCGGTGGCACTTCGGGCAGTAGGTATTCTGCGCGGGATGTCCCGGAACATTGCCGATATACACATAGTGCAGCCCCTCGGCATCGGCAATCGCCTTGGCCCGCTCCAGGGTCGGCACCGGAGTGATGGGCAGGTTCTTCAACAGGTACTCCGGATGGAACTGGGTGAAGTGCAGCGGAACGTCCAGGCCCAGGTTTGTCTTGATCCAGCGCGCCAGCCCCTGGAATCCGGCGTCGTCGTCGTTCAGCGTCGGCACCACCAGGTAGACGATCTCCGTCCACTTGTCCATCTTGCGCAGCGTGACCAGCGAATCCAGCACCGGCTTCAACTGGCCGGTCACCACATCCCTGTAATACGACTCGGTGAACGCCTTCAGGTCGATCTTGACCGCGTCCATCTTTCCGTACGCCGCCTTCAGCGCCTCCTGCTGCATGTAGCCATTCGACACGACAATGCTGCGAATGCCCGCCTGGTGCCCGGCATCGGCGGCATCCATCAGAAACTCACTGAAGACCACCGGCTCGCTGTAGGTATAGGCAATGGTCGGACAGCCATACTGCTTCGCCAGTTCGACAACCCGCTGCGGTGGAATGTAATCGGCGGGAACCTGCTCCGGGCGCGACTGGGAGATGTCCCAGTTCTGGCAGAACTTGCAGTTGACGTTGCAGCCGGCCGTGGCCAGCGAGAAAGCGACCGTCCCCGGCAGATAGTGGAACAGGGGCTTCTTCTCGATGGGATCGACGTGCGCGGTGCAGACCCGCGAGTGCACCAGCGAGAAGTAGGTCCCTGCGCGGTTCTCGCGCACGCCGCAATAGCCGCGCTCGCGGTCCCCCACCGTGCACTCGCGCGGACACAGCTTGCACTTGATCTTCTTGTTTGGGAGTTTCTGGTAGAACTTGGCCTCGACGGTGAACTGCGAATCGTCCTGCTTCTGCGAACCGGCCAACGAAGGCATGGCGGCCAGGGGCGCGGAGAATTCGCCAACTCCCAGCGCCGCTCCCGACGCCAGCGCGCACATCATAAAGCAACGGCGGTCCACGTTGCCCCGCATCTCGTAGTCATGCACCATGTTGCCCCCAATCGCACGTCCGCCTACACCTCGATAACCGCGATTCTCCTGGGATCGTTCGTGCCCAGCCGATGCCCGGCATCGGCAGCGGTCGCGATATAGTGTGGCGCGCGGCCCTCGCCTTCCAGCGTCTTCAACCCTTTTTCGGCCCGCTTGCGCTCGATGATCTGCCAGCCGGTGTAGTCCAGCGCCACAGGGTCCCGTGAAACGATCAGCGCATTCTGCTTCCAACTGTACTCCGGCTTGTACGCCGGCCCGCCTTCGTACTGCGCCGTGGTCGCGTCGCAGATGGTCAATCGCATCCTGCTCCGAATCTCGGGCAGCATGTTCAGGTCCGCGATGTACGGATTGCAGCCGTTGGGGTGGTACTTGTTGGGGTTGTGAATGACACCGTACATGTTCTTCATCGCAATGGTTACGCCCGCGCCGTCGTGGTCTTTCAGCACCGGGACATTGATCAGGACACTGCATCGTTGGGTGAGGATTATGGACAACCGGCTGCCCACGCTGCCGTACGCGACCAGCTCCGGTTCGTAATCCACCCGATCGGTGCCGAAGCACTGAACGCCGTTTCCGCCCATCGCAATGCGGAATCCGGCGCGTTCCAGCTCGTCCGTGTCGCGGTCCCAGACCACGATGTCGCCGGCCTTGATTCCCGCCTGCTGCAGCCGCTCGCAGATGGCCTCGACCAGTTGTAGATTGCTGGAGAGTCCGCGTCCTCCCAGCGCATTCACCTTCACTCCCACCGTCTCGCCGGGGCGAACCAGCCTGCTCCAAGCCTCGATCGCATGGTCGCGGTCGAAGAGGGTCTGCATGGCGCGATCCAGCAGGCCCAGCATCCGGCGCGAATCCACTGTAGAACCCTTGCCGCGCAGCAAATCGTCGCGAGCAACGACAACCCTGGACTTCTCCGGCGCCGCTCCTTGTTGTGCCGCTGCGCGCAGTCCCATTGCGCCGCCTGCGCGCAGAACCGCGGCGCCAGTGAAACACTGCTTCAGGAAAACCCGGCGACTCGAACCACGCATCGCGCTCATAGGGCTACTCCGCTGAATGCACAACCATACGACCCCGGTTATGCAGCGCACCGCACCAATCCATGCTAATCGCAATCGAGTGCGGCTATGCAGTGACGAACAGCACATGGGTTGACCATCCCTGGTACCCCCCAGTTCCGAACTAGCGCGGGTGCGATTATCATGGCATTGAACCCTGGAAACCTGGGACGCGGAGACAGGATGTCCGTTTCAAGTCGAATTTCTGCCTCTGGCACAGGCGCATCGGAGCCAACACTTCCGGACACTTCCTATTCCGGCGACTCCATGCTTCCAGTGTCCTCAGCATCCCCGGCGGCGCCAAAGGTCCGCCGCTGGATCATAGCCATAGCGGTGATGTCCAGCGCAGTGTTGGAAGTGCTGGACACCTCGGTGGTCAACGTCAGCCTGCCCCATATCGCGGGATCTCTTTCGTCGAGCGTGGAAGAGGCGACCTGGGTGCTGACGTCCTATATCGTGGCCAACGCCATCATCCTGCCGGTCACCGGATGGCTGGCCAACTACATGGGGCGCAAGCGGCTGTTGATGACCGTGGTGACTGGGTTTACGGTGTCCAGTATCTTGTGCGGGCTGGCGCCGAACCTACCCATGCTGATCTTCTTTCGCGTGCTACAGGGGACCACGGGAGGCGGCTTGCAGCCGCTGTCGCAGGCGGTGCTGCTGGAAGAGTTCCCGGGGCGGGAGCGGGGCAAGGCGATGGCCTTCTGGGGCATGGGGATTGTGGCCGCGCCCATCCTGGGCCCCACCATCGGCGGCTGGATCACCGATTCGTACTCCTGGCGCTGGGTCTTCTACATCAATGTTCCGGTCGGCATTCTCAGCTTGATCCTGATCTACCTGTTCATTCACGATCCTCACTACATCCGGCGCGGGACGCTGCGCGCCGATCTGTGGGGACTGGGCATGCTGGCGCTGGGCATGGGCTCTTTACAGATCATGCTGGACAAGGGGCAGGAGAAAGACTGGTTCGGCTCCGAGATGATTAAAGTACTGGCCGTATTGGCTGCGGTCTTCCTCACTGCATTCGTGATTCGCGAGCTTACCGTCAAGGACCCCATCGTCCACTTCCATCTGCTGCGATTCCGGTCCTTTGCCACCGGCATTGGACTGGCGGGTGTACTCGGCTTTGTGCTCTATGGAGGCTTGATCCTGCTGCCGCTGTTCATGCAGACACTGCTGGGATGGACGGCGGCCACGGCGGGCCTCTGGACCAGTCCGCGGGGGATTGGGACGGCCCTCTGCATGCCGTTGGTCGGCTATCTGCTGGGCAGGGGCTGGGACGGGCGCCGGATGCTGGTATTCGGATTTGGCATTGCCGGCCTGTCGTTCTTCGGCTTCGCACACATGACGCTGCAATCCGGCACATGGGACATCTTCTGGATCCAGATCACGCAAGGGGCTGCGATGGGACTGCTGTTTGTGCCCCTGACCACCTTGACCATGGCCTCCATTCCGGCGCAGGAGACAGGCTATGCCACGAGCCTCTACAGCGTGACACGCAACATCGGATCCAGCATGGGGATCTCGTTTGTGACCACCTGGATCACGCGGCGCTCCCAGTTTCATCAATCCATTCTGTCGGCAAACATTACAGCCTCGCAGCCGGTCAGCCGCGAGGCCATCGCTGGTCTTGCCGGTAGAATCCACCAGAGCGGCGTGGACAGCGTAACGGCCAGGCACATGGGGGACGCTCTACTCTATCGAACACTCCAGCAGCAGGCCTCCTTGTTGAGCTATGTGGATGTGTTTCACATCATGGGATATTTATTTCTAATCGTGATTCCGTTGGTCTTCCTCATGCGGCGGCCTCACCGCCCCACCACCGCGCATTAATATGAGAGCTGTTCCCTTCCGGATCGCTCCAGTTGGAGACGCATGAGGAGCGCGTCGTCGTTGGGGCCGCGGTAGTAGCGCGGGCGGCGGGCGGCGAGGGTGAATCCGAGGCTGGCGTAGAGGGCGACGGCGACGGAGCTGGAGGCGCGGACCTCGAGGACAACTTCGGTTGCGCCCTGAGAACGAGACCAGTCGAGCACGGCGCGGCAGAGGGCGCGACCGATGCCGGCGCGGCGATAGCTGGCGGAGACGGCGACGCTCTCCAGTTCGGCGATGCGGTCCGATGCGTCGGGATGCAGCAGGCCGACGGCGAAGCCAGCGATCTGTTCGTTCATCTCCGCGACGAGAAGGCAGCGCTGGGTTTCGGTCTCCCACCCATTCCGCAACGAACGCGGAATGAATGGGGCACCCGACGGGATGGATGGGGCACCCGGATCGTTGCCTTCAATTGACGAACCCATCGGAGCGGCGAGAATTTCTGAATAGGCGGAGGGCGGCCAGTGGGGCGCGAGATGGGTGGCGCGCTCGAGGGTCAGGATTGCGTCGAGGTCTGAGGCGATGGCGCGGCGCAGATGGAATTGCGGAGTGCTCATCGGGACGGCGTTCCGGGGTGGGATGGGTGAAGCTGCTGCGCGGCGGCGGCGATGGGCTTGGCGAAGATTTCGGCGTCGGTGCGGCGCAGGTAGTTGGCGTCGATGGATGCGGGGTCGTCGAAGGCGCGCTGAAGGATGCGGGCGAGGGCGAGGGGCAGGGCGTCGGCGGCGGAGGGTTCGGCGACGATCTGCGGGACGAGCGCGGCGATGGATTGGGCGACGGTTGGCTCGCAGACGACAAAGAGCTGCTGCTGTTCCCTGCTGGCTTCGGCTAGGAGCTGGTCGCGGGTGAGGAGGGTCTCACGGAGGCAGAGGCCGGCGGCGTAGAGGCCGGAGTAGAATTCGCCGCGACCGGCGTCGAGGAGGGCGCGAATCACCCACTCACCCCACCCCACCAGCGAAGCTGGCGGGGACCCCGGATCGCGATGAGACGGCGATGAATGGGGCACCCGCGGCGATGAATGGGGCGCCCCCTGCTGGGCGAGGCTGGCGAGGACAGCGAGGCGCGAGATGGCGATGAGCGGGAGGTTGAGGGCGTGGCAGAGGCCCTTGGCGGCGCTGAGGCCGACGCGCACTCCGGTGAAGGAGCCGGGGCCGTGGACGACGGCGATGGCGTCGAGCTGGCTAAGGCTGAGGCCGCTGCTGGTCGCCAGGGCGTGGATGGCTGGAACGAGGCGCTCGGCGGCGGAGCGGCCGGGGAGGGTCGCAACGGCGAGCGGGTGGGTGGAGTTGGCGAGGGCCAGGCTGCCGGTGGCGCCGCAGGTGTCGATGAGCAGAATCTTCAATTCGGTGCG
>Ga0074045_10006069_pt1 | contig 10431 bp, 10 predicted proteins | sample BogForMeECP23OM2_FD_94442 | JGI IMG/M metagenome (GOLD analysis project Ga0074045, IMG submission 94442) | Bog forest soil microbial communities from Calvert Island, British Columbia, Canada - Bog Forest MetaG ECP23OM2 | ecosystem: Environmental > Terrestrial > Soil > Wetlands ... | reverse complement strand
TGGCGAATGGGTACCTGCCGCTGCCGGAAGTCGTGCCTCCGCAGCTGCCGTTGCCGGCTCTGACAGGCGCACTCGAACTGGCGCGGACGGGTGGTTGACGGAGCCGGTCCCGCGGGTTGCGGAGCAAACTCTCGAGACCGGCGACTAGTGGCGGACCCTCAGCAGCGAAATCTGGGCGTTGAGCGGGCGCTGATTTCTGCCCGGTTGGAGGCGCGTATAGGTTCCGTCGGGGTTCATTCGGCGTGCCTTGACGTTGTCCTGCAGGTAGACCGCCAGGATGCGGTCGCGGATCTGGCGCACCAGCGACGGCTTGGTGACCGGAAAGAGGGTCTCGACGCGGCGGTTGATGTTGCGCGGCATCAGGTCGGCCGAGCCCAGGTAGATCTCCTCCTGGCCGCCGTTCTTGAAGTAGAAAATGCGGCTGTGCTCGAGGAAGCGGCCGACGATGCTGGTGACGCGGATGTTCTCGCTGACGCCCGTTAAACCCGGCCGCAGGCAGCAGATGCCGCGCGCCAGCAGATCGATCTGCACGCCGGCGCAGGAGGCGGCGTAGAGCAGGCGGATGATGCGCGGATCGACCAGCGAATTGACCTTGATGATGATGCGCGCCTCGCGGCCGGCCTTGGCGTGTTCGATCTCCCGGGAGATCATCTGCTCGATGCGGCGGCGCAGGTTGACCGGCGCCACCAGCAGCTTCACGTAATCCACTTTGGCCGAGTATCCGGTCAGCTTGTTGAACAGATGCGAGGCCTCCTCGCCGATCTGCGGGTCGGCGGTGAAGAAGCCGATGTCGGTGTACAGGTGCGCCGTGACAGCGTTGTAGTTGCCGGTGGAGAGGTGGGTATAGCGGCGGATCACGCTGCCCTCGCGGCGGACCACCAGCGCGACCTTGGCGTGGACCTTCAGGCCCACCAGGCCGTAGACGACGTGTACGCCCTCGCGCTCCAGTTTGCGGGCCCACTCGATGTTGCTCTCCTCGTCGAAACGGGCCTTCAACTCGACCACGACTGCGACCTGCTTGCCCTCCTCGTTGGCCTCCAGCAGCGCCTCGACCACGGGCGAATTGCGGCCCGTGCGATACAGCGTCATCTTGATGGCCAGCACGTCGGGATCGTGGGCCGCGGCGCGCAGGAAGTCGACTACCGGCTGGAAGCTGTCGAAGGGGTGGTGGAGCAGAATGTCGCCGCGGCGGATGGCGGCGAACATGTCCTCGCCCTCCTGCTGCTGGCGCAGCGGAGCAGCCGTGAAGGACTGATCCTTCAGCTCGGGGCGATCGACGGAGGAAAGGGCCCGCAGGCGGCTGAGCGCGAGCGGGCCGGGCAGACGATAGATTTCGCTGTCGTCGATCTCGAAGTTCTCCTTCAGCACGTCCAGCAGGGAATCGGGCGTGCCCTCGTCGACATCCATGCGCACGACGGAGTTGAAGCGCCGCTGGCTGACGCCCTCCTCGATGGTCTCCAGTAGATCGTCGGCTTCAATCTCCTGAATGGCCATTTCGGCGTCGCGCGTGATGTGGAACAGGTGGCTCTCGAGCACCTCCATGCCGGGAAAGAGCTTCCCCAGGTTGGCGCGGATGAGCTACTCGACCCAGACGAACGTCACGTCCTTGCCGTTGCGGCGGCGCACGGGCTTCTGCAAGGGGACCAGCTGGGGCAGGGTCGGCGGCACCTTGATGCGCGCGAAGTGCTCCTCGCCCTCGTCGTCGCGGATCAGTACGGAGAGGTTGAGACTGAGATTGGAGATGTGCGGGAACGGACGGCTGGGGTCGACGGCCAGAGGCGTAAGGACGGGGAACAGCGTTTCCTCGAAGTAGCGATTCGCGGCGGCTTTCTGGTCCTCTGTCAACTGCTCGAAATCGCGGATGAAGATCCCGTGAGCCGCCAGTTCGGCGAGCAGGCCGCGCAGGCAGGCGTAGGCGTCGGCGAGCAACTGTTCGACGACCGTGCGGATGGCGTCGAGCTGCTGCGTGGGCGTCAGGCCGTCGGGGCCGCAGTCCTGCGATCCGGATTCGACCTGATTGAACAGGCCGGCGACGCGGACCATGAAAAACTCGTCGAGGTTCGATCCCAGAATCGAAAGAAACTTGACGCGTTCAAGGAGCGGATGGGAGGGATCCTGGGCCTCCTCGAGGACGCGGCGCTGGAACTCCAGCAGGCTCAGCTCACGGTTCACAAACAGCGCCGGATCATGGAAGGAAATGACCGCCGGCGGGGTGACTTTCTGCCTTGTCGCAGAGGGCATGTCGCAGCCACCAGATTAGCCGAAAGCGATCCTGCGCGTCAGGTCGATGGCGCGGGGCGCGGAGGCGCCGGCTCGCTGCGATTCCACAAACCAAGAGCCGCGACGGCGTCTTCGAAATTGTCGAGGGCGCCGGTGAAGAAATGGTCGCGGCCTCCGATCCAGACGAGTTGTTTGGGGCCCCACAGGCTATCGTAGAGCGCCTGGAACTGCTGGCGCGGGCCGAACTGGTCGTTGGTGCTCTGAATGAAGACGCGCGGGCGGCGAAGGCGGATGGCGTCCTGGAATTCTCCATAGATGGTGGGGAACCCGGCGGCGATGACGCGGCCTGGGCCGGCGTCTTCCAAAGAAGCGGCGAGGGAGACGGCGACGCGGGCGCCGAAGCTGAAGCCGGCCAGGGTGAAGGGCAGGGCAGGGTAGCGGCGGCGGAGCTCGGCGAAACATGCGCGCGCATCCTCCACCTCGCCCGGACCGCCGTCGTGAACGCCGTGGCTGAGGTTGACGCCGCGGAAGTTGAAGCGCAGCACGGCGCAGCCGGAGCGGCGCAGGGCGCGCGCCGTGCGGTGGACGACCTTGTTGTGCAGCGTGCCGCCGTGGAGCGGGTGGGGATGACAGACCAGCGCGGCTTCGCGAGGTGCGACCTCGTCGGGTTCCTCAAGCAGAGCTTCGAGACGGCCCGCCGGGCCGGCGACGAAGAACGATTCGATGCGGCGAGACACGGGGCGCCCGCGGGCCTCAGTTGGTGCGGTAGTTTGTGAACTGCATGTCGATGCCGAAGTCGTGGGCCCGCAGCATGGCGATGATCTCCTGGAGCGAGTCGCGATCGCGGCCGCTGACGCGCACGAAATCGCCCTGGATGGAGGACTGGACCTTCTTCTTGGCGTCCTTGATGAACTTGACGATTTCGCGGGCCTTTTCGATGGGGATGCCGACCTGAAGGGCGATCTCCTGGCGGACGGTGGAGCTGGCGGCGGGCTCGATGGGGCCCGGGTTGAGGGCCTTGAGTGGGACGTGGCGTTTGACCAGCTTGGCCTCGAGAATGGCGTAGACGGCCTTGACTTTAAAGTCGTTCTGCGAGCGCAGGACGATCTTCTTTTCCTTCTCGTCGAGCTCGATGGAGCTGTGCGAGTCCTTCAGGTCGAAGCGCTGCGTGATCTCCTTGGTTGCCTGCTGGATGGCGTTGGAGACCTCAGGCATCTCGACTTGGGAGACGACGTCAAAAGTGTTTTCGGGCATGGCTCAATCCAGACGCGGACCGCTCAATAGCCCAGCGCCATCATCACCTTCTCAGTAATCTCTTCGACCAGGGCGGGGAGGCTGCGGTCCATCGCCAGCGTGACGGCGGCGCGGACGGCCTCGGGGTCGGGCGAGGGATGAACGGACGCACGGGGCGTCTTGCCGGTCAATTCGGCGGTTTTAGGCTCGGGGAGCGAATCGGAGAAAAGGCCGCGGGCGAAGTGCGCCTTATCGACCAGCGGGCGGATGACCTCGAGCATGGCGGAGGCTTCGAAAGGTTTCTTGAGGACGGCGTCGCAACCGGCGCGGCGGGCCTCCTCCTCGTCCACCGGCTCGAGCAGGCCGGCGATGAGGATGACACCGGCATGCTTGTGGCGATCGCTGGTCTTGATGCGGCGGCACAGCTCGTAGCCCGAAACGTCGGGCAGGAAAACGTCGGCCAGGATGACGTCGGGATCCTGCTGGTCAATGCACGCCAGGGCATCGTGGCCCGCGGTGGCGGCGACAACGTCAAAGCCCTCTTCGCGCAAGATGCGTTCGCCCATCCGTTGAGCGTGGGGGCTGTCGTCGGCGAGGAGAATGAGGCTGTTCATCCGGAAATCCCTGTTACTGTTTGGGCGGATTCTGTTGCGGCTGGCCCTGAGGCTGGGGCCCGGGCTGCTGGGCCGCTGGCTGAGCCGGCGCCGTCGACTCGGAAGGCAGGATCGGCTTCTGTTTTTTCGGTTTGGACGGTTTTTGGATCTTGCGCCGAACGGGTTTGGGCCGCGTGGGCTTCTTGGAAGATTTGGCGCTCTTGGCGCCGGCCTGGGCGGGTGCCGCGGCGTTGGCCTGGGGGGGGGCCGCGGCGTTGGCCTGGGCCTTGGCCTTGGCCTCAGCGTCGGCCTTAGCGCTAGCGGCAATGGCCTCCGTGGCGCCTATCTGTTGGGGGCGCACGTTGGTGGTGGGAAGGTCCTTCGACTCCGGCGTGGCCTTGCTCTGGCGGGCGTCAGGCCGGGTTTCCAGCGCGCTGGATGAGCTGACATTGGCGCTGGCCTGGACATCGGTCACTCCGCCGGAAGCAGTCGTCGTCGCGCCGGGGATGGGCACCAGCGGTGGAATGGTCGGCCGGAAGGAGGCCAGGGAGGGCTCACCGGACTTGGCGGCCCGGCTGACATCGGGACGGGAGCTGATCAGGCCCCAATAGCGGTTGAAGAGACTAGGGTGGGTGACGTTTTCCTGCTCGTAGCGCATCCGCGCGATGGCCACGGGATCGGGCTCGGGGATCTCCGCTTCCATGGCCTTCAGATGTTTCTTGGCATCCTCGGCGTACATGCTGAGCGGGTATTCGCGGACCAGCTTCTGATAGGCCTCGATCGACTTCTGGCGGAAGCGGGGGCCGAGCTTGGCGTAGTCGTCGCCCAGGGACCACAGTGCCAGATCGGACCCGGAGTAAAGCGGATACTGATCGGTTATGGCCTGCAGCCGATTGGCGGAGGCGGAATAGTTGGCTTTGCTGCGGTAGAAAGCGCCGACGCGGAATTCGCTCTCGCCGATGACCTCCTGGACCTGGCGGACGCGCTCGGCGGCCTGCGGAGCGAAGCGGCTGTTGGGGAATTTCGAGAGGACATTCTTGCATTCCTCATCGGCCTTGAGCAGGTGAGTGTTGTCGCGGTCGGGCTTGTCCAACTGCTTGAAATGGATGTCGCAGATCTTCATCTGCGCCTCGGCCGACTCCTCCATTGAGGGATAGAACAAGATGAAGTCGTGGTATTCCGCCTCGGCCTGGGCAAAGGCGTGAGTGCCGCCCTCGCGCATCCAGCTATCGGCGATGGCGAGCTTGGCCTTGGCCAGGTACTCGCTGGTGTCGTAGGTGTTCATCAAGGTATTGAGGGTCAGCCGGGCGATCTCATAGCGCCCGTGCTCGATGTCCTTGACGGCCTTGTCGAAAAGCACCTTGTCCGGTTGCTGGGTGTCCTTGGTGATCGGGTTTTCGTACTTCTTATGACGGCAGCCGCCGCTCACAACCAGAGCCAGCAGCGACACCGCCGCCAGGATTGGTTTTGCCTTATTCCAACGCGCCAAAATGCTCATCCGGAAGAGTGCCCTCTTTCGTCTTTATAAAACAGGTCCTCACGCCCAGCCAGCAAGACCTTACCTGGAGCTTCGAACCGCCAACCCACTGAACCGTTCCGCGCCTGCGCAGGCCGGCCCATGCGACGAGACGGACAACTAGACCAATCGGTTCCCGGCACAACGCGCCGCCTCGGCCAGGCGCCTCACCGCGAGGGCCGGGTCGGGCTCGCCGAAGACGCTGGAGCCTACCACGAACCAGTCCACACCAGCTTCCGCCGCTACTCCTACATTATCTAACGTAATGCCACCGTCGATCTCGATGGCGAAGCCAAGTTGCTGCCGGGCGCGCAATTCCCGCAGCCGGCGGACCTTCTCGAGGACATATGGGACAAAATGCTGGCCGCCGAAGCCCGGGTTGACGCTCATCAACAACACGTAGTCGCAGAAAGCCACGACGTGCTCGAGCATGGAAAGCGGCGTTGCTGGGTTCAGTACCACGCCGGCCCTGGCGCCCTCGGCCTGGATCATCTTGAGCGTGCGATCGAGGTGCGGGCAGGCCTCCTGCTGGACGGAGACGCAGTCGGCGCCGGCCTCAATGAATACCGGGGCGAAACGGTCGGCGTCGGTGATCATCAGGTGGACGTCCAACCTCAGCCGGGTGAACTTGCGCAGGGAAGCGACGACCGGCACGCCGATACTCAGATTGGGCACGAAATGCCCGTCCATGATGTCGCAATGGAGGGTCGTGACCCCGGCCGACTCGACAGCGCGGACCTGTTCACCGAGTCGCGTGAAGTCCGCCGCCAGAATCGAAGGGAAAATCTCGGCCATCGGGGAAAGCCTCTTCAGGTTAACACCGCCGCGTAGAAGCCGTCTCCGGGGTGGCGGCCCGGGACGCGAAGCCGCTCGGCGCGGACGCGGTCGGGGGCCACGGCGCGGACCACGTCCTCATTCTCTTCCCGCTCCAGGGAGCAGGTGGAATAGACCAGCCGCCCGCCCGGCTTCAGGCAGTTCAAAGCGTGACCGAGAATGCGGCGCTGGCGCGCGGCATGGGCGGCGATGTCGGCTTCCTTCAGGCGCCAGCGGATCTCGGGGTTGCGGGCCAGGGTGCCCGTCCCGGAGCAGGGCGCGTCGACCAGGATGCGATCGAAGACCGCCGGGAAAGGCAGGGGTTGAGTGGCGTCGAGACGCACCAGATGCGCGCCGGCGGCGTGGAACTCGCGCAGCCGGGCGGCGCTGGAGTCGCAGGCGACGGCCATCACGCCGGGCGTCTCGAGAGCCTGGGCGGTCTTGTTGCCGGGCGCGGCGCAGAGGTCGAGGAAAAGCTGGCTGGGCTCGAGTTCCAACAGCGGCGCGACGGTCTGCGAACCGATGTCCTGGCGGCGCGCGCCAGCGGGCAGTGGCCCATGCAGACGCCAGCAGCCGGCCAGACCGGCCGGCTCACAGCCGGGCGGAGGCTCGGGGACGGCCAGGCGGATGTAAGTTTCTGGCGGGCGCAGGCCGGCTTCTCCCAGACGGCGCGCCGGTTCGAGGCCGAAGCGGCTGACCCAGCGCCGCCACAGCCAGGCCGGGAGCGAGTATTCCAACGCCTCATCGCCCCATCTTGAGGGCAGCGGCGGCAGGCGCCGCAGGACGGCGTTGACGAGCGCGGCCGCCGGGAGCTTGCGGGCGCGTTTGACGAGATCGACGCTCTCGCTCACGGCGGCATGATCGGGCACGCGGTCGAGAAAGCGCATCTGGTAGACGCCCATCTCAATCGCGATCAGGACGCGCGGATCCATCTGGTCGGGGCGGCGGCTGGCAACGCGCGTGATGAGCGCGTGCAGTTGAGCGCGGCGGCGCAACACACCGTAGACGATTTCGGTGGCCAGGCCGGCTTCGCGCGAATCGAGGCCGGCCAATGCGCGGTCGAGCGTTTCACCGGATTGGGCGCCGCCGGCGACTGCCAGCAGGACGTCGAAGGCGATCTGGCGGGCTTTAGCCTGCATTTCTCACCATCACCCGGCTGCGGCTTGCGGGAGGCCAGCGTCTACTTCGTTGCGCTAGGTCGCCGTATTCGACGTACAGTTGAAGTACGCCTCCGTGCGGCTCCCGTCGCACGCCTCGTAGCCGCAGACCTCGCGCTGCGCCTCGCTGCGGGCGTGGTGAGAAATGCAGGCTGGGCACCCCCCTATAATAAGTACTTGGAGCTCCAGAAAGTCATTCTGCACCGGGTGGGCGAGGCCGTCGCGCGTTACAAGATGATCCGCGCGGGCGACCGCGTGGCGGTCGGTTTCTCGGGCGGGAAGGATTCGTTCACGCTGCTGGCGGCGCTGCTGGCGCTCCGCGAGCGGGCGCCGATCGATTTCACGGTGCGCGCATTCACGATCGACCAGGGGAAGTTTTTGAGTCCCATCGAGCCCTGGGGGGAGCTTCTGCGGGCGCGGGGAGTGGATTGGACCTACCGCATGGACCAGCCGTCGCTTCGGCTGCTGAGCGAGCAGCCGGAGCATGGCTGCGACCGATGCAGCCGCTTCCGGCGGCGGGCGGTCTACGAGCTATGCCGGGAGCTCGGGGCCAACGTCATTGCGCTGGGGCACACGGCCGACGACTTCTGTGAAGCGTTCCTGCGCAACGCCATGTTCACCGGCCAGGTGGCGGCGCTGCCGCCGGTCACGTGGTCGCGGAAGAGAGAGTTCCGGCTGATCCGCCCATTGGTCTTCGTCACGGAGGATCTTACCAGGGAGTACGCCGATTCCTGCGGCGCGCCAATCGTTCCATGTGGCTGTTCGCACAAGACGGGGACGGTGCGGCGGTCGATCCGCGGCCTTTTCGCCGAATTGGAGAAAGACCATCCACACCTGAAGCAGACGCTGCTGACGGCGATGAGCAACCTCGCGCCGTCGCGGCTGCTGGATCTGCGCTACCTGTCCCTCGAACCGGGCGGCGCAGCAGAATCGCCGCAGACTCCCTTCCCGCTTCTGGACGAAGGCGCATTGACTGAACCGTAGCGGCTGGGAAGCGTTCTGATCCATCCTCAAGCCGGGCGTCGCGCCTGGGAGGAAACGGGACGCATGCGCTCCCGGGCGGTCGCGGCTCGGAAACGGCGGCTCTGCAAGGGCCTTGGCGGCGCCGCACTGCTTATTGCGTCAGCGCGGTCTCGTCAACAGCATCCACCTTCCGCGCACAGTTATCCTGGTGGAAGAACATGCGCCTGGGAATTGATTTCGGCACTTCGCGTATCGTCGTGGCGGTGGCCGACCGGGGGAACTACCCGGTGGTTTCTTTCGAAGCCGCGGAGGACCAGGCAGTCGAGTGGATTCCCCCGGTCATCGGTGTGCACGGGGACGAGATGGCGTACGGCTGGGAGGCGTGGCGGCAGTACGGCAAGCCAGGTTGGAGCCATCTGCGATCGATCAAGAGCGTGCTGGCGAGGGCCGGTCCGCATTCGCTGGTGCAGTTCGGTTCCACGGCGCTGACGGTGCAGGAGCTGTTGACCGGGCTGGCGCAACACGTGCGCGTGGAGCTGTGCCGGCATTCCAATATCCGGCCGGCGGCGGACGAGCCGCTGGAGGCGGTGCTGGGCGTACCCGCGCTGGCGAATTCCAATCAACGCTACCTGACCGTGGAGGCGTTCACGCGGGCCGGCTTCCACGTGCGGGCCCTGGTGAACGAGCCGTCGGCGGCGGCGGTGGAATTCGGCCACCGGAAAGCGGGCGTGCCGGAGCCGGAGTCGGTTCTGGTGTACGATTTCGGCGGCGGCACGTTCGACGTCTCACTGGTGCGGCGCGATGAGAACGCGTTTCAGGTGCTGGCCAGCGAGAGCCTGCCGTCGCTGGGCGGCGACGATTTCGACGATGTGCTGGCCGAACTCGCATTGCGCCAGGCAGGACGGCTGGAGGAACGGCACGGCCTCAGCCAGGCGCAGGAGTTTCTGCTGATCGAGGAATGCCGTCAGAAGAAAGAAGCGATCCATCCCAACTCGCGCAAGATTACGCTCGAATTGGATGCGATCGAAGCGGGATGGGGCGAGGCCGCGGTGCCGGTGGCGGAATATTACGAGGCTTGCCTGCCGATGGTCGAGGAGACGCTGGCGCTGACCGAGCAGGTATTGGAGAAATGCGGCAGCCAGGCGAAGCCGCCGGTGCTGTACCTGACAGGCGGCGCCAGCGAGTTGCCGCTGGTGGGCCGGATGGTGCGGGAGCGGTTCGGGCGGCGGGTGCACCGCAGCGCGTATATGCGCTCGGCCACGGCGATCGGGCTGGCGATTCACGCCGAAGGCGCGTTGCCGGCGCCGCTGCAGGAGCGCTTTACGCGCCACTTCGGCCTGTGGAGAGAGGCCGAGGGCGGGGACCGGATCGTGTTCGATCCGCTGATCCTCCGGGGCGCGGCGCTGCCTCAGCCGGGCGCGCCGCCGATTCGCTTCGGGTGTGGATACTCGCCGGCGCACAACATCGGACATTACCGCTTCCTGGAATGCACGGCTCTGGACCAGGCCGGCGCGCCGACGGGCGATCTGACGCCCTGGGACGAGATCCGCTTTCCGTTCGATCCGCGCCTGGCCGGTCTGGCCGACCTGTCGGGCATCCCCGTGGAGCGCCACGAGATCAACGCCGGGCAGCGCATCGAGGAAGAATACGAAGTCAGCAGCTCGGGAACCGTCACGGTGCGGCTGCGAAACGTCACGGCGGCGTATCAGCGCGAATATCTCCTGGGCCGCTGGGCAGCCAAGAAAGCCCCGGCGGCCACGGCGCGGCGCCGGCATCGGGTGCGGCCGGGCAGCTGAGAGGAGGGTTGTGGGGATCCATCGACTGCTGGAGCCGTTGTGCGGCCTGCAGCGCTTCGACCTGGCGCAGAGCTGGCGCGTGGGCATGCCGCATTATCCGACCCATCCGCCCTACACGCACAGCCTCACCAAGCTGCATG
>Ga0074045_10006068_pt1 | contig 10433 bp, 7 predicted proteins | sample BogForMeECP23OM2_FD_94442 | JGI IMG/M metagenome (GOLD analysis project Ga0074045, IMG submission 94442) | Bog forest soil microbial communities from Calvert Island, British Columbia, Canada - Bog Forest MetaG ECP23OM2 | ecosystem: Environmental > Terrestrial > Soil > Wetlands ... | reverse complement strand
GCGTTTTGGCGGGAGCGGACGCCATCGCCGATTTGCTAGCTATCGAAGCACGCCGCCGCGATGTGCTGCTGGTGATGTCCAATGGCAGCTTTGATGGTTTGTGCGAGAAGCTACTGAAGAAATTGGCGGCAAGACAAATTCCAACAGGGACTCAAGTAAGCACATGATAAGCGTGCGAAGGTTGCCGTATGTAGCCGCGGCGGGGGTTTTGTGCCTGCTGCTGGTTTCTCCTCCGCAATCCCGCGCGGAGATCCGCTACACCGTTTCCCTCGCTCACCCGGAGCAGCATCTCTTCCACGTTTCGGTCGAGATTCCGGAGGTGAAGGACGATGTGAAGCTGCAAATGCCCGCCTGGAATGCGCTTTACCAGATTCGCGATTTCAGCAGCCACGTGCAGCGAGTCCAAGCCTTTGTGGGCGGCCAACCTGTGCCCATCGAGAAGTTGGACAAGCTGACGTGGGACGTCAGAGGCAGCGGCACGGTTACCGTGCGCTATGACACGTTTTGGGACGATCCCGGGCCGTTCAACTCGCAACTGAACGAGGAGCACGCGTTCATTAATCCGGCGATGATCCTGCTGTACGTGCCGGAGCGGCGCGGGGAAAAGAGCGTCATCACGCTCACCGACGTGCCGGGGCAGTGGCGCGTGGCCTCGGAAACATTGAGTGGCGGCGTGTTCGAGAGCCACACTTTCCGGCTCGAGGCGGCAAGCTACGACGCGCTGGCTGATGCGCCGATTGAGGCGTCGAAGTTCGAGGAGTTCACGCTGCCCGACGTGACTCCTGCGGTTCGCGTGGTGATTCATGGGGATGGCTGGAAGCGGCCTGATATTGAGAAGTCCCTGCGCAAAATCGTGACCTACGAAGTCAAGATGATGGACGGCGCTCCCTACGAGCACTACACTTTTATTTTTCACATCGGCAAAGCCGCCAACGGGGCGGGCGGGGGCATGGAACACGCCAACTGCACGGCGATCTACGTATCGTCCGCGTCGTACTTGCAAAACGTCGCCGCGCACGAATTTTTCCACGCATGGAACGTCAAACGCATTCGCCCCGCCTCGCTGGAGCCCGTTGACTACACGCGCGAAATGTACACACGGGCGCTGTGGTTCGCTGAGGGCGTCACCGACACCTATGCTTCGTACACGCTGGTGCGCACGGGGCTTTGGAGCAAGCAGGAGTTTTACCAGGACCTGGGCGGGCAGATCAGCGAAATCGAAAGCCGCCCCGCCGAGCTGTGGCAAAGCGCGGAGCAATCCAGCCTGGACGCGTGGCTGGAGAAGTACGCGCTGTACAACCAGCCGCAGCGCAGCGTTTCGTATTACACCAAGGGGCAAGTGCTGGGCGTTTTGCTGGACATCGTGATTCGCGACCGCACGGACAACCAGAAAAGCCTCGACGACGTGCTCCGGACGATGAACCGGGATTTCGCCAAGGGAGGGAAGTTCTACCGCGACAGCCTGGACATACGGCTGAGCGCGGAAAAAGTGGCCGGAGTTCCGATGGAGGATTTCTTCGCCAAATACGTGAGCGGGAGCGAGCCGCTGCCCTACATGGAAGTGCTGGGGCGGGCCGGCCTGGAATTGCAGCAGCGGGAAATCATTCACGCGGTGATGGGATTCACCGCGGAACACGATGCTGAGGGTCCCTGGACCGTCCGGGCTGTGGATGCGGATGGCCCCGCGGCAAAAGGCGGGCTGCTTGTGGGCGACGAGATTGTGCGCTGGGACAATGGCGAGCCTCCGCGCCGGCCGGAGCGCTGGCTAAGTCAGCAAAAGCCGGGCGATATTCTGCACCTGCGGGTGCGTCGCGATGAAAAGGAACAGAGCATCGAGATTCGGCTGGGCGAGCGGCGCGAAACGTTTTACCAGGTTGCGGAAAGCGCGAATGCCGGCGAGCGCGCACGGCGCATTCGCGAAGGCCTGCTGCGCGGCAGCACCGATGCGGTTACTGCAAGGAACCGCTGAGCATGGAATCCGCAGTCGAAGAAGGATTTCATCGCACAAAAAACGTGCGATGGAAGACCGTTTCTCCGCTCCGGGACGGCGAAAGCGCCGTCCCTCCGGTCGAAATGACAGATTTCGGGTGCTGAGTGTTCTAACAAAAATCAACTTCGGATTTAAGGCTGAATGAGCGCTTGACCCGGGACCGAGGATTGGAGAGAGTTTTTCCTTAAGCATGCTGCGTGGGGCTTTCATCTGCATTTTTGTGACGCTGTACATCCTGGTGGCGGGGCCGCCGCTGCTGATCTACACCTTTATTACGCGTCATGTTGCCCCGCTGTACTGGGCGGGTGTGGGCGGGGTGGTGTTCCTGATGCGTTGCGTGGGCGTGCGGGTTCACGTCAAGGGCCGGGAGCGTATTCCCCCCGGCACATGCATTTTCGCCGCGAATCATACGAGTTCCGCGGACGCGCCCGCGGTGGTGTGGTCCATTCCACGGCGCATCGCCGTCCTGCTGAAGCGCTCGCTGTTCGATTATCCGATTGCGGGCCAGGCGTTTTATCTGGCGCATTTCATCCCGGTGGACCGCTTCGACCGCGATTCCGCCATTGCGAGCATGGAAAAAGCCACGGAGGCGATTCGCGCGGGCCAGTCGTTTCTGATCTATCCCGAAGGCACGCGGAGTAGTGACGGGCGCTTGCAGGAATTCAAGAAGGGAACGGCGGTGATGGCCATCAAGGCGGGTGTGCCGATCGTGCCCATCGCGTGCTCCGGCGCGCATCGCGTGATGGAGAAACGCAAGCTGTACATCCGGCCCGGCGAAATCGTGGTGGAGTTTCTGGAGCCGATTGACGCGGCGCAGTACACGTTTGAGGAGCGCGACGTGCTGACGCGGCGACTGCACGACGAGCTTGCCGCGGCGCTGCCGCCGGATCAGAAGCCATTGGGGTTTCCGGGGGAGGAGTAGAAGGAGGGAATCGGGCCGCTGCGGTCGGAATGACAATTCTCGGAGTTGGTGACGGGTTCGGCTGATGGCATCGTGGATGCAAAAGCGGCGCCAAGGCGCCGCACTCCAAAATGGGTGCGTCACTTCCTGGCGCGTGCTTCCAACTCCGCTTCCAATTGCTGGACGCGGCGCTGCAGTTCGGGAAGACGATTCAGCGCCGCCATCATCTTCAGCCACTGGCGGTTCTCCACCGCGGGGTAGCCGGAATAGAGGGAGCGCGACGGCACATCGTTGGGCACGCCGCTCTGGGCGGTAATGACCGCGCCGTCGCCGACGGTTAGATGGCCGGCTGTGCCTACTTGCCCCGCCAGAATGCAGTTGTCGCCAATGTGCGTGGAGCCAGCCAGGCCGACCTGTCCGCACAACATGGTGTTCACGCCCACCCGCGAAGCGTGGCCTACGAGGACCAAGTCGTCAATTTTAGTGCCGCGGCCGATGCGCGTTTCGCCCACGGTGGCGCGGTCAATGCAGGCGTTGGCTTGCACTTCCACGTCGTCCTCCAGAATGGCGGGACCGGACTGGGCCATCTTGTGCCAGGTGCCGTCGGCGCGCTTGGCAAAGCCCAAGCCGTCGCCGCCGATGATCACGCCATTCTGCAAAATCACGCGATCGCCGATGCGGCAGTGTTCGCGCACCACAGCGTGGGCGTGGGCGAAGAAATGGCCGCCGATTTTGGCCCCAAGGTAAATGGTTACAAAACTGTGCAGCACGGCGTTGGGGCCGATCTCCACGTCTTCGTCCACGAAACAATAGGGGCCGATATGCGCGCCGGGAGCGATTCGGGCTGAGGCGGCGATGACCGTGGTGGGGTGTACGCCGGGTGGATACGCTGGCGGTTGATAAAATAGCTCAATGGCCTGCGCGAACGCGAGATAGGGGTTGGCCGTGCGGATAGCCGCAAGCGGCGCGAGACCTGCCGCACGTTCTAGCTTTACGCCGTCTTCGAGGAACACGGCGGAGGCCTGAGTCGTCTTGAGTTGCGGCGAATAGCGGCGGTTGGCGAGAAACGTCGCTTCTCCGGGTCGAGCATGATCGATTCCCGCCACGCCGGTAATCTCGATGGACGGGTTGCCTTCCAACCGGCAGCCGAGTTTTTGTGCAAGTTCCTGGAGTTTCATGAGGGCATCGCCTCCGCAAAGAGTGAGTCTCGCACAGCGCGAAGAGGGAAGTACAGGAGGAGGATTTGTGCTGGAATCTGAAGTCCAGGAGGGATTCCTCCACTCCGCGACCCGACGCGCCAAATACGGCGCGAAAGAGAAGATCGGGTCGCTCCGGTCGGAATGACAATTGTCTGGCGGCGGAGGAAGGGGAGAGCTGGTAGAATTTCAGCGCCGTCTGGGTCCCGGTAATCCGTGCTTGGAATTTTTGGAGGATTTATGCTTCGAGTGCGCCGCCTGATTCCTGTGGCTATGCTTGCCGCTGTGTTTTTCTTTGCCGCCTATGCGATCGCTGCCGGACCTGCTGCGCTCCGCTACCAACTGCGATTCGAGCGCCCCAACACGCATCTGATGGACGTCACTGTGCACGCCGACGCGCTGAGCGGCGCCAGCGCCGAGTTCGCCATGCCCGACTGGGCGCCCGGCGCTTACGGCATTGAAAACTATGCCGCCAACGTGCAACGTTTTCGCGTCCACAGCGCCGACGGCCGGGAGCTTGCCTGGAGGAAGACGGACAACCAGACCTGGCGCATTGACCTCGGCGGCGCCACGGGTGTCACGATTGATTACCAGGTCTACGCCAACACGCTGCAAAACAATGTAGGCCAGTATGACGACCGCCACGCGTTCATCGCCGGCCCCGCCACGTGGATGTATCTCGCCGGCGGCAAAGAACGGCCGATTGAGCTTTCGATTGACGTGCCATCCGGGTGGAAAGTGGCCACTGGAATGGAGCACACGTCTGACCACACGTTTCGCGCGGAGAATTATGACTGGTTCGCGGATGCGCCGCTGGAAATCTCCGACTTCGCGGAAAAAGATTTTGAGGTGCTTGGCAGCACGTACCATGTGATCTTCCACGACGTGATGGGCGGGAAGGACACGGCGCAATTCACGACTGACCTGCAGAAAATCGTCGGCGCCATTGTGCCCATCTTTCAGCCGGTCGCGGGCAGCGGGGCGCAGGCCGCACCGTTTAAGGATTACTATTTCCTGTTTCACGTGTGGCCCAAGTCCGGTGGCGGGCTCGAGCACCTGAATTCCACGCAGATCAATTTCTCAAAAGACATGGACAACGTCGAGCCGGTTCCCGCGCGCGGCACGCAATACACCAGCAAGCTTTACGTTTCCGCGCACGAATTCTTTCACGCCTGGAACGTCAAGCGCCTTCGTCCGCGCCCGCTGGGCCCGTTCGACTATTCGCAGATGGTGCACACGCCTTCGCTGTGGATTTCCGAGGGACTCACCAGTTATTACGGTTCTCTCGCGCTTGCTCGGGCTGGCCTCATCAGTCCACAGGATTATCTCGACGGGATTTCATGGATGATCACGGAGTACGAGAAGCTGCCCGGCCGGAGCGAGCGCAGCATCGAGGACACGAGCTGGGATACCTGGTTCTTCGGCCTCAGAACCATCAGCCAGGACAGCAACCTCGCCAACACCTCGTATTCCTATTACACCGGCGGCCAGATCATGGGGCATATTCTGGACTTCGCCATACGCCAGGACACTAACAACCAGAAATCGCTGGACGACTGGATGCGGCTGCTGTATTCGCGCTACGCGCTGCCCAAGCCCGGCTTCGAGCCGGGCGACGCCGTGCGCGCCGCATCGGAAGTTGCGGGTCAAGACGTGAGCGACATCTTCCGGCGGCATATCAGCGGCAAGGAGGCTATCCCGTACGAGTCGTACTTTGCGTACGCGGGCGTGGCTGTGGAGAAGAAGATCGACGCGTCGAAGTCCTGGTCGGGGCTCACGCTAACGAAGCAGGACAATGGTACTTATACGATCAAGAACATTATTCCCGGTGGACCGGCAGAATCCGCAGGCCTCGATAAGGACGATGTGATCACCGCGCTTGACGGGCGCGCCGTCACTACTACCGATGATGTCGAGGCGCTCATTGCCGCGTATAAGTCGGGTGCCACTGTGCGCGTGCTGGTCCAGCGCCTCGGCCAGATGCGCGAATTTTCGTTGGCGTTCGCGCCCAACGCCTACTACACCTACACGCTTAAGCCCATGGAACATCCCACCGCGCGGCAGCAGGCCATTTACAATAGCTGGCTGGGAATTAAATAACGGGATTCTCACTTTGACTCAACTGATAGTCGGGACTACGCTTCCCCTGTCAAGGATACCAGTCCCTGGCTGTGTGGAGGGCGCAATGGCTGAACCTTCGAAATCCGCACCTCGTGTACGGGAGATACTCTCTTGGTTGTGCGTGCTTGCGCTACTTCTTCGTGGTATTTCGTGGATGTTTCAATTGCCTACTGTGGGCAAGGGTGGCCTATTTCTCGCTGTGGGAGCGACACTGATGCCGCTCTTCTGGGAGAAAGTTGGAACTATCCCGCGGATGTCTTGGATTGCGATGCTTTTTCTGTTGCTGGCGGTAGAATACCGCGCGATTGACAAAGATCGAGCGGAGTTCGCGCGAGACGAAGCTCGCCGAAGACAGGAAGAAAATCAGAAATTCTCCGACATAGGAACCGCCATTGCAAACAACGTTGAGAAACTACTGGATCATAGTGACTCGGAATTTGCAAAGACGATGGCCCGATCTGACGCAATCATGTCGGGAGTGGCAGATAGCATAGAGACGCAAACTGGCGGCAGCAGTTTCGCATTTATAACCTTTACTGCCCAGCCAGCGCAGGCGTTTGAGATGCATTGGAACAATTTCTTGGCTCCTAGAGGAGAAGCCTATTTTCTAGTTTCAGTAACGAGCCAAGGCAAATATCCGCTGCGTGGTACTCGAGCGATCATGATGGATGATGAGCGCAGGTTGGCGGCGATGCAGGAGTACAACAAGCATCCGAACGGAGATTGGATAACGGCTATCAATTCTGGAGATACTGAATACCAACTACCCTACCTGCGACCGCAATCCGCTGAAGCGCCGCAAGGCGAAGTCGATGTAATTGGAATATATCCGATGCCACAGGGTGATTCCAAAAGACTAACCATGAATTTCTCGGCCCCGAACGGCCATTGGAACGAGGCTCTGCACTTAAGCCGTGTCAACGGCATATGGCATCAATGTCTAAGCGTTCTGGGTCCGACCGTTAAACAGGCCAAGCATCCATTCATCTATTGCGATTCAGAGTGGGCGGAAGGCAAGAAATTGGCGGAAAAAGACTGGATATTTGGGCCGCCGAAGAAGAAGTGAGTTCTTTGTATTCGAGGTATTTAGAACCGATGAGTTGCAGAAGCGAATCCCGGAGCAGAAAACTGTTCTTGCGATTATTGAAGACCGATCTATTACTAATTTATTCGTTGAATAGGCGTGGCTGCGCTGGAGCTACTCCTGCGGCTGCTGCGGGTTTGCGGCGGGCCATGCCGACTACGCCTAGGACAGTGAGTTCGGTGAGGGCGGAGCGGGGGACGTAGATGCGGTCGGTGTTGGAGTTGAAGTCGGGCGTGGTTAAGTGCAGGCCGTTATCGATGAGCGTGAGCAGGTCGTTGGGGATTACGCCCTCGAGGATTTGGTTGTCCTTGAAGCGCAGCTTGACCCACAGGCCATCGAGTTTGGGGCGGCTGAGGAAGGACTTGCGTTCGGGCTCGAAGTCTTGCTTAAGATCGCGGACAAAGTAAATGGCGCGGACCTTGGCGAGTGCGATCTCCTCGCGTTCGCCCTCCGGGGTGAGCAGCTCCAGCAGCTCGGCGCTGGCCAAGCGAGACGGATTCAAATAACCGCGAAAGGACTTGCGGTCGAGGAGTTCAATCACCACTTTTTTGTGGGTGGTGGCTGGGGTACGCGTTTTCAAACTGAAACTATCCGTTTCTGGCACGAAACCATTGCAGAATTGTTGAGGTTATGTTAAGTTAAACACGTTTTTCCTGTCAACCTATTGTTTTTATTGGGGTTAGCTCCTGAGAGCCCGGCCTTGTCTGAGAAAAAAGAGATACTGAAGTCGGCGTCGATCATTTCGTTGGTAACGATTGTAAGCCGAGTTCTCGGCTATGTACGCGACCAACGCATCACGCTTCTCCTTGGCACCACGCTGAGCGCCGACTCGTTTGTGCTGGCCTACCGCATCCCCAATCTTTTCAGGCGGTTAGTGGGTGAGGGGACAGTTGCGGCTTCGATCGTTCCGGTTTTCACCACGTACATGCGGGAGCATACCAAGGAAGAGCTTTGGGAGTTCGCCAATAAGCTGTTTTGGACCTTTGCGCTGGTTTTGTCCGTCATCACCGTTCTCGGGGTGATCTTCTCGCGGCAGGTGATTGTACCGTTTTCCACCACTGGCTGGAACGAGGCGATCGCGCTGAACCGCATCATTATTCCGTATATCTTTTTCGTGGGGCTTGCGGCGCTGGGCATGGGCATTCTCAACTGCTTCCAGCATTTCGCGCTGCCTGCTTCCACGACGGTCCTGTTGAACCTCTCGATTATCGGGTTTTCGACGGCGATGGTCTGGCCGTATTTCAAGAGTCCCGCGGTCTCGCTGGCCGTGGGCGTGCTAGTTGGCGGAGCTCTGCAATTCCTGATCCTGATCCCGCAGATGGTCAGACGGGGGATGCGCTTTGACTTCGGCATCTCGTTTTCGCATCCAGGGATCCGCAGCGTGGCGGGCGTGATGTTCCCGCGCTTTTTCGGGCTGGGGATTTCGCAGATCAATTTTTTCGTGGACACGTACTTTGCCAAGGCCGCGAGGATGCCGCGAGGCAGCCTGACGGCATTGTACGTGGCCGACCGCGTCATGGAGCTGGTGCTCGGGGGCTACGCCATCGCCGTGGCCACGGCCATTCTGCCGATGATGGCACACCAGGCGGCGGCCAATAATTACGATGGATTGAAGAGGACACTCACCTTCGCGGTGCGCATCGTGGCCTACATCACCGTGCCCGCGGCGATGGGCCTGATGATTCTGCGCGAGCCGATCATTCGCGTGCTCTTCCAACACGGGCAATTCGTCGCGGAATCCACGCGGCTGACCGCGCGGCCGCTGCTGTACTACGCCATAGGATTGCCGGCGCTGGCGTGCGTGAAGCTGATCGTGCCGGCGTTTTATTCCGCGCGCGATACCAAAACGCCGGTGATCGTGGCCTCGATTTCTTTCGTGCTGAACATCGTGCTGAACATCATCTTCCTGGAATTCCTGTTCAAAAGGTTTCAGAACGGCGGGCCGGCATTGGCCACGGCGCTGGCCACGTTCTTCGATTTCTTCACGCTGTTCATTATTTTCCGGTTGCGCTACGGCCCGTTGGGCATGCTCGATATTTTGCGCTCGATCAGCAAGATCTCGCTGTGCTCGGCGATCATGGGCGCGGGCTGCATGATTGCCAACTATTACGCGAAGAACGCGCTGCAGGGCGCGTTTTCCCTGCAATTGACGGTGTTCACGGGAATGATCCTGGGAGCGACGCTGCTCTATGTGGGGCTGACGTGGATTTTCCGGTGTCCTGAAATCGAAGAGGTATACGGTGTGGCCATGCGGCGGCCAGGAGCCGCGGAAGGGTTGGCGGGATCCTGATGGAAATTGCCACGGCAATCGCGGCGTTTTTAACCCACGTACGAGTGGAGAAAGGGCTGTCGCCGAACACGGTTTCGGCGTACCGGCACGACCTGCTGAAGTTCGATGAGTTCGGGAAAAAGAAGAAGCTCACCGTGGAAAGCGTTACGCGCGACGACGTGATGGACTTTCTGGCCAGCCTGTACCGGCAGAAGCTGGAGAGCCGCACGGTGGCGCGGAACCTGGTGACGATGCGCAATTTTTTCCGTTTTGCGCTGGTGCAGGAGATGCGCACGGAAGATCCGACGCTGAACCTGGAGTCGCCGAAGATCCGCCGCTCCCTGCCCGGCTATCTGCGGCTGGAGGAAGTGGAAAAGCTGCTGGCGCAGCCCGACGAGAAACAGCCGCTGGGGCTGCGAGACCGCGCCATGCTCGAAGTGCTGTACTCGACGGGCTTGCGTGTTTCCGAACTGGTGGGGCTGCGGGTGATGGATATGGACCGCGCCGCGGGCTGCGTGCGTTGCATCGGCAAAGGGGATAAGGAACGCATCGTGCCCATCGGCAAGAAAGCGATCGCGCTGGTGGAACGCTATCTACGCGACGCGCGTCCCAAGCTGCTAGGGATTGCGAACAAGGCGAACGTGACCATGCTGTTCATCAACCGGCGCGGCGGGCCGCTGAGCCGCGTGGGAGTCTGGAAGATTCTCTCTGCGTATGGGCGGCAAGCGGGCATGCGTAAGGGATTGACCCCGCACATGCTGCGGCACAGTTTTGCAACGCATTTGCTGGAACGCGGCGCGGATTTGCGCTCCGTCCAGTTGATGCTGGGCCATTCGGACATCTCCACGACGCAAATCTATACCCACGTCGTG
>Ga0074045_10006067_pt1 | contig 10434 bp, 6 predicted proteins | sample BogForMeECP23OM2_FD_94442 | JGI IMG/M metagenome (GOLD analysis project Ga0074045, IMG submission 94442) | Bog forest soil microbial communities from Calvert Island, British Columbia, Canada - Bog Forest MetaG ECP23OM2 | ecosystem: Environmental > Terrestrial > Soil > Wetlands ... | reverse complement strand
GGAAGCGAACCCGCTCAACAGCACGAAAGAGCTGTTCACGTGCGTAGCGCCGGCTACGCCGCTCACGATCCCGAATGCCGCGCCCAGACCATCGTTGAGGCCGTAGACGGCCTGGCCGATCCACCCGCCGCCGCGCACGTGCCGCTCCCGGCCCAGGATCGTGTCCAGCCTGCTTCGCGGCTGTTCTGCCCGCGCCGCCATGTCCTTGAGAACCCTGTCGTGAGCCCGTTCCGCCCGGCCCGCGTCGGCAAACGCCTTGCGGTCCTGTTCGGTGGGAGCCAATCCCGCGAGTGTTTCATACACCCCGTCCGCGTTTCCTTCCGCGGCGGCCATAGTCGTTGCAATCACCCCCGGGTCCTGCACGACGAGGTCACGCCTGCGCTGCACCTCCACGGGAGTTTCCGTGTACGTGCCGGGCTCTGCGCCCAGCTCGCGGAGCCTCTTCTCCCACCGCTCGGCATGCTTCGTCTCTTCAGCGGCCATGCGGAGGAAGATGTCGCGGCGCCGGCCGTCTTTCTCCCGTTCCGCGGCCGCGGCGTAGGTGAGAGCAGCGGACTTCTCGTCCCTCCACGCGCTCTGAAGCTCCGCGATGAACCGATTCGTGTCACCCATGGCGTGCGACCCTCCGTCTTATCTGCGTTGTCGCGGCTGATTATACCCGAAGCGGGGGCTTGCCACACCCATGCGTCCCTGCTATTCTTAATTGAACGTTCAATCAAGATAGGGACGGAGGGTTATGGCCAGGAAAAAGGACGGAAAAAAACCTGCGCAGATCATCGACGCTGCATTCTCCGTGTTCGGAGAGATCGGCTATGACGCGACCCTGATAAAGGATATCGCCCTTCGCGCCGGCGTCTCCTCGGGCACGATCTACACGTATTTCGGCGACAAGAAGGATCTGTTCCGCGCAACGGTGGACGAGGGGTGGAACAGGTTCCTGGCGCAGATCCGGGAGATCGTGGAGTCAAAGGAGCCGACCGGGTCCCGCATGAAACGCTTCATCGATGTCGGGTTCGGCTCCCTCAAGCACTACCTGCCCCTCCTCCGCGGGATGCTGTTTGAATCCAGCCAGATGAACATGCTGCAGGGAAAGCTCGAGCAGTTCTGCGGTCTCGTCGAAAAGCTTGTTCCAGGACCCAGGAGGGCGGCGGCGCCGCGCAAGGTCGAGTCGGAGAATCGGCGGTCCCTGATCAGGGTGACGGTCTTCGGCGTGCTTTTTTCTGCGGCCCTTGCCGAGCCGTCCCGCGTGGACGCTGAAATCGATCGTCTCCGCCGGATGATCGCCCTCAGGCTTTCGGGAGACTAGGATGCATCTGAAGCTTCCGCGCTGCCTTATGCTGCTGCCCCTGCTCTGCGCCGCGCTGCCCGGCGTGGCACAGACCATGGAGCTCACACTGGACGATGCATACACACTTGCGCGCAGGAGCTCGGAAGCGGTGCACCTCAAGGAGCTCGCCGTGCAGAAGTCCCGACTTGCGCTGGCGGAGGCGGGCAGCAGGGCCCTGCCACACGTCGACCTGCAGGCATCCGCCTCGTATCTCGTCAACCCGCCGCAGGGATACACGGTGGCGGCCGGCTCATTGGGAACCCTCTCGTCTGAGATCCCGGCGAACTCGCCTCTGCACAACCCTGTTCCCATTCCGCTTGGCTCTTTCGTCATCCCTCCGCAGGACTTCAACGTCGGCGCCCAGCTGCACAACTACTTCACCGCCACTGCCTCGCTCTCACAGCCGATCTTCACGTGGGGAAAGATCAGGAACGCGATTGATCTTGCCTCGCTCGACGTGGAGTCTGCAGGGACTGAGCTTATTGCCCAGCAGAGAGACATGGATCGGGAGGTGCACAGGGCGTACTTCAGCGTCCTGCTTGCACTTGACTCGGAAACAGTGCTGAGACGGATCCGGGACACGGCGGCTGAGATCGCCGCGGATCGGCAGAAATCCTTCGACCAGGGGACGATCAACAGGGAGGCCGTGCTAGAGGCGCAGGCGAATCTTGCGTCGATAGACGCGAGGCTTTCCGAGGCGGAGCAGAGCAAGGCTACTGCCCTGGAGAGCTTAGGGTTTCTCACCAGCACGCAGCCAAAGGTGGAGGATCTTTCCACGGGGTTCAGGACGCAGCTCCCCCTGCTGGATGAGCAGTCTCTCCGCGCACAGGCGCGTGCGTCCTCCACCTCCCTGGCGGCGTCCCGTACACGTATCAGCCAGGCAGGGAAGAAGCTGGCAGTGGAAAAGGGCGGAGAGCTCCTCCACCCTGACTTCTCACTTGGTCTGCAGCTCGATTTCCTGGGGCAGGAAGACCTTCCCTTCTCGGCCTGGACCTGGAACAACACTACCTGGGACTGGGACCTGGTGGTCAGCCTGGGCGTGAAGATGAGCGTGTTCGACGGGCTTTCCTCTCTTCAGCGCGTGCGTGAGGCGGAAAAGGACATCGAAATGGCCGGGATGGGGCTCAGCCTGGATGAGAAGCAGGTAGGCCTGGACGTGCGCAGGGCGGTGGATGCCGCCGTGAAAGCAGACAGCGACGTCAGGGAGAAGCAGGCCAGGGCGGATTATGCGGAGGAGCGCCTCCACAACGCCCGGGCGTCGCTTGACAGCGGCATGGGCAGCAGGGACGAGGAACATGCCGCCGACATCCAGGCGGGCTCGGCGGAGCTTGACCTGCTCTTTGCCCGGTTCTCCCGGGAGGAGGCGCTGGCCGACATCGCCCGTCTCATTGGGGAACGGATCTGAGGAACGCATGAATATCACCGAGCTGGCCGTCCGGCGGCCGACCGCGATCATCGTGGGAATGGCCCTCGTTCTGGGACTCGGCGTTGTCGGGTACGCGAATCTCGGCGCGGACCTGTTCCCCGAAGTGAACACGCCGATCATCACCATCCACTCCACCTACATCGGCGCCGGCGCGGAGGAAGTGGACAAGGACGTGATCAAGCCCATCGAAGATGCAGTGTCCGGTGTGAATGGCATTGACACGATCCGCTCGACCTCCGGCACCGGCTTCGGCTACACGATCCTGATGTTCACGCTGTCCACCGACATGAACGCGGCGGTCATCGACGTGCAGAGCGCACTTGCCGGCATTGCGGACAAGCTTCCCAAGGACGCCACAAAGCCGGTGATGTCCAAGTACGACTTGAACAGCCAGCCCATACTCATCATCTCTGTATCGGGGACCGCTTCCCCCGAGGAGCTGTACAACGAGGCGGACAGGATCATGCGCCGCATCGAAAGCCTGCCCGGCGTGGGCAATGTGAGCATCGCGGGGGGCCTCAAGAAGCAGCTCCTGGTCACGGTGGACAAGGCGGCAATGGAATACTTCGGCATCAGCGCCACCACGCTCCTCGGCGTTCTGCAGGCGGAGAACCTGAACCTCCCCGCGGGCCAGATCAGGCAGCACACGCGCGAAGTCACCGTGCGGCTGGTCGGCGAGTTCAAGGATGTGCAGGACGTGAAAGACCTGCGGGTACCGACGATTACAGGCGGAAGCGTGCGTCTTTCCGAAATCGCGGACGTCACACTGGACTATCCGGCCCTGACAAAAGCCGTCCGGCTGAACACCCAAACCTCCATCGGGCTCATGGTGCGCAAGCAGAGCGACGCGAACGTGGTGGACACGGCCAACCGGGTCAAGAAGGAGCTGGCCGACCTGCAGTCGACGCTGCTTCCCGGCACCTCGCTCATGGTGGCAAGCGATGCCACCAAATTCATCAACGCCTCCCTGGATGAGACACGGCTGAATCTTGTGGAAAGCATCATCACCACCGCCCTGGTGCTTTTTCTGTTCCTGCGGCGCTGGCGCTCTTCACTGATCGTCCTCGTCGCGATCCCCGTCTCCCTTGTGGGCACATTTTTCGCCATGTGGCTTTTCCACTTCACGCTGAACATCATTTCCCTGATGGCGCTCGGCCTGTGCATCGGCATCCTGGTGGACGACTCCATCGTCATCCTGGAGAACGTGGACAGGCATATCCTGCTCGGCGAAGACGCGCGCACGGCCGCCGTGCGCGGACGGATGGAAATCGGGCTGGCCGCCGTGGCCATCACCCTGTGCGACGTGGTGGTGTTCGCGCCCATTGCATTCCTCACCGACATCGTCGGCCAGTTTTTCAAACAATTCGGGCTCACCGTGGTGTTTGCGACCCTTCTCTCCCTGCTCGTGTCCTTCACCATCACGCCAATGATGGCGTCACGGATGCTCGGAAACGAGAGGGGGAAACGCGGAGCGCGGAGGAAGACCGCGGAAACTGCTGAGACCGCGCCGGGAATCGAGTACAAAAATGCGCGGGGTACCGCGCCGGGGATCGAGCACGAGAATGCGCGGGGTACCGCGCCGGGCATAATCGGGCGCTTCTTCGAGAGCGTGATCAAGGGCTCGTATCGCAGATCCCTCGAGTGGGCCCTAGGCAAACGCGGCGTGGTGATTGCCGGCATTACGGTGCTCGTGGCCGCCAGCCTCGCCCTCATCCCGCTGAAGGCCATCGAGACGGAGTTCCTGCCGACGTTCGACCAGGGCAGGCTTATCGTGGACATCGACCTTGGCCCGGGGGCCGGCTTTCAACAGACGGACGCAAAGACAAAGCTCGCAGAAGCGCACATCCTGACGCTTCCCGAGGTCCAGGACAGCTTCGCGAGCATCGGCAGCGACACAACGGAGTCCACCGCGGAGATCATCGTGCGGTTGAAGGACAAAAACCAGCGCCGCAAGGGCCAGTCCGCCATTGCGCGCGAGCTGCGCGATTGGGGGAGACAGCTCACCGGGGTGGCATTCTCCGTCACGGAGCCCGGCATCATAGCACGCACGTCGATCGAAGGAACCAAGCCGCTCATCGTGAACGTCAGCGGCCCGGACCGCGACGTGCTGCGGCAGGTCTCCGCGCAGGTCGAAGACATGGTGCATTCAGTGCCCGGTGCCGCAGACGTCGACAACACGATGCGCGCAGCCCAGACCGAGGTGAGCGTGCGCATCGACCGCCTGGCCGCCGCCACGTACGGACTCACGACCTATGATCTGGCCACCGTGCTCCGCACTGCCCTGGCCGGGACCAACGTGGGCGTCTACCGGCACGCGGGAGACGAGTACGACATGATGGTGCGCTATCGGGAAGACCAGATGAAGACGCCCTACGCCCTCGGCACAATCAAGGTGACCAACCCTCTGGGCCAGCAGATTTCCCTGTCCCAGGTGGCCTCGTTCCTCCGAACGGAAAGTCCCCAGGAAATTCTCCGGAGGGACAGGCAGAATGTGGCAACGATATCGGCGAACATGCAGGGCCGGCCGCTGGGAGCCATCACCGCCGAAGTCAAGGGGAAACTGAAAGCGCTTCCCATGCCGTTCGGCTACGAAATCAGCTACGGCGGGGACACGCAGAACATGGCCAGCGCATTCGGTTCCCTGGCATGGGCGCTGGTGGCGTCGATCCTCCTCGTGTACATGGTGCTCGTCGTGCTCTACGAGTCTTTCCTCACGCCGCTCATCCGCATGCTCTCCATCCCCTGCGGCGTGATCGGCGCCTTTGCCGCCCTGGCCCTGACGGGCAAGGCAATCAACATCATCACGTTCATCGGCCTCATCATGCTGGACGGGCTCATTTCCAAGAACGGCACGCTCCTGATCGACTACACCAATACGCTGGTAAGACGCGGCATGCCGCTGCGGAAGGCGCTGGTGGAAGCCGGCATGACGCGCCTGCGCCCCATCTTCATGACATCGGTGACCATGATCGTTGGTATGATGCCCCTGGCACTGTCCATTGGCGCATCCAGCGAGATCCGGTCCGGCATGGCAGTGGTGTTGATCGGGGGCCTGATCACGTCGACCCTGCTGACGCCGGTCCTTCTGCCCGTCGTGTACACTCTGATCGACGACTTGAAAGGGAAGCTGAAATGACATCACCCTCACCGTGCGCGGGCAAGGCCCGATATGGTGCGCGGCGCGCCCTTGTGGCTCTCGCCGCCCTCTCCGCCATGGCCGCGGCAGGCTGCGGCCCGTCGCGGCAGGCTGCGCCTCAGGCTGTGAAAAATGTCACCGTGGCCGCTGCCACGCGCTCGAGCATCGCCATTTCCCTGGAGTATCCCGCCCGCATCCGCGCGCACCAAGAGATTGTCGTGTCCCCTAAAATCTCCGGTCGGGTAGCTTCTGTTCGGGCGGACGTGAGCCAGACGGTGCGCAGGGGGGACGTCCTCTTCACGCTCGAATCCAACGACAATGAGACCCAGCTTCGCCAGGCGCAGGCAGCGGTGGAAAGCGCAAAAGCCAACCTTACCCGCACCAGCGACTCCTCTCTGTCCTCCCAGGTCATCCAGGCGCAGGCAGCGGTGAAGCAGGCGCAGGTGCAGTATGACGACACCCGGGACATCTATGAGAGAACGCAGAAGCTGTTCACCGACGGCGCGGTCTCACGGCAGCAGCTTGACAGCATGAAGGCAAAGCTGGACAGCGCGGGAATTGCCCTGGACACGGCCACACAGAACCTCAGACTCATCCAGGACAAGGGTGGACCGCAATCCACCGGTGTTGCCTCAACCCAGGTTGACCAGGCGGAGGCCACAGCGGAGCTCGCCGCATCACAGCTTCGAAACACCGTTGTGACCTCCCCCATCACGGGTCTGGTGGCCGCGCGGAATATCGATCCCGGGGAGCTCGTGGCAAGCGGGGCTCCCGCTTTCGTCGTCATTGACGTGAGCACTGTGACGGTGGAGACGAGCGTCGAGGAAAGCATGGTGGACAAAATCCACAAGGGCCAGGCAGTGCCGATCATCGTCGACGCGGCGGGGGGCCAGAACATCCGGGCTATCGTGGATACGATCAGCCCGGCCGCGGACCCCCGCACCCAGGGTTACCTGGTGAAGCTGAAGGTCACCAACCCGGGAGCGGCCTTCAAGCCGGGCATGTTTGCGCGCGCGAGCTTCCCCGTGGAGAAACGGCAGAACGTCGTCGTGGTTCCGAACAGCGCCGTGATGACGGAAACCGGGGTTGACTACGTGTACGCGGTCCTGCCGGGGGGCGGGGAAAACGTGGTGAAAAAGACCGCGGTCCAGACGGGGATCAGCGATGAGTCGGTCACCGAGATTACCGGCGGGATCGCGGAGGGGACGCTCGTGGTCACAGAGGGCCAGAGCTTCCTGAACGACGGAGAGAAAGTGGCAATCGCCCGCTAGCAGCGGTATCTTTGCTTATGCAGCTTCTCCTGTCGTATCTCAGACCGCACAGGGGGATGATTGTCCTTGCCATCATCCTCGCGGTCATAAACCAGGTGTTCTCCCTGCTCGACCCGCAGATCTTTCGCATCATCGTGGACAAGTATGCGTCGAATATCGCTACTATCCCCCGGGCGGAGTTCATCCGCGGGGTCGGCCTCCTGATCCTGGCCTTCGTCGCCGTTGCCATGATCAGCAGGATTGCCAAGAACTTCCAGGACTATTATGTGAACGTCGTTTCCCAGTCCGTGGGCGCCACCATGTATGCGGACGGCATCGCACACTCCCTGCGCCTTCCGTTCCGCGCGTTCGAGGACCAGCAGAGCGGCGCCGTGCTGCAGCAGCTTCAGAAGGCGCGAATGGACAGCCGCGACATGATCGGGCAGTCCATCAACAGCGTCTTTATTTCCTCTCTCACTCTCCTGCTCGTGCTGGGGTATTCGTTCTTCGTGCACTGGAGCATCGGCGTGGCGCTCCTCATCCTGGCTCCCATCCTGGCAGTTCTCGTTTCCTCGCTTGGGCGCAGGATTAAGCAAGTGCAGGCCAAGATATTCGGTGAGACGAACGCGCTTGCCGGCTCTACGACGGAGAGCCTTCGCAACATCGAGCTCATCAAGAGCCTGGGCCTGGAAACCCAGGAGATCGACCGGCTGAACGCGACCAACCAGAAGATCCTTGATCTCGAGCTGGCCAAGGTGAAGACGGTGCGCGTGCTGATGTTTTTCCAGGGAACAGCGATCAACTTTTTCCGGGCACTGTTCCTGCTGCAGATGCTCATCCTGGTGTACCTCAAGCTCGTCACACTGGGAGAGTTCTTCAGCCTCCTGTTCTACTCTTTTGCGATTTTCTCTCCGCTCGGGGAGATCGGGAGCGTGATCACCAAGTACCAGGAGACGCGCGCGAGCCTCGACAATGTCGCGCGTATCCTCGCGCAGGAGCCCGCCCCCTCCAATCCCGGGGGAGCGGTTCCCGACGGCGTGGAATCCATCGAATTCTCCGGTGTGACCTACCGTCACCCCGGTGCGCGTGACTGCGCCCTGGCAGACGTTTCCTTTGCGGCAAGGTCGGGGGAGAGCGTCGCCTTTGTGGGCCCCTCGGGCGCGGGAAAGAGCACCCTCATCAAGCTGCTCCTAGGCCTGTACCAGCCGAACGCAGGAAGGATTCTCTTCAACGGTGTCGATTCCCGGGACGTGAACTACGACCTCCTCCGCACGCACGTGGGATTCGTTCCGCAGGCCATCGAGCTCTTTGCCGGGACAATCCGGGACAACCTGCGGTTCGTGCACCAGGAGGCCACGGACGAAGAGTGCATGGCGAGCCTGGAGGCGGCGCAGCTGAGGGGACTCCTTGAACGCAGCCGCGACGGCCTGGACACACGGATCGGGGAAGGGGGGCTGAAGCTCTCCGGTGGAGAAAGACAGCGCCTGGCGATAGCGCGGGCTCTGCTCCGCAAGCCCCACCTGCTGATATTCGACGAGGCAACCAGCTCCCTGGACACGGAAACCGAAAAGGAGATCACCAGGACCATTGACGGGATCATCGCCACGAGGCCGAGCTTCGTCACGCTCCTCATTGCCCACAGGCTTTCCACGGTGGCCAGCGCGGACAGGATCGTGGTGCTCCGAAAAGGCAGGGTCGTCGAGCAGGGCTCCCATCTGGAGCTTCTTCGCACACAGGGGCTTTACTACACGTTGTGGAAGCAGCAGGGACTGGAAAGCGACGAGCAGCTGCCCGAAGCTGCGGTGCAGGGAGGATGAGATGCAGAAACGCAGGCTTGGTCAGACGGGTCTCGAGGTTTCCGTTCTGGGTTTCGGCGGGTTTCACCTCGTGGAGATCACCTCCGCGGAGGCAGCGCACCTGCTGGGCGCCTACCTGGACCAGGGCGGCAGCTACATCGAGACAGCCGCGAGCTACGGTGACGGGATCTCGGAGACGAAAATCGGCCGGGGCGTGTCCTATCGCCGCGCCGAGTATGTCCTGGCAACCAAGTCCATGGAACGCACGTGCGCGGGCTTCCTTGCCCAGCTCGACACGAGCCTGCGCAACCTGAAGACCGATCACGTGGATGTCATGTTCATGCATGCCGTGCAGACCGTGGCGGACGTGGACGCCATCCTCGGCCCCGGGGGTTCCATGGAAGGGGCAATGGAGGCCCGCAAGGCGGGCAAGATCCGTTTCGTGGCAATCAGCGGCCATGGCAGACCGGACGCAATGAAGGAGGCCGTCCGCCGCCACAAGTTCGACGTTCTCATGACCGGGTTCAACTACCTCGACCGGTTCAATTACCCCGGAATAGAAGGAGAGCTTCTGCCCCTGTGCGCGGAGCGCGGCGTGGGAGTCATTGCCATGAAAGCCATGGGCGATGGATACCTCTACCGCTCACCGGCCGTTGCGCTGCGGTACACCCTCGGTCTGCCGGTTGCCACCGTGGTTGCGGGCATCAACTCGGCGGAGATGCTCGCGACCGACCTGGATATCGTTTCCCGATTCACCCCGATGACGGATGCGGAAAAGGAAGAGCTCTACAGGTCGGCACCCGAGCTGGGCGACTATGTCTGCAGGCTCTGCGACAAGTGCCGCACCGCTGATTTCGATCCGCAAAAGGTCTTTCTCCTGGAAGGGCTGTTCGATCGGCAGATGGATGACATGCGCGTGACGGATGCCGCGCGGTATGCGCTGCGGGAGAGGCTGCGCCAGTGGTTCCAGCAGGCGGAGCTGGCGCGCGCGGAGTACCAGGCACTCCCCGCGAAAGTGGACCCCGCAAAGGACTACAGCGCCCTTTCCGCGCTCTGTCCTCACGGGATAGACATCGACAGGAAGCTGAAGATCGCGCACGGAAAGTTGTCCCAGCCACGTTACATCGCCTGAGACTGGGCCGCTATCACCTCATCAGGGTCGGGGGTTGTCCAACGGTTCTGATCCGGCCGCGGCCGCTTTGCGAAGCTCCTGATTTGCCGCGTCATTAATGCGGGGCGCCCACTCGGCAATCTTCAGGACGCCGCGGATGCTCTGCCAGATCACGTCTCCGGTCCTCCTGTCCGCAGAGACACCTGCATTCCAGCGTGACATCTGGTACCCCGGCACCACGTTGAGCCCTTCCATGATCCCTGAGTCCAGTGACCCGTAGAGCCTCCTGATACCGGGCGTTCCCCAGTTCTGAAAGTACGCCCGCAGGGCCCGCGGATCGGTGGTCAGGGGAAGACTCTTCACCGGCAGCCCTTCATCCGCTGCGATC
>Ga0074045_10006066_pt1 | contig 10434 bp, 7 predicted proteins | sample BogForMeECP23OM2_FD_94442 | JGI IMG/M metagenome (GOLD analysis project Ga0074045, IMG submission 94442) | Bog forest soil microbial communities from Calvert Island, British Columbia, Canada - Bog Forest MetaG ECP23OM2 | ecosystem: Environmental > Terrestrial > Soil > Wetlands ... | reverse complement strand
CAACCGCCTGTCGTGGCGAACATCCCTGAATTTCGTCTACGCGCCTACGACAAGGACTTCAACGTCGCTGTGACCATGAACGTCGTGGTTGGCAAGTCTTATGGCCACCAGACTCCCGTGTTTAGCGACACCATGCAGTATGTTGTCTTCCGGCCATACTGGGAGGTGCCCAGCTCCATCACCCGAGGGGAACTGGTTCCACACATTGCTCGCGACCCCGGCTATGTGGGGAAAAAGGGATTCGAGGTTGTGGACAGCCAACAAAGGGTGGTTAGTGAAGGGACGGTATCGAGCGAAGAACTCAGTCAAATCCGGGCCGGAAAGCTTTTCATCCGGCAAAAGCCGGGCGCAAAGAACGCACTCGGCCAGGTGAAGTTTGTCTTCCCAAATAGCTACAACGTGTACATGCACGACACTCCATCAACCGAATTCTTCGCAAAGTCCCGGCGGGATTTCAGCCACGGCTGTATTCGGCTGGAACACCCCGCTGACTTGGCCGTGTGGGTCCTGCGCGACAACCCCGGCTGGGACCTGGATCATGTTCGCGCGGCCATGAACGGCAGCACGACCCAGCAAGTCAATCTCGCGCACCCGATTCCGGTCCTGATCGTCTATGGCACTGTTGTCGTGCCGGAAGATGGAGTCGTTTACTTCTACGATGACATCTATGGGCACGACGCCGCCCTGGAGAAGGTGCTTGCTAAGGGCTATCCGTATCCCTGGTGAGAGCTAACTACCACTGACGCACTTGTCCCACGTCCACGTGTACAAAGTCGGAACTGCGATAGTAACCGACTCCCCCGCGATGTAGGCGCAGCGCGGCATCCCGTACGGCTGAGGTGGAAATCCCCGCTATGCGAATGTCGATGGCTTCTGCCTGCATGTGGAGACTGTGGCGAGCAACACCCGTATGGGCGCTGCGCGTACGCAGGAATTCGTTGCTCCACGGCGTGCGATATCCGCAGATTACGTCGATCTCGCCGCCGGAGTCGTTCAAAGACGCGGTCAGGTCGTGGAGGAGGTCGAATAACTCGGGATCGAAATGATGCACCTCTCCCGTGCGATGGTCGCGGAGATAGTGGTCGAGCTCGGCCAGCGCTTCGGGTATGTAATCTTCGCCACGCCGGTAAACGATATCGAGCCGTTCATTAGTGTGGGTGTGGTAAAAGCGAAGCCGGTATTCAGTCGCGGAGGGGGCTGAAGGCTGCGACGACCGGCCCAGCGGCGCGGTTAGTAACAGCATGACAAGAGACAACGTGTATTTCAGGGCGCCTGATCTCATTCTTGTAGAAGAAACTCCCAATTCGCGCTCGAGTCGTATCGCCAACTCTGCGCTACGTTATTGCTTGCTCTTTCCCCCGACCGTGAAGGGATCGCTCATCTCAGCCAAGGGTAAGACCTGATAGGTGGCGAAGTTGTAAACCGGCGACATGGCTAGCAGACGATCCAGTTCTTCGTTGGAGGCGACCTTATAGATCCAGGCTCCGCCGTGGCTTCCCACCACGTGATAGCGGCATTCCAGCTTGCCGTCCGCTTCGAGCTTCTCGCCGTACTTGGGCTGCTCCGCAATCGCGCGAACCACGTCAGGGGTCAACCGTGTTATATCGAAATGCCACAGGACAAGAAACTTCATCGGATATCTCCGGGGGCTGCGCCAGTACTCAATGATAACAGAGGATTCGTAACCGAAATCATGTGCGACATGAATGCAGCGGTTCGCAGTCTTGGCCACTCAGCGATGGCAGCGCAGCACAGAACGTCTTACGAACACACCGGCTCCTCCGAGTTATGGCAGCGCCGCTTAGCAAGACGGTTTGCACGGAAAATTACCAGGCCGCTCGAAAAGGAACCATCACCCTCACCGTGGCGCCGTGCCCTGGTTCGCTATCGAACTCAAACGTCCCGTCCAGTTGGTGCACGCGCTCTCGCATATTGATCAGCCCCAGCCCTCCCGATTTTCCGATTTGGTCGGGCGCGCAACCAACGCCGTCATCGGACACAGAAAGGCAAACGTGACCGTCGGATCGCGTCAGCCGAACCTCCACTTGCTTTGCTGCCGAATACTTGGCGGCATTGCCCAGTGCTTCCTGAGCGATGCGGTAGATACACAGCGCGGCGCCCGGCGACAAATCCTTCACGCTCTCGTCCGTCTCACACGACACCGGCAGTCCGCGCACGTTGCTGAACTCCTCGCAATACGCCGACAGCGCCGTCGGCAAGCCCGCCTCTTTCAGTAACGCAGGATGAAGCTCATGCGATAAATGACGGATGTCCGTTCCGATCTTGATGAGTTGTTGCTGCAAACCACTGACCGTAGCTTTCGCTTCCGAATCCGGTGGCGCCTGATTTCTCACCTTGCCCAGCCTGAGAGTAACGGAAGTGATCTGCTGGAGAACGCCATCGTGCAGCTCTCCGGCGATGCGCATCCGCTCCGCCTCCTGCGCTTTGATCAGCTGTTCGTTCAGAGCGCGGATCTCGGCCTGGTGTCGCTCTAAGACGGCCTGGCGCCGCTCCAAAGCGCGGACGCGAAGCTGATAAATCGTCCAGAAGATCGCCAGAAACGCGAGCACGCACAGCGCGCGAAACCACGTCGTCTGCCAGTACGCCGGGGCGATGGAGAAGTCCAGGAACGTGCCCGCCTCGTTCCACACCCCGCTGTTATTGCAAGCCGTCACGCGGAAGCGATAGTGGCCGGGAGCAAGATTCGTATAGAACGCTTGCCGGCGATTGCCGACGTTCTGCCAATCGCGATCCCAGCCTTCCAGCTTGTAACGAAAAAGCACCTTCTCCGGCGCGACGAAGCTGAGCCCGGTATAGTCGATCTCGAGATCGCGAACCAGCGGCGGCAGGCGCAAACCGGAAGACGCATCGTAGCTCTTGCCATCGGCGCTGACTTGCTCGATATGCACCGGCGGCGGAAGTTGGTTGAACGCAAGGTGACGCGGATCGATGACGCTGACGCCGTCCCAAGGCAAGAACCAAATTCTTCCATCCGTGGATTTGGCAACACGCGGGCTGAAGCCAGCCGCGTTCAGATGACTCCTAACACCGTCCGAACTGTCGAAAACGGTAGTTTGGATCGTCCGCTTCGGATCGCTGACCCACGCGTCCAACTCGGACCGGGCAATGCGCACTAAGCCGCACGCCGTATATAACCAGACAGAATGGACGTCGTCTTCCATCGCCCAGTGAACGGCGTCACAGGGCAACCCGTTCCTGCTGGTAAGGGTGGTCACATGGCCGTCTTTTACCCGACTTAGTCCGCCCTCGGTGGCAGCCCAAAGCGTACCGTCCGGGTCGAATTGAAGGTCGTTGATTCGGCCGTGACCCAGCGCATCGGTGGCGGTGTAAGAGGCTAGAATCCGGCCATCCTTGAGATACGCCAGCCCACTCTGAAAAAATCCAAGCCATAGGCCACCCTGCACACGGTCAGGGAGCATGGCCATAGCGAAATCCTTCCGTCCCAGCTTGGCCCAAGAGATCTGTTCGACGACCTTCCCCCCTAGCAAATGAAAAAGACCTTCGTTCTGGTTGCTAATCCAGAGGCTCCCCGCACCGTTTCCGGCGATGGAATGCACAATTCCGCCGGGCACGGCATCTGCAGGAACAAACCGGCCGTTCTCAAAGTAGGCGACCCCACCGGGCGCTGCGACCCAAATTCGCGCACGATCGTCCTCGAACAGCGACCCGATGGCGTCATCCGCCAATCCATTTCGCTTGCGGTAAATCGTAATTTGCCCGTCCTTCCATCGGTTCAAACCATCGAGCGTGCCAAGCCAGACACTGCTGTCCCGAGCCGCCAGAACGGACCAAACGAGAGCACTGGACAAACCCTGTTTGATAGAAATCGTGGGCACGGCATAGTCGCGGAAGCGGTCGAGGCCATCAGAGGTCGCTATCCAAATATTGCCTTCACGATCCTCAAAGAGGGTCAGAATGAAATTACCTGAGAGACCGTCGGATTGCGCAAACGCGTCTGTTCTTCCCTGGTACATATGCAAGAGCCCGCGGTCCCCCGTTCCGATCCACAGGCCGTCATTGCGATCCCGGAGCAGACGTAGAGGCTTGAACGGTCGTGCGATACCTGGAAGCGGATAAGCCTCAACCTTCCCGTCCACGAGCTGTCTGATTACGCTGCCCGCAGCGATCAATAGCGCACCGTTATCAACTTTCGTCAAGCCTTGGATGCCGTTCAAACCCAGGTCCGGCATCGGATAGAACTTTGGGGGACCAGGCTTCCACCGCCACAGCCCGGTCAACCCTCCCACCCAGAGATTGCCTCCGCTGTCCTCACACAGAGAGAGGACTCCGCGGCCAAGACTGCCGTCGTTTCCGTAGCACTCGGCGATGCCGCTCCGCATAGCGCAGAGTCTGCCAGTCGGAATTCCCAATGCGCCAGCCCACACTGCTCCTTCACGATCCTCAAGGAGCGCATCTACAGCCTTTCCGGCAAGCTCCGGGTAATGAGTCAGCTTGCCGCCTTTCCAATTTACAAGTCCTTTACTGGTGGCAATCCAAAGAGCGCCATCGCGCGCGGCTACTAGGCCTCGAATATCGCTGCTAGGGAGTTCCTCACCCACCGGCGGCTGCCATGGGATAGCGCGAACACCATCGAAACGAAGCAGGCCGAATTCCGTGCCCAGCCAGAGATAGCCGTCGGGCGTCTGAGCAATCGAGGAAATGGAGCCTTTGGAAAAGCCATCGCGTACCTTCCACGCGGTGTGCGCGTATTGACTGATGTCGAGAGATGGGTCTAATGCGGAAGTATAAGCGCACCACGCCAGCACGATGCCCAGCGCGATGACGGCCCGTATTCGCATATTGGGATACATCTTAATCCAGTTTAAAAGTTAACCACAGAGGGTGCACCTCAACGACTGTCATCCTGAGCGGAGCGCCCGCAAGGAATTTCCGGCCCGATTCTTTTCGGGCCGGGCGGGCGCGCAGTCGAAGGATCTCTATCGTGGCAAGCTCGCTATATAGGGGTCCCTCGACTCCTCGCTACGCTCGTCGCTCGGGATGACACCCGTCAACTGTTCCCATTTTGGGAAATACTCCGTTAAGTTTTGTTACGCTCGCGTTTTTCTCTTGATGCGCCGAGTGCCTCACGATGAAAATAAACCACGGAGGCGCGGAGGTCCTTTGTCCTTGTCATTACGAGCGGGCTTTGCCCGCGAGGAATCTGCTTTTCGAGGGAAGTGGCAAAAAGCAGATCCCTCGCGCCCAATCACCCCAAAAACCGGGCGCTCGTGATGACAATTCATAGACACGATTATCTACTTGACTCAAAGTTGATTGCATGATATAGTTCACCTAAATGGCTCATTTGGTTGACTTTCGTTGGCTTTTTGGCAGCCGCTTGTCGGTATCAGATTCCGCTATATTCCGCGCCAAATGCTCATGCACCTTCGGGTGGAACACGTGGGCTGCCAGTTCCGCGCTGGTCATGTCCTTCGGGTGCTTCTTTGTCTTCTTTGCCATGACGGTGAACCTATGAACACTCCTGTAAATTTGCTGACACTGATGGAGCAGTACAACACCGAGGATAAATGCCGCGAGACCTTGATGCACCTGCGCTGGCCGAACGGTGCGAAGTGTCTCCGCTGCGGTCACGATAAGGTGACGCCGGTAAACAATCGCAAAGTGTTGGACTGCAATTCATGCCATTATCAATTCTCTGTGACGGTGGGCACCATGTTCCATGACTCCCACTTGCCTCTGGTTACGTGGTTCGTCGTTACCTACCTGCTGACCGAATCCAAGAAAGGCATGTCGGCCAGCCAAATCTATCGGATGCTTGGAAAGAAGAGCTATAAGACTGCGTGGTACTTGTGTCATCGCATCCGCGCAGCGATGAAGGAAGTGCAAGGCCCAACGCTTGACGGCATCGTAGAAGTTGATGAGACCTACGTAGGTGGGCATCATCACCACCACGCTGGCATTACCGGACGCGGAGATCGCAAGAAGGAAATCGTGGTTGGGGTTAGGCAGCGTGGCGGAGAACTGCGCTTCACTCGCGTAAGCGATGTCAAGGCCAGCACGCTCTACAAAGTCATTCACCAGAACGTCTCTGATGATGTCGAATTCATCATGACCGACGATTTCGCCGCCTACGACGGAGCGATGGGTAGTCAGTTCAAGGATAAGCATCGCAAGATTAACCACAGTCTCGGTCGCTACGTGGATGGAGACATTTACACCAACACAGTCGAGAGCGCCTTCAGTTTGCTGAAGCGCGGCATCATCGGAACATGGCATAAAGTTTCCGCAAAGCATCTACAGGCTTACCTCGAAGAAATGGAGTTTCGTTTTAATGGCCGCAAGAACCCTTACCTTTTCCGTGACACGCTCATCAAGATGCTGGAAGCGAAGCATGTAGAGTATAGGAACCTAACTTCCGAAGCTGCCTAGTCTGCGGATGTCAAACGGAGGATTGTCTATTCCTCGCATGGTTAAGGTTGACGAAATGGTTCTTCCATCCACATCCTTGCAAAGTAATTCGACTTTCACTCCGGCTACACCAAGGTCGTTTTTGGTTACTCCCGGAAATGTCCACATCATCCACCCAGCGGCCGCTCCGCCAGTTGGAATTGGATTATGAAGAGCCACGTTCGGAAGATAATCCTTAGCTTGTAGTGTAACCCCGCCTCCTTTGTCGGGCTTGTTGCCAAGTAGTGTAATGGTTCCTATTATTGGGGGGATAATAGTTCCAATTGCTTTCCTTCCATCTAAGAGGATGGCAGTAGCGCTAAAATTCGTTGCAATACTTGGGCCGCCATGATTTGCAATCAATGCAGTGATCGTCAGAATAGCTTGGTTGTCTTTTGTTGTGCCCACTACTATCATGTCAGTACTCATCGCAAGGCGTGGCTCACTTTCCTTTAGCTTTGCGTTGGCGGCCAGTGCGCTATGGTACTGGTCTCGCCAAGCGGCGAAGAACGCGGCAAACAAAAACGCTACAATAAAAACTGTTATGTACACTCGTTTAGACATAGAGCGGCCTGTTAATTCCTGATATACATAGCAGGCCACTACTATAGCTCCCCCAAATCCACTTCCCCCAAGCCATCCTTGCCAGTGCCAGAAAACTGCGTTCACAAAATTTGCGAAGTCGGTCGCAATTTCCTTCATGTCCGATACACCTCCGCCTGCATCTCTCAATAAGCTGCAAACAGAGTATCCGCGTTTGCTCAGTTTGAGTCAAGTGGATAATCCTGTTTGTCGGCGAAATCTGTCCAAACCAATGATTCTAAAGAACAAGAGAGAAGGGGGGAGGGGTGGGGATACCAGAGTATGGTGAGCGATTCTTGTATGCGTAAGCCATTTAGAATCCTGAGCTTGACTGTAAACTCCTTGGGCTCAAGAGTTTGCGGGTGCAATCTTCCTAACTCCATGATTCTAAGGAACGGGTGGGGGGAGGGGGAGGGGGTGATAACAGCGGAGGGCTGCCACGAACGTACATAGTTTGGAATTGACATCCAAGACGGGGCCCGGACGCCCCATTACCCTTTTTCCACCAAATCATGACACCACAACCGTCTCCCTGATGTACGATTACTCAACTTCCGGCCCAGATGGTGACGTCATGTTCCACTGGAGAACCCTCGCACTTCTCTTGCTGCCCATGGCTGCGGCGGCCCAGGGCACGCCCGCCGGCACCATCTACGGCTATATCCTCGATCCCGACCATCGCCCCGTGCCCGGCGCACGCGTCGTTGTCGCCAGTCCAAACACCGGCGCAAGCCGCGACGTTGTCTCCAACCAGCAAGGCGGGTACAGCGTGCCCGCGCTCCCGCCCGGTCCTTACAACATCACGGTCGAGGCCAACGGATTCAAGACCATTCACCAGACCGGCATCGTCCTCGAGGCCGACCAACAGGCCCGCATGGATTTCGCGCTCACCATCGGCAGCAGGACGGAAACCGTGACCGTCGAGGGTAGTACACCGCTGCTCAACACCTCCGATGCAACCGTGAGCACGCTCATCGGCAACCAGTTCGTGGAAAACATGCCCATGAACGGGCGGAGCTTCAGTACTCTCATCGACCTGGCGCCGGGAGTGGTGTTGGTGCCGATCAACCATTACGAACAGGGGCAGTTCAGCGTGAATGGCCAGCGGCCGGACTCAAATTACTTCACCGTGGATGGAGTCAGCGCCAACCTGGGAGATGCAGGGAACGGTCTCACCCTGGGCCAGAGCGGAGCCGGACAACTTCCAGCGACCAGCGCCTTTGGAGGCACCAGCAACCTGGTATCGCTAGATGCGCTGCAAGAGTTCCGCATCCAGACCTCGACGTTTGCCCCCGAATATGGGCGCACTCCAGGCGCTCAAGTATCCGTCGTTACAAAGTCCGGGACGAACGCGTTTCACGGCACTGCATTTGAATACTTCCGCAATGACGTGCTGGATGCCAACGATTGGTTCGCCGACCACGCCGGTCTTAAGAAGCCGGAACTGCGGCAAAATGATTTCGGCGGAGTACTGGGCGGGCCGATCAAGAAAGACAAGCTCTTCTTCTTCGGCTCGTATGAAGGGCTGAGGGTGCGCCAGCCTCATGTGGCGGATACGTACGTGCCTACGATAGCCGCGATCCAGAGCGCGCCCCCAGCGGTCCAGCCGCTGCTCAACGCCTTCCCCAAACCGAATGGACCGGACTTGGGCAACGGAACCGCAGGGTTTACGGCCAGTTACTCCGATCCCTCCACGCTGAATGCCGCCAGCATCCGCATCGACTATCTGCCCACAGACAAGATAACCATTTTCGGCAGGTACAACTACGCGCCGTCGAGCCTCGACCAGCGTGCCGATGGCGCTTTTCAGGGAGCGTATAGCAACGTTCTGAATACGGACTACGGGTTCCAAAGCCTGACCCTTGGGAGCAACCAGGCGATAACTTCCCGACTGACCAACGAGCTCCGCTTCAATTACAGCCGGAGCCGAGCAAACACCTTCGCGACGCTCGACAATTTCGGCGGTGCGGTGCCTCCTTCGGACTCAGTGCTATATCCATCCTTTGCTCCTCCAACGGGCCCCAGCTTTGTTTTTCTGGGCGACTCTAATCCCTATGGAATTAAATTCATCACCGGAAAGCAGGGAAACAACCTGCAGGAGCAGATCAATGTGACGGACGACCTATCCCGCACCGTGGGCACGCACCAGCTAAAGTTCGGGCTGGATTATCGTCGCCTTCATCCGGAGGCCGGACTTTCCCCCTATCAGGCGCAATACCTCTTCCTTTCTTTGACAAATGTTCTGGCCAACAAGGTACCCGAGGCATTCTTAATTTCAAGGACTGACGACGTGCAATTGATCTTCTCCAGTTGGAGCCTGTTCGCCCAGGACACATGGAATATCACGCGCAACTTGACGATCACCTATGGCCTGCGCTGGGAGTACAACGCCGCGCCTTCCTCGCCCAATGGCACTCTTCCTTATACGGTGACGGGCGTGAACAATCTCGCAACGATGATGCTGGCTCCTGCGGGCACCGCCTTGTGGCATCCGCAGAAAGACGATTTCGCGCCGCGCCTCGGCATCGCCTGGAACCCGCGCTCCGATTTGGTCATCCGGGTCGGCGCGGGCATCTTCTACGATCTTGGATATTCCGCCGTGGCGAACGGGGCCAGCGCTTTCCCATATGCTCAGGAAAAACTCATCCTTAATACCTCCTTCCCTCTGAGCGCTGCCCAGGCTGCACCGCCGCCTTTCACGACAAGCCCTCCTGTTGCCTACCTTGCGGTGGTAGATCCGAATCACGTGTTACCCAGAACCTATGAGTGGAACGCTGCGCTGGAGCAGAGTTTCGGGAACGCGGATGTCATGACGCTAACCTACCTGGGCGCCGCGGGACGAAACCTGATGCGGTACGACATTTACAACCAGCCGAATCCCGAGTTCACCGGCGAATTTGACTTAATGACGAATGGCGCGGACTCCAGCTATAACGCCCTTCAGGTACAGTACCGTCATCGCCTGACCCGTGGTCTCCAGGCGCTGGCCTCCTACACCTGGGGACATTCGATCGACGATGTTTCCTCCGATGCCTACTACCTGAATGTGCCGCCGGGCAATCCTGCTGCGGATCGGGAGCGCGGTGCGTCCGACTACGACATTCGGCAAACCTTCGCCGGCGCTGTCTCCTGGTATATACCGGGGCCGCACAGCGGATGGTGGAAGCCGATCCTGGAAAACTGGTCGGTGAATTCCATCGTGTACGCGCGCACCGCTCCCCCGGTGAATGTGGTGACCGGAATGAATCCCTTCGGCGGTTTCCTGTCAGGAGCCTCCAGCGTGCAGCGGCCGAATGTGGTTCCCGGCGTGCCGATCTATCTTCCCGATCCGAACGCAGGCGGCGGACAGATCATTAATAAAGCGGCCTTCAGCACACCCGCGTCGGGGCAAGGAGATTTGGGACGAAATGCCCTGCGCGGATT
>Ga0074045_10006064_pt1 | contig 10436 bp, 8 predicted proteins | sample BogForMeECP23OM2_FD_94442 | JGI IMG/M metagenome (GOLD analysis project Ga0074045, IMG submission 94442) | Bog forest soil microbial communities from Calvert Island, British Columbia, Canada - Bog Forest MetaG ECP23OM2 | ecosystem: Environmental > Terrestrial > Soil > Wetlands ... | reverse complement strand
GATTTTGCATCCAGCACCCCGGGTTTGGGCCATCGGCCGGACTCGCTGTCGTGCCGAGCAGGGAAGAGCGTTATGAAAAAATTCGAAACACTTCTGCGTTCATGTGTGCGAGAAGGGTTTTCCGATGTACACATTGCTGGCGGACACCCTGTTGTTTTCCGAAAAGACGGAGTCATTGGTTTTGCCAAACAAAGCCTCTGGTCACACGAAGAAATGGATGCCTTTATCAGTAAGATTCTCAGTTACCGGCAATTCCAGATTCTCCACAAACGGTGGTCGGTCGATTTAGCCATGTCAATCAGCAATGTTCGCCTCCGAATGAACATCTTCAGCACTGCCAGGGGTCTTAGCCTTGCTATCCGTATTCTGCCCGGCACCGTCCCCGGTATCGGCAGCCTTAATCTTCATCCATCTCTTCATGAGATCAGCCAAATGAACTCCGGCCTGGTGCTGATATGCGGCCCCACAGGCTGCGGTAAATCAACCACGGCAGCAGCTGTAATCGGTGAAATAAATAAGAACCTGGCAAGGCACATTGTAACCCTGGAAGATCCTATAGAATACAAATTGCTTTCAAATAAGTCCTTCGTGGAGCAGCGTGAACTCGGCACTCATATACACTCCTTCAAGCAAGGGCTCATAGATGTCCTGAGGGAAGACCCGGATGTGATAGTGGTGGGTGAGCTACGTGATCCTGAAACGATCAGACTGGCCCTGAACGCCGCCGAATCGGGCCATCTTGTGATAGCGTCGCTCCATTCCAGTAATTCTGAAGATGCGCTCTACCGTATGTTCAATTCGTTTCCGCCTGATGCACAGGAAGCCGTTCGCACTCAGCTCGCTGCAACAGTGGGCTGGTTGATAGTCCAGCACCTGGAGTACCTTCCGAAGGCGGGATTCCGTGTTCCTGTTCTCTCCATATTGCGGGGCACGCCAGCGGCTAAGAATATTATCCGGGATAACAAGCTCACCCAGTTAGAGAGTACGATGCAAACGGCAAGGGCAGAGGGGATGTTCACCATGGACGGCTACAAGAAAGACTATATTGAGAAGGTGGCCTCATTTGTGTCCCCATCCAAAATTTTTAGCCCGTCAACTGAGCCTGCGGGAGAAATGACTTATTTTTCTCGTCTTCTCGACCCCGATGCCTCTTATAAGGGACCTGCGGATTGGACCTGACCTGCTTCTGATTTGGTCTGGCTAGGGGGGCAAGAGGCATGCCGATGAAATCAGTTCCGTCCGGATTTTTTGTCCTGAGAGAGTTCTTTTCCGTCCTGGGGCAGTGGGACCCGCCCCGCGAGGCGGTAACGATGTACGCCTCCGCGCAACCCCTCGATCTGCTTGCCTGGACGAAAAATTCCCCTTTTCGACGTCGCAAAACCCGAACCGGAAACCGCCAGTGTCTCATACGGTGTTTCCGGATGAACACGAAACTGATAAATGAAGAGCAAATGTCTTGGCGGGTATTATGCTCAGGTGGTTCCTCAATGATTATGGACGCAACGTCGCCCGGCCTGTTGCACGTTTTTTCTAACTGCGAATCTTTAAAGGTGCCTTATGGATTGCGAAAACCTTCTTAACAGGTTGCTGATGGAAACAGGAAGGCCTTTACACTTGACTGCTTGTGGTCGAGTTTTTAAAGGCTATTTCGTGGGTTTCAAACCACCGGAGTATCTAGTTATCGAAGTCCCCCGATCAACGGAAATTGATGCCGCGCTCACCCAATGCCGTGTGGTCGTTGGATCATTCTGTGTATCCGGAACAGTGATCCGGTTTGAGTCATCGGTCACCGCCTATCTGAAGAGACCTGCATGGCTCCTGCTTGTCAGGTATCCCTCGGCACTTGAAAAAATCCATGATTTGCGAAGCTCGCTTAGGGCGAAATGCAGTATTCCGTGCACGCTGGTGACTTTATTTAACCTCAATCAATACTCAGGGTTGATAGTCGACATCAATGCCGGTGGTTGCAGATGCATTCCGTCGTCCATTTCATCGAGCCAGGCTGAGATGTTATCCGATTCGGAAAAGAAGGTCCTTTTGGAGTTCGAATTGCCAGGCAGCCATGGCATGAAAAGATTGTTCGGCGAAGTTGCAAGCATAAAACGGGAGGGCACAGAAATCTCGTTCGGCATCAAATTCAACGACAATGATGATAAAGCGGCTTTGAAAGAATTGGAAGATTATGTTTCGAACGTTGTGAAATTGCCTCCCGGGTAAGATTATACGGGCTGAAGACATTGCGGTACCCCTTGACAGGAACTGAACTCTCAATGCAAGTTGCAGCGGACGTCAATGTCCCTTCGTTTGGGACGCCTCTGACCATGAGAAGTTGCAGAGCGTGGCGCCCCGTTGCGGCCCATGGTAGCATTTGGCGGCGACAATACGGGACAAGGCTTTTAACGTTTCAACTATTGCTATGGGCCTTCTGCTTTTGGCAGCAGGCTATCGATTTGGTGAGTCATGGAAAAGGTGAAGGTTTACCTGAATGAAGCGCGAAGTGGGTTTGTGGTTTGCCAAAAATGCGGCAAATCAAAACAGATAGAATTCACTAATGACGGCAATTTCCGCTCAGGTGTAGTTAAATGTGCTTGCGGCAATACTTTTGCGGTGACCTTTGAGAATAGAAAATACTATCGCAAGCCGATCAGCTCATATGGTAAATGCTTTGCGACCGGAGATGCTGCTGAGGGTGCTCCAGTTAAGCTGGTAGATATTTCCCGGAGCGGAATACGCTTTATTAAAATGGATGGCAAGCCGCTCAAACTCAATGAAAACATAAGAGTTTCTTTTTCGTTGGGTGACGACACTATCTTATGTGCTGCTTCCGTTTATAACATTCGCAATGAGCGCATTGGCGCCAAATTCATAAGCCTCGATGAGCACAGCAAGAAGGTATTGGGATTCTTTCTTCTTCCCTGAAACAGCCTGGTTTGATCGGACAAACGCGATTCTGAAAGGTTTTCCGCTTCTCAAGCGGCTGCGGCAAGCGCATAGCCACGACCTGATCGTTCTCACAAGGGATGACATATGCCGTGGGGAATTCATACCAACGCTGCCATCCAAAAACAGACCTGAACTCATAAAAGATTGCCTTAGAATCCGATTAGAGCCCCGTGACCTGACGGGCGATTATTTCACCGAAGCCGAAATCAAGGATGCAGTATCCGTAGCGGATCTCAGCCTCCGATCTCCCCACAAAAGCCTTCAAGAAGACGCAAAAAGTGATTTGCAACCAGCACCATTCCCATGACTTTATTTTGGCGAACGGCGCAGGGGGCGAACAGGTTCGAATACATCCTACAATTTTCGGTAAACAAAATTGCGGGACTTACCGATTAATTGGGTAATCGAACTTTTCTGTATTTTGAGGCATCGTTTTGCGGTTCGACCGGGTATAAACCTGATCCTCAGGTTATATGCCGTTGCATATAAACATTATTCAGCTTTTCATGGGGCAGTGCGGAATTCACCACCATGGCGTCTATTGACGAACTGACATTCGATCACCTAGTTGGCCTGGAGCTCGGGACGGCCGTGCTCCTCAAGGAACTCGCGCGCGGCGGGATGGCGGTTATTTTCACCGCTTATCAGAAAACATTGAAACGCCCGATTGCGGTGAAGATCCTGCCAAAATCGCTCCTTGCTCACTCGTCAGCCGAGCTTTTCCAGCAGGAGGCCGAATCTGCGGCCATCTTATCTCATCCCAACATTATACCGATATATGAAGTTGGCGAAACTGAGGATTTCCTGTTTTTTACAATGCAATTGGTAAGAGGTCTGCCGCTTTCCAGTGTAATTAAAAGGATGAAGCTGCAAATACTGCCTTCGAGGCGTTTCTTCAGTACAACAGAGGCCATAAGAATCCTCACCAGCGTTCTCGACGCCCTGGACTACGCGCACCTGCAGGGTATCGTTCACCGGGATATCAAGCCTGCTAATATTTTGATTGAAACCCATACGAATCGCCCGCTTATAACGGACTTTGGCATTGCCAAAGTACTGCGCGGCCCTGAGGTGAATGCCCCAAAGGTTATCGGGACTCCGATTTACATGGCTCCGGAGCAGATAACAGACGGCCCTGTCGATGGCCGGGCCGACATTTACACTTTGGGGGTCACCCTTTTTGAATTGCTCGTGACAAATTTGCCGCTGCCAAGCTATGATACGGCCCTGGATTTGCTAAAGATGAAGATCGTTCTGAAGGATCAGCTGTTTCAAAATAAGCCCTCGGAGATGAATCCGCAGATCGACCCGGAGATGGACGCGATTATCTCCAAGGCAGTGGCTTATGATCCGGAGAATCGGTATGCATCATGCCGGGAATTCATGAAAAGTCTTAAAAGTTACCAGGAACGCCTCGGGGAAGGACCTGATGAGCGCCTTGCAGAGAGAACTTGTCACATTTAGCCGTGTCCTTGCCCTGTTGTTCAACCGCGCAACAATGTATCACTCAAGCCATCCCTATGTACAACGGACCATCGACGATTTCCATTCGGGCATTGTACATATCCTGATGTCTATTTCTCCTCTTGTTTTCTTGATGAACCGAGATCAATTTTTTATCGACAAGGAGCCTTTACATGCCGGCGCCAATGTCAGCAGGATAGTGACCCACTTCAATAAGGCAGGAATACAATCAGTTTCATTCGATAGCGGCCTCGAAAAAAGTGAACTCAGGACTTTTCTGGACGTCTTCACCTCCCTGGACGACTATCCCAGTGCCGATGAAATGAAAAAGGCACTGGCGGCCCGGGGGGTGAAGCATATAAAAATAAACCGCGTCATTTTCAAGAAAGTCACCGAGGACGACGAGGTCATCACGCGCGAAGCCCTAAAGGATCTCACTCCGAAAATAACGAATGAGGACGAGCGCAAGTCCAAGAAATTCTTCATCGATATAATGCTGGAACATCTTTTGGGCGAAGAACTCAGGGAGCTCCTTACCATGGAGAACCTCTTGAGAGACCCGGCCGCGCTATCCAAGAAAATGACCGAAATCGATCTGGCCGGTGTCAGTAGAGGTGAGGTGGAAGGCGCGCGTCCCGGGCTGGTCCTGATGCATCAGCTTGAAATGCTCGGCGAAGAATTGGAAAAAAACCTCCTCGAAAACAAAAACGCCAACCTGCCGGAAATCGCCGGAGCGCTCGTAGAGATGAAAAAACGGCTGCTACAGGGCATTGAAGCCGAAAAGTCCTTAAATATCCAGTACTCAAATGAGGAGATGATCCTTGATAAGGTAAACGAAATCACAGACAATGTCGTACTGCGCATAGTAAAAGATGAGTACAAAACGGGAAAGACCTCCCCCGCGCGTCTTGCCCAGATCGTACGCCGGCTGGTCCCGGAAGCCGCGGAACTCAAGCGTCTCCTGCCTAAAATCAGATCGGCCCTGATTGGGGAGGGTATGGCCCTTACAGAATATTTGCATCTGGTTCGAGAGATCGGGAAAGAACTGCAGAGTGAGGAACTGGCCAATATTCTTCAGGAAAGTTCCGAAGAAATTGGGGTTGACGGCGAGATGCTGATAGAGGAGATCAAGAAAAATCCGGTGCAGGCGGCGGAGCTCATATACCTGGCCGCCGAAGTTCGAAAGGGTTCCGGTGACGACCAAGCCTTGTCCGATTTGCTGGTGGGTTATGTCGAGCGCCTTGGTTCCAAACTGACGACGGACGCCGGCAAAGATAGCAAAGAGGAAAGCGAGCAGCACCTTCGCCAGGTTTTGACGTCTATTGAGTCGGGTATTGTCGGGCGGCTTAAAGGCATGGATTTTAAAAGCGATCTGCTGGAGCGCCTGGAGAAAAGGTTCAACGACCAGATAGATGGAATTCTTGAAAGAGCCAAGCTGGACTGGATTCATTCCCATACGGGGAGTGGACAGGATGCTCGAAAAGAACTGAGCGTGCTGGAACTCTTGGAACAAACCGTTGCCGATGGGGATGAGCTTGGCGAGATACTTGATATAATCCGCAGAAAGGTTGAAGCCAACGAAATAGACGAAGATAATTTTGCGCAAATCTATGCCGAAATCACGAAGGAGCAGGCAAGCCGTGCTCTGGCAATGAAGGAAAGGATGCCCAAGGGGGTCCTGGAGGCCCCGGTTGTGGCCTTGCTCATCGAAAAAGAGATAACGAGGGCCAAGCGCTACAACCTGCCGTTTTCTGCCATCTCCTTTTCACTCGTCAAGGCTGTGCCGAAGTCGGCCGTACCCTCCGGGAAGATTGCGTATCATAGGTTTATGGCCGCCACTTTTCAGGCGATCTCAAAGGTAGTCAGGGATGCAGATATTATCGGCGAACTGGGGAAAAACAGGATAGTTGTTCTCCTGCCCATGACATCGGGAAGTAACGCTAAACTGGCCCTCAATAGATGCCTGAAACAGCTTCACGCAAGTCCGCTCAATGTGGATGGGACACCTTTGGAAATCAAACTTGCCGGGGTTGCCGTCTCCTATGATTTTATTCGTACACCCGACGCAGGCTCGTTTGTTCAGACACTGACAGATGAACTTGCACAGATGGAAAGGCGGATCAAAAATCTGCAAATTTACTTCTAAAGAAGTTACCGTGAAAAATACATGGTGGAGAGACGTAAACCTCTCCCTCTACGCAAGCTCTTTCATTAATTGAACTTGGCGAAATTGCCTTTGCCGGGCGGACGATTGCTGTTCGACTGCAGGACATCTCAATGAATTTAAAAAAAGAACAGACCAGATGGTTGCTGGAGTATGTTTCGGATGCATCCGAGAAGTGGATGATCGCAGTTGAGCCGTTTCCTTTTACGGTTGGCCGTGATGAGGACTGTAACCTGGCACTTCAGTCCAAATGGGTTTCGAGGCATCACGCCGAAATCCAAACAAGCGGAGGACTGCTCTGGATTCGCGATCTTGGGAGCACCAATGGCACCTTTGTAAACCGCAAGTTGATTCAAGAATCAGAGATGCTTGAGCCTGGCGATATCATAAGCTTTGGCAGGTCTGATTTCTGCATTAAGAGTGTCGACTCAATCCGGCCCCCCAGCGCCGAAGCTACAACCAGCTTTGATTCGACCGAAGAACTGGTCCACATGGCTTCGCTTGAGCCCAGGCTGCGGAGATTACTTCGCGAACGGAATGTAATCCCGCATTTCCAGGCCATCCTGAGGTTTCCCGATATGCATGTGATCGGGTACGAAATCCTCGGCCGAATCGGTGAGGAAGATTTGCCCTCTGACCCTGTTGAATTGTTTGATGTTGCAGCCTACATGGGTTGCGCTTCCGAACTCAGCGCCCTTTTCCGGGAAAAGGGGGTGGATTTGGGAAGGGGGCTGCCGGGATTTCCTCTTCTGTTCGCCAATACAGCCCCAGTCGAACTGGACCGCCTTGATGTCCTGCTGGAGTCTCTGGAAAGAACCCATGAGATGGCTCCTTCAAATCGAATCGTCCTCGAAATCAGTGAAAAGGCGGTGCCGCACGCTGATAAGATGAAACAGTTCCGGGATAGATTGGTGGATCTGGACATTGCTTTGGCATTCGACGATTTCGGCATTGGGCAGATCCGCCTGCTCGAATTGGCAAAGACGCCTCCCGACTTTCTCAAGTTCGACATCTCCCTCATCCGTAGCATTCATCTCGCCCCAAAGCGGCTGCATCAGATGGTGCTCACCTTTGTGAAGGCCGCCCATGACCTGGGAATCAAAACCCTTGCCGAGGGAATCGAATGCCGCGACGAAGGTGAAACGTGCCGGCAACTCGGCTTTGAATATGCTCAGGGCTATTTCTACGGCAGACCCTCGCCGATCGGTGAATTCGCCCTCAACTGAAGCGGTGGTGTCCACGAATAGTTATCTTTCAAGCTCAGAGACAACGCGTGGAGGATAATGCCCAATTTGGGGATACAGGACGGCAAGCGCAGCATCGATCTGTTTGACATCAACCGGTGATTTTCGAGATGCCTGTGCCGGCGCGCTCAAAGCGGCGACGACGGTCAGGGCTAAAACTAACACCAGATGTCTTGTACATCGTAAGGTGGACTAGGTGCCACACATTGCTGCTTATTCCATGAGTGGTTGCACAAACGCAGCAATATCCGGATTGACTTGTTTGATAATGTGCTTAAACTTTATGACGTCATGCTCCAGTTCGAATTCCTACGCGGTCCCCTGGATTGGGGTCTCCGTTCGTTGGGGAAAGCGCCCGGAGCCGGTATGGAAGGTCTTGGGCGAGCATTCGAGGGAGCAGGCGTGGCATTAACACAAGCGGGGAGGTTGAAATTGGAATTACCTACCCAGGCCCCCCGGATGCGACCATGACGCGCATCCGGGGGGTCTTCGATTTTGCACTCCCCTCCGCTTTTCAGGACAAAAAATTTCAGGACAAAAAATTTTACGTCTAAAAATCCGAATCGAAGACCGCCCGGTGTTTCATCGGGTGCCTCCGGAGGAGACTAACGAGGAGCAGAGGTTGCACCTGCCGCATCTATTGAGCACCTGGTGAAATCAATTTCCTTGCCGCATTTTTTGCAAACATGCTTCTTGTCGAATTCATCCGAGAAGATTTCTTTTTCTGTGCCGCATTCCGGGCAAAAACATGAGAAAGACTGCATGTTCTTCAATCCCTCGAATCCTGGACAGTGTTGCGGTGTCGTCATTTGTCAGTTCCTTTTTGCAAGATCTCAGAGGTGTTGAGTTCCAGTACTCCCGCGAATAACGATAGTATATCCACTTTGCCCGGCTATGGAAAAAGATCCGCGTCAAAATGCGAATTGCGGGGGACGACGGCGTCGGGCGCCGGGCATTGTGGAACAAATCGTTCTCAGGACAGGCCGAAACGCATAGAGCCAAGCTCCCTCAGAACGGCCCTGGCTTCATCGACCGTCATTCCAAGCTTCCATGGCTCCATGAACCCGCAGAGCATTAGTTTCCAGCCTTCCTCATCGTGGAGGATGTCGACATTATCTTCGCACGTGATGCCGCACCCTTGCTCTCCCAATACTTCAAACAGGGTCTCCCTGATCTGCTGTTGGCCTTCCATATCAAAATCTCTCCCGATTTTTAAATTCATAAAACCATCTGTAATTATCTGATATTGATTCTTCTAATTACGATTCTCAGGTTGAGCAATGCCTTTAAAAGACGGATTTAGACAGGATTAACAGGATTTAGAGCAAAATCAACGCTCCGCGAGGTTATGGATGCCGTGCTGTGTTGCCTTTTGCACGATACGTGCGATACTTGCGCTTAACCTGGAGACTCGATGCCCCAAAGTTCAGAAGCAGTCCGGTCTCTATGCCCAATGATTGGTGAACCCTCATTGCGCACCCAATGATTTCTTCCTTCAGGGCCGCCTCTTGCATCCAGTCCCCTTTCCATTCTATTTCTTCTATTTCTGTTAATCCTCTTAATCCTGTTAATCCTGTCCAAGAAATTAAAAAGACTTGGGCGCTCTAGTGCATCCCCAGCGCCTCCCGCAGATAGGGCGCCGTATAGGAATTTTTTGAGCGGGCGACCTCCTCGGGGGTGCCGGCGGCAACGATGCGCCCACCGCCTTGTCCACCTTCGGGGCCGAGGTCGATAACGTAATCGGCCGATTTGATCACGTCCGGATGATGCTCGATTATGATAATTGTGTTCTGCTGGTCCACCAGTTTTCGCAGGACGTGCAGGAGCTTGCTGATATCTTCAAAATGCAGACCGGTCGTGGGTTCATCGAGGATGTATAGTGCTTTCCCCTGGCCCCGCCGACTCAATTCAGCCGCAAGTTTGATCCTCTGGGCCTCGCCTCCCGAAAGAGTGGTGGCCGGCTGGCCCAGCCGTATGTATCCCATTCCGACGTCAATGAGTGAATCGAGTTTATAGCGGATCGCCCGGAAATTGCCGAAAAAGGCAGCGGCCTCGTAAACCGTCATCTCCAGGATTGAAGCTACCGAGTGGCCCCGGTAGGTAATGTCCAGTGTCTCCCGGTTGTACCTGCTCCCCTGGCAGACCGGGCAGCTAACGTAGATATCTGGCAGAAAATACATCTCGATCCGTTGAAGTCCTTCGCCGCGGCAGTGCTCGCACCGGCCCCCTTTCGCGTTGAACGAAAAGCGGGCAGGGGAATACCCTCGAGCGCGGGCTTCGGGCACGCGTGAAAACAATTGCCTGATGAGGCCAAAGACTCCCGTGTAGGTTGCCGGTATGGAGCGTGGGGTCCTGCCGATCGGCGACTGATCGACCAGGATCACTTTTCTCAGGCGTTCGGCGTTGTCCAGGCTGGAGAACGGGGCGGGATGAGTCTCGATGTTATAGATCCTTTGGGCCAGCGCGCGGTAGAGCGTATCCAGAACAAGGGTGCTCTTGCCCGAGCCGGAAACACCGGTGACGCACGTCATGCATCCGTAGGGGAAATCGGCGGAAATGGACTTGAGGTTGTGTCCATGGGCCCCGGTGAGCCGGAAAAAATCCCCGCCTTTTTTCCGGCG
>Ga0074045_10006063_pt1 | contig 10437 bp, 6 predicted proteins | sample BogForMeECP23OM2_FD_94442 | JGI IMG/M metagenome (GOLD analysis project Ga0074045, IMG submission 94442) | Bog forest soil microbial communities from Calvert Island, British Columbia, Canada - Bog Forest MetaG ECP23OM2 | ecosystem: Environmental > Terrestrial > Soil > Wetlands ... | reverse complement strand
TCCCGAGAGAGTTTACAAAACGTTCCCCTTCTCTTCTGAGGCTAGCCTGAAATTCCTCGAGATGCTCCAGCGCCGTGTTAAATGCCGAGCACGCTTTATGGTGAGAAAACCCCAGAGAGCGTGCGAACGAAACATGCTCCTTTCGGAACGCATCCGGATCAATCTCGCAATTCACCACCGGTTCCTTCCATTCAATGTCGAATGCTCCCCGAAAAAACTGTGACGAAGCTTGAATGAACGGGCAATAGTCAAGCGGCCTGTCGCCCCGTGCCGGCGATAGTTCGCTCAAGATAGCAGGATGAAAGAGCGTCCTTGCTCCTTTATTGACCAAATCCTCTATCTGACCGGCCATGACCTTCATGGGCAAGCACGTCTCCACTCTCAGGAAACGTGAGCCGCTCTCGAATTGTTTCCTGTTAGATGACGGGGAGACCAACAGCGAGATCCCCAAATCCTCGCAGAAAGCTTTCCAGAACGGAAACCACTCGTAAAACTGGGGCGACTGAACTATTGCCCACGCCTGATCCGTCTTGGGAGTATGCTCGGACAATTCCAGGAGAAGACGGGCTCTCGTAGAAAACAGATCCGGTTCGCTGTTGGGACTGGCACTTTCGCCGTCAGCCTCCCATCGATCACATAAACCTCCGTGAAAGATGTTTCGATTCTTGGATCTATATTTGTTAATCCTGCACTGGTTGGTGCAGCCTTTGCACGTGAATTGTTCTTTGGAAATTTCTTCGAGATTCCACTGGATGGCCGGCCGTTCCTTGAGAAGGATTACTTTCCGCTCAAGCTTTTCCAAAGCCTTTAGAGCAGCACCCACGGCGCCGGACACTCGAAAGAACGCGGGTGTCTCGAATTTCCGCAATGTTTGTTGCTCGAATGCTGCTTTCACTGCCGGAGTAGCAGCCACCCCGCCCATAAAAAGGACCCTCTTGCCAAGAGGCTTGTGATTGGCTACTCTTTCGAGATAGTTGTGAACTATGCTGATGCAAACGCCTGCCGCCAAATCCGCGGATGAAGCCCCGCTGTTCTGGTGATGGATCAGGTCCGATTCCATGAATACTGTGCATCGATTTCCCAGGTCCGCGGGCCTCTGTGATGAGAAAGCTGCGTCTGAGAAACAGTCGCCCATGGGAAGGTCCAGGCGTTGAGCCTGCGCCATTAGGAAACTCCCTGTACCTGCCGCACAAACTCGATTCATCTCGAAATCCTGGACCTGCCCCTCTTCAAGAGAAATCCACTTGGAATCCTGACCGCCGATTTCCACCACAGTGTCGGCCTCCGAGTCGTAACTCAACGCAGCCGCGGCCTGTGCGGTGATTTCGTTGACGATCAGATCCGCGTCCAGAAGTCTGCCGGCGAGATAACGGCCGCTCCCGGTCACCGCAATGGCGGCCACGCTGATCTCGCCGAAGGCCAGTGACGCTATCACGTCCGTCAGAGCTTCCAGCGGACGTGACCTGGAAAGACGGTAGTCTTCCCTGATAATGCGACCCGTCGCGTCCAGGATCACTCCTTTCACGGAAACAGAACCTACATCAAGCCCCATAACCAGAGGACTTGCCAAAGAGTCTCCATCCTCGGGAGGCGCTGGAGCCGACGGTTTTGAATTGAGGGAGGGATCGAGAGGATCAAAAAACGAGCATGAAGAGGGTGCCCGAAGGGCCCTGTCAGCCATTGCCTTGAGTGTTTCCAGGGAAAGCCCGTGCAAAGGCTTCTGACGGCCGGTGAGCACCGCGCATCCTAAGGCCCCGAGGACCTTGTAGTGCGGTGAGATTACGACATGCTTGTCTTCCAGGTTGAGCAATTTCTGAAACGCGTGAACCACGGCCTGATTGCTCATTACGCCGCCCTGAAGGGAAACCACCGGAACCAGCGTGTCCCCGCGTATCAGGGTGGCGACATAGTTCCGCGCAAGGGCAAAGGCAAGTCCCAGCAGAATGTCCGGGATCGGTGTCCCCTCCTGAGCCTGGTGTATCATGTCGGTTTTAGCGAAGACCGCGCACCGTCCTGCAATGGGAGCCGGCTTGATACTTTGAAGCGCCAGAGCGCCAAAGGATTCCACCCCGATGCCAAGTCTCTCGGCCTGTTCGTCCAGAAACGCTCCGGTACCGGCCGCACAGATCTCATTCATGCGGAATACCTGAATGTGGGGTATTCCTCCGGTTACAGACGGCTCTATCTTAACGAATTTAGAGTCCTGGCCTCCAATTTCAATTATGGTTCTCACGTTGGGTATCACATGGTGTGCCCCAGTGGCATGGGCGCTGATCTCATTTATCGCCGGAATATTCAGTGCTTTGGAAAGTAGTTCCCTGGCGCTGCCGGTCACGAGGGCAGAGGTAACAGGCAGGTCTCCGTCACAAATCTTGATTAATTCATCGATGGCTTCTACGAAGCTGCCCAGAGGGCGCCCCTTGGTCCGCAAATACACCGACACGGGTTCGTCGGCTCCGCCGGTCATCAGAGCCAAATTTAGACTAACCGACCCGCAATCAATACCCAGGTATCTCTCCATAGGTAGATCCTCCCCATAGCAATTTGCTCTTCGTGCCTTTCGGAAAGTTCAAGTAGATCGCCGTGATTATAGGGCACGAAGGAATTCCGGTCTGAGCCTCTTCTTGTCACGAGATTGAAGAACCGTATCAATAGCCTCCAGGATTCTTTCCTTGTCCTCCGGCAGAGTAGCTTTCACCGGTAAATAGTTTGACGCGTGATTGGACCTGAATACGCAATGACTGAAAGATGATTGGGCTATCATGATTCGCAATTCGTTAATAAGACCGAAAGGATCCGGGATCTGGAATCGACCCTCGACAAATTCCTTGTGAAGAGGCGTTCCCGGCACAAGGATGACACTCAAGGCCCCCACGTAGTCCGGGTCAATGTCAGTCAACACCCTCGCAGTGCCACGCGCATGCTGTTCGCTGCCTTCGATCCCTCCTATTCCCAGGAGCACTGTCACAGAAAGGGTTATTCCCGCTTGTTTCACTCTCAGACCAGCCTCGACCAACTGCTCGTAAGTAGATCCTTTACATATCTTTTCCAGCAGAACGCTGTCTCCGGTCTCGACCCCCATGTAGATTATGCCGAGCTTCAATGATCTGAGCACTCGGAGGTCTTCCAGTGATTTGCGCAGTATATTCCGGGCGTTGGCATAAATGCCGATTCTTTCTACGGACGGAATAAACTCGTTTACCGCCTGCATAATCTCCACCAGCCGCTTCTGTGGAATGCACAAGGCGTCGCCGTCCGCGAGAAAGACACGTTGAACCGGCCCCATGTGCCGAGCTTCTCTCAAGTCTTCCCTGATCTCATCTATACTCCTGATCGTGAAAGGTTTGTCGCGATAGCTTCCGCAAAAAGTACATTTGTTGTGATTACAGCCCAGCGTGGCCTGAATTATCAGGCTGTAGGCTTCGCTGGGAGGCCGGTAAACAGCTCCTACATATCTCACAGCGTTGTCCCCTGTCTCACAGAGTAGTTGCCAAAAATGATGTTCATTTGGCCATCCAAGATGGAGAGTCCGGAAGACTCACCGTACCGTGTGTTTTCACCGTTATTCCGGCGAACCTCGGACGCTGTCCGGGGCAGGCCCAGGAATCCAGAGTCTGGACCCCGGATCAAGTCCGGGTGGCGGTATTATTCCCGGGAATCGGACAAAAATTTCGGCAATTGCCATAGTTAGGCCGCGGACAGGCGCTTCCGACTAATGCTCACCCGAATTTAATACCTTTGCGGACGAACTCCTCGAACTTTTTGCGTGCCGGTTCTATCGAGTCTCCGTCGGCCCTCATGAAGATATAATATACGTAGGGGTCTCCCTCAACAAGGTACAAGATTTTCTGGCGTGGAATCACCGGACCGTAAAGCACGGGGATCGTCTTGCCGGTTGCCGAGTCCTCAATATTCATGAGCGTCCATCCCGGCGGGGCTTCACCCGGACCTAATTTTTGGTTGGCTTCGACCCGCTTTCTCCTTCTGATGTAATTTGTTCTGAAGACTACTTTGTAAGCGTTCCGGCCGTCAATTTTGACATACTCCTCCGTGTCGCCGGGTCGAACAATCTCCCCTCCGGGAAACAACGCTGCGTAGTGAATTGCCAGGTTTTCCAGCGGGCGGGAAACCTTCCTTCGGCGCACTTCAATAAAGACAGTGTCTTCGGGATCCGAGAATTTCTCGGTGGAGTCGTCTTCGTAAATAATAGGATAGGGATGCGCACCGACATCTATTATGCCTCGCGCAGCGAAGCATCCGGCAAGGAGCACAGGAACCAGGGGCCAGAAGACTACCTTGAAATAGGAATGCATCGGTTGTGGGCATTTAGGCATCGATTCTCAGCTCATACAGGTTTGCATTCGAATCCTATGAAAACGCGTGGCCAAAACCACGAGGGGCAGGAACGCCTGTCGCTACCAGTGCAATAGTAGAGACCGAGGCCCCCGCCGGTTCGAGCGGCCGTGTTGGCCGCCTGTGAGCCCGTCACGTACCCGCTGCATTGTGCTACGTGGAGAATCCGCCCGCTCTTCCGTTACCCCACCCAGGCTCCTAGGAGCCTGACATACTAAGTTTTTTCCTTGGCAGCCCTTGAGATATTCCTACACACCAGGCACCATCGTGTTACGAATTCGGGAAAGTCCCGCGGGACGCGGGATTACGCAACAGCCTCCTATTTCCGCACGTATTTCTCCACATTCAGAATTTCGCCGACCCCTCTGAGAGGAACCGCGGATGTATCCACCTTGGCATCGTCACTCGCGCTTTCCGACCGGACCAAAAGTTTCAACGCTTCGCTGCGACTCTTTTTGAAGTCCTTATTCTTGGGATCAAGATCGACAAGGTCGGTAAAATCATCAATGGCGGGAGTAAGGTTCTTTTTGAGCCCACTCTTGACAAGGGCTTGGGCCTTGAGTTCGCGTGCCGCTGCCTCCTGCGGGACAAACGTCAGGACCGTATCAAAATCCTTTAGCGCTGCTTGATAGTTCCTCGCCAAATAGGCGACTGCGCCTCTGAGCAAGAGGGCTTCAATGTCTCGTTTCTGGACTTTCAACACAGCGTTGAAATCCGAGACAGCCTTGTTAAGCTGCCCAAGTATGGGAGCTTCACCGGCCTTCTTTGACAACGCTATTCCGAGGTGAGCGACCCCTCTGTTGAACATCGCCTTTTGCATGTCTTTGGAATACTCACGAGGATCCTCCACGATCTTTCCGAAGTCTTCCAGTACAGAGTAAATCTTTATGGCCTCCTGGAGATTTCCCTTCTCCTGAGCGGACACGGCTTCAGCCAATTTGTCGGAGAAACATTGCGTCATGTCCATCTTGATCGGAGCCGATGCCTCACCCGAAAAGTTATTTCCGGTGTCATCGTAAACCTTCACTCTGAGCCGATATGAACCGGTCGGCACGCCCAAGGTTGATCCCGCTGGGACCCTGACTTTCAACACTGTGGGTGCGTTCTGATCGTGCTCTTTTGAGGCATCAGCCGCATCAGTCAGGTCATCAAGTAGTACCAGCCGCTCCTTATCCTTCTCCTGTTGCACTAGAAACGGCTCGACACGAGCTATCTTACGGTCGAACTTTATGCTCAGTCTCAGCCATGCTTCCTGCTGCGGACAAATGTTCCGGACACTCTCGTCCGTCTTTTCCGATTCGGTCAAGCGAATGTCGGAGATCTCCCCTTTAACGCCCTTGAACACAAGCTGGACCGGTTCTTGGCTAAACTTGACTACTTGACTAACCGGAGAGAAGCTAAAACCCTTTTTCCTAGGCACAATTTTGAACTGATTTTCTGAGGGAAAATCAACCGTGAACGTCCCATCCGTGCCGGATTGAGCCGTGCAAACGACCTTATTCCCTTCAAGGTCCGTCAGGTCGATGTCAGTTCCAGGTAGGCCCGAGCCATCTACCGCGGTGACTTTGCCGGACATGCTGAGCACTACGCGAAAGTTGACATTTTTGGCCACCTTCCGGCCTTCCTGAACCAGCGCCAATTCTATACGGTAACGACCCGGATCAAGCTGTTTCCTGACTGAATTGCCGTTCCCCAACGGGACTCCGGCAGAGGATTTTTCCGGAAAGAGAGTCCAAACCAACTCAGGCTTTTGAGTTTTGTCTTCACTTGCCAACTTGGCACTCCCTCGGAAGACTATCTCCTTCCCCGCAGAGTAAGCCTCTCCGTTCTTGGGCGCTGCTATCTCTACGGAGGCCCCCTCAGATTGCTTGGCCTTCGGAGCGGCGCCGGCCGGACCAAATGTGAGGGCCTTTCGCAACGGCTCAGGAACTTTGCTTTTTACCACGGTCTCAGGATCACAACCGATCAAGACCGAGAGACCTACGACGATCAAGACCATTCTTAGAGATCTTGAAAACATTTAATTTAGCTCCAAAGCTTTAGGGGTTGACAGGTAGAGTTCGATCGTACTGCCATAATCTCTTTGGCCCGCCCCTACCTGAACGATCTTCTTTGACCGCAGATATCGGTGATGGCTCACGCGGGCCACCCGGTTCCGGCATTCTATCGAGCCCTTCGTGACGCCTCGTCCAAATTATCCCTATGTCCATCCGACTTTCATATTTTTCTCAAGTTTCTTTGTTGTGGGGAGGCCGTTGTTGACCACCGATTTGTGCCGATCTCACGGCGTCGAGATTACCCTGCTTCTCAACTCAAGGTCAAGGAATCTGTCACAAACGCCTATCAGTACGCGTGAGAAATTAAGAGTGATCGCTCAGAAGTAATAGTAGCCCCGGCATCTTGCCGGCCCACGGCTGAGACCGGTGAGGCGCCGATCCTACTGATGCTCGAGGTTGACAAAAACTTCTTTCGCCCCAATAACCGAATGATTACCTATCACGGAAACTCACCATTCTCGGTCCATCAGCAGACAAACAGAATCCCGGCCTTGTGCTCCTGTTTATGGGGGCAAGGTGACTACGCCAAACGCTTGACAGTCAACTCGGATTTGTGATATTTATACCATTAATATTTGATATTTATGCATAATAACAAGTTGACTTATAATGAAATTACCTCAACTGGCTATTTTGGCACTATTTATTTCTATTGTAGGAACCGGCTGCGCCACAAAAATGGCCACTGTCAAGGAGAGCGGTCCAAAATCATATACGATAAAAGGCCGGACTTACCATCCCATGAAGAAGGCATATCCCGGTTTCTTCCAGCACGGAATCGCTTCCTGGTACGGACCGGGCTTTGACGGTAGAAAAACGTCATCGGGAGAAATCTATGACATGCACGGCCTTACGGCGGCTCATAACATCCTACCGCTAAACACCCTTGTGAGGGTCACTAACCTGAGCAATAATAAAGACGTGGTAGTACGAATCAACGATCGAGGGCCGTTTGTAAAGGACCGAGTCATTGATATCTCGCTGGCCGCGGCGCAGAGGATCGGTGTGGTCACGCCCGGAACTACGCCGGTGCGAGTCTCCGTCATCGGGCCTGCGGATTCGATGTTGGCAGCGAGAATACCTGAAACCGGGGAAGGAAATCGCAGCCGGAGCGCCCCGAATCCATTCTTCTCCAACAGCAGAAACAGGCTGCTTGCACTGAGAGACCCCTAAACGCATGGTGCAAAAATCACAAATGCTGATCACGATCCTGGGGGGAGGTTTGGCCGGATGTGAGGCCGCATGGCAACTGGCCAAAAGGGGTGTGGCCGTACGTCTGATTGAGATGAAGCCCACGCGTTACTCTCCGGCCCACAATTCTCCTGATCTCGGAGAATTGGTCTGTTCTAACTCTTTGAGGTCCGCATCCATTGACTCCGCGGCCGGGTTGCTTAAAGAAGAGTTACGGGCCCTGGGATCTCTCATTATGGAGGCTGCCGACGCCACGGCGGTGCCAGCAGGGAAAGCTCTTGCAGTGCAACGGGACCTGTTTTCCCGATTCATTACAGAGAGAATCCTCGAAAATCCTCTGGTCACACTCGAGCGTGCAGAGGTAGCGCGAATTCCATCTCAAGAGGACAGAATTGTCATTGTGGCTACGGGTCCTCTGACATCAGACGCTCTCGCATCGGACATAGGCCGCATCCTGGGGTCGGACGGGCTCTCTTTCTATGATGCAATAGCTCCGATAGTGACTGCCGATTCTCTCGACATGAGCCGGCTCTTTCGTGCCTCCCGTTATGGCGAGGGAGAAGGCGACTACTTGAATGCTCCCATGGATGACAATACGTACCGGTCGTTTGTCAGTGAAATCCTAAGTGCGAGGAAGGTTGACCCGTTTCCATTCGAGAAGATCCCCCATTTTGAGGGTTGCCTTCCTGTAGAAGAGCTAGCCCGACGGGGGCCGGATACGCTCGCTTTTGGCCCCATGAAGCCGGTAGGACTCACAGACCCATCTACGGGAACGCGCCCCTTTGCGGTGGTTCAACTCCGGGCTGAGAACCGTGAAAGGACACTTTACAACCTTGTCGGTTTTCAGACCAAAATGACTCACCCTGAGCAAGAGCGAGTTTTCCGGATGATCCCCGGTCTTGAAAATGCGTTCTTCGCACGTCTCGGATCAATTCACCGCAATACCTACCTGGACGCGCCTTGCCTGCTGGACAGGTTTTCGCGGTCCAAGGCACATCCCCATGTCTTCTTTGCAGGGCAAATAACAGGAGTGGAGGGGTACATCGAATCCACAGCCTCAGGCTTGGCGGCAGGACTCATGGCAGGACTGATGGCCTACGGGGTGACTCCAGAGCCGCCACCGTCCGTTACCGCCATAGGGGCACTCTTGAAACACACACGCGATGAGCCCGCAAAGCGCTATGAACCGATGAACGTAAACTTTGGGATCATGGATCCCCCGCCGGAAGGGACTTCCAAGAAGCACAAGAAAACAGTCCTGGCGCATCGTGCCCTGGAAGCAGTCCACGCGTGGAAATCGGAAATGAACTCACTCTGGAACCAGGTAAGAGAGCGGTGAAAATAAGGAAAGGCTCATTCCTCGGGATTCGACGGCTGGCTTACACCACTCAGAAGATTACAGTTAGATCCACTCCGACAGTGCCGAAGCTCCCGCCCACAAACACCGTGTAAGGGCTCGGTCCAAGACCTGCCGCCGCTCCTGTTCCTGACGACAACCCGTATAACTCCTGGTACGCGTATCGTCCATAGAGCCCGACAAGCACGTTTGCGGTCAGATTGACGTCTCCCGCCATCTGCAGTTCCATTAGGCCGCCCCGGTAAAGGTTGCCGTCGAATTGAAGAGCAAAGCCGCCTTGCTGCAGCGCATTTGAAACGTTCATATTCATGAACGGAGAGCCCAACACTTCGAAGCGAGCCTTCCACGACGGGAAAAACATGGCAGTTTGCATGCCGATGAAGGGGATATGGGATGAAAACGAGTCATGCAACGGCGAGTCCGGCGCGCCGCTAGACAGGCTGCCCTGGTAATCCCATGTCTGTTGGCGGTAACCCGCGGTGAAACTAAAACGATAGCCCCCGCCACTCCAGAGATGGTAAAGGCCTGCGGCCTCCCAAGAGCTGAAATCGGGCTTCACGTCCCATCTTCCTCCAGGAAGAGCCAGACCGGCTACGGTACGTACGTGTTCGACAGTGCTCTCCAGGACACTAATTGATCCAGCCAGGCGGCCGGATATGGCTGGAAACGGTGTTATTTCAATTGTCCCGGTAAGAACCGGCATACGTGGATGATAGTTGGCTGTAAACCGATCCACGTCGGCAACGTTTGGGTCTAGATGACGGAGGACCTGATGCCCGAAAAGGTACTCCGCCCTGAATGATGAGTCCACCTGGATGTCCCATGGCAGGGTTCCAGCCCCTACAGGAGAGGCCACACCCGCTAAGATGAACAATATGGCCACAGCCTTGAGTGAACGACGACTCAAAATCCTATCCCCACACCAAATTCAAGATAGATTAAGCGGAGCTATTATAACCCTGGTTTCAACAAAAAAGAAACGATATTTTACAGAAGGAATCGGTATGATTGAAAATCAGCGCGCGGGTCTATAGAATGCACTCCGGCGAAGGCTGGGGGTTCTTGGGGGGACGGGTTCGGGGCAATGCTGTTGACCTGAGCCGCCCACCTCTGATGCGGGAACTCTTACCGTGATTCCGGCGAACGCCGGAATCCAGGGCATTCAATCTCGTGTTTCGCGGGACTTCTGGCCCACGGCGCCTGCCTCGGACACCGGTCTCCGGGGTTCGCGCGGGTGATGATCGCGCCTCCGGCGTGTCTCACGGGATTCTCCTTAAGTCGACAACAGGGGGGTCCGGAGAGCCCCGCGTTCCGCGGGGTTACAAGAGGGATCTCCCCGATTCTTCCTGGTTTGAAAACAAATTGGAGGGCGGCAAGAGGATGGAACTACCGGAACGGAAAATATATACGGTTTCCGAGCTGACAGAACAGATCCGGGACCTTCTGGAACGAGAATTTCCGTCGGTTTGGATTCAAGGT
>Ga0074045_10006061_pt1 | contig 10438 bp, 8 predicted proteins | sample BogForMeECP23OM2_FD_94442 | JGI IMG/M metagenome (GOLD analysis project Ga0074045, IMG submission 94442) | Bog forest soil microbial communities from Calvert Island, British Columbia, Canada - Bog Forest MetaG ECP23OM2 | ecosystem: Environmental > Terrestrial > Soil > Wetlands ... | reverse complement strand
GATGTCGCGGCGATGGACGCCATGTCCGGACCGCTGCGCGGCACCGACGTAATGAAGCAGACCACCAGGTCTGGCCGCCGGTCGTGGCCGCCGGTCGTTGTCGCGCGAGACCACGAGGGCGGGCCGCCGCTTGTCGCCGGACAGATCGGTGAACGGGAAACGGGTGAGGACAATGCTGCCGAAAGGGAACACTCAGCCGGTGCGCTGGATGAGATCGGCGTCGGAGTAGAGCTCGGGCTCGTCGGCCAACCAGTCCAGGGCTCTGCCAGCCTGGGCGATGGCCGCCATTGGGGGATTTCCGTCTTCGAGCAACTCGACGACCACGTGGACCCGGGCATCGGCGGCGACACCACGGCGGGTGAGTTCGGCCGAGACCTGTCCGGCCTGAGCATCAAGAACGATCTGGTGCAAGCAGGTCTTCCTCTCCTGGCCATCAGTGTACCGCGATCTGCGCAAGCTGTCTCTCGCCACTGAGCGGCGGCTCGCGACCGCGATCGCCCTTCAGCCGGGGGCGGCCACGCCCTGCCCTGCCCCTCCTGGATCCGGGCAGACCCGGGCCTGCTCACTGAACGGCTAAGGGGGCCTGCTGAACCGCCGGCTTGGCGTGCTCGCGCCAGCGGACCTCGACGCGATCGGCAATGTAGTCTGGATGCATCTCGATCTGTGACGTGGGGCGCGCGCCGGGCAGGCCCCCCCTGCCCTACTTATCCTGGGCCCACGGGTCAGCCACACCAGCTCACTGATCCGCAAAGGAGACCTGCTGAACCGCCGAAAGGAGAGCGACACCTGAAGCCATCCTCGGCCCCGCCAGCGCCCGAAATCGCGCTAAACTGCCCCTGGATCGCGATAATCCCCGCAATCACGCTACAGCCGGCCCTTAAAAATAGGGCGATGCCTTGCGGGCGGCACCGGCGATGTGTCCGCAGACCAGTAGCGCTGGTGCGGCTCCCGGCCACCTGCAAACGACCGTTTGCAGACACCTTGTTGAATTGTAGAATCGGTGGCCGAGAGAGGTCCCTGCCGCCGCTGTCGCGTTCCGCTTTGGACCGGAAAATCCGGACCAAGGACGTCTGGCGACGCGACTTCGACCGCTGTTGGTCCGGAAAATGGCCGCCTTGCCCTGGAAAATCGGGCACCCCGGAACCGGAAAAGTGTTGGCGGTGCGCGTCGTTGACGCGCCAGTGAAACCCCTACCCTTCCCTGCCCTAGGCCAGCGACCGCAGAACGGCCTCCCGCCAGCAGGCCTCCTGCCACGCCGCCGTGGGGACATCTATCAGTGCCTGTGGCCGCTGCATGCCCACGCCGATTCCCGTTTTTCCGGTTCAATGCCGCGCTTTTCCGGACCAACAGCTTAGTTTCCAGACCAATCCGGACGCGTGAAGTCACTGAGACAAATCGATGTCCATTCCGGCACAATGCGGAACGTGACGGCATCGGCCGCAACTTTGGTGCGCATACCCCGGACTCCGCCTTCACACTCGATTTTGGAATGTGATCTTAAGTTGCCTGGCCGCCGGCAGGCGTTGCGGGGCGAGCGTCCCTGCTCTTTCCTTTCGAACTTGACGCTGCCTGGCGTAGGCGCTCGACGCGGCCCGCGCCTGGGCTGCGGTGCTGGATCCAATTTCGCGTTCCGAGATCGTGAGAACCTGGGCGCTGAGGGGATCAGAAACCCGGATCTGCCCCCGCCGCCGGCGGGGGCGCATGTCGGGGCGAGCGTCCCTGCCCTGCCGCCGTGGCAGCAACCGATTATCGCCGGCTAAGGCTCCGCCTCTGTAAAAAGCCCCACGGCAGCGGATTCAAACGATGCGGCCTGGGCGGTCCGTTCGTGGTGCGGCGCGTCGCCTCGGCCGCGCTGCATTAGCGACCGGGCTTGTGATGCCGTTCACGCGCGGCACTCGAGCACTCCCCCTACCCTTCTGGGCAGCCTGGTGCGACGAGTTTTTGGAGGGCCAGGCTCTTATCCGAACGGCACGTCGCGCCTGCTGGACGCCTTGGATGCGGTGCTGCTAGTGCCAGTTATCATGACGGGAGGCGCCCGCGCCCACGAGATCGGCGTGGGGCGCAGAGCACCCGCGACTTGGCCGCCTTGGGAAAGAAACTAACGGACAGCTAATAGTTACCTGGCATTTAGTTGCCCGGCATTGAGAACCGTCTTTCCCGCCACTCGGCGACCGAGCGCTGTTAAGCCACCCGTGATAAACTGTCAACTAACCGTTAACTGGCAGTCCATTACTTAGCCATTAACAGGTAGGTAACTGGGAGCTGGCCATTGTATAACGGGCATCTGTCAGTTAGCTGATCGCCAGATGTCGGATCACCTTCTTGTGCTGACTCGGCGCGCAGTCAAAATGGCAGTTCACTAGACGCGCGACGTAATCGCAGTTACCAGATAGATAACGACAAGCTGGCCGTTGTATGGCATACATCCATCCGTTAGCTGACCGTTAGATGCATCATCAAAGCTGGGGTTCGGCTTCGTCAGATTGCCGCTAGCAACATGTCAGCGAACAAGCAGGTGACTGTCAGCTAATCGACAGCTTTTAGCAGCAAACGGAGAGCAGTATGTTATGCAACGGATCATGATCATCGTTGCATTCGTCAGTCAGAAGGGCGGGGTAGGGAAGTCTACGTTGGCCCGGGCTTTAGCCCGCGAAGCTGTCTCCAGCGGCCTCAACGCCAAAGTAGGTGACCTCGATACCGACCAAGCCACGATCGTGGACTGGCACAAGGTGCGCACGCAGCGCGGGCTTGAGCCGGTGATTTCCGTGGAGTTGTTCCGGAATGTGACCGACGCAGCCAAGGCTGCCGCACAGCATGACCTGTTGATCGTAGACGGTCCAGCAAAGGCGAGCGCCAGCACGACGGAAATCGCCAAGGCATCCGCCCTAGTGGTGCAGCCAAGCGGCCCGGCACGCGATGACCTTAATCCGGCGATCCGCGTTTTCCACGGATTGGTCAAGCAGGGGATACCGCAATCGCGTCTGGTCTTTGCACTCAACCATATCGGCACGGAGAATGAGGCGGATGCCGCCCGCGCCTATATCGAGGAAGCGGGTTTCGCCGCGCTGCCGGGCTATCTGCCCGAGCGTCCCGCATACCGCATCGCTCAGAATGAGGGATACGCGATCACAGAGACACGATTTGCGACCCTGAAGAAGCAAGCGGACACCCTGATACAGTCGCTAATCGATAGGGTAGGGGAGGCGGCAAATGGCTGACGCATCGAAGCTCAAGTCTTTGCGCGGCCTCGGCGCACCTCCATCCCCTGACGAAGCACGCGATGACCTGGTGCCTCCGCCGCCACCACAACCTGCGGATGGACCACCGCAACCTCCTATCCCGCAAGCAGCACCGCGTCAGTCCCCAGCGCCAATTACACCCGGTCCCCGCATAGACGCCCGCAGCCTGCGCCGCTCTGGCCGCACGGTGCATTTCGCAACGAAAGTAACGCCCGAGTTCGACGCTCGCGTCCGCCAGATTGCAGCCGACACGGGCAAGATGCTGACCGAGATACTAGAGGAAGCTCTAGTCGCTTATGAGAAACAGTCAACTAACCGTTAACTGGCAGCTAACCGTCAACAAGGTCGACGTTAACGCCTAAGACTTGCCACTAGCTTCAGCGGCGACTCTGACGCGGTGCTGAAGAATGCCGGCGGCAGTGCCCTTGGCTAGAGCGGGAAAGGGGGAGGGGGAGGGGGCTTCGGGCGGAATGCCGCTGACGCTATCCCACTCGAAAGAGGCGATGAGCTACGCGCATATCTTCGCGACGGCAGGCATGCGTTGCCAATTGCGCCGGCCACCGTCTGACGGGCATATTCATGAAGCGGCAATCGGCACAGATGAAGCGTCGCTGATCCGAACACCTGAGGCGTCTTGCGTATGAGTGTTCAAGCGTTCGGGCGCATGAAGACTTAAAATGGACTCTTGTTGTTTCCCCGTGGCCGCAACCGTCTCGGAGAATTTGGGACCACAGTCAGGGTAGCAGGGGAGGGGCCCCCTAAATGGAAGGGAGGCTCAATCCACTCGGTCCGACACCAGATTAACTCTCCGAAGAGACCAGCCTGACCCCACGAACGACTGTCTTGGGCACCGCCGGTGGTGACGGATGTAACGTGATTCCAGTGCTCAGAGCTTCGACCTTCGCGTGGGGGTACGCTGAAAGGACGTCAGGCATAACCTCTCGCACCCGCTGTGCAAGTTTTCGCTGCCGTCCATAGTCAGCTCCGATCTGGGCCTGCAAGCTTCCCCAGCGAATATGTGCCTCGCGCTGTAACCGGGGGAGACGGTAGGCGAATAATGTGTAGAGGTCGAGCCCGAGACTGTTGCCCGAGAGCTGGGCGATGCCGCGTTTATCCAAGGGGACTGCATGTTCTCGGAGATGTTCGTGGAATTGCTCACTCAGCTCCACTGTCCCAGCCCACCCATCACCCTTAGCAGCCTTCCACAACTCCAGTCCGTTTGATATCCTTGTATCTGTAATGACGGTGTGCTCGTCGCCTGCCGAATTCGTATCGGTCCATTGCATCGAGAAGGTACACCTGGCGATCCGGAGACATTGTTCGCGAACTGCGGAGATAGAGCCTCGAGGTCCGCCGGAAACCGGCAAGTCGAGCGACCGGAGGAATGCCGAAAGCGACGGGCCCAGACTTACGGTTCTGCTTCGCACCCCTTCAGTCTGAAGATAGATGAGAATAAGTCGCGCCTTAGACCCATAAGGTACTCCGACATACATCTGTTCAAATTCGTTGGTAGTCGGCTGACGATTGCGTGTCGACTTAGGCGTATCGTCTACAACGCCGGGCGTAATCATCAGCGAGAAACGCCCTGCCGTCCGTCGCCACACTGCATGATTCTGTGCTGGTCGACTATGGGGCAAGCATGTCTGACAGAGGCCGCTATGCAGAAACGACAACTCTTCGGGCGAGGGATCTGAAGACAGAACGTCATGTGTTATTTCGACCCGCTGTCGCAACCGGCGTCGCTCAGAGGGTGACGAGGTCAGTGCATCGACACGGCGCAGCGTCTCGGCGAGACCAAGCATCTCAAGTTGACCTTTTATGTCCTCCATCGAACCCTCCTCCTAGGTTCATATCGCTGGTTCGCGGATTCGGGGCGATGAATTGGGGGCGTCGCGAATAAGGGTCACGATGAATTAGGGGCAAATTCGGCTTCTCACTCTTATCCACGATGATTCGAGTGCGCTCAGGACCGTCCCGATGAATCTGGGGCAAATATAAACCTGTCTACGATGAAAGTGGCGCGGACTCAAGCCACCATTCACGATGAAACTGGCGCGTATTGTCGAGTTATCCACGCTGAATCTGGTGCCTATACTTATAAGAGTCTATAAATCGTCCCTATAGGAGGTCTGGCCGCCCTAACTTCATCGGGGCGCAGACCCTCGACCTGACCAGCGCGAACGGCAGTCGACTGGGAGGACGGGCCTATGAGTCGTCAGCTCGCCGGGTGAAACCGTACGTAGGGCACCCAGGGAGAAAGATTGGCTCAGGAATGAAGAAAGATCAGCCGCCTATGGACCATCTCTTAAGGCGGCGCCCCCGATTCATCGTAATCCGCGTTGTCCCTGCCAGATTACGTGGTGCCTTTCCGACTCGGGCAGCTCCATGAGAGACAGACTCACCTCTGTCCTGCACTAACGGCGATGAAATGGAGGCGCGATGCTGAAACCGCGGAAAGGGTTCCCTGCAAAGGAATCGGCACGACGACGTCCTGATTGTCTGATCCTGACGACGAGAGTGCCAAGCTGCCCCATCGATCTTTCCGCGCGGTGACGTCTCGGTCTGTCCTGCGCGATGAAATGGGGGCGCCCCTGCGGGACGTCCGGATTGCCTGATCGTGGCAGGGAGGGTGTTAAGCTGCCCCATCGATCTTTCCGCGCGGTGACGTCTCGGTCTGTCCTGCGCGATGAAATGGGGGCGCCCCTGCGGGACGTCCGGATTGCCTGATCGTGGCAGGGAGGGTGTTAAGCCGCCTCATCGGTCTTTCCGTGCGGTGACGTTCTCGGTCCGTCCTGAGCTGACACCGATGAAATGGGGGCGCGGTGCTGAACCGCGGGAAGGGTCCCCCGCAAAGGAATCCGTGGCAGGACGTTCGAGGCAGGAGTGACCGCCGACTGCACAATCGACGGGACGCGGACCGAAGGGGCGCGATGCCGCATGACGATTACACCTCGGGCACCGGCCGACCCCGCTTTGCGGTGCGCGTCGCCCTTGTGGCGCGCCGGGTGTTGCTGGGACGGGCTGGTGTCTTCTCATCGCCAAGTTCGATCCAGGTCTGTGCGTGGTCGCCCGCGTGGTCCCATCCCCGCACATCACGATCGACGCCTGGCAAGTGCGGGACTCAGGAGGAGGTGGTCGATGCGCATCCCGGCGTCGCGGCCATACGCATTCCGGAAATAATCCCAGAACGTGTAGATGGGTTCACCCGGATGGAGTGCACGCACCGCGTCGGTCCAGCCCTGGGCGACGAGGCGGCGATAGGCGTCGCGGACTTCCGGGCGGAACAGCGCATCATCGACCCATCGCTCCGGTTTGTACACGTCGAGGTCGGTCGGTATGACGTTGTAGTCACCAGCGAGCACAACGGGTGCGCCGCTTTCCAGCAGGGTCTTGGCGTGCGTGGCGAGGCGCTCGAACCAGCGCAGCTTGAAGTCGAATTTCGGGCCGGGCGCCGGATTGCCGTTCGGCAGATAAAGACAGCCCACCACCCGTCCATCGATGGCGGCCTCGATGTAGCGGCTGTGCGTGTCGTCGGGATCACCGGGCAGGCCGCGTCTTGTTTCGACCGGAACCTTGCCATGGGCAAGGATGGCGACGCCGTTCCAGCTTTTCTGACCCTGCCAGATGGCGCCATAGCCGGCATCGCGAATCGGCCCCTCGGGGAACTTCTCCTGCGGCGGCTTCAGCTCCTGCATGCACACGACGTCGGGCGAAGCTTCTTCGAGCCAGCGCAGGAAATAAAACGGGAAGCCTCCCGTTGACGCCGTTGACGTTGAAGGTCGCGAGCTTCACCGCGCGCAGTCTCCCAAGCGCCGCGCGGTCTCGTCCGGTGGCGGCTCGATACCGAATACGCTCCGGCCGCCATATTGGTGCGAGCGGGCACGCTCCTCGACAAATAGCGCATCGATCGACGTCCTGCTTGCGTGCCGCTCAAGACGTCGGGCCTGTTCATCCAGGCGCCTGATGGCAGCCAGCTCCTCGGAATGGCCGAGCTTTGCCTTGTGCACGGCAGCTTTAAGGGCGTCGATGGTGCGGTCGTAGATCCTCAGCGGCACGGGATACGGATGCCGATCCTTGCCGCCATGGGCGACGGAGAACCGCGCCGGGTCGGTGAAGCGGTATGGCGCGCCATGCACGACCTCGGCGACCTGGGCCAGCGCGCGGACAGTCCGCGCGCCGACGCCCGGCACGAGCAGAAGCTCGGAGAAATCCCGCGGACCGCATTCGGCGGCGGCCGCCAGATTGCCGTGCAGGCGCCTCGTGATGATGTTCTCGGGCCTGACGTCGTGATGGGCGGGCATGACGAGGTGCGGCAGTATCGGCTCGGCCTGCTGGCCTGAGCGTTCCGCCGTGCTTCCCTCAAGCTTCGCGAGCTGCCGTTCGATCCCGTCCGGCCCGAGTTCGCCGAGAATATCGAGCTGTCGGCGTCGCGAAGTTTCCGCCCGCCGATTGGTCAGGTTGACAATCACGCCCTGTTCGATGCCGTCGATTGCGGCGTGCGGCTCGTCGACGAAGCTTCGCAGTCCCTCGGAGAGCCAGTGATAGCGCCGCGCTTGGCGGCGATCGCCGTTTATGCCCTGCTGGACCACGACCCAGTGCCCGTCATTGGTGACGATGAACCCGTGGAGATAAAGGTCAAACCCGTCCTGGACCGCCGCGCTGTCGACCTTGGCGACAAGCCGACTCGCCTGGGCAAGAGCTGCCCCGTCGAGACCGGTTCGATCACCGACTGCGACCAGTTCGTGCGGCGTCTGGCGGGAGTGACGGCCACGCCCACCGCAGACATGGATGCCGAGCTCTCCTGACAGCGGCATCAGGCCGCGCTTTAGCGCACCGATGACGCTTGTGGTGATGCCGGAGGAATGCCAGTCCATCCCCATCACCGCGCCGAACGACTGGAACCAGAACGGATGCGCCAGACGGCGCAGCAGCTCGTCCCTTCCGTGCTCGAGGACGATGGCCTCGGTGATCATCGCGCCCAGCCGGGTCATGCGGTCGCCGAGCCATTTCGGAACCCGGCCGCCGTGAAGCGGCAGATCGGCGCTGCCCGCACGCTGCGTAATCAGTGCGCACCTGTCGCCACCACGCCCGGGCCGGCGTCGGGTTGCCGCACGACCGCATCGCCAACAAACAATGGCAGTTCGTCAGGGGAAGTAACGGACCCCTGATCGAAGTTGGATACGGTGACGCCGAGCAGCCGGATACCCTTGGCGGCCGGCAGCAGGGTGCGCAGGAGGTCTATGCTCGCCTGACGCAGAAGATCGTGGTGCGTGATCGCCGTTGGGAAGCTCCGGCTCCTTGTGACCAAGTGGAAGTCGGCGAACTTGACCTTCACCGTGACGGTCCGGCCAAACGCTGTTGCCTTCTCACACCAGGCCCAGACCTCATCGGCCATGGCCACGACGCCGGCTTCGATGTCGGCAGGCGCGGTCAGGTCGTGCTCGAAGGTGGTTTCGGAGCCGGAGGATTTGCGCTGGCGATCGGCAACGACCGGCCGATCGTCTTCGCCGGTTGCGATGTCGAGATACCAGGCGGCCGATTTGCCGAAATGCTGCTGCAGAAAGGCGAGCGATTTCGCGCGCAGATCCGCGCCCGTCGCAATCCCCAGCTTCTGCATCTTTGCTGCAGTGACGGGCCCCACGCCGTGAAACCTGGCGACCGGCAGAGATGCGATGAAGTCCGGACCCATATCGGAGGTGATGACGAACTGGCCGTTCGGCTTGCGTTGGCTCGACGCGAGCTTGGCGAAGAACTTGTTGTATGAGACGCCGGCGGACGCCGTTAGACCCGTCTCGTTCAGAATGCGGGCACGAATCTCCTTCGCCGTCGCCGATGCAGTGTGCAGGCGCCGCACGTCCTGCGTCACATCAAGATAGGCTTCATCGAGCGAGAGCGGTTCGATCAGCGCGGTGTAATCTGCAAAGATCGCGTGGATCTGGCGCGAGACCGCTCGATAGACGTCGAAGCGCGGCGGCACGAACACCAGCTCCGCGCATTGGCGCATCGCCGTCGTTGACGGCATGGCCGAGCGCACGCCGAAGGCGCGGGCCTCGTAACTCGCCGCGGCCACCACGCCCCGCTTGGCGCCGTGGCCGACCGCGACGGGACGGCCCCTGAGCGTCGGATTGTCGCGCTGTTCGACCGATGCATAGAACGCATCCATGTCGACGTGGATGATCTTGCGCGGCGGCATGCCACGACCATATCAGGCTTGGAACAGAATGAGAACTCTGACGGGTCGGTCCGACGAGGTGCGGCGCCGCATGTTTCATATGGCCGTCGCAGGGCCGGACTCCGGCCCGGGGACTTTTAGCGAAGGGCGAACGTGTTTGCTGCGCAATCTGATTTGTTCGAGCGACCGCGGTTGGGGGGTCTGACGCAGGCGGAAGGCGTTGTCACGCGCGACGAGGAACAGGAACTCATCGCATCCATCGATGCGGTGAACCTTTCGCCCTTCCGGTTTCACGGATGGCTCGGGAAGCGCCTGACGGTGTCGTTTGGGTGGACCTACGATTTCGAGACGGGGCGCTTCTCCCCAAGCGATCCGATTCCTGAATGGCTGTTGCCGCTGCGCGCGAACGCGGCGCGGTTCGCCCATCTGAAGCCAGATGAGCTCGTTCAGGCGTTGCTCATTCGGTACGACATCGGCGCCGGGATCGGCTGGCACCGCGATCGGCCGGTGTTCGAACATGTTGTCGGTATTTCACTCGGTGCGCCTGCCACGATGCGATTCCGGCGACGCAGCGCTGGAGGGTTCGATCGAGCATCGGCGTTGCTGGCGCCGCGGTCGATCTACCATCTCACCGGCGAGGCGCGGCATGAGTGGGAGCACAGCATCGCCGCGATGGAGGTTACGCGCTGGTCGATCACGTTTCGGAGCCTGTCCTCAGTGTGTCCCCGACAAGCAAGTACGGTCGCCTGATCTATCTTGGTTCATCTTCCGGGGTGGACGGATCGTCGATCACCGACCCTCCGGGCGGCGGAGACGCATCAATCGCGGCGCTGCCGCGGTCGTTATGGATCAAGGAAGACCGGGCGCGCCTCGCGTATGACGCTGATCCCCGCGCTGTGCAGCGAGCTAACCCGTCTTATTCAGCGTTGAGGCGGGGATGACGGCGAAGGCGCCCAGGGCATAGTTGCCCCAGGCGCCTTTTTCATCGCGAAATCGGACCAGACTGGGCAGGCGCTGGGGTTGCTGG
>Ga0074045_10006060_pt1 | contig 10438 bp, 12 predicted proteins | sample BogForMeECP23OM2_FD_94442 | JGI IMG/M metagenome (GOLD analysis project Ga0074045, IMG submission 94442) | Bog forest soil microbial communities from Calvert Island, British Columbia, Canada - Bog Forest MetaG ECP23OM2 | ecosystem: Environmental > Terrestrial > Soil > Wetlands ... | reverse complement strand
TATCATCTATGTCAATGATCTCGCTGGCCTTTTGAATCTGTTTTGCAAGGGGGCTGTCTACTTGAGCTAGGCCGAGTGGAGTTTCCCAAGCACCTTCAGTTTGCATGGATACGCCGCTACCGCGACCAGAATGATTTGGGCCTAGAATTATGAATGTTTCCGGGATTCCGTCTCTTGATATCCTGTCATATCCACGGGCAGCTACCTGGCCGGAGTAGGAGTAGCCTGCGTGTGGAGATATTACTCCAACAATTTTCCTTGACTCTTTGGCCGTCACGCTTGTGGTTGCTCTTGGTAGGGGGTGAGAGAAGCATGAGCTTATTTGATGTCTTAGTTCTTCCTCTGTTCCTTCGTAAAATTGGCCTGCTACGTGCGGTTTCCGAATTCTCAAAGCTCACCGCCCGCTCTAGGGGCGAGAGCGGCCAGTTTAGTTTCGAAATCATCAACAGTCAATGGGATAGTGCCATCTTGTGGTAATTCGCCTCTCTCCCTCAGGACTTGTCTGGATAGCAACCAATACACCATGGCGAGAGCTCGTCTACCTTTGTTGTTGACTGGAATCGCAAAGTCAACGCCGCTGAATACGTTGTCCGTATCACAGAGGGCTATTACTGGAACGCCGGCGTTTGAGGATTCCTTGATTGATTGCCAATCTGCTCTTGGATCGGTGACCACTACAACCTGTGGATCTGCATGGTATGGTTGGAGTGGATTGGAGATAAGTCCGGGCATAAATCGGCCGACGTTTGGCATCGTTTTTGTGGTTTCACAGAATTTTTCTACAGGCGTTTTACCGTAAAGTCTTGAGGAGACTATTAGGGTTCGTTCTGGTTCGAATCGTGCGATGAAACGTGCTGCAACGCGAATCTTTTGGTCAGTCTTGCCGATGTTGAGAATGAATAATCCGTCAGGTCTAACTCTGTAAATGTACGGTTCCATGTCACCGGTCTTAATTCTAGTCCCTATGTGTAGGCCTGCTGCTAAGAGTTCTTCGAGTGGGAGCAGCATGTCCTCTGACTTGGGCATCTCTTCTTTTTCTTCGATTTCTGACATTCCAGTCACTTGATTGAATGGTTACTCGAATTGTGCACGTCTCTTTGCAGTAACTTGGGCATATCTTAAGAGATCGTCGACGACGTCGACATGTGATATGAACATTCGTCTGCAACAATACCGCGTCATTCCAATGTCATCCAAGACCTTCTTTGGGCGTTCTCCTGATTTTACTCGACGTGCAAACTCCTCCCATCGATCGGCTACAAGTTTTCCGCAGGTAAAACATCGTATTGGAATTATCAAACAATCTCACCGATAGGACTTCTGCTCTCTCCGTCGCGCTCCTGGTCCACCGAACTTTTTCGTTTCTTTTCTTCTAGGATCTCCTGCCAGCATTGTTCTGTCATAATTAATCATGACCTTTCTGAGTTCTGAACTTCGTGACCATTGGACCAATCCTTTGGCGATTGCCATTCTTGCAGCTTCTGCTTGACCCATGAATCCTCCACCGCTTACTTTGACATTGAAATCAAGCGCTTTCCATCTTTCCCCTGAGAGAACCATTGGCTCGGATATTTTCACGCGAGCAATTTCTGGAGTGAAAGTATTGAGGGGTATCCCATTGATGAACGTCTTACCAGAACCGTTCTTTACTATGGCTCGAGCGATTGCGGTCTTTCTCTTTCCACTAACTAGCAATACTCGTTTCTTTTCCACTTTCTCCGGCTTTTCCGGCTTTTCGGCTTTAACGGTCTCTTGCTCACTCAATTTTTTCACCCACCAATCTCGGTTGCGAGATCCTCCAGAGTCACGTAGGGGGATAGTAGTTTTGACGCGTCAGCGCCAGGAACTATGGTTGCTTTCTTTCCGGTGAATTCCTCTGGCACTCCCACATATACGTGGACTCTATGATAGGCTGCTCTTCCCTTTGGTTTGCTCCATGGGAGCATGCCTCTTACGACTCTCCTGAGATATAGATCTGGTCGTCTTTGATGTACCGGGGCGTTCTCTTGGTGACCGAGGGTTCGAGTTTCCAGTCTGCGTTTGGCTTCATCAACTATATTGGTTCTTTTGCCTGAAATAACTGCCTTCTCAGCGTTGAGCACAATGACCATATTACCATCTATTGCTTGCTTAGCAGCATAGCTTGCGAGTCTTCCCAAAATCTGGTTTTTTGCGTCTATGATTAATTCATTTGACATTTAACTCACCGCATTATAGTGACTTTTGAACCATCTGGATAGGTTGTAACGAAATCTTTCAATGACATGCATTGGCCTCCTGCTTGTTCTATCTTTGTCCGGGCGACGTGAGAGTACTGGAAGGCTCCAATTACTACTCGATGTTTGATCAGGCCCGATCCGAGTAGTTTCCCTGGAATAAACACTAGGGAGTTAGAGCTTGTTGCGCGGGCGACGTGGTTTAGGTTGAGTACAGCTCTGGCGCTGCGTGGTCGGGATAGATGGTCTGCTGCCACGGACCATATTTTGGCTTTGTTAGCTCGGGCTTTAGTTTTCAAAAATCGTATTGCTTCGATGAGTTCTGTATTGGTGATTTCTCTTCGCAATTATCTGGCACCTATTGTTCTAGACCCTTCTTGATTATATCCTCTAAGGTGGATGTTTTTCTATCGATAATGTTTGAGGCTTCTTGTACGATTCTCTTCACTGGCACTGCTCCCGTCGATTCCACGTAGAAGATGAATGAAGACTCATCACCTTCGACTTTGACCGGGAATGCTCTCTTCGGATCTGAAGGCACTGCCTTACTGACGCAATCCATGCAAAGTGTGCACGCAGTCTCATCACGCACGACAATTCTCTCTGAGGCGTCAGGTGCAAAGACATCCGTGGGACAGATGTTTATGACCTCTGCGGGGTTCGCAAGGTTCTCAGCATTTAGAGTGACCTTTGGCAGATACTTGTAGGCACATGCTGAGACGGGTTGCCATTTTGCGTGCTCTACCCCTCGTCCAAGTCTGGCGTAAACTTCCAGTCGGAGTTTTTGGGTTGGCCCCAACTTAACTATGGGGATTGTGCCGCTAACAGGGACTACGTCTCCTTCTGCCTTGAGATCTGACGAATAGACCATTAGTGATTCATCGCCCGCTCGAGAGTCAAGGGTGAAAGATGCTCTGCATTTGCTACATCCGAGCTCGCTCTTGCAATCACAATCCTCAGGTAAGACGTAAGCTTCGAGGTCTGTCTTTAGAGGAATTAGACCAAGGCGGTGAGCAATTACTTCGTCATAGAGGACTGAGGTGTTTTCGAGCATGATCACGTCCTCGATAGCCATAGCTGGGACCTCTGCGATCATGGCTCTGCGGAGAGCGTTAGCGTAAGCGTGATCGACATCCTTCAGCAGGAACCTTAAGCTGTTATCTTTCTCGTCAATAATTTTAATATCCATTCCTACGGACCTCTTTTTGGGAAAAGCTGTACGCTGCCGAGTTGGTGGCAGCTTGCATAGTTTGGTCCGCGGTGCACTATATTTTCACTTCTTGGTATCGAGCTTTTTCGAGTAGCCTCTGCGAAGCTTATAAACTATTACGAGTAGATTTCGTTCTGCTCAAGAATTCGCGAAGAGTTAATCTTAACCGAATGAGTGGCTCCATTGAATGGTAATATGACCGATCTAACTCTCGTTTTAGGATTAGGTTTAACCGTCACCGGCATCATCCTGGCTCTGTTAGTTATGATTTCCGTTGCCGTCCGAAGTCGCGGAGTAAGGGGGGGCGGCATCCTTTTGATTGGACCGATACCAATAGTATTCGGTACAGACCAGCAGTCAGTGAAATTGCTCATTATTCTCGCAATCATATTAATGCTAATCATTTCCTCTCTAACAATTTTCTCTTACCTGGCGAAATAGTTGGCAACAATATGCGCAGTGTGTAGAAGTGATGACGCGTCATACGTTTGTCATAATTGTGGGCGCGTTGTTTGCGGAAAGTGTTTCAATACTTCGCAATGGCGGTGTCTTGATTGTGTGTCTAAATCGGGAAATTGGGCCGTATCTAGTGCAGGTCTGCCTGCTACAAGTTTGCTATTCTTTGTTGCGATGGTGTTGATCTTTGTTGGAGTAATTCTCGTTACCGTAGGCACTGCTTGGAATACTGGGAGTGTGAATGGGGGTGTCGTATTAATCGTTGGTCCATTCCCGATTATCTTGGGATCTGGACCTTACGTGGTACCACTGGTAGTGTTATCCATCGTACTATTGATACTTTCAATTGTCTTCTTTGTCTTAGTCAGAAACAGGCCGAGGTAAGTGTTCCCTTTACTGATTATGTGGCAGCGACTTCTTGGCCAGCCGATGTTGCGGTTATGATCTTTCGTATTGGATGGTCATCTTTGGCTAGAGGGCTGTGGCTGAAGTACTTGATTTTGTCTTCCTCATTGCGGTACACAATATAGCCCGGGACTGAGATGATTCTGTCAGCAACCGAGATGTGGCCGTGAGATACCATTTGTCGAGCCTGATGCAGCGTCTTCGCCAAGCCTCGTCTGAAAACTACTGTTTGAAGTCTTCGCTCCATCAGATCTCGAATACCAAGGTCCAAGACTTCGTCGATAGATGCCGATTCGGAAAGGACGCCAATTCTACTTAATTTTGCAAGATATTCGCGTTCAATACGACTTCGCTCCGCTTCACTGGTACCCAATAATGATCTGGCGATTCCTCGGACTTCTGAGAGCATCGTCTTGTATCGCCACAGTTCTCGCTTATTGCGAAGCCCATATTCGCCGACTAAACGTAATTCTACGTCTAGTTGGTCGCTTCGCCATGGATGTCTTGGTGTGTCGTAACTCTTTCTTTGACGCCTTGGGTCACCCATTACTTCTTCTCCTCCTTCTCTCCTGCAGCAGCTGCTGCTCTTGCAGCTTCCATAATGACTTTCTTGGCTACTCCGACGGCTCTTCCTTTCCGGCCTGTTGTTCTGGTTCTTTGTCCGCGTACTTTTAGGCCGAGTGAGTGTCGAATGCCTTTCCACGTGCGGATGTCAGTCATGAAGTCGATGTCACCTTTTACACCCAGCGTGGCATCTGGTCCAATCAAATGCACGTCTCGTCCTGTATCAAGTGATTTTCTCCTGTTGTAGAGACGCGGTGGTAATCCATATTTTGATGGATCATGCATAATATCTTCTAACTTCTTTACCTCTGCCTCTGACAATTGACCAATTCTTAAAGTGGGTTTCAGCTCCGAGGCTCTCACTATGGCTGCTGCGTAGCTAGGACCAACACCGATGATCTTGATCAAACCATAAACTACATTCTTCGTTCCGTCAACATTAGTGCCTGATACGCGAAGAACGTGTCTGAACTCTCGCGACATGATAGTTACTCCAAGATGCGTGCGAAACCTAAACGAGGCGTATTAAACCTTCCCTGCTGGTGCTGTTTGAGTGTGTAGGTGGCGCCGGGAGAGGGATTTGAACCCTCGAGGCCTTGAAAGGCCACAGGCTTACAGTTTAAGAATTCCAGGCGTGGGCTTCGGAATGAATCTGCCCCTTACCAGGCTAGGGAACCCCGGCTCACTCTTTCAGCTGTCTGAGCCCGATTATAAGGATTAGACTTTACTTCCATAGGGAGGGGTAGGTCTTTCTCTCCATCAATACTCGTTCCAATTTGACAGCTAGACCTTTGTCTTGCTCAACGATGTCAGAGAAGGATAATAGAGATCGTCCGAGTGCGACGGCCTCTCCTTTCTGTGTAAGTAATGCGACGGGTTTATTCTTTTCAACAGATGCCTCAACCTTTGCAATACCGGGTATCGCCAAGGATGCTCCGTGGCATATTGAATCCACAGCAGAATCTCGAACTAATACTTGAGGAATTAGTTGCAATGCTATCTCCATGGGTTTGATAAGTTTCCGGAGTAGCATTTCATTTCCTTTTTCAAATTCTTCTTGTGCAGCGCTAAGTTCATGTAACGTGGTGAGTTCACGTTCTTCCGTGAATGGCCCAGCACGAGTTCTCCTGAGTTCGCGCATGTGGGCGCTGCAACCGATTACGTCGCCTATGTCAGAGCATAGTTTTCGAATGTAGGTGCCCGCTTGGCAAGAACAAGTGAAGAGTACCAGACGTCCATCTATCTCGAGAATATCTAATCCGTAAATGGATCGTTTTCGAGGCGCTCTCTTTACCGAGGCTCTCAATGGTGGCTTTTGGTAAATCTCGCCAGTAAATTCGTTCATGACTTTAACGAGAACACTATTTGGAATATCAGCGTGCATTTGCATGACGCAGACATATTGCTTGCCAGAATACAGGAACACCTGGACGACCTTCGTAGCGTCTTCTAAGGCTACTGGCAATATGCCGGTTACTTTGGGATTCCCCCGACTAGAATGTCTCTAGGGTTCCGCCGTGTCCAGCATGCGAAAGTTTCATCATGCGCTTGATCCATGCAACTATTTCATGACTCGACGGGCCAGCTGGCTTGTCGATGTTAAGAAGTCCGTATTTGATATGCATGGACATTGACCTTTCTTCAGGCTTGCATCCATACTTACTATCTGTCGCCTCATCCACCTTCGTTACGAACTCATGGTGGATTGCTAATGGTGTTGACTGCATCATTCACCCCTCGTTGGAGTTTTTCTTTGAAGAGCCAAGAACAACTGATTGGTAGATCAGTTAGTTGTTTTAGTTAGAACAAGTTCTTCTTTCATGAACTTGGCCTTCTTGGCTTGGGTTAGAGCCTTCTCCACTTCTTCGTCCCCAGCTCCCTTCTTAACTTCAACGGACTCGGGCGTGGGCTCTAAATGGTCAACGTTAGTACGTCGCCTTCTCACTCCAGTAATACTCTTTGGGCCAGTAACAAGTGCAAAGTTCTTGTCGATAACATCAACTATCACGCACTTCTTGCCTACTTCTCTACCAAGTAGCTTAACACAGATCCTTCCAACTTCGATGCTTGCCATTCCAATTCACTGCGAGACTTTCAGTAGGGCAATGTGATCTAGATAAGTGTGGCTGAATTCGTCAGAAACCGTTCTCCACCTAGGTCTTAGAACTGCTCTGATCGTCATTTCAGATTCGGAACTCCCTCAAACTGACATTAACTTTGAAATTGTCACATCACTATCGGTTTCCAGTGCCTGCAGCAGAAGAGAGATAAATCGACCGGGGCATCGTAGATTCAGAGGGTAAGTATTGAAGATTAGTGAAAATGTGTATTTTTGGACAGGCATGTTTGGTGGCTCAGGAGTTATAGCTGGAAAGAAGGAGACCGTAATCGTAGACGCGCAGAACAGAAGCGACCAAGCAGATCTGATACTGGAACTTATGCAACTCTATGAGTTGAACCTAAGTAACGTAAGACACATCATCTTAACGCATGCTGACTCTGACCATATTGGTGGGCTTTCGCAATTGAAGCGTGTAACCGGAGCTAAGATTATTGCCAATTCTGAGGAAGCTAAGAGAATTGAAAACCCGACACAGCCTGAAGGATTCGCGGCCGCGCGGGCTGGTCCATGGGAACCGTGCAAGGTTGATGTAAAGGTTCAGAGGGACATGACGTTTGAGGCTGGAGATTTGTCATTAGAGCTCATTTTGGCGCCTGGACACACGGCTGGAAGCATTTGCATCTACCATAAGGATTCAAAGAGCCTGTTCAGCGGCGATGTTGTGGTTGGCTCTGGTTCACCTTACAAGGTTCCGTTTGTCAGGATGGACATGGATATAATGCTGGATTCGTTGAACAAACTGAACCGATTTGAAATCGAGTGGTTGTTGCCAGGTCACGGGGGGATAGTTCACGACGGAAACAAGAAGATAACTGAGGCTGCGGATGAATTAAGACGTCTACCCGACAGGGTATTATCATTACTCAACGAGAAAGCTTCAACTTCACTCCAAATCTCTGACACACTCCTCGTATGGCCTAATACGGTTGAGGTGGTTCTTAGAAAGTTGGAGAATGGGGGAAGAGTGCGGAAGGTCGAAGAGAAGACGTCAGTAACATCTGGAAGATGGATGATTTCGTAGACTCGGAGAAATGCGTGAGGACTGAGCATATGCTAATCTTTCATTCACCCCTTTCCTTGTATCGCGATGTCGGTTCTCATCATGATTGAGAAAGTTCGATTTGAGAAGTCAGTTGCAGATAGTATTCTAACCTACGCATTAGGTTCGTATCCGAAAGAAGCAATTCTTCTTATCCGCGGAAAAGCTGAGAGGAACATGATCTTCATCAACGATGTTCTGATTCCTCCTCTAGCCACACACGGTCTGGGATTTTCCGGTTTTCCGAACATTATGCTCCCAATGGATCTAAGCATAATGGGTACCTCACATTCACATCCTTCCGGCTCTCTCCAACCTTCAATCCATGACCTGAACCACTTCTATGGAAAGATCATGGTAATCACCGCCTATCCATTCCAAAATTACAACGATATCGGAGTCTTTGACAGTCACGGCCAAAAAATTCCACATGAAGTACTTGCCAACGACGATGTCTGAGACCACACCTGAAACCGGGTGAACAATTTTGTGGACGACTTGGAGGTTCTATTGATTTCAAGATTCTCTTTTTGCGAGTGCTCTGCGAACTTCCTCAATTATCATCGTCTTTGTCTTATCGATTGACTGCAGGCCAGTATCTATCTTCAGATCGTAAATTGTATGATCAGTCACGTCAATCCCGTAATATTTCTTGTACCGATCTCTTTGAATTTGTTCTCGCGCGATGGTTTCTCTTTTCGCCGTTTCAAAAGAGACATGATCTCTTCCCGCTATTCTTTTGAATCTAATTTCATCAGAGGCAACCAGAAGTAGTTTTACATCTGCATCGTTCTTCAGTATCCACGCCCCGAGCTGCGCGTCAATTACGACGCCCCCCGTTGTGGCTTCTTCGCGAGTTCTTTCGTCGATTAGTTTATCGACTTCTGGGTTATTCGCTGCATATTTGCTAAAAGCTTCAAGAGTCATTGCCTTCTCATGAGCTAGTTCTCTGAACAGTTCTCCAGCACAGACGTGTCTCAATCCTAGGGCATTGGCTAGAGCTCTTGCGTATGTTGATTTTCCAGTTCCGTGGGGACCACTGATTGTGATGATTATGCCGTTCTTGGCTCCATTATCACCGGTTTTCTTGCCTTTGATAGATGTAACTTGAGTCAAGTGGGTCTTGGCCTGAATTGCTTAGTGAACTATGAGAACGGAGCATTTCGCGTGTTGGCTTACACCGTGACTTATGCTTCCAAGCAGGAATTCCTTGATGCCACTCATTCCGCGGCTTCCCATAATTATTAGGTCATATCCGCCTTCGTTCGCAACCTTCACAATATGATTCACGGGATAGCCCACCTCCTGAAACCTTTCTACTTTCAATCCAGCTGCCTCTGCTTCCTTTTCAGCTTTGGTTAGAATCTTGTTTCCTGCACTCTCAAGCAACTGAGTTACTTTGTCAACTGTCTTAGGATCGGCACTGGAAATCGGTGGAAAATGAATCACGTGAATAAGTCCTAATGATGCTTTGCATGTCTTGGTCAAGAATATTGCGTACTCAAGAGCCTTTTCCGAGTGGGTTGATCCGTCAAGAGCAACCAGGATTTTTGAGATCATCTTGATCATGACATATAGAAGGAGAGAGAACAGACTAGATAAACCCAGCATTACACAACCGTTGTGGTTTGTAGTGAATCGAGTTAGTCGGGTTGGGTTACCGCCCTACCGTTGGGTTATCATCCGAGTGTGGTTCACGGGTTGGCGAGCAAGTGACTGGGCTCGTTACTCGACAACGGGTTGCGTATAGTCAATGAACGAATCGTCCACTTGACTTAAGAAAGGGCGCTCTTAATGAAGCAAGGCTGAGGGGAAGACTAGAAATGAGTAGGAGTCTGTCACTAATTGTGTCTCTCATACTAGTCGCGTCAGTAAGCCTTCCCATCTTTCAACCTGTTGCGTCACAGGTTGTTCCTACCGTGACGGTGACGAGCACAGTAGCGTGGCAGAATAACTTTGGTTCAAACCCTGCGTGTGGTTACCCGTTTAATCCGTACTATTGTAATGAGGGTCAGCCGGTAACTATTGGAGGATACTTAACAAGCGACGAGTCTTGCACATTTCTTTACGATGGCCAAGGAGTGAATTATGCGGTTTGGAATCTTCCCCGCCACCAACAATACCCTTCAGGAACATATCAGGTATACGGATATGTTTACCCCGATTGGCCATTAGGGCAACCGTTTCCACCTTACCCATTCCAAAGAACCACATGCACTGGAACACCACTCTGGGCAATTCCGCCTTACATTCAAAGCGGAATCTATAACGGACGCTATCCAACGCCGTGTATTGGCCAGAACTGCTGGAACACTGTAACAGTTTATGGTTGGCTACCAACAATGAACGCTGGTTCAGGGTGTATAAACCTCTACACCAACCCAGATCAGAGAACCATCAAATCCATCCTATGGAATGCTGGCAGC
>Ga0074045_10006058_pt1 | contig 10441 bp, 8 predicted proteins | sample BogForMeECP23OM2_FD_94442 | JGI IMG/M metagenome (GOLD analysis project Ga0074045, IMG submission 94442) | Bog forest soil microbial communities from Calvert Island, British Columbia, Canada - Bog Forest MetaG ECP23OM2 | ecosystem: Environmental > Terrestrial > Soil > Wetlands ... | reverse complement strand
TTCTCACCAACAGAAGACTAAGCCTGCCGGCTGGAGTTCAGCTATTCTTCTTTTCTCGTCTTGTTGGGGTGGAATAGGAGAGTTCATCCGTCGTAGCCGGGGCGGTGGAAAAAGTGGAAATCCCGCTGCGGTTGCGGGATTTCCAAGCGCAGGGGAAAAGTCCCGCCTTTGGACTTTTCCGCGGAGCGGCGTTTTCCACGGCCCTCTTACCCCCAAATTGTGCACTAGATCCCTTATTGATTTCACGCAGCGGCGGGAGATCACGCCGCCTACCATCGAGTCAGAAATTTGCCATGCCGTGGAGTACGTCGTGGAATGGGGCTTGCAGCATCGCACTCTTTGCCCCTATCTCGGCCATCGGGGTCGACGAGATCCAATGCGCCAAGGCCAGAGTGCTAGCTGGGGGAAGTATGGGGGCTCGTTATCGAAGTGTGGGAGCGCCCCGCGAGAACTGACCTCGCCTCCCCCGGCAAGACAATCGCCGAGACGACAGGAAGGGTTTGACGTCACGTCTCAGGTGACGACATCCCCGGTCATAGGCCTGCAGCGCCAACCCGAACCTGAACCTACTTGCGTTGGACCATAATCGAAGCGACAATTCCAAGAATCAACCGCCAGTCCGAAGCCGGCATTGGAGAGGACTTTGTGCAGCCACAGATGCAAGGGGAATCTCAACGGACATTGATTGTCCAATCGGAAGAAGAGGCTCGCGGATCGGAACCGGCACGCTGGCGACTGGGCACAAAAATCGGGTTCCGATTTGTATTCCTATACTTCTGTCTCTACACGGTCTATACTCCCTTTCACCTCCTTCCCGTCCCTCCCTTTCCCCAGATCTACGCTGCGTACAGCTCACTGTGGGGAGAGGTCGTGCCATGGGTCAGCAAACATGTGCTGCACTTGCAACATAACTTCGCCATGGATTACCTCAACACGGGTGGTGACAGCAAGGATACGACCTACGTTTACGTCCAGGTGCTCTGCTATCTGGTGACCACAGCGGTGGTGACTGTTATTTGGTCGCTGTCGGATCGCAAGCGCCCCAACTACGAGCGACTGTATCGGTGGTTCAGGGTTTATCTGCGTTTGGTTCTGGCGGCGGTGATGATTCCGATCGGCGTGGCCAAGATATTTCCATTGCAGTTTCCGCCGCCGTCCCTCTCCAAGCTGCTGCAGACGTACGGTGATTCCTCTCCAATGGGCCTGATGTGGACCTACATCGGAGCCTCGCGGAGTTACAGCTTTTTCGGTGGAGCGACCGAAGTGCTTGCCGGGATGCTGCTCGTCATTCCGCGACTGGCGACGTTGGGAGCGCTCGTTTCCATCGGACTCATGAGCAATGTCTTGATGCTAAACCTGGGATACGACGTGCCGGTCAAGCTGGTCTCGATTCACCTGCTGCTCATGGCAGGGTTTCTGGTCGCCCCTGATTTGAGCCGATTGGCGGACTTCTTTGTTCTCAACCGCAGAGTTGAACCGGCAGTCGCTCGCCCGCTTTTCCGGCGCAAGTGGCTGAATCGGTCCGCTGTCGCGCTGCAAGTGGCGTTTGGCTTGGTGTTGTTGGGCTACAACCTCTACTCCGGCGCTCAGAAGGCGAAACATTCAGTCGAATCCCGCATTCAGGCGCCGCTTTACGGCATCTGGTCGGTGGACGAATTCAAGGTTGACGGGCAACTTCGGCCTCCGCTGCTCACGGACACGCAGAGGTGGCAGCGCCTCATCATCGAAAGCAGCGAGGTGGCGGCGGTGCAGTCGATGGGTAGCCCACCAAGGTACTTCGGCCTGAAAATCGATCCGCGAAAGAAAACCTTTCGAATATGGAAGCCTAACGATTGGACATGGATTGCCAAATTCGCGTACGAAAATCCGCAGCCCGATCTGCTGACTCTGAAGGGCGAGATGGACGGACACGAGGTCACAGCTAGCTTGCGCCGCTTTGACGAATCAAAGTTTCTGCTGAACAGTCGCGGATTCCGCTGGATCACCGAATTCGCAGTCAATCGTTAGCAAGAACCGCTGGCAGGCGTTCTGCTGGGAGCCCAAGACTCTAAGCCACGCACTCACCGGAAACTATTTTGCTCGGGCCGACCCGCTGCTAGTCGGCTCTATTTGCGGGTCACTCGCAAAGGTGCAACTGCACTCTCGGTTTTCCCGGTTGGGAGGGACTCGAAGGGGGACAAATCAGCAAGACAGCGGACAAGAACGGTCGAAGACGGCTAGAGGAGTTTCGCCTCGCCTCATTGTCCCGCAGACGCTCCACGGGCTGTCGAGAGCTTCTCCTTGTCGGCCCACCGGATAACTTTTGAGACTTGGTTCCGCAATCCGCCGCACTACCCGGACTCATCTCCAGGGTCTGGCTCGCCGACCCGGCCAGCGACACGTTCAGTGGTGCGTACACATGGCAGGACCTAGCTGCGTATGAGGCATACACGCGGAGCGAGTGATTCAGGGGCTGGCCGTAGCATCCGAACCTGACTAACGACTAACATCGCCTCGAGTGGCTTTTCGACGTGCTGGAAGAGCCAACGCGCCAGACTCGCAGTCTTCCTGCCCGGACCGTTGCCCCCCTGACGGCCAAAGCTGTCAGGAACAAACGAAACAAGGGCATCGGTCAGGTCATCTCCGTTTGCGATTCATGTCCGGGGAGCGTTCATTGGTGCCTAAGACCGATGTTCAACCCTGCGGACAAACGACGACATTGCTGTTTATCATTCTTCGAGTTCAAACCGACCCACTACCCAGTACCGTCATTCGTTGACTGGCGGATGCCGCATCAATACGATGAGGGCCACCCGCCCACGTCACTGGGTGAGGCGTGAACCCGGACAATTGACTTAGGGATACCATACTCCCGCTTTCTGAGAGGTTGGATCGGAGGGCGCGGAAAAGGTGCCGAAGCCGCTGGCTAGGTAGCCTTGCGGTCTCCATCGCACCTCCAGAGCAGCGCGGGCGAACAAAACAATATTGTCCAGCCTCAGGGATCTATGAAGCCCCAGCGTTGCCGTTCCTTGCAGTCAAACATGAAACTCTTCGGGGCGCAGACGACCAGAATATCCTCGGGGTTCTTCCCGTTTCGTTTGGTGCAGTTTGGACCATGTCCCGAGCCCGAGTCTAGCCAAAGGAAGGCCGATGGGCGGAAGCCCTCGATGAATGTATAGTGTGACGTTGATGGGAGCTAGAAAGAAAATTCCCCTTACTCACTCGCCGGCTTGGATGGTGCTGTTCGGATTGGTTGCGCGGGTGCTCTACATCGTGATCGCGCACTCATACCGTCTTAGCATCACCGACGGTTCTGGCTATGGCAGCGAGATGGCGCGTCTCGCGTATTCCCTGGCCTCAGGCCACGGCTTTAGCGCTCCCTACGGGGATGATACTGGCCCTTCCGCCTGGACTGCTCCCATCTATCCGTGGGTCGTTTCGCTGGCGTTTCGCGCCTTCGGCGTCTACTCGTACGCCGCTGCGTTCGCGATACTGGTGTTCAATAGCGTCGTCGCTGCGCTCACGAGTTGGACCATCTATCGCATCGCGCGCCGCGTCTTCGACGAAACCGTTGCGGTCTGTTCGGGATGGGTTTGGGCGCTGCTGCCCTACAGCATCTATTGGTCAGTGCGTTGGATCTGGGAGACGAGCCTGTCGGCGTTTCTGCTGAGCCTGCTGTTCATGCTCACGCTGGAGATGGAAGGCGACGACCGCCTCTCGTCTTGGTTCGGTTATGGACTGCTGTGGGGGATCGTCGGGCTGACCAATCCTTCCGCGATTTCGTGGCTTCCCTTCTCTGGATACTGGCTCGCCTACCAGTTGCATCGCCGCGGCAAACGCTTCGTAATGCCCGTCGTATTTGGTGCCGTGGTCTTCTGGATGACACTGACGCCGTGGCTCGCGCGCAATTACTACGTGTTCGGCGAGCCAGTCTTCGTCCGTGACAACTTCGGTAATGAATTGCGCTGCGGCAACAATCCACTGGCCGAGGGCTGGTGTGTTCCAAACTACCACGTCGGTGCTAATCCCTTTCTCTTCACCCTATACAAGCAGATGGGTGAAGTGGCGATCAACACCGAGCAGGCTGATCAGGCGAAAGAATGGATTGCCCAGCATCCGAAGAGGTTCCTGTGGCTGAGCTTCCGCAGGTTCATCTTCTTTTGGGCTGGTTTGCCTCGTAAAGGGCTGGAGCAGATGAAGAACCTGCTCTTCCTGACATCGTCGGTACTGTCAATCGGGGGACTACTGCTGGCCGCCAAACGGCGTGTGCACGGCGTGATGCTGTTCGCTACGCTCCTGGTGTTCTATCCGTTGATTTACTATATTACTTTCCCGACACCCCGGTACCGACATCCTCTTGATCCGGAACTTGTGATACTTTCTGTATTCTTGATTTCATCTCTTTTAGCTCTTCAGCCTGGTCGCCAACCGCGAATGTGTATGGCCGATAAATAGTGCCTCACTGCGTTTCGGTCGAATGGCGTTATTCTCGCTGCGGAGCTCGGCGAAAACTCGCACTAGCTAAAGGCTGTTGGTGACAATTCGCACGCGTCGTCTTTGATGTCGCATAGACGACGGTGCCTCACTATCTAACCAAGTTCAGTAAACACAAGCTCACGCAGGCGATTGAAACATTGCCGATGGGCCGATGGGCCATGAATAAAGCCGATGGGCCATGAATAAAAAAGATCGGCTTTAAAATCCCAGAGCAGCGAATCAGGAAAATATCGCTTTAGAATCTTCAGGACGTTTTCGGCAGCGATCTCGGCCTGCGCGGCATGGCGCACTACATACCCGCTCTCCGGGGCGTCCAACGTCAGTGTCGGACATTCCATATAAGGGGCGTTAGCGGTCCTCAGCAGCGGCTTCATGAACCCCAAAAAATGCTACGAGAAAACTCCTTTCCCGTTCCAAGCGACCTTCAACCTCAACGATCTTGGCTTCCCTGCAGGCAAAGCTGCAACCAAAGCGCCCGCCGCGGCTGCCTGGGATTCGCAACAATATGTCACCATAATTTCCGAACCACAGTACCTAGCCTGGGTCCTCTTGCTGGAGAGGGTGAGGCCATGCCTCAGGTTGTGACGAAAGGTCCCTCTGCTATGGCCAGGGAGGCCAGTTGGTGTAGAGTGTATGTCGTTTCTGCCTGAGAAGAAAATTGCAAGTCAAAGCGACTCGAAGGATCGCCCGCGGATATGAGGATTGAATGTGTTTAACATGCGGCTGAAGCTGAGTCCGTTTGTCAGAAAGCTCCTGATCGGGCTCTGTGTGGGATTTTTGGTCGCATACTTTGCTTTGGGAGCTTTTATATGGCGGTCCATGCGCCAACCTCCGGACGCGTTCGGTAGGGTGATGGCCAGAATGCCAGGCCCGGTTGTCTTCTTACTTTTTCCATTTGAAACTCTTTGGACCCACGCACGAGCAGGAAACTTGCGCCCGGGGGATCCGGCACCGGACTTTTCGCTATTGAAGTTAGACAAGAGCCAGCGGGTTCAGCTTTCAGCATTGAACCAGCAACGACCGGTTGTGCTGGTGTTCGGCAGTTATACCTGACCCCCCTTCCGGCGGGAGGTTCCCGCCCTCAATAAGCTTTACGAGAAGTACGGGGACCGAGTCGCATTTCTCGTCGTTTACATCACGGAAGCGCATCCCAGCGACGTTTGGCAGATGCAGAGCAACATCAGGGACAACGTTGTCTTTGCGAGCCCCAAGAATGAGGAGGAGCGTGCCCTCATCGCGGGAGCTTGCGTGCGCAAACTCGGCATTAAGTTTCCGGCCGTTCTCGACGAATTTGGCAACTCGACCGAACGGGCATACACGGGTTGGCCTGATCGCATTTATCTGATCGATCCGCTCGGGCGAATTGTCTACAAGAGTAAGCCCGGACCCTTCGGTTTTAAGCCTGACCAGTTGGCAGAGGCCCTAGCACGGAGTGTGACACCTGTCTCTCTTTCGGCTGGATCCGGGTTGGGGAGTGCGCAATAACAAGCCGTTCTCAACTCTACGGATCTACCCAGGTGGTGCGCAGCGGAAACGCGAAATAGCCAACCCCGAGCCAGTATTACCCAGGAAATGCTGATGCAGGTGGTTTCCTTAGGAGTTGTAGCGCAGGTCCCTCGTTGGTCTCTCCCTTGGTGAACGAGTTGCATCCGGCGAATGCAGACAGGACTGTCTTGTTGACGGGGGCAGGCGGGTCCATAGGCTCCGCTTTGGCGAAGGCTATCGTCCGATCTGCCCCCCGGCTCTTAGTCTTGCTCGATCATTCAGAATACAATCTTCGCCGGATCGAGTTGGAATTGCCTGGCATCCTCGGTTACGCGGAACATGTCTCCATCATGGGGGACATTTGCGATAGTGCGCTGCTTACTCGCATCTTCGAAACGTATCGTCCTGACGTCGTCTATCATTCGGCTGCGTTCAAGCACGTTCCGCTTATGGAAATGAACCCTGTCGCCGCTATTCGTAACAACGCCATGGGAACCTTCAATTTGGCCAAGGCCGCCAACCAATGCGAGGCGGGCAGGCTGATTATGATTTCGACGGACAAAGCAGTGAATCCGCGAAGTGTAATGGGAGCTTCAAAGCGGGTTGCAGAGCTCGTTTCGCTTCGATGCAGCAACGCTAGAAGTCAAATGATGGTTCTGCGGTTGGGAAATGTCCTGGGCTCTCAGGGAAGCGTGGTCCCTCTTTTCCTGCAACAGATTTCGCGAGGTGGACCGGTGACGGTAACTCATCGCGACGTGAATCGATATTTCCTAACCATGACCGAGGCCGTCGAGTTGATTCTGGCAACAGCAGGACTTGAGGAAAGTGGCGGCATCTTCGTTCCGGAAATGGGAGAGCCGGTTAGGATCCTGGACCTTGCGTGTGACCTTATCAGGACCGCTGGCTTGGAGCCGGAAAAGGACATCCAGATCGTGTTCACAGGACTTCGTCCCGGCGACAAGATGTCTGAAGAACTGGTGGGGCCGAGCGAATGCTTTGAAGTGAGCAGTGCTCCTGGAATCTACCGCATCATTAGCTCGAGAGCTTTGCCAAATACCTTCGACAGCACGATTACGGAGCTCGCGGATGGCGTGCTCCGGCGCGACACTGCCTCAATGCTTGAAACGCTCTGCAAAATAGTGCCCGAGTATCGGCCGAGTGAGGCGTTACTGGGATTATTGAACCATTCGCCTGCCTAGAGGCGCGATATGAGACGTACAATTGCCGTGATCACCACCTCTCGCGCCGACTACGGACATTTATATTGGCCGCTGCGGGATTTGTCGCAACACGAACAAGTGGATCTGCGGATCGTTGTCCTTGGGTCGCACCTTTCGCCTGAGTTCGGTTACACAATTCGGGAGATAGAGAATGATGGTTTACAGATCTCTGCTCGGGTCGAATGTCTGCTGAGTTCCGACAGCGATGTAGGGATGGCCAAGACGATCGGTATAGCCACTCTGAGCCTTGCCGACCTCTTGGGAGATATGCGACCGGACCTACTTCTGTTGATTGCTGACCGCTACGAGATGCTGGCTCCAGCGTCGGTAGCACTGGCACTGCGGATTCCGATTGCGCATATCGAAGGAGGAGAAATCAGTGAGGGGGCGATCGATGATGCCGTCAGGAACGCCCTGACAAAGATGAGTCACATCCATTTTACTTCGACCCGGGCGGCGCGGCAGCGGGTGATCGCAATGGGTGAAGAGGAATGGCGCGTTCATCGGGCTGGCGCTCCCTCTTTGGATCACTTGCGCCGGCGAACGCTTCTTAGCCGCACAGAGCTGGAATCGCGGTTGAGAATCGATCTCAAGCCTCCGACAATCCTCGTGGTGTACCATCCGGTTACCATCACCCGTGACACAACTCAGGAAGCCGACGCTTTGTTTGGCGCTTTGACAGCTCTTCCTGACCAGATGTTGTTCTGCTACCCCAATGCGGACGCCGGAAGCCGAGCCCTGATACGTCGCACCAAGTCTTTCGTGGCCTGTCGAAAGCAGGGACGATTGTTCACAAATCTCGACGCCTTGACGTACTGGAGCCTGCTGCCCCAGGTGGACCTTTTAGTCGGCAATTCCAGCAGCGGAATCATGGAGACAGCTTCCTTCGCCTTACCAACGGTCAACGTTGGGCTTAGGCAACAAGGCCGGGAGCGTGCCTGCAACATCCTGGACGCTGCGCCGAATGTGGACTCCATCCTCGAAGCCGTGGAGAAGGCAAGGAGTCGAGAGTTTCGCCAATCTCTCAAAGGTATGATCAATCCTTACGGAGAGGGTTTCGCTTCTGAAACAATCGTGCAAGTGTTGACCACGGTTCCGCTTTCACAGGAATTGTTGATGAAGCGGCACTCAGAGTAAAATGCCGAGCTACTCCATCACGACCACCACGTTGTGCACCGAACCGGCCGGTTGCGGCGGTATCACGCCCGGAACGGGTGCGCCATTCAGTCTGATACTTCTTACGCCCTTCTGCACTCCGTGGGGGTTCCTGACGCTGATGTTGAAGGTTGCGCCTCGCCATTGCCTAACCATCCGAAATTCCTTCCACTCACCCGGAATGCAAGGATCGACGATCATTCCATCGAAGTTCAGGCGAACGCCGAGGATCCAGCGGGTTACGGCGGTGTAATTCCAGCCACCGCTTCCCGTCAGCCAGGGGTGCCGCGCCCGCCCAAATGCGGTGTGGTCTTTGCCCATGACAAACTGGCAATAAGAGTAAGGCTCCGCCTCGCGGATTTCGATCATGTCGTTCTGGTTGTAGGGCAACAGGGAGTTATAGAACTTCATAGCTCGTTCGCCACGCCCCAGTTTGCATTCAGCGATGACCGCCCAGGGGTTGGGGTGGCTGAAGATAGCCGCGTTCTCCTTGACGCCTTTGTAAACCCGTCCCACGAAACCAATGTCATCGTTGGGTTTTGAGAAGGCGGGCCACAGCAGATGAATGCCGTACTGGGAATAAAGGTACTTATCTACAACATCCATGCATCGCCGCCCACGCTCGGGAGAAGCCGTGTCGGAAACCACTGCCCAGGTATTGCTCTCGATGAAAACTTTGCCTTCTTCGTTCTCTTGGCTTCCGACTTTGAGTCCCTCGGCGGTGATGCCTCGGAGGTACCACTCTCCGTCCCACAGTTCCTTCTCACACGCAGCTTTGACTTTCTCGGGCAGGGCGGAGTACTGCGGAGCGTCGTTGTCGCGATGCAGGAATCGAGCTGCCTCGACAAACGCACGCAAGGCCCAGTGGTGCATGAAGGACACCATGGCGCTCTCTCCGCCACCGAGGTTCAGACAATCGTTCCAGTCCGCCCGAAGTCCCTTGCAGATGCCGGTCGGGCCGACCTGTTCAGCAGAAAAGTCCAGCGCACGCTTGAGATGCTCATAGACCGTCGCTTCGCCTGCATCAGCGAACGGCACTGACTCGTCGAAGAGTGCGACGTCGCCAGTCTCCTTCACGTAATCGCAGATCGTGACCACCATCCAGAGTGCGTCGTCGGAACAGACGTGCTCGATGCCGTGGATCATGGTCGTGCGATCCGGCGCGTGCGCGATGGTAGGCGACTTGAAGATTGGCTTTTTTGGCTGCTCCGGATCGAACCAGTCAGGATCAAACAGATGAAGCCCATAGCCCTGGCTTACCTGGCCGTTCAGCAATTCGATGATCCGCTGTCGGCACTTCGTCGGATTGGTGTGCAGGACACTCATCACGTCTTGCGAAGTGTCGCGGTAGCCCAAGCCGGAGCGTCCGCCGACTTCGATGAACGACGCGAAGCGCGACCACACTACGCACGTCTCGGCCTGGTAGAGGGTCCAGGTATTGATCATCGTGTCCAGGCCTTGGTGCGGAGTAATGCACTGGAAGACGGCTAGCTTCCGCTCCCAGTAGGATCTCAAAGCCTGAAACGCTTGATCGACATTGGAGGTATTAGAGTATTTGCCCTGGACGTCCTTTCCCTTGGAACGCGGGCCGACTCCCAGCATAAAGACGTACCGGAGTTCCTCTCCAGGTGCGATCGTCAGACGCTTGTGCAAAGCTCCGCAGTGATTGCCGCCTAGTTCCGTACTGTTGTGACATCGTCCCTGCTCGACCGCGAGCGGATTTGTCTCAGTCCGATAGTTGCCGAGAAACTTGTCTCTCACGGCGTCGTAGCTATCGGGATCGAAGCTCGAGGTGAAATAGTGGAACGTCCATGGCTCGTAAAAGAAGTCGTACTCGATGATGCCGTCGGCATAGCTCGAGCCGCTGGCGTACAAGCTCATCTGAAGGTTCTGATTGTCGATCTCGATGTGATGAAACGAGAACTCCACGTAGGAAAAGACGCTTAGATTGCGCTTCGTGCCGCCGGTGTTCTTGATGCGTACGTCCCAGAGTTCCACGTCGTCGTCCAGTGGAATGAACAGCGTTTGTTCCGCATGAAGGTCTCGATAGTCGCAGGAAAATCTGGAATATGAAAGCCCGTGCCGGCATTCATATTTCGCCTTGT
>Ga0074045_10006056_pt1 | contig 10442 bp, 11 predicted proteins | sample BogForMeECP23OM2_FD_94442 | JGI IMG/M metagenome (GOLD analysis project Ga0074045, IMG submission 94442) | Bog forest soil microbial communities from Calvert Island, British Columbia, Canada - Bog Forest MetaG ECP23OM2 | ecosystem: Environmental > Terrestrial > Soil > Wetlands ... | reverse complement strand
GTAGGGTCGATGTATAACACCCCCGCCGACCGACCGCAAAATGTCGGCCATTTCTTCTGGCTCCTGGATATAAGCGCCTTTATGCAGCTTCAGACCTTCATTGAGCGGGTTGACCATGCAATAGATGGCATCAAAATACGCAAAAAGCGCCCCGGGATCGAAGAAATACTGGTCCCGGGAGAACGCTCCTACAGGGCTGCCATGGCAAACAGGGCCCTTGGGGTACCGCTTGGAGATGAAACTGTTCGCGAACTTTTCATCCTTTGTCAGAACTTGAACATTCCGTATACTATTGAAGGCAGTAAATAACCCGAGCCCAGGGAGGTGAAGAAATTACTGACCGTTAATCTTGTTCAGCGAGAAAAATATTCTGTTAGTTGAGTTCGTAGTGATATGAAAGGAGGAGCACAATGATTGATTTCCTGGCACACGAGAAGGGTGATCTGGTTGGTGTGGCAACGGTCGACATCAAGTCAGGCCAGTTGGCAAAGGGCGTCTACATGGACTCGCAAGAGCCTGTGGAGGTCAAGGCAGTTGAGGACATTCCGCTGGGGCATAAGATTGCCTTGTCGGACATGAAGGTCGGGGGTACAGTATTAAAGTATGGGACCGATATAGGCAAGGTTGTTGCGCCTATCCGCAAGGGCGAACACGTCCATATCCATAATCTTAAGACGAAGAGGTGGTAACTATGAACATAAATGAGTTTCTGGGATATCGTCGTGAAAACGGCCGCGTTGGAGTACGCAATCATGTAATAATACTACCGCTTGATGATCTTTCAAATGCGGCTTCCGAAGCGGTGGCAAATAACATCAAAGGAACGATGGCTATTCCGCACCCGTATGGCAGACTGCAGTTTGGAGCTGACCTCGATCTGCACTTCAGCACACTGATCGGTACCGGCAGCAATCCGAACGTTGCGGCAGTCGTTGTTGTCGGTATTGAAGACGAATGGACCAACCTTGTCGTTAAAGGCATTGCGAAAACCGGCAAACCGGTCGTGGGCTTCGGCATTGAGAAGCATGGCCAGCATAACACCATCATGCGCGCATCCAAGGCAGCTCAGGAGTATGTGCAGTGGTCATCCGAAATGCAGCGTGAAGTCTGCAAGATTCATGAGCTGTGGGTCTCCACGAAGTGCGGTGAATCCGATACAACATCGGGCCTCGCTTCCAATCCTACCGCCGGCAATGCATTTGACAAGCTTTATGCCAAGGGGTGCACCTTGGTGTTCGGAGAAACAACGGAAATAACTGGTGGAGAACATATTGTCGCAGCGCGGTGCCGTAACAAGAAGGTCCGCGACGGCTTTATGTCCATGTTCGACCGCTACCAGGACGTGATCAATCGCCACAAGACTTCGGATCTCTCAGACTCACAGCCGACAAAGGGGAACATTGCGGGCGGCCTGACCACAATTGAAGAAAAGGCACTCGGTAACATTCAAAAAATCGGCAAAAAGTGTGTCGTTGACGGCATTCTGGACAAGGCTGAGGCTCCGACTGGTCCTGGCCTATGGTTTATGGATTCATCGTCAGCTGCGGCTGAAATGGTTACACTGGTTGCTGCTGCCGGCTATGTCGTGCATTTTTTCCCGACCGGACAGGGCAATGTTATTGGCAATCCGATTATTCCTGTTATCAAATTGAGCGCGAATCCCAATACGGTCCGCACCATGGTTGAACATATTGATGTCGACGTATCAGGGCTTCTGCAGAATGAATATTCGCTGGATAAGGCCGGCGATATGCTTTTGGAAATGCTGATGCGGACGGCCAACGGCAGAAATACCTGTGCCGAGGCACTCGGACATCGCGAGTTTGTTTTAACGCGCCTTTACGAGAGCGCTTAAAATGCAACGGTAAAGTTATAAGAGGGTGGGCGGTTATGTTCCGCTGCTTGGGACTGACATGCAGTCTTGAGAGGACATACCGCCCGCTCTAAATGATTTTACATCCGCCTAATGCGTAATGAAGTGATTAGGTGAAGCGAAATAATCTTATTGGATGAATCTTCTTTCTTGGAGCCAGGATTTTTGTTTTCAGAATATCCCAAAGCGCAGGAGGCAGGTTTTGTGCCCAGCCCGATGAATAAATTGAAGCACCTCAAAGAAAATCAGGATCTTAATGTGTAATCTAGGTGAATAAGAGGAAGAATAAAAGGGAGAACGCTATGGAGCGAGTACAGGATTACAAGTTAACTGCGCGATATCAGGTTTGGGTTGTCGTTCTGCTTTTTGCGTCGACATTTATCAATGGAGTTGATCGGGCTAGTTTATCATCTGCCGCCCCCGTCCTTATGAAAGACTTAAATATCGATCCTGCGGTTATGGGTATGATTCTATCTGCGTTCTTTTGGCCATATGCACTGCTCAATATTCCAGCTGGGGCTTTATCTGACAAATATGGAGCAAAAAAAGTACTGGCTGTATCGGCATCTATCTGGTCCGTTTGTTCTGCATTAACCGGTGCTGTTTCAAATTATATCCTTCTCTTTTTGGCACGAATTGGAGTTGGCGTTGGAGAAGCTGCCAATTTTCCGGTAAATGCCAAAATTGTGAATAATATATTTCCGTCAAATCGGAGAGGGACCGTTATTGGATGGTATACGGCCGGATTGCGACTCGGATTTGCTGCAAGCCCTCTTCTTATGGCATGGCTCATGACCAACTATGGATGGCGTAATGCGTTTTATATAACAGGCATAAGTAGTTTAGCATGGGTTGCTCTTTGGGTATTTACCTTTAAAGAGTACAAAAGATCAAAAGAAGAGAATGTCCGAACGGGAGGCGCCGAGAAAAAAGTAAAGATACCGTGGAAGGTTCTGCTGAGCAACCGAACTGTATTGGGATTGGTCATATGTAAATTATTTCAGGATTACCTTTTTTATTTATTTGTAACGTGGATTCCGGCTTACCTGGTAATGGGGCGCGGCTTTACCATTCTTAAAATGGGCTGGTACGCATCGCTCCCGTGGATTGCCGGATTTTGCGCCCAACCTCTGATAGGCTGGTTCTCTGACTGGCTGATTAATCATGGTGTCAGCATTACCGTGTCAAGAAAAAGCAATATAATAATTATGCAGCTTTTAGCTTCGGTGATTGTTGCTGTTGGATTTGTGGACGATGTAATGACTGCGGTCTGGCTTCTGATTATGGCTGTTGCGTGTGAATCGGCTTCAACAGCCATGTTGTGGACCACCTTAACTGAAGTTGCGCCACGCAAATTGGCCGGAACTTTGGCAGGCATTATGAATACGGCGGGGGCATTTGCAGGCGCTGTGGCTCCAATAGTTACAGGATTAGTGATAAAAATCACGGGTAGCTTCAAGATAGCCCTGTTGGTGGGAGGGGTGATGGTTATTCTTGCAGCCATATCTATGTTGTTCATTGTAGGCAAGCTGGAACCTCTCAAACTGTCCAAGGAATACGAAGACTATACAAACGATTCTGACATGGACAAGAACGCAGTAACTACGGGGCATTAAGAAAGAGGAGGTTAAACTCGGCGTGAAGTGGATGCCGAAGGAAAAGCGCGACCACGACCTATCCGGCCTTGATCTGCGCGGCCAGCTTGCGGAGGCCTGTCTCATCTATACCTAGTACAAAAAATATAGCCCAGACTCTGCCAATAGAAGTGCTAAATGATATTTTAATCTATCATTTTGCGCTTTTAGAAGTCTGACGGGTCATTACTGAACACCACTATACCTCAAAAATAACCAATGCTATGTAATGATAAATATCGCGTTAGAACGAGTCTCGTCAAAGGTGCGTCGAAGTCGTGAAATTTGGACACTGTCCTGGGTTATTCAATGGCACTATAAAAAGTCCTCAAAGGTTTCGTTTATCAATCGCTTTCTTCAATTCGCTCACCCTAAAGCCCCTTGCCAAATTCGTCAATTTGCAGTACACTTATACCATTGGGAGTCTATTCTATGGTTTACCTTTCCGAACCCCACCTCCCATGGAATAAATCCCGCATTTAGTTTCAAGTATGCGATAAATCGGAAAAGGCCTGCGATTAGAACTTCTGCCTACAAAATTGGCTAAACAAGGAGGATTCTTATGATCAAAAAAGCGATCACACGTCGTACTTTCCTTAAAGGAGCCGGAGTAGCATTAGGGGTGATGGGAGGCATGCAATTAATGTCAAAAGGTGCGTGGTCGGATTCCGCTGGTATCAAGGTATCTTATTCTAGCGGCACTGAGCTGCCCCGCCTCAAGGTTCCGCCGAATTCAGCAGACTGTCACCATCATATTTACGATTCTCGCTTCCCGCTTGATCCGAGTGCGACACTAAAACCGCCCGACGCTACGATCGCCGATTATCGGCTGCTGCAGAAACGGTTGGGCACTACACGCCACGTGATTATACAGCCATCTACGTACGGTGTTGACAATAGTGGACTTGTTACTGTTCTAAAAGAATTCGGTATGGCCACGACGCGCGGAGTTGCAGTTGTTAATACCAATGTAACTGATGAAGAGTTAAAAAAGCTTAACGCTGCAGGAGTGCGCGGCATCCGATTTAATTTGGTGCAAGCTGGTGCGACGAACATGGAGATGGTGATGCCGTTGTCCAAGCGCATTCATGCACTCGGATGGCATATTCAGATAAATGCCATGCCAAAAACAATTGTAGCCGGCGCAGATGTCTGGAACAACGTTCCCTGTCCAGTTGTGTTCGATCACCTGGGTCATGTAGCAGCCACTGACAATCCAGCACTGAATATTATCACGGAATTGATGAAGAAGGGCAAGGGCTGGGTAAAACTCACCGGGGTTTATCAGGAATCAAAGGTGGGTCCGCCTACCTATGCAGATACGGTCGAAATAGGAAAGGTTTATGTTAAAACGGCGCCAGGACAGGTGGTCTGGGGCAGCGACTGGCCGCATCCGACAGAGAAGCTCGATAACAAACCCGATGATGCCATACTGCTGGATCTATTGACTGTATGTGCTCCGGATGTCACAACACGCAACCGTATTCTGGTGAGTAATCCGGAAAGACTATACGGATTCCCGAAATAGATAATTTTTGTAGAACATTGAGTGCGGTTGCATGTAAAAAAAGCTTGTACAATGAAAATGGGACCTGCGGAATTCAGCAGGTCCCATTTTTTTATCTTATGCGCTGTAAATGACGGGCAGACGCCCCGATGGTCATAGTTAAATCCTGCCTCCGCCGTTTTGTAATCCGCACTTTGCATTCTGCCGTCAGGCATCCTGCACCTTGCTGCTTGACCATGTTTTTATACTATCAACTATGAACTATCAGCTATGAGCTGCCAACTACATGACCCTTGCTTTTTCCTTATATCTATACTATTGTACTTGTCATTACCTGCCAGACCCCCGAGATTCTTACGATTGAAGATGGTCTTTTCCTACTATACAAAGCTGTCAGCAGCCCAAAAGCAACTCTATCGAAAGAGCGATGAGATCCATGCGGTTCCTCTGTCAGATGGCAAAGCATTGCACCCGCTCATTTTGCGTCTGGCTTCAGCATTGGAGCATGAAGACCGGGATCAGACAGAGGAGATTTGCAAAGCACTGGCCATGGGATTGACAAGCCGTCTACATGTGCCTCCGCTTCGCCTTAAAGTGCTCGCTGTGCGACCGACCGCCGGATGGGGAGAACTGCACGGTTTGTATGAACTGCTTGAAGGCAGGGCATCTCCTGTTATTACCCTCTGGATGCGCACGGCCAAGCACCGGCGCGTTGTTGCATTCCGCACATTCCTTCGCACGTTTCTGCACGAGTTTAGCCATCATCTGGATTATTATTTTTACAACTTGCCCGACTCATACCATACCGAGGGGTTCTACAAGCGGGAATCGAGCCTTTTCCATCAATTAGTGCCGGAACCATCCGAGTAACATGGAACAGTATGAAATTAAAAAAGCGTAACTGCTCAGAATAACCAAATTCCTCTGTAATAATACCCCACTTTCCAAGCCAAATGGTGAATGAATAGAAGGGGAAGATGGCTGCTTTCTTTTTTTTGTTTGCGATGAAATCGTATTTCGATTCAGGCAGCTGCGAATGTGATAGAGTCATTAAATATTTCTCCAAGAATGTTGCATATCAATCACAGAGCTTATACCCTGTAGCTTTGTTACGGGGAACCTTTCTGTATGGATCACTTCTCCACAAAGTGCTATTCAGTGTGGCCTTCTTTGCGAAAATCAAGCATCCTTCCTGACAATCATGCCGCAAGTACCGTAACTCTTGTGCCATTTGAAACGAGCCCGACATCGATTCGAATGTACTGAAGGACAACATCATGTCAATACTGAAAGGGATTGTGCGGGAAATCAATTATTAGCAAAAAGTCAAACAGGAAGCTGTAAATAAAATTTAGTATAATTTCGGACGCTGGTGAGTATAGTGGGCAGGCGATGAAGAGAGAGGTTAAATTGTAGCACTAGAGCAGGACAGGAACAAAATGCATGTGATTATAAGAAGCAGTATTCAGCAATGTAATACGGGTGAAGTATTATCCAGGTTTGAACGAGATGATACGGCTCAACACTGCTTAGAAACGCTTAAATTATTGCAGGTAGAATTGTTGGTGATATTGCTGATCAGATGATATGTGGGACAGGTGCTTCGGACCTTACTGAACAGCATGGAGCAGTGCGTGAGATGAAAAAGTTGGGGCAGTGGGAACAGGAGTTCCCCGGTATGCACCTGGAGCCTGGAACATGTTACGTATATTTGCTTAGAGCATAAATATGCTCTATACTATTAGATAGAAAGGTTTTTCCCCTTCTGAATTTTCAGGCTTCGCACGGTCGCAGTAGAGCCTATTTAGTCAGGAGCAAAAATGAGATTTATTATCAGAGCGCATAATGGGAATAGTACTAAAGAGAACGCCACACTTAATGATGCTATCGAAGCATTAAAAGTTGCTTGGCCATTGCATGGGTCGGGAACAATCGTAATTGATGCAACTGCGGTAACATATGAAGATGTCAGTAAGGAACCCAACGAATTAAAAAAAGGGGTGGAGGACTTTGTGGAGGATGGAGGGGACGAGCACTACGAGTTTGTCAAGTCCCCTCAACATCGTAAAGTACAAAAAATACATGTTATAGGAGGGAGAGTTTAACTCCCCTACTTTTTTTAATTATGCTGGACTCATTTTTAGGCAGCAGCAGTAAGCGATAAAATAATGATAATGATAGGAGAGATTTTTTAGTCTCCTTTTTTATAAAAGCCGTCATTGAATACTCGGTCAGCTCTGCTGCTGGGATGAAAAGGACATCCTGACGAAGTCAGGATAAGTTTCTTTTGCCCGTTCGGTTTGTGACAAGGTAACTGCAGACGTTATTAGAAACTATATTCGGCATCAGCATGACGAGCAATTAGATTTTAAATCTAAGAATGCCTCGCAGCTCTGCTGCGGGGTACTTTACTTTAAATTATTGGTTGCGGTCAAGGAAATAGATCAGAACGTCTTGGTGTTTACGGGTTTCAGTTTGTATTCTTTTGCCTGGCTGGGTGTTCGTCACGTATACTTGCTCTCTTTGTACAAGAGAAGATTATGATGCGTTTGAAAATGCTAGGCAGCAATGCCAAAAAATTAGTAGCTCTATATATTCACAAGGCAAGAGCGGCATGAAGGGATCGGCTTTTACTTCTTCCACGTATGCTATCAGAATTCGTAAGCGAGAAGATTTGTCAGCAAACACCCGATTGGGTTTAAAGGGGGAAATAATCTCTACACGTACATGGATATTGCCGGAGATGATTCTACATGAGCAAAAAACCATCTTTTTTTAAAGCCAATGCTGCAATACTGTTGGTTTTGTTTATTGGCATCCTTATTGTCGCTTTGCTTGCAAGAAGGTGCATTCCTTATCATGCCAAATACAAGTCATCGATTGGTAATCCGCAACATACTCGGGAGGCCCCCAAAGAAAGGTATTTTTAAACGAGATGGGATACGGATAATGTATTGGTTACTCTGCAGACCCTTGTAAGAGTAGCGAGGACTTTGAGGAAGAAACTTAAAAAAAAACTGGCATAAGAGGATGGTTTATTTTACCGCCAAAATCAACAATAACTGAAAGATTGGATGAGCACAACTAAAAGCTGAGATATTAGCAATACGCATTATTCTATCGGGGGGGCAAATATGTTTTCGCTTGTAAAAAGTGCAAGAGACAGGCTGCACGGTCATGCCAATAATACACCGATTATGACCTCGCGGACCCTTAATCGGATGGTTGGTGCAGAAATATTTTTTAAATGCGAGAACTTTCAACGGATAGGTGCGTTCAAGTTTCGGGGGGCGTTTAATGCGATATCCCAATTCTCAGACGATCAAAAATCCCGCGGTGTACTTACCTATTCTTCAGGAAATCACGCCCAGGCTGTAGCATTAGTTGCTCAAATCCTCAATATCAAAGCGACGATAGTGATGCCGAATAACGCCCCCGCTATCAAACGAGAGGCAACAGCCGGGTATGGAGCGGCTATTGTGGAATATGACCCGGGAAAAACAAGCCGGGAAGAGATCGCAGAAGCTCTCAGAGTCAAGCATGGTTATACTCTGGTACCACCATATGATGATATTAATGTCATAACTGGCCAGGGGACTGCGGCTTTAGAGTTGTTTGAAGAACTTAAGCATCTTGATGCTTTGCTGGTTCCCTGCGGCGGCGGAGGGTTGCTGAGCGGTTCTGCGATTGCTGCGAAAGGGTCCGATCCGGTCTGCAAAGTTATCGGTGTAGAGCCGGAACTTGCAGATGATGCAACGAAGTCGTTTTATTCAAAAAAACTTCATCGCGTCAGAAATCCGCCGACCATTGCTGATGGGACACGGACACCATCATTAGGGGAGATCACTTTTCCTTTGGTTCTCAAGTATGTGGACGCCATGAAGACAGTATCAGAGGCGGCAATTATAGAAGCCGTTAAGTTTCAGTTTTATCGAATGAAGCTTGTCGTAGAGCCATCGGGAGCCCTCGGATTGGCCGCACTCCTGAGTCGGACGGTTTCACTGGAAGGACGGATAGGAGTGATAATAAGCGGTGGAAATATTGATGGTTCTTTGATGGATACAATCTTGAGATCTTGAACGTATCAGATGTTCGAAGTGCTGCTGGTCACCGATAAGGAGTTTTTGGCTGAGCAACAACGAAAAAACAAAATTACCATCCTCATATGCGTCAAAAAGCGGCTTTCATGATTAAACACCAGATGGGGATAATATACCAGAGCACATCTTTTTAGAGAACACATTGCAATAAGAAGAACTCGTGATAGTCATCTAATTACAGCAAATAGATAAGTATAATATAAATAATAAGAACATTAGTTATTATAATAGTATTTTACTGGGAAGTTTAACTGTAAAATGTACATAATTGAAGTTCGGGTACAGAAACCTGAAGGTCACTGCCCCCGATGAGTTCTACTAGCCTGGGTATCGTAGTTTGACTGTACCCTACTTTTGTTCATATACCGTGACGAATTTTATGATATATTTTATAAGTAAGACATCCTGCAACTTGCACCTAGGACTGACTTAGCTTACGTGTATATTTCATCTGGTAATTTTTATTCGAGGATTATATATCTTCAAAGGAGGGATAGAGTGTTGCGTCCTAGTTTCTCTTTTCCTGAATGGTTGACGGATTGGATGAGGTTGCAGAACATTACTCTCTGGGGTGCTGCTGACCTGCGCGGATTCACCACACCCAAAGATTCAGCGGGACAAGAGTTTCCATACGCCCTGTCGTGGGCTATTCCCATGTCCCCACAGATTATGGCAAGCATACAGCACGGCCCAAACCAAGCATATGCAGATGAGTATGCCCGTGTAAACAACCGCATAAACGAGCTGGCCAAAATGCTGTCATCATTGCTCACAGACCATAGTATCAAATCCCGAGTACTGGCTGCTTCAGATCGCACTGATACAGTAAATATAAGGGGAGACTTTCCCCACAAAACTGCAGCCACGCGCGCGGGTTTGGGTTGGATCGGTCGTCACTGCCAGCTTATCACCCGCAACTTTGGTCCTTGGGTCCGATTAGGTAGTGTTTTTGTTGAGATGGAATTACCGTGTAGTCCTCCGATAGAGCGCAACTATTGCGGTACCTGCTTAAGCTGCGTCGCTGCGTGCCCTGCCAAAGCATTGAAGGGAACGTCTTGGCACGCAGGACTGCCTCGAGAGGATATACTGGATATTCAGTTATGTGACAGCTGGAAAAAAGAGCATTACTTTCAATACCACAAAGGCCATAACTGCGGCATTTGTGCGGCAGTGTGCCCCTATGGCCTAAAAATATTAAAAAAAAATACATTATGAAATTATGAATATAGGCTGGCAATATCGTTTTTATCGCCAGAGAGACTGCCGGTATAACCGTTTGAACCCCCTTGTTTTAAACATGGGGAGTGGTCAGTGCAGGTTGTTTCTGG
>Ga0074045_10006054_pt1 | contig 10444 bp, 8 predicted proteins | sample BogForMeECP23OM2_FD_94442 | JGI IMG/M metagenome (GOLD analysis project Ga0074045, IMG submission 94442) | Bog forest soil microbial communities from Calvert Island, British Columbia, Canada - Bog Forest MetaG ECP23OM2 | ecosystem: Environmental > Terrestrial > Soil > Wetlands ... | reverse complement strand
TACACCGGCGATTATATCACCGCGCTGACCGGATGGGCGGCGGCGATGATGGCGCTGTGGGAGGTGAAGAAGACCGGGCGCGGCCAGGTGATCGACCTCGCGCAATACGAAGCGGTGGCGCAGACCAATGGCAATACCCTGCCGCTCTACACCGGCGAAGGTGCGATCTACGGTCATACGGGGAACCGTCCGCCGGGATTCCAGCCCTACGACACGTTCAAATGTAGCGACGGGTGGGTTTACATCGGCGCGCTTGGCGGGCCGATTTATGACCGGGTGCCTAGTTTTCTTGGACTCGACCCGGTCGAATACAACTATGACGCCTGCTCGAAGGATGCGGCGGCGGTGAATTCCGAGAAGGGCCGCGAGCTCGACCGACGGCTGCGCGAGTATTGCGCGAGGCGCACGGCGCTCGAGGTCGAAACCGAGGTGAATGCGGCGAAGATCGGCTGCGCGCGGGTGTTCAACACGCGCGACCAATATGAGGACGCCCATTACGCGGCGCGCGAGATGACGGTGCCGGTGCTGGACCGTCAGTCGGGTGTGCCGATCCGCGTCTACGGCGTCGTGCCGAAAATGTCGTTGACCCCGGGGCGGATCTGGCGCGGCGCGCCGTCGATCGGCGATGATACGACCGACATTCTGGCGCGAATGCTGGGCCTCTCCGAGGGGGCGATAGACAAATTATACGCCGACGGGGTCGTGCACCGCACCGAGCCGTTCACCGAACCGCAGGTCGCCGCCGTCAACCCCTAGTTAGGCGACCGATAGTTCGGCCGTCAAAACCTTGCCCCTGGTCTCCGGCCCGCACAGTACTGCGGCGGCGACGCTGACGGCGCTGACAACGGTTCCGACCAGCATCGGGATCGCGAACCCCGTATGCCAGTTGATGGCAAAATAGGTGATGATCGGCAACGTCAAGCCGCCGAAGATCGCGCCCTGATGGTAGACGAAGCCTGCCGCCGTGGCGCGTACCTCGGTTGGGAATCTCTCGGCGAGATAGGCCGGGTACAGCGTGTGCATGCCGCCGCCGCCGAAGGCGCCCTGCAATGTGAAAAATACGACGATCAACGCGTAATCGTGTGTCAGCAGATAAAGCGGCGCGACCGGGATCGTCAGCAGAGCCGGGATGATGATTGCCCAGCGGCGGCCGAAGCGGTCCGCCAGCCAGCCATAGGCTGAACCGGACACGAAAAACACTATACTTTGCAGCATCACCGGCAACGCGACAAGCCCCGGGCTGAGCTGCAAATCTTTTTGGAGAAATGTCGGGAACAACCCGCCGATCGAGTAGCCGACGACAAAGGCGCTCGCCATCCACCAGCACGCGGTCAACGTGTTGGCGAGCAGCCCGCTTGAAGATCTTGAGTAGCGGCACCTTGACCTCGCGCTGCTGTAGGCGCTGCAACCGGCGGTTTTCGACCCAGACCGGCGGCTCTTTGACATAGCGGCGGACATAGACGATCCACAACGCCGGCAGGACGCCGATCATCAGCAGGCCGCGCCAGCCGATCGAAGTATAAAGCAGGCCGTAAGCGGCGCTGGACAGCAGGGCGCCGAGGCCCCACGAGGATTGCAGGACGCCGCCCATAAAACCGCGCGAGCGGATCGGCCAGCTTTCCATCGCCAATGCGGCTCCGCAGGGCCATTCCGCCCCCATGCCGATGCCGAGCAACGCCCGGAACAGAAACAGGAACCAGAAAGTCGGTGAAAACGCGGCGATGAAGTTGCACGCTGAATACCACGCGATCGAGATCATCAGCGGCGTCTTGCGCCCGATCCGGTCGGCAAGCCAGCCGGCGCCGGTGGCGCCTACCAGGCGCATCCACAGGGTCAGGGTGAAAACCGCGGTGACGGCCGTCAGCGGGACGTTGAACTCCTGCGAGATCGGCAACATGATCAGCAGGAAAATTGTGAAATCGAAGGCGTCCAACGTCCAACCGAGCCAAGCGGCGACCCAGGCCAGCCATTGGTCCTTGGTCGGCTCCCTCCACCATGGGATGGGCTTGATGATCTCGACCGCCGCCATGGCTCCCTCCCCGTTTGATTCGGCTCCCATATTGGAGCCTTGCAGAGAGTGTATGGCAGCGATGCGCGAATGTCTTGAGTTTTCTTAACCTTTGTCGCGCCTCGACGCCGACCGAGTCGGTCGCGACGGATGCCGATGATCGGTGCTTGCTTTACAAGGCTGTGACCCGGTCGGACCCCTCGGCCGGGCTAACCGGAGCAGCACGCGACATGGCCGAAGAGCGCAGCGGCGCGATCGAGGAGCAAGATCAGGCGACAGCGGCTGCAGCGCACTGGCAGCGCACGCTCTGGGCGATGGTCGGGATTCAGTTCATCAACACGATGGCGTTTTCGGTGCTGAGCCCGATCATGCCGCTGTTCCTGCCGGTGCTGGGTGTAGAAGCGCCAAGCGCGGTTGCCCTGTGGTCCGGCATCCTCAACGGCGTCACCTCCTTTGTCGCGGCCTTCGCCTCGCCTCTATGGGGACGCGTCGCCGACCGCCGCGGCCGCAAATTGATGCTGATGCGTTCGACCCTCGCGATCGGCGCGTTCACGGCGCTGATGGGTATCGCGATGAACGTTTGGCAGTTCTTCGCGTTTCGCGCGCTGATGGGGGCGTTCGCCGGTTTCTCCAGCGCGGCAATCGCGTTGGTGGCGAGCCAGGCGCCCGAGGGGCGGCTCGGCTTCGCCCTCGGTTGGCTCAGCACCGGCCAGCTCGTCGGCTCGCTGGTGGGTCCGCTGATTGGCGGGGCGCTCTCGGATCTGACCGGCAGCTACCGGATCCCGTTCTACTGCACCTCGGCGACGATTCTGATGTCGACCGGCCTCGTCTGGATCAGCGTGCGCGAGCGGTTCACGGCACCGCCGCAGACCCGAGGCGGACGCTCGATCCTCGGCGGCTTGATCGCCGTGGCGCGCTCGCCGGGCCTTCTGGCCTTGTTCTTTGTGCTGCTGATGGCGCAGTTCGGTGTGCGGACCGTACAACCGGTCGTAACGTTGTTCGTGCAGGAGCTGGTCGGCGCGCGGCCCGATCTCGCCACTCTGAGCGGCATCGCCTTCTCGATTACCGGGCTCGGCAATGTCATCGCCGCACCGTTTCTCGGCAATCGCAGCGACGTGATCGGTTATCGCCGGGTATTGCTGATCTGCCTGTTGGGGGCGACCGTAACGACCCTGCCCCAGGCCTTCGCTGACAACTACTGGACCTTCACGGCCCAGCGCTTCGCCGTCGGGCTGTTCATTGGCGGCATCCTGCCGACAGCCAATGCGCTGGTCGGGCGCCTCGTCCCGCGCGCCGAACGCGGCACGGTCTACGGCATTACCGCATCGGCGATGTTTCTCGGCAACTCGATGGGTCCGCTGACCGGCGGCGCAGTGGCTGCGGCCTTCGGCCTGCGCTGGGTGTTTCTGGTCACCGCCGGGGTGTTGCTCGTAAACCTGTTGTGGGTCTATTACGCGGTGGACGATAAACAGGTGCCAACGCAGCGTAACACAGGCTGACCAGACTGACCTTAAACGTCAGATAAACCTTGGATTTCTGACGCAAAGGCGTATTTTAAGGCTTACCCGGGCTAAGCCGGTTGCGCCGGCTTTCTGTTAGCCCTGTGTTAGCCCAAGCATTGAGGGGGGCCATGCCCACAAAAGCCGAACCGATCCGCGAGGATTTGACCGACCGGTGAGGATGGATGCAGGGGCGGGGTGGCGCGTGCCACCCCGCCCCCGGCTCGGGCCGAGACTGACGGCAGGCCGTCAGTTGTATGTGAAGAACGTCGGCACCGGGATCGAGTTGTTGGACGGACGCACGGTGTACGTACGTATCCCGGCCGGCGCTCCGCCCGTCGGGCCTTCCGAGGTCTGAATGAGCCCCAATAGCGTACGGAACCCGCTGGGCTGGTTAAGGGGGCTGGAGTTGACTGCCTGGCCAGACACGACCACGCCGTTCGGAGTCCCCATGGACGTATTAGTCAGGTTTGGGTCTAAGGCGGTCAGCTGGATCTGCTCCCAACAGTCGAATGACGCGGCGACGTCGTCTAACACGACCTCGTTTTGGTTGTAGAAGTCGAGAAGGACGGTGGTCGTGTCGTTTGGCAGGTTCGATCGCACGTCCAGGGTCAGCAGGATCAGAGCCGTGTCGGCGAACGGACCCGGCGGGCTGTCCTGATTATACCGGACATCGCCATAGAACTGCCCGGTAACCATCTGGTAATCGTTGGGCTGACCGTCGAACGGGAGGGTCGCGGAACCCGTAATTGGATCCGTGCCGGTGTTGATTAACGGTCCTGTGTCTCCCGGGTTGGGCGTATTAGTATTCGGGGCCGCCTGAATCGCGAGCGCCGAGTAGGACTGCAGGTCGTTGTTGGTGCCACTGCCCAAGTTGTTCCGCTGCACCGCATCGCCGATCAGCACATTGTTCGCGAGCGGCTGTAACAGAGCATTGACCACATAGGCGATCGCATACCCTCTTGCGCACGGGGCCTGCGGAGCGGGTGAGACTGAGTTAAGCGCCCCGACCCCGGTGATTCGACCGTTTGCCGTGATTGGCGTGCCGCTAAGTCCATTCGGGTTGAACACGACTTTGCCGTAGGTCGACACAAAGACCTCGAAACTGTTCTCCTGGCAGACGCTGTTCTGTTGGCCGACAGTGGCCCCGGGGCACACCCAGTGTACCTCGACCTCGTAGTTCACCGGGGTGCAGGTTTGCGGTGATGTCGTCGCGCCGGTGAACGTCGGTGGGGTTGGCGCCGGGCACACCGCGGCGATCTCGATCTGGGTGTTGGGTTCTATCGCGCCGTTGTCGAGCGTGGCCGTCCCTTGAGCAAATCTCGGGAAGACGAGCACGCTTCCCGGTTCCGCGGTGTCGGCCAAACCCACCGGATCCGTGGCGACGCACGACGCGCAGCCCGCGGGCCCTCCCAACTGCGCATGCGCCGGCATGGCGATCGCAACAAGCGGTGCCAGCGGCAGCATCGTGCGTAGACATCCTCTCCACCATTCATGACCATGCATCGTCGTATCCTGATATGTGGTACCAAAAAGGTTAAGCGATTTCAGTAAGTTATGAAACCACTTGAGTGTAGTATAAGCGTAAGAGTTGCGAAACACAAGTAAAACATGTCGTTTTTGATAAAAAGTATATCAAATATATATACATATCAATTGACTATACAGAGGCGACAAGCGTTGTCGTCTCTGTGCTCACTGGCGTGCCCAAGCGCTGAGATACATACACTCCCACAATCTCGGTAAGGTAGGCCCCTGGCACGCTGTCGTCATCGCCCCTATCGTGCAGGCGATGACGACGAGAGACGCGGGAGAGGGGGCTTTCGTTACTCCCCGGGCGGGCTTTTTAGCACTGGGTTAGCCCTGGCATGCGCCCGCCTCTAAATTGTTGGTACAGAGGGCTTAACCGCTTCGGGTCTGTTACCGGATGCCCGAACGCGTCGACCGCGCGAACTGAAGACGCGTATTTGTCCGGTTACTCGGCCGCGCGCGCCGCCACTGGCGCGAGATGCCGGCGCAGCGCCGCGAGCAGCGCGTCGGCCTCGGCCTCGGTCGTATCGAAACGGCAGACGAAACGGGCGAGGCCGCGGCTGCGGCGGTAGAACTGGAAGCCGTCCGCTTCCAGTGCGTCCATTGTTGTGCTGGGCAGTTCGAGAAAGATCTCGTTTGCCTCGACCGGCGCCAATAGGCGGGCGCCGGGAACGTCGTGCAGCCCGGCGGCAATACGCGCCGCAACGGCATTCGAGGCGCGGGCCATGTCGAGCCAAAGGCCATTCTCGACATAGGCGATCAGCTGGGCCGAGGCAAAGCGCATCTTCGACCAGACCTGGCCGGCGCGGCGCAGCTGCACGGCGACGATTTCGGCAATGTCGGGCGCGAAGACGACGATCGAATCGCACAGCGCACCGCCGTTCTTGGTCGCGCCGAACGACATGATGTCGATGCCCGCGCGCCAAGTCGCCTCTGCCGGGGCGCAGCCGAGCCGTGCCAGCGCATTGGCGAAACGCGCCCCGTCCATATGGAGCTTGAGGCCGCGCGCTCTAGCCACCTCGACGACGGCGCGGATCTGATCGAGCGTGTAGACCCCGCCGAGATCGGTCGCCTGGGTCAGATTGACTGCACTGGGCTGGCCGCGATGAATTTGCCCCGGCGCGATCCCGGCCAATGCCTCGGCGAGGCGGTCGGCGCTGATCCGGCCGTGCTCGCCGCCGATCGCAGCGAGCTTGATGCCGCCGCCGAAGAAGCCGGTGGCATTGGCCTCGGCGGTATTGATGTGCGCCACCTCGCTGCAATAGACGATCCCCCAGGACGGCCCGAGCGAGGCCAATGACAGAGCGTTGGCCGCAGTCCCGGTAGCGACCGGAAAGACCCGCACCGCGGTCTCGAACAGCTCGGAGAAGCGGCGTTGCAACGTCGCCGTCCACTCGTCCGCGCCGTAACCCAAGGCGGTGTCATGGTTCGCCCGGATCAGCGCCTCGAGGATCTCCGGCGCGGCGCGGCCGGTGTTGTCGCTACGATAGTCGATCATCGCCCGTCCCTCGCATAGGGCTGTCCGGTTTAGGGATTCAATTATGCATTTATTAAGTTACTCCGTCATCACTGGGCTTGACCCGGTGATCCACGCCCTCTTTTCTTCTGATGGAGGCAACGTCGGTCACGTGGATGGCCGGATCAAGTCCGGCCATGACGGGTGCGCCTTGTGCCTCCCAGTGATTCTATTCCCGTGCGCTCAATGACGGTGTTCCTTTCCCGCTCCGCCATGCATCGGAGCGGGGGCGGAGTGAGCTACCCGGAGCAGGATCGTGTGGCGCGCCGGGGCGGCCTCGGCATAGGCCGGCGCCCGCAGGTGAGCGCCGCGAAGCCGAGAGACCGGGCCGTGGTCACGCGGATGCGCAAAGGCGGCCTGGAGCATTTTGGCGCGGCTCGCGCTGCGGGCGACGAGGGCGGCGATGTGATTCGTCCACGCGCGGCTGGGCTGCTTGATGACGACTGCAGCGACGGCCGTTCGTTGTGTCGCCGGGTCAATCTGCGGCGAGCCCATCAGCACTGGAGCATTCTGCAGCCGCTGTTCGGGCAGGCTGAGCAATGCGGGCGTCACCGCGCCCCCATTGACGAAGACCGGGCGCGGCACTACGCTGGCAAATTGGCGGTTGGCGAAATGTCCGTCGAAGACCTCGAGCGGCAGCTCCCCACTTGCGTCCATTTGGATCGCCCCGACATCCGCGACATTGCCCAGATTCGCGTTGCGGACGTAATCCAGATCGCGGGTGTAGCTTGGCCAATAGACCTCGCCCGGGGCGAGCGGGAACCAGGCGATGGCCGGTCCGGCAATGTCGGCGACGCTGAGCCCGACGCGGGCGGTTCCGAGAAAGGCAACGACGGCTGGGACATAGACGGGATGCGTGATAAAGCTGCCCGGAACCCAGGCCCAGTGCTCGCCGATAAAAGCCCAGCGGCCGTAATGGAACGGGGCAAATCCCCAGGGCTGATCGTCGATCCAGGTCCAGCCCCAAGGCGCGATCCAACGCCAATGGCCGTCACGAAAGGGTGCCCAATCTGCGGGCACCCCGTTCGGGACCCAGAGGGTGCCGTATTCGGCGTTGCTGTCCCAGCTTCCCGCGGCGTCGAGCTCGGCAAAGCCGGTCATCGATGGCGAAATGTAATAGGGTGTCGTGAGACGCGTCTCGTCGAAATCGCGCGACTCGCACCACTCGACAAAATCGTCTCGCGCGGCCGGCTCGATCGCGGCAGTCGCTGGGGGATCGGCGAGCAGCGCCATATCGCCGGACTTGACGGCGACGTCCGCGGCATCGCCGTCGATAAGTCGCGCGGCGCCTTCGAAGACCGCGATCCGTGGCCGCCCGGCATCGATGTCGTAATGGCCGGGCTGCACGAGCGCGACGCCTTGTCGCGCAACGTCGACCTCGACGCTTTCGCTGGCGCCGAGTTGGGTCAGAGCGAGACCGATCCTTCCCCTCGCTACGGTGACCCGCATGACCTGGTCGTTCAGCTTGGAGATTGCGATCTCGGTGTCGGCGGAGAGATCGATCGTGTCGGCGCCGATCTCAAACTCCGCGCGGGCTTGCGCGCCGGTGCGCAACGAATCACCGGCCGACAGAGGAAGGTTCACGACGGCGTCCCCCTCCCCGTTCGAAGCATGAACGCTGACATTTCCCGAGACCAGGCTCAACCGCCCGACGCGGCCGGGTGGCGCCGCGGGCGCCGCAGCGGCCGGCGAGGCTTCCTGGATTTGCAGCTCGGCCGAAGTCCCCGGCTCCTGGGCGAGCACGGGGGCAGCGAGAGAGGTGACTATGAGACCGAACAAAAAGAATCGCATGGCTTCACCCCCCCCCCGGTGCCCATCTGAAGTGACACTAGCAGATCGTGGTCAACGATAATGCAAAAACTGAGAAAATCTTTATTTTTGCGCGTAATTGACCAGGTGCTGACCCTTGCCGATCGCCTCTTGATTTAGAAGTCGGATTCCAGAGGTCTCGTCGATACAATAGCGTTGCTGGGGGCTGCCGGATTATGACCGAGCGACTACCGGAAGACATTGCGATTGTCGTGCTCGGCCCTGCCGGTGCGGAGCTCGGCCGGCGGCTGTGCACGGCGCTACCCGGCGCACGGCTGCACGGGCCGCGCGCACACCCAGCTGGTTGGGACGAGAGCTACGAGCACGCATCGACGCACATTGCTCGGCTATTCGAAGCCGGCCGGCCGATACTCGGCCTTTGTGCGAGCGGCATTTTGATCCGGTCGGTGGCGTCGCTGCTCGCCGCCAAGCGGTTAGAGCCGCCGGTGGTCGCGGTTGCCGAGGACGGTTCGGTCGCGGTGCCGCTGATCGGCGGGCACCACGGCGCCAATGCGCTCGCCCGCGCCGTCGCCGCGCTGACCGGCGGGGTCGCCGCGATCACCACGGCAGGCGATCTGCGGCTCGGCCTCGCCCTCGACGAACCCCCGGCGGGCTGGCGGATCGCTAATCCGGAGAGGGTGAAGCCGATCGCCGCGGCACTCTTGCGCGGCGAGCCCGTCACCCTGGTCACCGAGGCGGGCGGCGCCGACTGGCTGCGCAGGGTGCCGATCCGCTGGGTGGAAGGAGCGGAACGGCAAATCGTGGTCACCGACCGCGCCGTCGAAGCCGGGACTGATGCCCTCGTGTTCCACCCCCTCGTCCTGGCATTGGGGATCGGCTGTGAGCGCGGCTGTTCGGCCGAGGAGATCGCCGATCTCGTGCATTCGACATTGGCGGCTGCGGGTCTCGCGGCGGCGGCGGTCGCGGCGGTGGTTTCGGTCGAGTTGAAGCTTGCTGAAACCGGGATTCACGCGCTCGCCGCGGCATTCGGCGTACCGGCGCGGTTCTTTCCGGCACAGCGGCTGCTTGCCGAAACGGCCCGCCTCTCCGAGCGCTCGGCGGCGGCCTTTCGCGCGACCGGCTGTTGGGGGGTGGCGGAAGGTGCGGCACTCGCGGCCGCCGGCAGCGACGGTATGCTGGTCGTGCCCAAGCGCAAATCGCGGCGGGCGACCTGCGCGGTGGCGCGAGCGCCCGCGCCGATCGACGCCGACGCGATCGGGCGCGGGCGGGGGACGCTCGCGGTCATCGGCATCGGCCCGGGGGACCCCGTCTGGCGCACCCCCGAAGCGAGCATGGCATTGGCGCGCGCGACCGAAATCGTCGGCTACGGCCTTTACCTCGACCTGCTCGGCCGCGCGATCGCGGGCAAGAACCGCCACGCGAGTGCGCTCGGCGAGGAGGAGGCGAGGGTGCGCCGGGCTCTCGATCTCGCCGCCGAAGGCCGCTCGGTAGCGCTCGTTTCCTCGGGCGATGCCGGGATTTATGGCCTCGCCTCGCTGGTCTTCGAGCTGCTCGACCGTGCGGCGAAACCGGAATGGCGAACCGTCGAGCTCGTCGTTTGTCCCGGCGTCTCGGCATTACAGGCCGCTTCTGCTCGGGCCGGGGCGCCGCTCGGCCACGATTTCTGCGCGATCTCGCTCTCCGACCTGATGACCCCGTGGGAGGCGATCCGTGCCCGCCTCGAGGCAGCGGCGGCGGCCGATTTCGTCGTGGCGCTCTACAACCCGCGCTCGGCGCGACGGCCGGCGCGGCTCGCCGATGCGGCCGAGATCCTGTCGCGCCATCGCCCGCCGCAGACCCCGGTTTTTATCGGCCGCAACCTTGGGCGCGACGGGGAGGAACGGCACATCATCGCCTTGCGCGAACTCGCGGGCGCCGAGATCGACATGCTGAGCCTCGTCCTGGTCGGCAGCAGCACCACCCGCCGGCTGGACGGTGATCCGCCCCGGCTCTACACCCCGCGCGGCTATTTCGCCGGCGGCTGATGGCGGTGCATTTCATCGGTGCGGGCCCCGGCGCGCCCGATCTGATCACCGTGCGCGGGCTGCGGTTGATCGAGCGCTGCCCGGTCTGCCTCTATGC
>Ga0074045_10006053_pt1 | contig 10444 bp, 11 predicted proteins | sample BogForMeECP23OM2_FD_94442 | JGI IMG/M metagenome (GOLD analysis project Ga0074045, IMG submission 94442) | Bog forest soil microbial communities from Calvert Island, British Columbia, Canada - Bog Forest MetaG ECP23OM2 | ecosystem: Environmental > Terrestrial > Soil > Wetlands ... | reverse complement strand
TAAAGTCTTCAGGAGCATTGATACGAAACTCATCCATGCTGGCGAGCCGACTCCACGCATTCTAGGATCCGTAAGTATGCCGATCTTCCAATCGGCAATGTTCGAGTATGCTGGTGAGAAGGATTACCATGAGCTCAAGTACATTCGTCTGAATAACACGCCAAACCATGTAGCGCTTCATGAGAAGTTAGCAGCGTTAGAGAATGCGGAAGCCGCGCTGGTTACATCAAGCGGAATGGCAGCCATATCTACCGCACTGTTAACTGTTCTATCAACAGGCGACCATTTACTTGTACAAGATTGTCTTTACGGAGGAACTCATGATTTTGTCACGAAAGTTCTTGGAACGTTCGGCATCTCCTATGATTTTATTGATGGAGACAACCCGCAGTCATGGAAGGAAAAGCTGCGACCCAACACTAAAGCGATCTATGTTGAAACAATGACGAATCCACTCTTACAGATTGCAGATCATGGCATGGTAGTTGAATTTGCGAAACAACATGGACTCATCTCGCTTATTGATAACACGTTTGCGAGCCCGATCAACTTCAGGCCTCCGGAACATGGTTACGATCTCTCATTACATAGTTGTACAAAATACCTCAACGGTCACTCAGATATTGTTGCAGGTGCCGTGATCGGACGGTCTGAACTGATTGACAAAGTGAAGCACAAGCTTGACCATCTTGGCGGTTCACTTGATCCGCATGCTTGCTTCCTTCTGCATCGAGGCATGAAAACGCTAGCCCTTCGAGTAAGATACCAAAATGATAGTACTCTGAAGATTGCGGCGTTCCTAGAGAAACATAGAGCAGTTGAGAAAGTGAACTTTCCAGGTCTTGAAAAGCATCCTCAACATGCGAGAGCACGAGAGTTGTTCAATGGGTTTGGTGGAATGTTGAGTTTTGAGCTTAAAGGTGGATTTCAGACTGCGAAGCAATTTATGAAGAGAACAACACTTCCCGTGATAGCTCCTAGCCTGGGAGGCGTAGAAACGCTGCTCACTCTACCCTCGGAGACATCGCACTCGGGCATGCGACCTGAGGATCGCAGAGCATTAGGAATTAGCGACGGTCTCGTGAGAATGTCAGTAGGCATTGAAGGGACAGAAGATATCATCGAAGACTTTCAATCCGCGCTTCAGTCTCAACTTGTCAGAGCAAACAAATGAGGATGAATGCTCAAATGTATTCTTGTAAGTTTACTACGGTATGCAAAGGAAGATTAACTGTAGCTGTGAAGAAGACATTCTTGTCGCCGGCCTTCTTCCGGTAATTGCCTGTTACGCCCACATCGCCCTGCGCGTCAACTGTCATTCTGCCTTCTATAGCGAAGAAGTCTAAGCCTAAACCAAATCTAGTCTCCAAGTAGTCTCGGAGCATCTCATCTAGCTGGACAGAAGCCATACCACACCTATGAGCTTACACACTGATAAGGTGCCCGACGCATACAATCTGGGAATCTTTCTATTGCTCAATTGTCAGGATTTACAGCGTTTAGCCATTGTATATGCCTGGTTTATAATACAGCATGTACGTATATATCGATGTGATAGTTACGCAACCTCAACCTGCTCTTTCAGGAATCATTTTCACTATTCGTAGGATGCATGAAACTTGAAAGCCATCTTAGTCGAATGCCTTACTCGACAGACTGCATCTCGAATGGAAGAGATGAGTGACATTGCGAAAGCTGCTGGTTACAATGTGGTTGACAAGGTCACGCAAAATCGTGAGTCGATAGATCCGGCTTATTGTGTTGGGGAGGGGAAGATTGAGGAGATCAGTAGGACTGTGGAGAAGGATTCAGTTGAGATAGTGATCTTTACTCGCCAACTCTCTGCCAGCCAAATTTTTCGTATCAAAAAGAAAGTGGGAGGCTTACCCGTCCTTGACAGAAACCTACTCATCCTTGAAATTTTCGAAAAACGAAGTGCAACGACTGAAGCGAAGATTCAGATTGAGCTTGCTAGACTACGTTACACGTTCTCGTGGGCTAGGGAAGCAATTCGATCGCATGGAATAGTGGGTGAACAGATGGGGCGAGGAGGTCCTGGGCAGTATCCTTACGAAGCACACGAAGCTATGGCTCGCAAGCGCATTAGCAAGCTTGAGCTTGAACTTCGCAACATTCGATCGAGGAAGGTTCAGCTTCGTGAACGCAGAGGAAAGGCGGGATTCAAAATCGTTGCTCTCACTGGGTATACTCAAAGCGGCAAGACCACTCTCTTCAATCGGCTTACGTCGGAATCGAAAGAGATAGGGCTGGGTCCTTTTACGACGCTGTCAACTCTTGCCCGAAAAGTCTTCGTGTCTGCAGACGAGAACCATTCTGATTCATTCATCATGATAGATTCTATAGGATTTATTGAAGATCTCAACCCTCTACTCTTGGACGCCTTCCACACTACGTTGAATGAGTTAGCAAATTCAGACCTGACTCTCTTGTTCGTGGATGGAAGCGATGATCTAGTAACTGTACGGCGAAAGCTAACGGCCTCTCACGAAGTCATGGAGAAGGAGGTTAAGGGTGTTCCAATTCTAATCTGCATAAACAAGGTTGACATTACTTCTCGTGAGCATTTGGGAGAAGTCCTCGACGAAGTTCACAGAATATTTGGCTCAGGAGAGATTCTGGAGATTAGCTCGAAGACTGGAGTCAATGTTCCAGAACTCTTACTGAGAATTGGAGATAGGCTGAACGCAACTTAACGTTTCATGGCTCGATATCCACTAGTGCCAGTAAACGATCTCGTCCGTTCATTCTTCCTTCTTAGGATCATGTATGCAATGATCACGGCCATGAGAAGAATCGTGAGTATTGTGATCACGCCAACTCCGGAGACATGAGTGCAGTTTGACTGGTAATTGTCCGGCGGCAGAATCATGCAGGCCTTCGATTGGAACCAAAAGACCTGAACGTCCACAGGATCATGATACAGACTTAGGCCGGCGTTTTCCATTGCTGATAACTCTGATGAAACTTCAAACGCTGCCGCCCACATGCCAGCAAACAAAGCTCCAGCAACGTAAGGCAATATTTTCAGAACGGTTTTGGTTCGAATCATTTCAAGCCAGCTTCTTCTTCAACTAGTTCGATCATTGGAAAAGCTTTCGCCACAGCTGATTCTTCAAAAAAGACTGTTGAAGGCTGTGAAGGGGATTGAGAATAGGGTTAGGCTAAGGTTTTGGGTTCTGCCCGTACTTGGATAGGACTTGGGAAAGGATTTTTATGGAAATGTTTCCGCCACTAACCACAACTACCACTTTCTCCGTCTCTCGAAATTTCGTCTTGAATAGTGCTGCTACGGCGGCTGCTGCTGAAGGTTCAATTACTATGTGACAATCATGGAAGACTGTGAAGACTGCTTTCTCAATCTCCTGTTCGGTTACGAGCAGGATTCCGTCTACAAGTGTTCTTGCTATTGCGAAGGTGAGTAGGCCGGGTTCTCGCGTTGCGAGACCGTCCGCAATGGAACGTGTGTCGTCAAGTTTTGTTATTTTGCCGGTTAGTATTGATTGCTGCATGGAGGAGGCTCTTTCAGGCTCTACGCCAATTACTTTGGCAGCAGGTTTCAGGCTCTTGATGGCGGTGGCAATGCCGGAGATTAAGCCTCCACCCCCAATTGGCACAATTACGGTGTTGACGTCTGGTAGGTCTTCGACAATCTCAAGTCCTATGGTTCCTTGTCCAGCAATTATGTCAGGATCATCGAATGGATGCACGAATATTGCGCCGTTTGCCTTCTGGATTTCTAATGCCTTGCTCATTCTTTCGTCGTGAAATAGTCCATGCTTTACCACCTCAGCCTTGTATTCCTTGATCGCGCGGACTTTCTCATCCACCGCAGTTGTAGGTACAACTATGGTTGCGTTGCTATGGATCGAGTTTGCAACGTAGGCTACTGCTAGGCCATGATTGCCAGATGAGGCTGCGACGAATCCGCGTTCCCGTTCTTTATGGGATAGTTTTAGAATTTTATTTGCTGCTCCTCGAATTTTGAATACGCGAATTGGTTGAAAGGATTCTAGTTTCAGATACACCTCAGCATTGGTCAATGCGCTGAGGCTGGGGGAATAGTATAATGGGGTTCGATAGGCGATTGTGGAGATTCGGTGTTTTGCTTCTTGAATTTCTGTAAGGGTTATGGGTCTTTCCATTGTTTGACTGCCTTAATGGTCCTCATTTTCCGGTTGTGTCATTGTGTTTAAAGTATTGATGTACTCGCGGTTGCATTAGGAAGTAGATGACGGTAAGATCGATCACTAGATAGATTACTTCTCCGGGGGTAGGTCGCACGTATAAAGCGAATATTGTGATTGCTGTGCCCAAGATTGCGAAGAGCAATCCCACAGTCCATGCCCAGCCTTTGCCAGTCCAAAATCCGTATGCTAATGCTAGTTCAAAACCTGCTAGAATTAGTAAGATAATTGTTAAGGATTCAACGCTCCATCGGATGTGTTGAATTAACTCAAACCTCGCGGCTGCAACGACCAAGATCGCCAACGTAGCTAGGGATAGTTCGAGAAATGCCAGAAGGGTGACTGCTGCCGGTCTCTTTGTTTTAAGCATGGATGGGCTCCCTTTCCGGCATTAGGTTTTCTTGGCGAGTAATTGTTGAATTTGGTCAGCCAACTTCTTTCTCTCAGCCATATCTTGAGTTGATATCCAGCGCAATTTGAGGGAGAAGAGATCATTCTCTTTTGAAGGCATCGATAATTATCCCTGTCTCTGTGTACTGACCAACAGCAGAGAACGGACTGGGCAGATATAACCTTAGATCTGCCTTGCACGGTTCGGAGAAGGAGAGAGTTAGCATAGTGTCCAAGAATGGTTTACGCTCCGTCTCAATCATGTACCGTCGACCACCGCACTCGCCTCGAGCGTTTGCTGGGTTTCTTCGTAATGCGACAGCAAGCATGTTGACGATTCAGAGCCGACTATCAGTTAAAGAACCTAGGAAGGTTTTTGGTAAGATAATTGCTGATGAGGACTATTTGGCCATCTGGTTCATATTTAAAGACAGATGGTTCGATATTGGTAAGTTCTATGATAGATCTAACAATTGGCTTGGCTATTACTGTGATATTGTTAAACCCGTAACTAGTCTTCTTCACGGAAGAAAGACCTCCATCATTACGGACCTCTTCCTTGACCTTTGGATCTCTCCAAGTAACAAGTACTGCATCCTAGATGAGGACGAGTTTGATGAGGCAGTTCGTACTCGATTAATTTCGAAACGTCTGGCTCAAAAAGCCGTATCCGAGTTGGGAGGGATCATTAAGATGGTTGAACATGGTAAATTTCCACCTGCGTATGTTAAGGCCATTAAGCCTGAGGTTTGAGGCCATGAAGCCTCTTTACTATGTTAGTCTCTTATGAGGTTCTTACGATTGTGGAGGGCGAAGTGAGATGGCAAGGCGATCAAAGAGTGGTAGTAGAATTATTGAAGCCTATGCTGAGCGCCCGATAGTAGACCAACGAGACTTGTTAGATTTCATTGAAGCACTCGATGAAGATGAAGGAATACGGATTGAAGGTAACCTCGAGAATCATCCTAATGGCGGCTTCATCTTCGTTGGTTATTTCAGAGGAAGTTATTGCGTTAGCATCTGCGACAGAATTTGGAGTCAGAGGTTGAGAAAACATGTGGCTGGGGGTAATGATGAATGGTATTACTTTGATGCCGCAAAGGAAACGTGGGCTTTCTGCATCAAGGAGGCCAAGCATCCCATTCGGGCTTGGTTGTATTAGATTCCAATTCCAAGTATGTCCATCAGTTGGCTACATACCTTGTTAGCTCGTTTCCGGGAATGATCATTCATTGTTTGTCTTCGTGCTATTTTCGATACTTGTGCAGCATACGCGGATAATGCTTTGAGAGCTCCCGGCGTGTAGAAATCATCGTTCATCTGTCTTCTAAAATCGTGTTCAAGTCTTCTGGTTAATTGATCCAATTTCCTACTCTTTGAAGGCTTATTCGTAGGTTGGCTGTTGTGAAGCGGTTTGATGTTTCGAGAGAAGGCTCGAAGCTCGGATCGTGCCTTTCTGAGAGAAGCTTTTGACATGATGACGGGCTCTCTGTAGTGAAATGAGGCAAAGTACCATCTCAATTCCTGAGTTGAGTAATCTTTCAATGCATCCCGAACGAGTATCATGTTGCCGAGTGATTTGCTCATCTTTCGGCCGTTTACCCTTAGCAGGCCTGTGTGAAGCCAAAACTTCACAAATGGTGATTTGCCCGTAAATGATTCTGCTTGAGCTATCTCGGCTTCGTGGTGTGGAAACATGAGTTCTGATGCGCCGCCGTGTATGTCGTAGGTCTCTCCGAAGTTTTGGATAGATATCGCTGTGTCTTCCACATGCCATCCCGGGCGGCCTGGGCCCCATGGAGAGTCCCATGATGGTCCTGATTGTTGCTTTCGCCAAAGGGAAAAATCTTCAGGATACTTCTTCGTGGAGCATAGCTCTAAACGTCGGAGAGAAAGTTCTTCATGGTTCAGGCCGGAGAGAGCGCCAAACTTGGGAAATCGGTTCACCTCAAAATAGACGCCGGTTTCAGTTTCGTAGGCTACTCCCTTCTTGATCATTCCGTTGATTTGCTCGATTACTTCTGGAATGTAGTCTGAGGCTCTCGCGTACGTTTGAATACTATTTACTCCAAGTGCCTTCATATCGTCCTTGAAGGCTTGCTCGAATTCGCGTGTGAGGTCTCTTGGGTTCCTGTTGAGGTCTTTTGCCCGTTCGAAGATCTTGTCGGCCACGTCTGTAATGTTCATCAAATAGTTGATTGAGTAACCAAGAGCTTTCAGATAGCGGGTGATTATGTCGAATGCAATGTATGTGCGTGCATGTCCAAGATGGGCGTAATCGTAGACCGTGGGTCCGCATACGAACATTTTTAGGTCCTTTATCTGTCGTGGGAATTTTTCCTTCTTGCGGGAGAGCGAATTATATACATAAAGTGGCAATTTGCTATCCCCACCAAGCCTTGACTGGGCTTTCTTCTCGGGTCCCTAACAAATAAAGAGCACATCGAGGACATTGATCCACAGGGACGGACTGGAACTGTCAGAGCACATACGACGATTCGTACAGGAATTGGCGTTAGCTGGATATCAACTCGACCGGTCCGCCTTTGACTATTTGAAAACCATGGGGGAGCCTGAGGCTGCTACAATTGCTAAGAGCGTTCTAGTGAAGATTGGAGAGACCCCTAAAGTCAGCCCGATTTTGACGAAGAAGGAACTCCTCGAGATGACACCGCACGCTTCAGCTATCCCGGTTTCGGTACCTATGGCTACTCGAATCGCGTCAAAGGAAATATCGTCACGAGTGGAAGTTGTACGAGATCCTTCAAAGGGGCTTGGAACAGGCGGTGGGATTGATGACTTCTCTCACTATTTTCGTGATAGATTTCAGAAGCTTCTGACAGCTTTTCGTGCGCGTCAAGATGTGCGAGATGCGACAACCATCTCAACAGCTCTGAGGGCCGCTCAGAATCAGAAAGTCAAGTTCGTCGGTATGGTTGTTGAGAAGCGAGAGCGACAAGAGAAGATGTTCATGCAGTTGGATGATCTTGAGGACAGCGTCACTATCTTAGTATCTTCTGAGGAGAGAGCGGCTTTTCCGATTGCTCAGAGGATCCCGTTGGATCAGGTTGTATGCGTGGAAGGTGTCCGGGCTAAAGGCGATTTGATAGTTGCGAAGCAAATTATACTCCCAGATATTCCTGATCACAAACCACGGCTGGCTAATGAAGAGGTTTGGGCGGTTCTAATGTCAGACTTGCATGTTGGCAGTAAGAAGTTTCTCAAGGAGCCGCTGAGCAAGGTCTTTGATTGGTTGAATTTGAAAGTGGGCGACAAGAATCAAAGAGAGATCGCGGAACGAGTAAAGTATGTTGTAATTTGCGGTGACATTGTGGACGGAATTGGAATTTACCCTCGGCAGGAGCAGGAACTTGAGATAGTTGATCTCTACGAGCAGTACAAGGAAGCAGCGAAGTATATTAGAAGAATTCCTGACCAGATAGAGACAATAATTCTTCCAGGAAACCATGATGCAGTGCGGCAGGCGCTTCCACAACCGTCAATTCCGAAAGATTTTGGGGAACCGCTTTACGAAGCGCGTAAACTGATTTCAATTGGAAATCCTTCTGAAATTACCCTACACGGCGTGAGACTGCTCCTTCACCATGGTCGAAGTTTAGATGATTTGATCGCAAGCGTCCCGAACTTGGATTTCACGCAGCCAGAGAAAGCCATGCGGTTACAATTACAATGTCGTCATTTAGCACCCGAGTATGGGAAGAGAACCGCTATAGCGCCTGAGAAGACGGATCACCTTGTAATAGAGACTGTACCCGACATCTTCCAGTCAGGCCACATTCATGTGATGAAGTATGAGAATTATCGAGGCACCCAAATCATTAACTCGGGTGCATGGCAAGCTCAAACGGATTATCAAAGAAGAGGCGGCGTAGTTCCAACACCCGGAATACTCACGGTTGTAAATTTACAGAACCTTCAAGTCAGGCCTATAGATTTCATGCATTGATCGTTCCTGTAAGCGGACTGAGGCCGTGAGCTAGGATTCTAGCAACCCTAAGGGGTTCAGGCAATCTCGAGATGAAAGCCGTTCCTATTATGACGCGCCTTGCATACTCTGGCGTAGCCCCCTTCACTTCAAAATATAATTTTGGTTCACTGGCCAAAGGTTTGCATGAATACAACTTGCCAGCAGCACACACAATGCTCCATCGGGTTTTCCAATCTTTGAAATGTTCTCTGAGAGCTGACTTTACAGCTTTATTGTTAGGTTTCTCCCGACTGATTGCAATGATTGGTTTATGCAAATTGCGGGCCAGCTTGGATATGTCGATTAGGTTGAATCCCGCGAAGGATATTCCAGATAGGAGTACAATATCGTAGCGTAGTCTTCTCAACAGGAGTTGGAGAACGATAGCGGCGTCGCTGCCATCTACCTCGATCGTGCCTACTCTAACTGCATGAATTCGCGATCCTTTGAATAGGGCAGCCATTAGAAGTGCGCGTTCGCCAATCTTCTTGCTGGGTGAGAAGGCTCCGTCATCAACTCCAACTACTCGAAGGTTAAGAGGCACCATTCTTCCGGAGCGATTTGGGAACGTAACCAAACAATCTTCCAGCGAGGCTGTCCTCTGAATATGTCTCTGCTATTACTCGTGGGGAAACTCCGACTCTGATCTTCTTTGTTCTGCCATACCGTCCAAAGCTAACGACTCGCGCATTCAGAATGCCCATGACGTCTAACTCATTGATTAATCCGCTAACTCGCCTTTGCGTCAATGGTTCTAGATCGCTGACTCCGCACAGTTCATGGTATACTTCATAGACGTCTCCCGTTATGGCGCCTCTCGAAAGATGATTGCTCAGCAGGTAGGCCCCTACTAGAAGGATCTTTGAATGAGCGGGGAGAGATTTCAGGACCTCAGAAACTCGGTCATGTTCAATTTTTTGCTGCGCTTGACGAACATGCTGTTCCTCAACATGTATAGCGCCCTCGCGCTCTGCCAGTTCACCAGCGACTCTAAGAAGGTCTAACGCACGTCTGGCATCACCATGCTCGCCCGCCGCGAGAGCAGCACACAGTCGTATTGAGTTCTCATTAAGTGCGCCATCCAAGAAAGCCAACTTAGTCCTCTCTGAAAGAATGTCGGAAAGTTCGTTGGCCAAGTAAGGTCGAAACACTACCTCTTCCTCACTTAGGGAACTTAGTACTCTCGGATCTAGAAATTCCTTGAAATGAAGATCGTTCGATATGCCTACGATACTTATCCAAGAGGAGTTAAGATTCTCGTTGATGCGTGTGAGTTCATACAGAAGCGAATCATCCGCCCCATGCTTAATCAGCGCATCAATCTCGTCAAGCACTACGAGAAGGGCTGTTCTATCAGCGTTAATTCCATTCGAGAATCTGTCAAGAAGCTCACCCACCGCGATTCCTGTAAAGGGCACATCCACACCGATTGCCCTGCATGTTTCCGCTAGGACTCGATAGTTCGTTCCTGCCATTCGACAGTTGATGTATGATATCTTTACAGGTGCTCCCATCTCCTCAGCCTTCTTCTGTAACTTGTCCAAGACAAATTTGGATACGATCGTCTTGCCCGTCCCGGTCTTGCCATACACAAAGACGTTAGATATTTTGGACTGATGAAGGGCTGGAGCTAGAATCCCTGCAAGTCTCTGAATATGCTCATCTCGATGAGGAAGATGAGTGGGCATGTAATCATGACGCAAAACATCACGTTTCGCGAAAATCTTTGCGGTCGAGAGATATCTATCAAAGATACTCTCAAGCACATCTGTTGTCGAGTACTCCAACCTCCAATGGCAATAGCACTATTGCTTATGAATAACTAATAGTTCTTGTACACTAAATTCAACTAACCATACTG